>Ga0182738_1002277_pt1 | contig 23018 bp, 21 predicted proteins | sample eDN5th30CBELigMG_FD_128876 | JGI IMG/M metagenome (GOLD analysis project Ga0182738, IMG submission 128876) | Enriched Miracle-Growth compost microbial communities from Emeryville, California, USA - eDNA 5th pass 30_C BE-Lig MG (version 2)... ...
ATGGCGGACGGCGACAAGCTGGTCCGCCTGGTCACCCGGCGCACGCTGTTCGTCTCGCCGGTCTTCGCGACGACGCGGGACGACGTCGCGCTCGAGGTCGCCTACCGCCGGGCGATCCCCGATGCCGGCCTCGCGACCTGCGTCTCCGAGGAGTACGAGCCGGACGTGCCGGCGGCGTGGGAACAGTTCGTCACCCTCAGCCGCGAGGACGGCACCCCGCTGGTGATCGTCCCGCTGCCGGAGGACTAGTCGGGTGGCCGCGAAGACGAGGCGTCGCGGGCTGGTGCTGCCGACGGTGGCGGCCGCGGTCGTCTTCGCCATCCTCTGCGGCCTCGGGCTGTGGCAGCTCGAGCGGCTCCAGTGGAAGGAGGCGCTGATTGCGCGCGTCGAGGCCGGCCTTGCGAGCGCGCCGGTGCCGGCGCCGCCTCCGGCGGAGTGGCCGGGGCTCGACCTCGGCGCGGCCGAGTATCGGCCGGTGGTCGTCCGCGGCACGTTCGACCACGACCGCGAGATCCACGTCGTCTACACGCTGGTCACGCCCAAGGGGCCGAAGGGCGGCATCGGCTATCAGGTGTTCACGCCGTTCCGCACCGAGGGCGGATGGTGGGTCTACGTCAACCGGGGCTTCGTTCCGCGCGAGAGCGCCGACCCCGCGACCCGGAGCGGGGGCCAGGTGGCGGGCGAGACGACCGTCACGGGGCTCCTCCGCCAGCCCGGCCACCGGGCGTGGTTCATGCCGTCCGACGACCCGGCGGGCAATGCCTGGTTCTCGCGCGATCCGGTGCTGTTCGCCGTGACCGCCGGACTTCCGGCCGATGCGGTCGCCCCGTACGTCATCGACGCCGCGCGCGACCCGACCCTTCCGGGCGGGCTGCCGCAGGGCGGGGAGACGCTCATCAGCTTCCCCAACAACCACCTCCAGTACGTGATCACCTGGTTCGGGCTCGCCCTCGCGCTGGCCGGCGTCTACGTCGCCTTCGTCGTCAAGCGGCGTCGCGGCGGGTAGCCTCAGGCGTGGCCCGCCTCGCTCGACAGCCGCGCGGAATCGATGCCGATGATGGCGAGCGCCCGGTCGTATTTCTGCTCGAGCTCGGAATCGAAGATGAGGTCGGGCGAGCCCTTGCAGTTGAGCCAGCCATTGGCCTGGATCTCGGTCTCGAGCTGGCCGGGCGCCCAGCCGGCATAGCCGAGGGCGAGCATCGCGTTCTTCGGCCCGGTGCCGAGCGCGATCGCCTTCAGGATCTCGAGCGTCGCAGTCAGGCACACGTGCTCGTCGATCGGCAGGGTCGAGTTCTCGATGAAGTAGTCGGCGCTGTGGAGCACGAAGCCGCGGCCGGTCTCGACCGGGCCGCCGCGATGGACCAGCATCGCGTCGGCACCATCGGGGAGGCGGATTTCCGGGCCCTCGGGGATGATCCCGAGTTGCACGAGCAGGTCCCGGAAGCTGAGCTGCGGCGCCGGCTGGTTGATCATGATGCCCATCGCGCCGTCGGCCGAATGGGCGCAGATATAGACCACGGTGCGGGAGAAGCGGCTGTCCTGCATCCCCGGCATCGCGATCAGGAACTGGCCGTCGAGATAGCCCCGGCCGGACTTGGGCGTGACGCGCTTGACCATGGCCGAAAGCCTAGCACGGGCACGACAAAAGGAAAGGCGCGCGTCCTCCGTCCCCTCCTCGCGGGCGCGTCACGAACAAATGACTCGCGGGCCGGCATCGGGCGCTCGCGAGCGGGGCGGCCGCCGGTTATGGTCGCCGCCATGACGCGCCTTCTCCTTGCCCCGCTTGTCCTCGTCGCGATGCTGCTCCCGCGCCCGGCCGATGCCGCGCCGCCGGGATTCGGGAGCTGGAGCGGGGGCAATGGCGCCGAGGTCCGCCTCATCACGGGCGGGATCGGCGAGGACGGCCGGCTCCGTGGCGGCATCGAGATCATGCTCGATCCGGGATGGTGGACGTACTGGCGGACGCCGGGCGCGGCGGGCCTGCCGCCGGTGATCGATTTCGGCGCCTCGGGCAACCTCGGCCCGGTCACGGTGAGCTTCCCGCTGCCCGAGCGCCACGACGACGGCTACGGCGCCACCAACGTCTATCCGGGCGGGGTCATCCTGCCGTTCTCCGCCGAAGTGCCGGACCCTTCGGCACCGGTCGAGCTGAAGCTCGGCCTCGACATCGGCATCTGCCAGAAGGTCTGCATCCCGGAGCATGTCGAGGCCGCGCTGAGTGTGCCGCCCGGCCTCAGGAGCGCGGTGGCGGGGGCGACCCTTGCCGGGGCCGTGGCGCGGGTTCCCGGCCCGCCGATCCCCGGCGTCCTCTCCGTCGATGCCGTGCGGCGAAGCGGCGGCGACGACACGCATCCGGTGTTCGAGATCGCGGTCACGGCGCCGCCGGACGCGACCATGTTCGTCGAGGGCCCACCCGACTGGTTCGCGGGGGTGCCGGAGCGGATCGAGGGCGCCGCCGAGGCGAGGTATCGCGTCGCTATCGACCGCGTGGGCGCGACGAGCCCGATCGCCGGGGCGCGCCTCCACGTCACGCTCGCCGCCGGCGGCAAGGCGATCGAGCAGACGGTTCCCATCGACTAGCAGGGGCGGGTGGCCTATGAAGCTGGTCGGTTTCGAGCAACAGGGGCAGACGATGATCAAGATCGGCGACCGGCTTCCCGAGGGCAAGCTCCGGGTCAAGAACGACGACGGAACCGCCGGCGAGGTCGCGACGGGCGACCTGTTCGGCGGCAAGACGGTGGTCCTGGTCGGCGTCCCCGGGGCGTTCACCTCGACCTGCCACAACGCGCATATCCCCCAGTTCGTGGCCAACGCGGGCGCGCTCCGCGACAAGGGCGCCGACAGCATCGTGGTGATGGCGGTCAACGACCATCACGTGATGAAGGCCTGGGGCGAAGCGCTCGGCGGCACCGGCAAGGTCGAGTTCGTCGCCGACGGCAACGGCGACTATGCCCGCGCGCTCGGGCTCGACATCGACCTCACCGGCGCCGGGCTCGGCACCAGGGTCAGGCGCTTCTCGGCGCTGGTCAGGGACGGCGTCGTCGAGACGCTCAACTTCGAGCCCGAGGGCAGCAAGGGCATCGCCGAGACCGGCGCGGCAACGATCCTCGGCCAGCTCTGACCGCGCAGCACTTCGCGGCGCCCCCCCGGGCGAGGCTACTCGGCCGCCCGGGGTCGCCGCGCGGTCTTGAACGGCGCCATGCCGAGGCGGGCGAGCTGGTCGGCGCGCTCGTTGAGTTCGTTGCCGGCATGGCCCTTCACCCAGTGCCACCGCACCTCGTGAATCCCGGTCAGCGCATCGAGCCGCTGCCAGAGGTCGACGTTCTTGACCGGCTTCTTGTCGGCGGTCTTCCAGCCGTTCCGCTTCCAGCCCTTGATCCACCCGGTGATGCCGCCGCGGAGGTACTGGGAGTCGGTGTGGATATCGACCAGCGACGGCTTCCGCAGCGCCTCGAGCGCCGAGATCGCCGCCATCAGCTCCATGCGGTTGTTGGTGGTCGCCGCCTCGCCGCCGGAGAGGTCCTTCTCCCGCGTGCCGGCGACGAGCACGGCGCCCCAGCCGCCGGGCCCCGGGTTCCCGGAGCAGGCGCCGTCCGTCCAGATGGTGACGTGGGGCCGCGCCTCGCTCAAGGATCGAGCCCGTAGCCGCCGGCGCTCTCGACGCTGCGGTGGAAGCGGAGTTTGCGGTAGTACTCCAGCGGATCCTTCTTCACCACGAGCGCGCCGGCGGGCGTGGTCAGCCAGTCGTAGAGCCGGGTGAGCAGGAAGCGGAGCGAGGAGCCACGGGCGAGGAGCGGCAGGTGGGCGACCTCGTCCGCCGTCATGGGGCGCCGGTCGTTGTAGGCACGGAGGAGCGCCCGGGACTTGGTGAGGTTGAGCGAGCCGTCCGGCTCGAAGCACCAGGCATTGAGACAGACGCCGACGTCGTAGGCGAGCATGTCGTTGCAGGCGAAATAGAAGTCGATGAGGCCCGACAGGCGGCCGTGGAGGAAGAAGACGTTGTCGGGAAAGAGGTCGGCGTGGATCACGCCCTCCGGCAGGCCGGTCGGCCAGTGGGCTTCGACGAAGGCGAGCTCCGCCGCGATCTCGGCGCCGAGGCCGTCGAGAACCTCGTCGGCGCGTCCTCCGCACATATCGAAGAGCGGCCGCCAGCCGCCGACCGAGAGGGCGTTGGCGCGGGTCAGCCCGAAGCCGCCGGCGGCCTGGTGAAGCTGGGCGAGGGCGTGGCCGACGGCGGCGCAATGCTCGGTGCGCGGCCGCCGCACCGAGACCCCGTCGAGGAAGGTGACGATCGCCGCCGGCCGGCCGGCAAGGCGGTTGAGCGCCCGCCCGCCGCGGTCATGCACCGGCAGCGGGCAGTTGATGCCGGCCCGGGAAAGGTGCTCCATCAGGCCGAGGAAGAAGGGCAGGTCGGCCGGATCGACGCGCTTCTCGTAGAGGGTCAGGATGTACTGGCCCTTTTCCGTTGCGAGCAAGTAGTTCGAGTTCTCGACGCCCTCGGCGATGCCCTTGACCGACACCACCGAGCCGAGGTCGTAGTCCCGGATGAAGGCGTCGAGCTCCTCGTCGGAGAAGTCGGTATAGACGGCCACCCCGGCTACTCCGCGGCGTCGCGCAACTGGCGGGGCAGGTTGAAGGCGATCGACTCGGTGGTGGTCGTCACCACCTCGACCGCGATGTCGAACCGTGCGCCGAAGGCAGCGATCACCTCGTCGATCAGCACTTCCGGCGCCGAGGCGCCGGCGGTGACCCCGAGGGAGCGGATGCCGCCGAGCCGCGTCCAGTCGATGTCGGCGGCGCGCTGGACGAGCACCGCATAGGGGCACCCGCCGCGTTCGGCGACCTCGCGGAGCCGCTGGGAATTGGACGAGTTCGGCGCACCGACGACGATCATCGCGTCGACCTCGCCGGCGATCCGCTTCACCGCCTCCTGCCGGTTGGTGGTGGCGTAGCAGATGTCGTCCTTGTGCGGCGCGAGGATGCCGGGGAAGCGCCGGGTGAGGATCGCGACGATGGCCGCGGTGTCGTCGACCGAGAGCGTCGTCTGGGTGATCCAGGCGAGCCGGTCGGGATCGCGCGGCGCCAGCGCCTCGGCGTCGGCCTCGGTCTCGACCAGCGTCACCGCCCCCGGCGGAAGCTGGCCCATGGTGCCCACCACTTCCGGATGCCCGGCATGGCCGACGAGGATCACGTCGCGCCCCTTGCGGTGGAGCACCTCGGCCTCGCGGTGGACCTTGGTGACGAGCGGGCAGGTGGCGTCGAGATGGAACAGGTTGCGGGCCCGTGCCGCTTCCGGCACCGCCTTCGGCACGCCATGGGCGGAAAAGATCACCGGCTGGTCGGTGTCGGGGACCTCGTCGAGCTCCTCGACGAAGATCGCGCCCTTCGCCTTGAGGTCCTCGACCACGTAGCGGTTGTGGACGATCTCGTGGCGGACATAGACCGGCGGCCCGAAGCGCTCCAGCGCCAGCTCGACGATCTGGATCGCCCGGTCGACCCCGGCGCAGAAGCCGCGCGGCGCGCAGAGGAGGATGCGGAGCGGCGGGCGCTGATCTGAGGGGAGGTCGGCCATGGCGCGAATAAGGGGACGCGGGGCCATCCTGTCAAGCCGAGGCGAAGCGGATGCCTGCCGCGGCGTCCTTGCGCGCTACGCCCGTTCGAGCTGGGGCGTATCGGCGCGGAACAGGAGGCGGTTGGCCTCGGCCGCCGTCATCGGCTGGCCGTAGAGGAAGCCCTGGATGTACTCGCAGTGGAGCTCCTCGAGCTCGTCGGCATCCGATTCGGACTCCGCTCCCTCGGCGATGACCTCCATCCGGAGGTCGTGGGCGAGGTCGATGATCGAGCGAAGGATGACGCGGCGGTCGCCGACGCCGGTGCCGCGTACGAACGTGCGGTCGATCTTGATCGTGTCGAAGGGGAAACGCTGGAGGTAGGACAGCGACGAGTAGCCGGTGCCGAAGTCGTCGAGGCAGAGACCGGCGCCGAGCTCCTTGATGCGGACGAGCACCTGCGCGGCGTATTCGGGGTTCTCCATCACCAGCGTCTCGGTGACCTCCAGCTTGAGGGAGCCGCGATTGATCGAGGAGCGCACCAGCACCGACTTCACGTCGTTGATGAGGTCGTGGCGGAGGAGCTGGCGGCTCGAGATGTTGACGCTGGCGAACAGCGCCGTCGAGCGGCCGAGCGCCTCCTGCCAGTCGCTGAGCTGTCGGGCCGTGCGGTCGAGGACGAACAGGCCGAGCGGGATGATCAGGCCGGTCCGCTCCGCCATCGGCATGAAGTCGGCGGGCGGGATGCGGCCGAGCTTGGGGTGGTCCCACCGCACCATCGCCTCGAAGCCGGCGATGGTCTTGTCGTCGAGGCGCACGATCGGCTGGTAGAGGACCTTGATCTCCTCGCGCCCGAGCGCGCGGCGGAGGTCGGCCTCGAGCGTCGCGAGGTCGGTGCCGTGCTGGCGCAGCGCCGGGCGGAAGGCCTCGATGCGGTCGCCGCCGAGGCGCTTGGCATGGTACATGCCGATCTCGGCGTCCTTCATCATCTCCTCGGCCTCGACCTGCTTGCCGTCGTGCATGGCGATGCCGATCGAGGCGGTGAGGAACATCTCCTTCTCGCCGAGGGTGATCGGCGCGCGGAGCGTGCGGCGCACCGATTCGGCGAAGGCCGCGACCCGCTCGGGTTGGCTCTCGGAGATGAGCATGAACGCGAACTGGTCGCCGGCGAAGCGGGCGAGCGTATCCTGCGGCTTGAGGAGACGGGTGAGGCGGCGGGCGATGGTGAGCAGGATCGAGTCGCCGATCGCGGGGCCGAAGTCGTCGTTGACCTGCTTGAAGCGGTCGATGTCGAGCATGAACACCGACGGACGCGCCACGCCCTCGGCATCGGTGCGGGTGATCGCACCCTTCAGCCGGTCGAGGTAGAGCTCGCGGTTGGGCAGGCCCGTGAGGTTGTCGTGGACCGAATCGTGGAGGAGCCGCTCCTCGGCGGTTCGCGCCTCGGTGACGTTGACGAGCGTTCCGACCGCGCGGATCACCTCGCCGTCGGTGCCGAGCACCGGGCGGGCGCGGAGATGGAACCACATGTAGTGGCCGTCCTCCGAGCGGAGGCGGAAGTCCTGCGCGATGCGCCCGCGGCGCTGCTCGACCGTGGCGTCGAGGAGGGTCTTGAACCGGTCGCGGTCGCCGGAATGGAGCACCTCCAGCCAGTCGCGGGCCGGGCCCTCGAGCGCGCCGCGCTGGAGGCCGAGCAGGTCCTCGGCCTCGCTGCCGGCGAAGATCCGGTCGCGCTGGACGTCCCAGTCCCAGACGATGTCCCCGGCCCCGGTGAGGGCGAGGGCGCGCCGCTCGGTGTCGCCGATCGACCCCTGGTGGACGACGCCGCCGGCGAAGGCGTGCTGCATGACGGTGAAGCCGATGAGCAGCACGATCAGCACCATGCCGCCGGCAAGCGCCGGCTGGACCACGTCGTTGACCAGGTAGCCGGCGACCGTCAGCCACGCGGCGAAGGTCCACACCATCAGCAGCACCCAGGTCGGGATCAGCATGATCGCCCGGTCGAAGCCGTGGGTGGCGAGGTAGGCGATGAGGGCGAAGCCGAACATCGCCGTCAGCCCGATCGAGAGGCGGGCGAGGCCGGCGGCGACCGAGGGCTCGATGATCGCGATGCCGAGCAACACCACCAGCCCCACCAGCCAGCCGATGGTGAGGTGGCTGTAGCGGACGTGCCAGCGGTTGAGGTGGAGATAGGTGTAGGTGAAGATGACCAGCGAGGCGGCGAGGAACACCTCCGCCCCGGCGCGCCAGATCTGGTCTTCGCCGGGAAGGATGTCGATCACCCGGTTCCAGAAGCCGAAGTCGATGCAGAGGTAGATCAGCACCGCCCAGGCGAGGGCCGCCGTCGCCGGGAACATGGCCGTGCCCTTGACCACGAAGACGATGGTCAGGAAGAGGGCGAGGAGGCCCGAGATGCCGAGCACGATGCCGCGGTAGAGCGAGTAGCTGTTGACCGAATCCTTGTAGGTGTCGGCATCCCACAGGTAGAGCTGGGGCAGGGCGTCGGTGCGCAGCTCGGCGACGAACGTGACCACCGCCCCCGGATCGAGCGTGATCTGGAAGACGTCCGCTTCCTGGCTGTCCTGGCGCTCCGGCGCGAAGCCCTGGCTCGGCGTGATGTTGGCGATGCGCGAGGCGCCGAGGTCGGGCCAGAAGATGCCGGAGCCGGCGAGCCGGAAATGCGGGGAGACGAGGAGCCGGTCGATCTGCTCGTCGCCGTTGTTGGAGAGCGCGAAGACCGCCCAGTCCGACCCGGCCGAGGTCGCCTCCTGCGCGCGGATCTCGATGCGCCGGACGATGCCGTCGGGGCCTGGCGCGGTCGGGACCTGGATGCGGTCGTCCGGCTCGTGGAAGAGCTGCACCATGCCGGTGAGGTCGAGCGTCCGGCCGTCGAGCGGCACGCTGATCGCCTCGAGCGCCGTGGCCCTGCCCATCGACAGCGCCGCCGCGACGGCGGCGAGGACCAGGACAGCGATCAGACGCACATGGAACAAACGACCCTCCGCCGCCCGGGCGATTCGCCGACTTCTAAGGGTACCACCGGGGCGAGGCAAGGTTTCCCCGCCTTCACGTCCGGGCATCGTCCCGGACGAGACCATAGAGAAGATGATCCTGCCAGCGGCCGTCGATGCAGAGGTATTTCCGCGCGTAGCCTTCGCGGTGGAATCCGACCTTTTCGAGGAGCCCGATCGAGGGATTGTTGTGGGGCAGGCACGCTGCCTCGATGCGGTTGAGGTGGAGCGTCTCGAAGCCGAACGCGACCACCGCCCGCACCGCCGCCGACATGTAGCCCTTGCCGGCGAACGGGGCGCCCATCCAGTAGCCGAGCGCGGCCGATTGCGCGACGCCGCGCTGGACATGGCTGAGGGTCAGGCCGCCGAGCAGCGTCTCCCCGTCCGGCGAGAAGACGAAGAACGGATAGCCGGTGCCGTTCCGGATCTCGCGCTGGTAGCGGCGGATGCGCCGCCGGAAGGCGAGCTTGGTCAGGTCGTCGGCCGGCCAGATCGGCTCCCACGGGGCGAGGAACGAGCGGCTGTCCTCGCGCAGCTTCGCCCATTGCGGGAAATCGCCGAGCGCGGGCGCCCGCAGCATGACGCGCTCGCTGCGCAGCGTGGGGTTCGAGGTGCCGGTCGAGATGGAGCGCAGGAACGCCATCGCGGGCTACCCCGGCACCTTCGCCCCGAAGCGCTCCGCGATCCGGTCGCGGGTCAGCATGCCCTTGACCGGCCCGACGCTGGCGAGCGTCGGGGCGCCGGCGAACAGCCGGGCGGCGAGGTCGCGCACCTGCCCGGCGTCGATCGTCTCGATGCGGGCGACCAGTTCGTCCGGCGGGATGATCCGCCCGAAGAGGAGGAGCTGGCGGGCGAGCTGGCCGGCGCGGGCCGCCGGGCTCTCGAGCGTCATCAGGAGGCCGGCCCGGAGCTGGGCGCGGGCGCGCTGCACCTCCCTGTCGGTGATGCTCTCGGCGGCGCGCTCGAGCTCGTCGACGACCACCGGCATCAGGCGCCGGACGTCCTCCGGCCCGGTGGCGGCATGGACGCCGAACACGCCGGTGTCGGCGAAGCTCCAGTGGAACGCGTAGATCGAGTAGCAGAGCCCCCGCTTCTCGCGGACCTCCTGGAACAGCCGCGACGACATCCCGCCGCCGATGATCGAGGAGAGGATCTGCGCGGTGTAGAAGTCAGGGTGGCCGTAGGGCACGCCTTCGAAGCCCAGCATGAGCTGGGATTCCATGAGGTCGCGCTCCTCGCGGCGCTCGCCCCCGCCATAGGTCGCCGCGACCGGCGCCGGACCGGCATCGCCCCGAAGGCCGTCGAGCGAGCCCGCGGCGAACGCGACGAGGCGGTCGTGGTCGACCGCGCCGGCCGCCGCGATCACCATCCCGGGGCCGCGATAGTGCCGGTCGAGATACGATCCGAGCATCGGCGAGGCCGCCGCCTTCACCGTCTCTGCGGTTCCGAGGATGTTGCGGCCGATCGGCTGGTCGGGGAACGCCGCCTCGGCGAAGATGTCGTAGACGCGGTCCTCCGGCGCATCGAGCGCGGCGCCGATCTCCTGGAGGATCACGTGCTGCTCGCGGGCGAGCTCCTCGGGGTCGAAGACCGAATTGCGGAGGATGTCGGAGAGGATGTCGAGCGCCAGCGGCACGTCGGCCTTGAGCACCCGGGCATAGTAGGAGGTGGTCTCGACGCTGGTGGCGGCATTCAGTTCGCCCCCCACCGACTCGATCTCCTCGGCGATGTCGGCGGCCGTGCGGGTACGGGTGCCCTTGAACGCCATGTGCTCCAGGAGATGCGACAGGCCGTGCTCGTCGTCGGCCTCGGAGCGGGACCCGGCCCCGACCCACACCCCGATCGCCGCGCTCTCCAGGTGGGCCATGTCCTGCGTGACGATGCGGAGGCCGGAGGGGAGGGTGGTGACGCGGACCGACATCGGTTCAAACCTCATTCTTCACCGCGCCGGCATGGGCTAGCAGGTAGTCCTCGAAATGCCGCTGGTCGTTGGCGATGACCGCAAAGCGCTCGTTGCGGTCCATCAAGCCGGCGTAGCCCTGGGGGAGCGGCGGCGGCCGCCCCGTGGCCGCCTCGACGGCGGCGGCGAACTTGGCCGGATGGGCGGTGGCGAGCGTGACCATCGGCACCGCCGGGTCGGCATGGCGTGCGGCGACCGCGAGGCCGACGGCGGTGTGCGGATCGGGCAGGAAGCCGGTTCTGCGGAAGGTCCCGGCGATGGTCGCGGTGACCTCGGCCTCGTCGGCCGCGCCCGCGTCGACCTCGGCCCGGATCGCGGCGAGCGCTCCCGCGTCGACGGTGAAGGCGCGGGACTGGGCGAGGCCGGCCATCAGCCGCCGCACCGCCGCCGCGTCGCGGCCGGAGGCCTCGAAGAGGAGGCGCTCGAAATTGGAGGAGACCTGGATGTCCATCGACGGCGAGGATGTCGCCTGCACCGTGCGGATCTCGTAACGGCCGGTCTCGAGCGTGCGGGCGAGGATGTCGTTGACGTTGGTGGCGACCACGAGCCGCTCCACCGGCAGGCCCATCCGCTTGGCGACGTAGCCGGCGAAGACGTCGCCGAAATTGCCGGTCGGCACCGTGAACGAGACCGCGCGCCCCGGGGCCCCCAGCGCCACGGCCGCCGTGAAGTAGTAGACGGACTGGGCGACGATCCGCGCCCAGTTGATCGAGTTGACGCCGGTGACCGCCACCCGCCGGCGAAGCCCGGCATTGCCGAAGGCGGCCTTCACCATCGCCTGGCAGTCGTCGAACGTGCCCTCGACGGCGAGCGCATGCACGTTCGCCGCGCCGGTGGTGGTCATCTGCCGCTGCTGGAACGGCGAGACCCGGCCCTTGGGGAAGAGGACGAAGAGATCGATATTGTCCCGCCCGGCGAAGGCCTCGACCGCGGCGCCGCCGGTGTCGCCCGAGGTCGCCGCCATCAGCGTGACGCGCTCGCCGCGGCGGGAAAGGACATGGTCCATCAGCCGCGCGAGCAGCTGCATGGCAAAGTCCTTGAAGGCGAGGGTGGGGCCGTGGAACAGCTCCAGCACCCATTCCGACGGCCCGAGCTGGACGAGCGGCGCCGTCGCCGGATGGCGGAATCCGGCATAGGCGTCGCGGCACATGGCCGCGAGGTCCGCGCCCGTGACGTCGTTGCCGACGAACGGCGCGATCACCGCCTGCGCGACCTCGGCATAGGGCCGGCCGGCGAGCCCGGCGATGGCGTCGGCGCCGAGCGCCGGCCATGTCTCCGGGACATAGAGGCCGCCGTCCTCGGCGAGGCCGGCGAGCAGGACATCGGCGAAACCGAGCGCGGGAGCGGTTCCGCGCGTACTGACATACTTCACGTGGGCGATGCCTTCGGAAGAAGCGAGACGGAGGCGCCGGACGGCGCCCTGTCAGAAAACCGTAGCCTCCCTTTTAGCCAAGCGCTACGCCGCGTCAAAGCAGAAAGGCCGGGGGCCCGCGCCGGGCGGTTGCAGCGCGGTCGCTGCCGCGCGGCGCCGGGATGTCGCAAAATGGCCTTGTGTTTTGCTATACCGACGGCCCGCGCGATCCGAGGGAGATCAATGCGTTGAAAATCAACATTCGTCTGCTGCGCGCCGGGGGGGCGCTGGCGCTCGCCTTGAGTCTCGCCGCCTGTGCCGGCGTCACGGAGAAGTCGGTCGTCCAGAGCAGCGGGGCCGTCGTCGCGGCGCCGCCCAAGGGAGAGGTCTCCACCTCCGACTTCATCAAGCGGGACAACTACTGCCCCCCGATCCAGGTCCGCTCCGGCACGTCGACCATCGAGGTCTACGAGCGGGGCCACGAGAAGGAGCAGGCCTATGTCCGCTACCTCGCCTCGATCAGCCAGACGGCCCGCGAGTGCTCGGTGTCGGGCGACACGCTGACCATCAAGGTCGGCGTCGCCGGCCGCGTGGTGGCAGGCCCGAAGGGCTCGGCGGGGAACATCACGCTGCCGGTGCGAATCGCGGTCGCCAAGCAGCTCGGCGGCACCGGCCCGCTCTATTCGGAGCTCTTCAAGATCCCGGTGACGCTCAGCGCGCCGAGCTTCGGCGCCAACTACAACCAGGTGTTCGACCAGGTGGTGGTCCAGGCGCCGCCGTCCGACCGCAACCTTATCATCTTCGTCGGCTTCGATGAGGGCCCGGGCCGGTAGCGCGGAAGCGCGGCGACGCGATTGACTCCGCCCCCGCCGCGCCTATGCTTGCGGCGTCGGGATCACGTCGCGTCCCGGCGCGTTTCACACGACCGCCGGGAGAGTCCGGACCGTTCCACCGGTCCGGCGCCGAAGGAGCAACCGCCCCGGAAACTCTCAGGCGAATGGACCGGACGGTCGGCGACGCTCTGGAAAGCAGCCAACGGGAAACGCCCGGCGGCTCACCGAAGGAGTAACCGCGGCGGCAGCCGATGCCGCTCGCGGGAAATCTCTCAGGTCCTTGGACAGAGGGGGCGCGCCGCGGTCCGCATTCCGGGCCGGGCGTTGCCATCGCTCCAGTCCGGGACCGCACCATGGCCGAATCCGAAAGAGAGTCCCTCCGCGAGACCCCGCTCGCCGCGCTCCATCGCGAGCTCGGCGCCCGCATGGTGCCGTTCGCCGGGTACGCGATGCCGGTGCAGTATCCCACCGGCATCATCGCCGAGCACAACCACGTGCGGACCGCGGCCGGCCTGTTCGACGTCTCGCATATGGGCCAGGCGGTGCTGCGCGGCCCCGATCACGAAACCACGGCGCGGGCGCTCGAGGCGGTCGCGCCTGGCGATTTCATCGGCCTCGCGCCCGGACGGGAGCGCTATACGCTGCTCCTCACCGAGGATGGGGGCATCATCGACGACCTGATGGTGACGCGCCCGACGGGCGATGCGCCGGACGGCATGCTGCTCCTCGTCGTGAACGCGGCCCGGAAGGAGATCGACTATGCCGACCTCCGCACCCGGCTGCCGGCCTCGGTCCGGGTCGAGCCGATGGAGGACCGGGCGCTGCTCGCCCTCCAGGGGCCGGAAGCGGCGGCCGTGCTCGCCCGGCACGTCCCCGGCGTCGACGGGATGGGATTCATGACCGCGCGTCCCGGGTCGTTCGACGGGATCGAGGTCGGGGTGTTCCGGTCGGGCTATACCGGGGAGGACGGGTTCGAGCTGGCGCTCGCCGCCGCCGACGCCGAGACCGTGGCGCGCGCGCTGCTCGCCGAGCCCGAGGTGAAGCCGATCGGCCTCGGGGCCCGCGATTCGCTCCGGCTCGAGGCGGGGCTCTGCCTCTACGGCCACGACATCGACGTCATGACCACGCCGGTCGAGGCGGACCTCCTCTTCGCCATCCCGCGCCGGCGGCGGGAGGAGGGCGGCTATCCCGGCGCCTATCGCATCTTCCGCGAGATCGACGAGGGGCCGGGCAAGAAGCGCATCGGCCTCCGGATCGACGGCAAGGTGCCGGCGCGCGAGGGTGCCCCGATCAAGGACGCCGGCGGCGCCCATATCGGCTCGGTCACCTCGGGCGGGTTCGGCCCGACCGTCGGCGCGCCCATCGCCATGGGCTATGTCGACGCCGCCCATGCCGCCGACGGCACTCCGGTGCTGGTCGAGGTCCGCGGCAAGGACTATCCGGCGATCGTCAGCCCGATGCCCTTCGTCCCCCACCGCTATTTCCGCAAGTCCGCTGCCTGAAGGAGCGCACGCCCCATGACCACCCGCTACACCCGTGACCACGAGTGGATCCGGCTCGACGGCGACACGGCGACGATCGGCATCACCGACTACGCCCAGGAGCAGCTCGGCGACATCGTCTTCGTCGAGCTGCCCGAGGTCGGGCAGGCCCTCGAGAAGGGCGGCGAGTTCTGCGTCGTCGAGTCGGTGAAGGCGGCGAGCGAGGTGTTCGCCCCGGTCGCCGGCGAGGTCACCGCCGTCAACGCGGCGCTCGCCGACCAGCCCGGCACGGTCAACGAGGCGCCGGAGGGCGAGGGCTGGCTGATCCGCATCCGTCCGTCCGACAAGGCCGAGATCGAGGGCCTCATGGACGCAGCGGCCTATGCCGCCTTTCTCGAGACGATCTGACCATGGCGCATCTCTACACCGCAACCGTGGCCTGGGCGCGCGGCGAGGGCGACGACTTCGCCCGGGGCCGGTACACCCGCGACCACGAATGGCGCTTCGACGGCGGCATCTCCGTGCCCGCCTCGGCCTCGGCGCTGGTGGTGCCGAAGGCCTATGTCGGCGACGCGACGGTCGATCCCGAGGAGGCTTTCATCGCCTCGCTCGCCTCCTGCCACATGCTGACCTTCCTCGACGTCGCGCGCCGTGCCGGCTTCGTCATCGACACCTATGACGACGACGCCACCGGGGAGATGGCGAAGACCCCGGAGGGGCGATACTGGATCAGCGCGGTGACGCTCCACCCGAGGATCGTCTGGGTCGACCGCGAGCCCTCGCACGAGGAGCTCGCCCGGCTCCATCACCAGGCCCACGACCTCTGCTTCATCGCCAACTCGGTGAAGACGGCCGTGACGGTCGAGGGGTTCCGATGACGGCTCCGACCTCCCGCAGCATCTCCACCGCTCAGGGCTGGGACCGTCGAGAGGACAGCGGCCAACGCCGGTGCCCGGCCAAGGCTCGCGTCGCCCGGTACGCCCGGCGATGCCCCCGGTCCGCGCGCTGACAGGAACAGGATCGCCATGCGCTATCTCCCCCATACCGAGGCCGACCGCGCGCTGATGCTGCAGAAGATCGGCGTCGAATCGATCGACGATCTGTTCGTCGACATCCCCGCCGACAAGCGCGTCGCGGGGCTCCTCGACCTGCCGGCGTCGAAGAGCGAGATCGAGGTCGAGCGCGTGCTCGGCCGCATGGCGGCGCGGAACGTGGCCGCGGGCTCGGTGCCGTTCTTCGTCGGCGCGGGCGCCTATCGCCATCACGTGCCGGCGAGCGTCGACCACCTGATCCAGCGCTCCGAGTTCCTGACGTCCTACACGCCCTACCAGCCCGAGGTGGCGCAGGGGACGCTCCAGTACCTCTTCGAGTTCCAGACCCAGGTCGCGAACCTCACGGCGATGGAGGTCGCTAACGCCTCGATGTACGACGGCTCGACCGCGACGGCCGAGGCGGTGCTGATGGCGCACCGGGTGACGAAGCGGCGGAAGGCGGTGCTCTCCGGTGGGCTCCATCCCCAGTATCGCGGGGTGGTCGAGACGGTCTCCCGCATGGCCGGGGACGCGGTCGAGATGCTGCCGCCGGACCCGACCGGCACCGAGGCGCTCCTCGCGGCGATCGACGGCGAGACCTCGTGCGTCGTCGTCCAGTCGCCGTCCTTCTACGGGCACCTCATCGACCTCGCCCCGATCGCCGAGAAGGCCCACGCCGTCGGCGCGCTGCTGGTCGCGGTGTTCACCGAGGTCGTGGCGCTCGGCGCCATCGAGCCGCCGGGGGCGCAGGGCGCCGACATCGTCGTCGGCGAGGGCCAGTCGATCGGCAACCCGCTCGCCTTCGGCGGCCCCTATGTCGGGCTCTTCGCGACGCGGCAGAAGTTCATCCGCCAGATGCCGGGGCGGCTCTGCGGCGAGACGGTGGACGCCGAGGGCCGGCGGGGCTTCGTGCTGACGCTCTCGACCCGTGAGCAGCATATCCGGCGCGACAAGGCGACATCCAATATCTGCACGAATTCAGGGCTCTGCTGCCTTGCCTTCACGATCCACATGAGCCTCCTCGGCGAGACGGGATTGAGCCGGCTCGCGGCGCTGAACCACGCCGGCGCCGTCGCCCTCGCCGAGGCCCTGTCCGGGGTTCCGGGCGTAAGCGTCCTCAACGACTCGTTCTTCAACGAGTTCACGATCCGCGTGCCCGGCAAGGCCGACGCCGTGGTCGAGGCGCTGGCGGGGAAGGGCGTGCTCGGCGGCGTGCCGGTGTCCCGGCTCGAGCCGACGCATCCCGAGCTCGGCGACCTCATCGTCGTCGCCGCCACGGAAACGACGACCGACGAGGACCGCGCCGCCTACGCCGCGGCGCTCCGGGAGGTGCTGTCGTGATGCCGGCTGGCTTTGCCTCTCCACGGCCTGTCGCCCCTTCCATCTCCCCTGTTTCAGGACCAGCCGAGCGCGTGCCATGCTGAATTCCGAGGGACGTCCCACCCGGCCCGCCGCCGTCGTCGCCGACGAGGCCGCGCCGACCTTCACCGGCAACAAGGGCCTTCAGGTCGAGGAGGCGCTGATCTTCGAGACCGGCCGGCTCGAGGTGACCGGCGTCGATCTTCCGGAGCCGCCGAAGACCGAGTCCCGGCTCGGCGCGCACGCCCGGAAGGCGCCGATCGGCCTGCCGGGCCTCACCGAGCCGGAGGCGGTGCGCCACTACGTGCGGCTCAGCCAGAAGAACTACGCCATCGACACCGGCCTCTATCCGCTCGGCTCGTGCACGATGAAGCACAACCCGCGGCTCAACGAGAAGATGGCCCGGCTGCCGGGCTTCGCCGACGTCCACCCGCTCCAGCCGCTGTCGAGCGTGCCGGGCGCGCTCGAGCTGATCGCCGAGCTCGGCCGCTGGCTGCTCGCCGAGACCGGCATGGCCTCGGTGTCGATGAGCCCCAAGGCCGGCGCCCATGGCGAGCTCTGCGGCATGATGGCGATCAAGGCGGCGCTCGAGGATCGCGGCGACGCGCGGAAGACTGTCCTCGTTCCGGAGTCCGCCCACGGCACCAACCCCGCGACGGCGGCGCTGATCGGCTACCGCGTGATCGACGTTCCGGCCCGCGCCGATGGCACCGTGGACCCGGCCGCCGTGCGCGAGCGGCTGTCGCCGGACGTGGCGGCGATCATGCTCACCAACCCCAACACCTGCGGGCTGTTCGAGCGCGACGTGGTCGGCATCGCCGAGGCGGTGCACGAGGCCGGCGCCTATTTCTACGCCGACGGCGCCAACTTCAACGCCATCGTCGGCAAGGTGAAGCCGGGCGATCTCGGCGTCGACGCCATGCACATCAACCTCCACAAGACGTTCTCGACGCCCCATGGCGGCGGCGGCCCCGGGGCGGGGCCGGTGGTCTTCTCCGAGCGGCTGGCGCCCTACGCGCCGGTGCCTTTCGTGCGGCTGACGGCCGACGGCGCCGAGTTCATCGAGACGCGGGCGCAGGCGGGCGACACGGCCCGGCCCTTCGGCCGGATGACCGCCTTCCACGGCCAGATGGGCATGTTCGTCCGCGCCATGAGCTACATGCTCGCCCACGGCGCCGATGGCATGAAGCAGGCCTCCGAGGATGCCGTGCTCAACGCCAACTACATCCGCGCGACGCTGCGCGACCTGTTCACCCAGCCTTTCGGCGACCGGCCCTGCATGCACGAGGTGCTGTTCGACGACAGCTTCCTCGAGGGTACGGGCGTCACCACGCTCGACTTCGCCAAGGCGATGATCGACGAGGGCTACCACCCGATGACCATGTACTTCCCGCTCGTCGTCCACGGCGCGATGCTGATCGAGCCGACGGAATCGGAGTCGCTCGCCTCGATCGACCTGTTCGTCGCGACCCTCCGCGACCTCGCGATGCGGGCGAAGGCGGGCGAGGCGGAGCGCTTCCGTGCCGCCCCCGTCCACGCACCGCGCCGCCGGCTCGACGAGACCCGCGCCGCCCGCCAGCCGAAGCTCAGGTGGGAGCCCCCGGCGCCCTTTGTCGAAGCCGCCGAATAGCGGTAGGAAGGCCACTCCAACCATCCGGGGGCGAGACGTGACGACACTCAACATCAAGGCCGGGCCGTTCGACTTCGAGGCGGAGATGGAGGAGGCGAACGCGCCGAAGACCTGCGCGAAGTTCAAGAGCCTCCTTCCCTACAAGGAGCGGATCATCCATGTCCGCTGGAGCGGGGAGGGCTGCTGGATCCCGCTCGGCGACCTCGACCTCGGCCTCGGCTACGAGAACAATACGAGCTATCCGGCACCGGGCGAGATCATCCTCTATCCGGGCGGCGTCTCGGAGACCGAGATCCTGCTCGCCTATGGCGGGGTCCAGTTCGCGAGCAAGGCCGGCCAGCTTTCCGGCAACCACTTCCTGACCATCACGAAGGGCCGGGAGAACCTCGTCGCGCTCGGCAAGCGGACCCTCTGGCAGGGTGCGCAGGACATCCTGTTCAGTCTGAAATAGGCCGACGGTTCGGTCCGCTATTCCGGCATCTCGAACGTGGCTTCGCGGGCGGCGACCTCCATGCCGTCGCGGATCACCGAATAGCGGCCGGTCCAGGTGCCGGAAGGCCACGCGTCGGCACGGAGCTTCCGGCCGGTGAAGGCGAAATACTGCGCCTTGGGCCGGTCGACCGGATCGACCGCGCTTTCGGAGAATACCGATCCGTCCGGCGCGAGGATCACGATGTACTGGGCGTCGCCTGCCTCGAGGCCGATTGCGCGGCCGTAGAAGACCAGCGCTGGGGAGGTGGGGGTCGGGAGCGCCACGCCGCCGGCCTCGATGTCCGCCATCTCCACCGGCGCCCCGGCAAAGCCCGCATTGAGGACGAAGGCGGGGCGATAGGGAAGGGCCGCCTCCGCCGCCGGAGACCAGATTCCGGTACCCGCATCGCCGGCGAAGGTGCAGGCCGGGTCGTCGCCGTCGGGATCGAGCGCGAACGGATCGACCTCGACGTCGTCCCGGTAGACGGTGAAGTGGAGATGCGGGATCTCGGTCATGCCCGAGAGGCCGACTTCGCCGAGGGGCGTGCCGGTCTCGACCCGGTCGCCCTCGCGGACGGCGATGCTGCCCTTCTTCATGTGGCAGTACTGGGTCGCCCAGCCGCCGTCGTGGTCGACCATGATGCCGTTGCCGCACTCGCGGTCCTTCACCGCGTCGGGGTCTTCGGCATAGTCGACGTCCGGCATGCCGTCCCGCGTCGCGCGAACCGTCCCGGGAGCCGCCGCGAGCACCGCGACGCCGGCTTCCATCGCGCGGAGATCGGGGATGCGGATGTCGACCCCGTCGTGGCCGTCATAGGTCTGGTGGCCGCACCGGTAGTCGCGGTGGTCGTCGCCCGCGTCGCGGTCGAAATAGTGCTGGACGACGCAGTCGATCCCCGGAGTGCAGGCAAGCGGCAGCGACAGCTCGAACGCCGCCGCTGCGCCCGGGACCACGGCAGCGAGGAGCCCGGCCCCGGCCAGCCGGAGGACCGCCGACGCGATCGGAGGCAACGTCCTAGCCGGCCGTGACCTCGCTGCGCTCGCCGGCCCTGATGGTGACCGGAGTCTCGGATTCCGACCCATCGGTCTTGCGCACCTTGAGGATGTAGTCGCCCGCCGGCACCGCGAGCTGCCAGCTCTCCCCGTAGGTATTGGCGATCGACGTCCGCTCACCGTAGATGTCCTTCTCGGTGCCGAGGAGCTCGAGGTAGTCGCCGCCCGGCGCGGTGACCGCGAGGATGCCGGCGTCGAGGACGACGATGACCTCGGTCGGCGGGCCGGCCTTGACCTCGAACCCGGTCTCGCCCTCGGCGGCGCCGGAGGTCGCGCGGAGGACGTAGGGACCGGGCGGCAGGTCGAAGGTGCCGCCGTCGCCGTAGGTATAGGCGACGACGATGCGCTCGCCGTCCATGCCCGGCTCGGGCTGGAGGACCTCGAAATAGGGGTCGTTGGTGACCGCCGGGCCGCCCTCGGCGAAGTGGGCGTGGGCGACGACGCGGCCGGTGGCGACGACCACCGTCTTCTCCAGCGTCCTGCCGGCGACGATCGACACCGGCACCGCGACGCGCGCCTCGCCGAGGCTCGCGTTGACCGTGTAGTCGCCCGCCGCGAGGTCGAAGGCGACCTCGCCGCCGTAGTTCGTGATCGTGTCGCCCGAGGGGTCGTCGATGTCCCAGCGGATGGCGTCGTCGAGATCGGTCGCCGCCTCGCTTCGCTTGCCGCGGAGCACGAGCTGGCCGGCACCGAGCACCACGTCGATCTCCGCCGTCCCGCCGGCGACGATGGTCACCGGAACGGTCGTCCTGGCATTGCCGAGGCTCGCGGTCACCGTGGTCTCGCCGGCATCGACGAGGAGGCGGCGCGTCGGCCCGTAGTTGGTGTCGGTCTCGCCGCCGGCGTCGACGATGTCCCAGCGGATGTCGTTGTCGTTCGCCGGTTCCGTCTCGGTCGCCATGGCGCGGGCCTCGACGAACCCGGCGTCGAACACCACGTCGAGCGCGGTCAGCCGGTCCTCGCTGACCGAGACCGGGGCGGAGGCGCGGGCGAGATCCTTGCTGGCGACGACGACATAGTCGCCGCCCGGGATGGCGAAGCGCTTGAGCGAGCCCTCGCCGCCATAGTCGATGGTGAGCGCCGTCTCGTCGTACCCGTCGGCCGTCGCCCTGTGGATGTCGTAGCGGATCGAATCGCGCTCGGTGAACGGCGTCGCGCCGGGGGCGGGCCGGGCGGTCACGGCGAGATCGTATTCCGGATTCTCCGCGACGGGGGCCGGCGCCGGCTCCGCGACCATTGTCTCGGCAAGCGCCTGGCCGAGGGCCTCGGCATTGCCCGCCGCGATGTACTTGCCGCCGGTGTTCTCGGCGAGGCAGGCGACCTGCCGCCCTTCCTCGCTCGAGAGGCCGAAGCCGACGACGTGGGCGGTGAAGTCGACGCCCGCCGCCTCGAGCTGGCTGGCGACCGCGCAAGGGTCGGCGTCGCAGGTCTCGAGCCCGTCGGTGATCAGGATCACCGTCGCCTTGTCCTCGGTGTACTTGAGGTCCTCCGCGGCGAGGCGCACCGCGTCGCTGAGCGGCGTTTTTCCCTTCGGCTGGATCCTGCCGGCCGCCGCGGCGATCTCCGCGGCGGTGCCGGCGGCGGGCGGTATCACCAGCTCGATGTCGGTGCAGCTTCCCTTGTCGCGGTGGCCGTAGGCCATGAGGCCGAGCTCGAGGTCCGGCGGGACCGTCTGCAGCACGTCCCTGAGGGTGTCGCGGGCGATGGTGATCTTGGCCTGGCCGTCGATCTGGCCCCACATCGAGCCGGACGCGTCGAGGACGATGATCGCCCTGTCGGCCTCAGCCGCGCCCGCCGAGGCGAGCATCGCGAGGCCTGCGAGGCAGGCAAGAATTCGCTTCATGGCGGTTCCCCCGGGGATGCGCGTCCCTGCGATCCGTCGCGCCATGCTGCCCGCCGCCGCCGGCGGCGGCAAGCCGCGATGTGACCGAGGTCACACCGCCCCGGTGCGCCGGGCTCAGTCGCCGACGCCGTCCCACATCGCGAAGGCGGCCGCGACGCGCGGCACGTCGGTGAGGCGGCTCACCACGGTCTCGGCCCCCGCCTCGGTCAGCAGCTCCGCGAGGCCGGGCCAGGCGTGGGAGGCGCCGGTGAAGCCGATGACGCGCGCGCCGGCGCGCTTGGCGGCGGTGACGCCGAACACGGAATCCTCGACCACCACGGACTCGCGCGGGTCCGCCCCGAACTGCTCCATGGCGTAGAGGTAGACGTTCGGATCGGGCTTGGGCTTGCGGGTGCCGACCTCGGGCGCCGAATAGATGTAGGGGCGGAAGCGGTCCCACAGGCGCGTCGGGGTCATCGTCATCCGCAGCCGCTCGGCGGAGGAGTTGGAGCAGACGCAGATCTGTCCGTCGATCATGTCGAGCATCTCGTGGACGCCCGTCACCGGCTTGATCTCCTTCTGGAGCCGGAGGTCGAGCGCCTCGCGCTGGCCCTTGAGGAACTCGGGCGGGAGGGGCCGCCCGATCTCGGATTCGATGATCTCGACGATGTCGACGCTGGTCAGGCCGGCGAAGCGCCGGATCACCTCCTCGGGCGTGATCTCGAACCCGACCTCGGCGAGGTGCTCGGAATCGACGGCCGCGGCGATGATCTCGGAGTCGACCAGCACCCCGTCGCAATCGAACATGAACAACATGGCATGGAGTCAGCCGGACGATGCCGGCGCCTTTCGTTTTCCTGGACTTTGGGGATCTGTGTAGCCGGGGGGTGCGGCAAGGAAAAGGCCGAATCCCGCATGGCAGGTCCCCTGGCTGCCGGCGTCCGGTCACCAAATGCTAACCATGTCCCTCAACCCTCGCTTTACGTTAACGCGCGCAGGATCGCCCATCGACTGGATGTTGCGTATGGGGTGGGGCGATGGCGCTTCGGAGGGCTGCCGGCACGGACCGGGACTGGCTGGACACGATCATCCGGGGGGACTGCGTCGCCGCGCTCGAGCGCCTCCCGGCGGCGTCGGTCGACGTGGTGTTCGCCGACCCGCCGTACAACCTCCAGCTCTCCGGCGGGCTGACCCGCCCCGACCAGTCCGAGGTCGACGCCGTCGACGACGCCTGGGACAAGTTCGCCTCCTTCGCCGCCTACGACGCCTTCACCCGGGCCTGGCTGCTCGCCTGCCGGCGCGTGCTGAAGCCCAACGGCACGCTTTGGGTCATCGGCTCGTACCACAACATCTTCCGCGTCGGCGCCATGCTCCAGGATCTCGGCTTCTGGATCCTCAACGACGTGGTGTGGCGCAAGACCAACCCGATGCCGAATTTCCGCGGGCGGCGCTTCCAGAACGCGCACG
>Ga0182738_1002278_pt1 | contig 23016 bp, 23 predicted proteins | sample eDN5th30CBELigMG_FD_128876 | JGI IMG/M metagenome (GOLD analysis project Ga0182738, IMG submission 128876) | Enriched Miracle-Growth compost microbial communities from Emeryville, California, USA - eDNA 5th pass 30_C BE-Lig MG (version 2)... ...
CGCGAGCGTGAAGTACCTGCTGGGCAACCACCTGGCCGGCGCCGTGATCGGCGTGCGCGGCGCCTTCAAGCGCCTGAGCTACGACGTGTTCGTCGGTGCGCCGGTGTGGAAGCCCGAGGGGTATCGCACGGGCAGGGTCACGGGCGGGATCAATCTGAATGTGAGCTTCTAGGCCGCGCCGCACATCGGCGCGATCCCCATTCAGGGCCACTGCCCGCGCGCACAATAGCCCGATGTGGACCGCGCTCACCGACAGCCTCTGTGACCTGGGCGAATCGCCCTTCTGGCATCCGCAGGAGCGCTCGCTCTACTGGCTCGACATCGCAGGCTGCCAGGTGCTGCGCACGCGCGGGCCCATCGGCGCCGGCGTGCAGGTCGAGCGCTGGCCGCTGCCGCTGGCGCCCGGCTGCATGGCCCCGGCCAGGCGCGGCGGGCTGGTGATCGCGCTGCGCGACGGCATCTACCGGGCGCACGCGTGGGGCGGGCCGCTGGCGCGCATGGCCGCCGCGGCGCACGACGGTGCCACGATGCGCTTCAACGACGGAAAGTGCGATCCGCTGGGCCGCTTCTGGGCCGGCTCGATCAACGAGGCGAAGACCGGGCGCAACGCGGCGCTGTACTGCCTCGACCCGCGCGCCGCCGGCGCCGTGCTCGAGCCCAAGGCCGGCGACGCGATGACCGCCAACGGCCTGGCCTTCGGCGCCGGCACGCTGTACTGGACCGACACCCCCTCGCACACCATCCGCGCCTACCCCTGGGAGCCCGAGGCCAACCGCCTCGGCCCGCCGCGCGCGTGGCGCCGCTTCGACGCGAAGCAGGAGGGCGCGCCCTACGGCGGCCGGCCCGACGGCGCCACGCTCGACGCGCAGGGCCGCTACTGGGTGGCGATGTACGAGGGCGCGCAGGTGCTGTGCCTCGACGGCGCCGGCGGCGGCACCCTCGCCGCGCTGCCCGTGCCGGTGCAGTGCCCCACCATGCCCTGCTTCGGCGGCGACGACCTGCGCACGCTCTTCGTCACCTCCGCCCGCAAGGGCCGGCCGGCCGACGAGCTGGCGCGGCAGCCCGATGCCGGCCGCGTGCTGATGCAGCGCGCGGACGAACCCGGCCGGCCGGTGGACTTCTTCGACGACTGAACGGCCGGCCGCTGTCCCCCATGTCCTTCCGCGCCATCCCGCCCATCCACTGCCTCGTGACCTTCGAGACGCTGGCCCGCCTGCGCAGCGTCAGCCGCGCGGCGGACGAGCTGTGCGTGACCGCCAGCGCCGTGAGCCACCGCGTGCGTCAACTGGAGGCGCACGTGGGCCTGCGCCTGTTCTCGCGCGGCGACTTCTCGCTCACCGCCGAGGGCGTGGCCTACCTGGCGCAGGTGCGCACCGGCCTGGCGGCGCTGCAGCACCTGCCGGCCCGCCGCGGCGGCGAGGAGGCCACGCGGCTGAAGGTGGCGCTCACGCCGACCTATGCGCGCACCTACGTGATGCCGCGGCTGGAGACCTTCCGCACCGCCTACCCGGAGGTCGAGCTGACGCTGCAGGTGTCCATCCCGCTGCTGAACGTGACGGCCGAGGACGCCGACCTGGAGGTGCGCTTCGGCACCGGCGGCTACACCGACCGCGAGTACCGCGTGGTCGCCGCCGGCGAGGTCACGCCGGCCTGCAGCCCCGCCTTCCTGGCCGAGCACGGCCCCTTCGACGGCTTCGAGACGGCCGACGAGCTGCGCCAGGCGCGCCTGATCCGCAGCCCGCTGGAGCCCTGGAGCACCTGGTTCGCCGCCTGCGGCCTGCCGCTGCGCGAGCCCGACGCCGGCGCTCAGTTCAACGACCTGGGCCTGGTGTACGACGCGGCGGCGGCCGGCTTCGGCGTCGCGCTGGTGCGGCTGGACATGGGTGCCGCCTGGTTCGACAGCGGCCGGCTGCAGCGCCTGTCGCGCCGCGCGGTGCCCTCGCCCAACGCCAACTACATCTGCTGGAAGCCCGGCACGCTGGAGCGCTGGGAGTGCGCGGCCTTCGTCGACTGGCTGGTGCAGGGGCCCGGTCCCGCGCCGGGCGCCGGACAAAAGCTCAACGCGGGCTGAAAAATCTTCACGGCGGGCCGGCCGGCCTGTCCGGCGGGGCGGGCGGACAATACCCGGCGCGCACGCCCGAAGAGAAGAGACACGCAAGCAAGGAACCCGCGATGAATGCCCCCCTGATGCCGAATGGCCTTCAAGAACACAAACCGTTCACGCTGAGCTCGGCCTGTCCTGAGCTTGTCGAAGGGTCGAAGCGCCGCGCAAGGCTTCGACAGGCTCAGCCCGAACGGTTGTTGTTGATTGAACGCCAATCCGTATGAATTCCGGACAGCAAGGCGCCCTCGGCCGCGCCGAGCGGCAGTCGCAGATCGTGCGGGCGCTGGCCGCGCACCTGCCGGCCCATGCGCTGCTGTGGCAGGCCGAGGACACGGTGCCCTACGAGTGCGACGGCCTCACCGCCTACCGCCAGCGCCCGCTGGTGGTGGCCCTGCCCGAGACCGAGGCGCAGGTGGCCGCGGTGCTGAAGAGCTGCCACGCGCTCGGCGTGCCGGTGGTGGCGCGCGGCGCGGGCACGGGCCTGTCGGGCGGCGCGATGCCGCATGCGGAGGGCGTCACGCTGTCGCTCGCCAAGTTCAACCGCATCCTGAAGATCGACCCGGTGGCGCGCACCGCCGTCGTGCAGTGCGGCGTGCGCAACCTCGCCATCAGCGAGGCGGCGGCGCCCTACGGCCTGTACTACGCGCCCGACCCGTCGAGCCAGATCGCCTGCACCATCGGCGGCAACGTGGCCGAGAACTCCGGCGGCGTGCACTGCCTCAAGTACGGCCTGACGCTGCACAACGTGCTGCGCGTGCGCGGCTTCACCGCCGAGGGCGAGGCGGTCGAGTTCGGCAGCGAGGCGCTGGACTGCGCGGGCCTGGACCTGCTGCCGCTGGTCGTCGGCAGCGAGGGCATGCTGGCCGTCACCGTCGAGGTGACGGTGAAGCTGGTGCCCAAGCCGCAGCTCGCGCGCTGCATCATGGCCAGCTTCGACGACATCCAGAAGGCCGGCGACGCGGTGGCCGCGGTCATCGCGGCCGGCATCATCCCGGCCGGGCTGGAGATGATGGACAAGCCCATGACCCGCGCCGTCGAGGACTTCGTGCGCGCCGGCTACGACCTGGAGGCCGAGGCCATCCTGCTGTGCGAGTCCGACGGCACGCCGGAGGAGGTCGAGGAAGAGATCGGCCGCATGACCGAGGTGCTGCGCGGCTGCGGCGCCACCGCCATCGCGGTGAGCGAGAGCGAGGAGGAGCGGCTGAAGTTCTGGAGCGGGCGCAAGAACGCTTTTCCCGCCTCGGGCCGCATCAGCCCCGACTACATGTGCCTCGATTCGACCATCCCGCGCAAGCGCCTGGCCGACATCCTGATCGCCATCCAGCAGATGGAGAAGAAGTACGGCCTGCGCTGCTGCAACGTCTTCCACGCCGGCGACGGCAACCTGCACCCGCTGGTGCTGTTCGACGCCAACGACCCCGACGAGCTGCACCGCTGCGAACTCTTCGGCGCCGACATCCTGGAGACCAGCGTGGCGATGGGCGGCACCGTCAGCGGCGAGCACGGCGTGGGCGTGGAGAAGCTCAACAGCATGTGCGTGCAGTTCACGCCGGAAGAGAACGCGCAGATGCTGGCCGTCAAGGCCGCCTTCGACCCGGCCGGGCTGCTCAATCCCGGCAAGGTGATTCCCTCGCTGGTGCGCTGCGCCGAGTACGGCAAGCAGGTGGTGCGCGGCGGCGTGCTGCCGCATCCCGACCTGCCCCGTTTCTGAGATGGCTGCCCTGAACGAATTCATCGACCGCATCCGCGCCGCCGCCGAGCGGCGCACGCCGCTGCGCATCCGCGGCGGCGGCAGCAAGGACTTCCATGGCGCCTCGCTGCAAGGCGAGCTGCTCGACACGGCGCCGCTGGCCGGCGTCGTCAGCTACGAGCCGAGCGAGCTGGTCGTCACCGTGGGCGCCGGCACGCCGCTGCACGAGCTGGAAGCCGTGCTGGCCGAACGGCGCCAGTGCCTGCCCTTCGAGCCGCCGCACTTCGCGCACGTGCCCGGCGCGGGGCCGGCCACCGTCGGAGGCATGGTGGCCTGCGGGCTGTCGGGCCCGTCGCGCGCCAGCGTCGGCTGCGTGCGCGACTACGTGCTCGGCGCCGCGATGGTCAACGGCCGCGGCGAGCACCTGCGCTTCGGCGGCACGGTGATGAAGAACGTGGCGGGCTACGACGTCTCGCGCGTGCTGGCGGGCTCGATGGGGCAGCTCGGGCTGATCACCGAGGTGAGCCTGAAGGTGCTGCCCGTGCCGCCGGCCGAGGCCACGCTCGAATTCGCCTGCACACAGGCCGAGGCGCTGCGCCTCCTCAACGGCTGGGGCGGGCAGCCCTGGCCGCTCAACGCCAGCGCCTGGCAGGCCCGGGGCGACGGCCCCGACGGCGTGCTCTGGCTGCGCCTGCGCGGCGCGGTGGCGGCCGTGGAATCGGCCTGCCGCCACCTGGGCGGCGAGCGCCGCTCGCACCCGCATGCGGCCGAGGACTGGGCGGCGCTGCGCGACCAGCGGCTGCCCTTCTTCGCCGAGGCGAAGGCCAAGGGCCTGGCGCTGTGGCGCGTGTCGGTGCCGCAGACGGCGCCTGTGCTGGCGCTGCCGGGCCAGCCGCTGGTCGAGTGGCACGGCGGCCTGCGCTGGTATGCGCTGCCGGCCGGCCACGCCGCCGCGGTGCGCGAGGCGGCGCGCGCCGCCGGCGGGCACGCGACGCTCTTCCTCGCTGCCGCCGCCGGCGGCCCGGACGAGCCGCGCTTCGACACGCTGAGCCCGGCGCTCGCGCGCATCCACCAGGCGCTGCGCGAGCGCTTCGATCCCGCCGGCATCTTCAACCCCGGCCGCCTCGCCGCCTGAAGCCGTGCGACGCCTGCGCTACCTCACCGACCGCCACCGCGCGCCCTCCACCAACCGGGTGCTGGGCCTGCTGCTGGCCTTCAACGCGGGCGCGATGAACGCGGGCGGCTTCCTGGTGCTGCACATGTACACCTCGCACATGACCGGCTTCGCCTCGCAGGTGGCCGACGCCATCGTGCTGGGGCAGACCACGCTGCTGCTCAACGCGCTGGGCGCCATCCTCGCCTTCGTGTGCGGCGCGGCCGTGGCGGCCATCCAGATCAACTGGGGCCGCCAGCACCGCCTGCGCCATCCCTACGCGCTGCCGCTGCTGTTCGAGGCGGCGCTGATGCTGCCCTTCGGGCTCATGGGCGCCATCACGCTGGGCTGGCACACGCCCTTCGCGGTGCCGCTCACCGTGCTGCTGCTGAGCTTCATCATGGGCCTGCAGAACGCGCTGGCGGCCAAGACCTCCGCCGGCAAGGTGCGCACCACGCACATGACGGGCAACCTCACCGACCTGGGCATCGAGCTGGGCAAGATGCTCTACTGGAACCGGCACGGCCGCCCCGCCGGCCAGCTGGTGCGCCACAACGCGCCGCGGCTGCGCCTCTTCGGCGGGCTGGTGCTGATGTTCGTGGCCGGCGGCCTGGCCGGCGCGGCCGGCTTCAAGTGGCTGGGCTTCATCTGCGTGCTGCCGCTGGCGGCGCTGCTGCTGTCGCTGTCGCTGCCGCCCTTCCTCGACGACGTGCGCCGCTCGCGCGAGCTGCGCCAGGCCCTGCAGGCGGTGGCCGACACGCTGCGCCTGCGCCGGCGCAAGACGCCGCCGCCCGGCGACACGCCCGAGCCGCCCGCCGCCTGATTCCCCCACGAGAAGACCATGCAAACCGAACTGGCCCCCGAGTTCCAGGGCACCGACGCCGGCCGCGAGGCCGAGGCCATCCTGCGCAAGTGCGTGCACTGCGGCTTCTGCACCGCCACCTGCCCCACCTACCAGCTGCTGGGCGACGAGCTGGACGGCCCGCGCGGGCGCATCTACCTCATCAAGCAGGTGCTCGAAGGCAAGGAGCCCACGCGCGCCACGCAACTGCACCTGGACCGCTGCCTGACCTGCCGCAACTGCGAGTCCACCTGCCCGAGCGGCGTGCAGTACGGCCACCTGGTCGACATCGGCCGGCAGGTGGTCGAGGAGAAGGTGCCCCGCCCGGCGGGCGAGCGCGCGCTGCGCTGGCTGCTCAAGGAGGGCCTGCCCTCGCCGCTGTTCGCGCCGGCGATGAAGCTCGGCCAGGCGGTGCGCGGCGTGCTGCCGGCCAAGCTCAGGGCCAAGGTGCCCGTGCCGCAGGCGGCCGGCCTGTGGCCCACCCGCACGCATGCGCGCAAGGTGCTGCTGCTGGCCGGCTGCGTGCAGCCGGCGATGGCGCCCAACATCAACGCCGCCACAGCGCGCGTGCTCGACGCCGCGGGCATCGAGTGCGTGGTGCCGCCCGAGGCCGGCTGCTGCGGCGCGGTGAAGTTCCACCTCAACGACCAGGACGGCGGCCGCGCCCAGATGCGCGCCAACATCGACGCCTGGTGGCCGCACGTCGAGCGCGGCGAGGTCGAGGCGATCGTGATGAACGCGTCCGGCTGCGGCGTCACCGTGCGCGAGTACGGCCACGCGCTGGCGCACGACGCGGCCTACGCCGACAAGGCGCGCCGCGTGAGCGAACTCACCCGCGACCTGGGCGAACTGCTGCCCGGCCTGGTGCCGCAGCTCAAGGACCGCGTGCGCGCCCCCGCGGGCGTGGTGGCGTATCACCCGCCCTGCACGCTGCAGCACGGCCAGAAGCTGCGCGGCGGCGTCGAGGCGGGCCTGCGCGCGCTGGGTTTCGACGTGCAGGTGGCGATGAACGAATCGCACCTGTGCTGCGGTTCGGCCGGCACCTACTCGGTGCTGCAGCCCGGGCTGGCCTACCCGTTGCGCGACCGCAAGCTGGGCCACCTGCAGCAACTGCAGCCCGCGGCGATCGCCTCGGCCAACATCGGCTGCATCACCCACCTGCAAAGCGGCACGGAAGTGCCGGTGCGGCACTGGGTCGAACTGCTGGACGCCGCGCTGGCGCCGGCCTGAAGGCGCGCTGTGGTCCGACGCGCGCCGGCGCGGGCCCGTACTAAGGTGGCAGGGTGTTCGTCACAGGAGGCGACTGCCATGCCGCTGCGTTCCTTTCATCTGTTGGCCGTGTCCGCCGGGCTGCTGGCCGCCGCGTGCGCGGCGCAGGCCCAGACCCAGGCGCCGCTGCCGGCCATGCACGGCGAGGGCGCCGTGCGCTGGGCCTGCGGCGGCATCGGCTCGGACGAATCCACCGCCATGCGCGCGGCGATGGCCTCGCATCCGCTATCGCTGCTGTTCGCACGCGCCGACGGCGCCTATCTGGCCAGCGTCGACGTGCAGATCCAGGGCGCCGCATCGGCCCGGCTGCGCGCCGGCGGGCCCGTGTGCCTGATCGACCTGCCCGCGGGCAAATACACCGTGCAGGCCACGCTCGAGGGCGTGACCAGGAGCCAGTCCGTCACCGTGGGCGGTGGGCCGCGCACGCTGGACTTCCGGTTCTGACGCGGTCCTTGTGATCGATCCGCCACCCGTTCACGCTGAGCCTGTCGAAGCGCGGCGCCGGGCTTCGACAGGCTCAGCCTGAACGGGTGAGGGCGCTCAGGCCGCCTCCAGCGCGGCCTCGATGTCGCGGGCGAGGGTCGCCGGCGCGTCCAGCGGCGCGTAGCGGCGGACCACCGCGCCGTCGCGCCCGACCAGGAACTTGGTGAAGTTCCACTTGATGGCCGTGCTGCCCAGCAGGCCCGGCTTCTCCTTCACGAGCCAGCGGTACAGCGGGTCGGCGCCGGGGCCGTTGACCTCGATCTTGGACATCATCGGGAAGCTCACGCCGTAGTTCTTCTGGCAGAAGGCGCCGATCTCGTCGTTGCTGCCCGGGTCCTGGTTGCCGAACTGGTTGCTCGGGAAGCCCAGCACCGCGAAGCCGCGCTCCCTGTAGCGCTCGTACAGGTCTTCCAGCCCGCCGAACTGCGGCGTGAAGCCGCAGTGGCTGGCCGTGTTCACGATCAGCAGCACCTGCCCCTTGAAGCGCGCGAGCGGCACCTGCTCGCCGTCGATCTGCCGGACCTCGAAGTCGTAGATGCTGCCTGCCATGGCGGCCTCCGCGGGGAAAGAGTGGACGATCCGGCCATTGTGCGCCTCCAGCCACCCGCTTCGGCCATCGGCTTTCGGTCAGAAGGCCGCGGAGCAGGCCATGCGAGGACACGCACGGAACGGGCTCTGCCCGGCCGTTGCGTGTGCCCCCTTGAGGGGGTTGGCGGAGCGGAACGAAGTCCGCGGAGACTGGGGGTGGTCAATGATGCTTGTCGGTGCGGGCGATGCGCAGGAGCTGGATGACCTCGCGCGGGTAGCGCCGCAGCGTGCGCCAGTACCAGAGCTGGATCAGCACCATCACCCCCGCCACCACCAGCCCGAAGGCGGAGATGGCGCCGTAGGCCGACAGGCCGAACCAGGTGCAGGCGCTGTAGAAGGCGCCCAGCAGCAGGATGCAGGCCTGCTCGTTGAAGTTCTGCACGGCGATGGAGCGGCCTGCGCCCATCAGGTTGTGGCCGCGGTGCTGCAGCAGCGCGTTCATCGGCACCACGACGAAGCCGCCCAGGCCGCCCAGCAGCATCAGGAAGGGGATGGCCACCCACACGTTGCCGACGAAGTTCATGCACACCACCAGCAGGCCCATCGCCACTCCCAGGGGGATGACGCGGGTGGCGATGTCCAGCCGCATGCGCGCCGAGGCCACCACCGCGCCCACCGCCGTGCCCACGGCCAGCACGCCCGTCAGCGCCGAGGCCTGCGTCGTGCCGTAGCCCAGCGCCACGGCCGCCCAGGGCAGCACGATGTACTTGAGGTTGCCGCTGGCGCCCCAGAACAGCGTGGTGGTGGCCAGCGAGATCTGGCCGAGCTTGTCCTTCCACAGCCGCTCGTTGCAGCGCCAGAAGTCGGGCAGCAGGCCCAGCAGGTTGCGCAGCAGGCCGTGCTGCGGGTTGGCGCGCAGCGGGCGCATCTCCACGCCGGTGTGCGGGATGCGCGTGTTGAACCACGCCGCCAGCGCATACACCGCGATCAGCACCGTGATGGCCGCCTCCGGCGGCGTGTCGATGCCGGTGTCGATCACCGGGAAGTCGAAGGCCAGCAGGTGGCTGGACAGCGCATGCCCCACGAGCTGCCCGCCCAGCACGATCCCCAGGATGATCGAGGCGATGGTCAGTCCCTCGATCCAGCCGTTGGCCTTGACCAGTTGCGAGGCCGGCAGCAGCTCGGTGAGGATGCCGTACTTGGCCGGCGAGTAGGCCGCCGCGCCCAGCCCCACGATCGCGTAGGCCAGCAAGGGATGCCCGCCGAACAGCATGGCCACGCAACCCACCGCCTTGATGGCGTTGCTGATGAACATGACCTTGCCCTTGGGCAGCGCATCGGCGAAGGCGCCCACCAGCGGCGCCAGCGCCACGTAGAAGATCGCGAAGATGGGCACCAGCGCGGCGCGCTGCCACTCGGCGGCGCCGGCCGAGCGCAGCAGCTCGACGGCGGCGACGAACAGCGCCTGGTCGGCCAGCGACGAGAAGAACTGCGCCGCCATGATCGTGTAGAAGCCGCGCTTCATCGGGGCGCTCCCGGAGCAAGGCTGCGCCTGCCCCGTCCCCGGGGGAGGACATGACGGCTTGGGGCGGCCCGGCGTTTTCTTCTTGTGATGCGGAACAGGCCGGGCGGCACGGGACAGGCAGTGGGGAGAGTCGTCGGAACCGCCGCCGGCGCCGCGCCGTGTGCGCTGCCGTCTCGCCTGGGGAGGGGACGACGGCCGCGCGGAATGCGGGTACCGATGGGGCAGGGGTGCGTGGTTATAGCATGGGGGTGCGGTGCCAAAATGACCGCAGGCACCCCTTGTTCAGTGGGTGTTTTCCCTCGCACGCCGAACGTCCTTTCATGCCTCGCCCGATCCTCTGCACCATCCATCCCGGCGCGCTGCGCCACAACCTGGAGCGCGTGCGGCGCGCGGTGCGCGAGTCGCGCGTGTGGGCGGTGGTCAAGGCCAATGCCTACGGCCACGGCATCGAGCGCGTGTACGACGCGCTGCGCGGCGCCGACGGCTTCGCGCTGCTGGACCTGGCCGAGGCCGAGCGCGTGCGCGCCCTCGGCTGGCGCGGCCCGATCCTGCTGCTGGAGGGCGTGTTCGAGCCGCGCGACCTGGAGCTGTGCTCGCGCCTCGGGCTGTGGCATGCGGTGCACTGCGACGAGCAGATCGACTGGCTGGCCGCCCACAAGACGCAGCAGCCGCACCGCGTCTTCCTCAAGATGAACTCGGGCATGAACCGCCTGGGCTTCGCGCCCGCGCGCATGCGTGCGGCGTGGACGCGCCTGGCAGCGCTGCCGCAGGTGGAGGAGGTCTCGCTGATGATGCACTTCAGCGATGCCGACGGCCCCAGGGGCATCGACGCGGCCATGGCCGCCTTCGACGAAGCCACGCGCGAGCTGCCCGGCGAACGCAGCCTGGCCAACAGCGCCGCCGTGCTGCGCCATGCCGAGGCCACCCGGGCCGACTGGGTGCGCCCCGGCATCGTGCTGTACGGCGGCTCGCCCGACCATCCCGAGCACGACGCCGCCCACTGGCAGCTGCAGCCCACCATGACGCTGGCCACGCGGTTGATCGGCGTGCAGGCGCTGGACGCCGGCGACACGGTGGGCTACGGCTCGCGCTTCACCGCCGAGGCGCCGATGCGCATCGGCGTCGCCGCGGTGGGCTACGCCGACGGCTACCCGCGCCACGCACCCACCGGCACGCCCGTGCTGGTGAACGGCGTGCGCACCCGCGTGGTGGGGCGCGTGAGCATGGACATGCTCGCGGTCGACCTCGACCCCGTGCCCGGCGCCGCGCTCGGCAGCGAGGTTGTGCTGTGGGGCCGCAGCGCCGGCACCGGTGCCGTGCTGCCCATCGACGAGGTGGCGCAGTCCTGCGGCACCATCGGCTACGAGCTGATGTGCGCGGTGGCGCCGCGCGTGCCCTTCGCCGTCGAAGACAACGGCGGATGAAGGTCTTCTCCAACTGGCGCTCCGTGCGCCTGTGGGAGACGCAGGTCGAGCGCGACCTGCACCGCCGCCACGCGCTGCGCGTGCACGGCCTGGCCATCGGCACGCTCACGCTGCTGGTCATGTGGGCGGCCTCGGCGCTGCTGATGTGGGCGGGCGTCGATGCGCTGGCGCTGCGCTATGCCGTGGCACTGGGATTGGGCTACCTGGCGTACCTCGGCATCCTGCGCTGGTGGGCGCAGCGGCTGGTGCGCGACGAGGACGACCGCAGCAGCGGCTGGGGCGACGGCATCGACCTTCCCGGCGAACTGCCGCTGCCGCGCCCGCCGTCCGGCGGCGGGCAGGCGCCGGCCTCTTCTTTCCGCAGCGGCGGCGGAGGCGACTACGCGGGCGGCGGCAGCTCGGGCGACTTCGCCGCGCCCGGCGCCGACGCGGGCGGCACCGGCCTGGGCGAGCTGGCCGGCGATGCGCTGGGCGCGGCCGCCGGCGCCGACGAGGGCGCCGTCGTCGTGGTGCCGGTGGTGGCCGTCTTCCTGATCGGCGCGGCGGTGCTGTTCGGCGCCGGCGCGCTGGTGCTGGTGTACTTCGGTTCCGAGGCGCTGCTTGCGGTGGCGATCGAGATCGCCTTCTCCTACGCCTCGGCGCGCACCGCGGTGCGGGTGGCGCGCGAGGGCTGGCTGGGCGCGGCCGTGCGCCTGACGTGGAAGCCGCTGCTCGGCGCGCTGGCCTGCGCGGTCGTCCTGGGCATCGCGCTGGACCGCTTCATGCCGCAGGCCGGTTCGCTGCCGCAGGCGGTGCGCCTGCTCACCGGCCGCGGCTGAGGGGCGCAGGCGTCAATCCAGCCGGATGTTCTTGGCCCGGATGATCTTGCCCCACAGGGCGTACTCCGCCTCGATGGTCTGGGCCATCTCCCGGGACGGGCCGCCCACCGGCTCCGAGCCGAAATCGCGGATGCGCTTCTGCATGTCGGGCAGCTGCGTGATCCTCGTGAACTCGGACTGAAGCCTGGCGAGCACCGCCGGCGGCGTGCCCGCGGGAGCCCAGACGCCCTGCCAGCCCAGGAGATCGAAGCCCGGGATCGCCTCCGACATCGTCGGCACGTTCGGCAGCGCCGCCAGGCGCTTGGGCGTGGTCACCGCCAGCGCCTTCGTCTTGCCGCTCGCGGCGAAGGGAATGGCGGAGGGGAAGGGCTCGAAGACCATGGCCACCTGGCCGCCCATCACGTCCGTCAACTGGCCCTGCTTGTAGGGCACGTGGAGGAACTCCGTGCGCGTCTGCTCCTGGATGATCTCGAAGGCCAGGTGCGACGCGGTGCCGGGGCCGTAGCTCGCGTAGGCCACCTTGCCCGGATGCTTCTTCGCGTAGGCGATGGTCTGCGCGAGGTCGGCGGCAGGGAAGTCGTTGTTCGCCAGCAGGATGTAGCCGGTCGTCAGGGTGATGGAGACCGGCGCCATGTCCTTGCGCATGTCGTAGCCCAGCTTGCCGAACAGGTGCGGGTTCATGGTCGGGATCTGGTTGTACGCGTACAGCAGCGTGTGGCCGTCGGCCGGCGCGTGGGCGACCGACTCGGCGCCGATGTTGCCGGAGGCGCCCGGCTTGTTGTCGACCAGGAACTGCTGGCCCAGGGCGCGGCTCAGGTGGTCGGCGTACAGGCGTGCCATGACGTCGGGGCCCGAGCCGGCCGGCGCCGGCACGATGATCTTGACGGGCTTGCTGGGGTAGGCCCCCTGCGCGCCTGCGGAACCGGCCACGGCGGCGAGCGCCCCGGCCAGCACGAGGCCCCGGCGGGTGATGTCCATGCGTGTTGTCTCCAGGTATTTCTTCGGCATCCCGGACGGATGCTCAGGCGGCCAGCTTGTCGCGCTGGAAGATGCCGGCTTCGATCAGGCGCTCGATGCCGGCGGGGGAAATCTCCGCGGCCGGCGCGTTGCCCCCGATCATGCCGAGCAGCAGGCCCTCGGCCTCGCCCTCGGGCGGCTTCACGCACTCGAAGCGGCGCTGCACGCCGACGGGAAACGCGATGAAGTCGAGCGGCTCCAGCAGGAGGTGATCGTCGCCCTGGTCGCCCTCCCACTCCAGCTTCCACGTGCCCTTCATGACCATGAAGGTCTCGACCGTGTCGTGGGTGTGCATCAGCACGCCCTTGCCCGGCGCGGCGGCGATGAACGAGACGCCGAAGCCGGCCTGCAGGTGCGACACCCGCGCCTTGGCCCGGTCGCCGAAGGGCGAGAACTGGCCGTCGCCCTTGGGCTGGTCGAAGCCCAGGACGTTGAGGAAGGCGCGCCGGCAGTCGGGCAGCTGCATGTCGGGCAGGCCCGTCTCGCAGCGCTGGAGGTCCGCGAAACGCGCCACGCAGGCGAGCATGTCGGCGGTGGTGGGCTTGGTGGTCTGGATCGGCATGGTTCTGCGGGAGGTCGGGGGAAGTCCGATTCGAGCATCCCGGCCCGCGGGCCACAATCAACCGCGTGCAATGTCCGAATAAGCCAAGCTGATGCCCGCGTGAAGAGAAGCAACATCAACCTCCTGATCTGCCTCGATGCGCTTCTGACCGAACGCTCCGTCACGCGTGCGGCGCAGCGCCTGGAGATGAGCCAGCCGGGCATGAGCAACGCGCTGTCGCGCCTGCGCGAGCTGACCGGCGACCCGCTGCTGGTGCGCTCCGGCAACGCGCTGATCCTGACGGAGCGCGCGCATGCCCTGGCCCGCAAGGTCCGGGAGGGCATCGAGCTGATGGACGAGATCTTCGCCAACGAGGGGCCGCTGGAGCTGGCCAGCGCCACCGGGATGGTGACGGTGGCCGCCGCCGACTCGATGGGCATGGCGGTCGTGCCGGCCCTGTCGCAGCGGCTGGCGGAATCGGCGCCGCACGTGACGCTGAACGTGCGCCAGCCCGATCCGGACCATCTGCGCGAGTGGCTGAGCGAAGGGGAGTGCGACCTCGCCATCGGGCACTTTCCGGACCTCCATCCGGACCTGCGCAGCACGCCCCTGTTCCCCCAGCCGCTGTCGTGCATGCGGGCGAAGGCCACCGCGGACGAGCCGCTGACGCTCGACGCGTACCTGCGCAGGACCCACGTCGTGTTCGGCTCGCCCTTCTCGCCGCGCTCCACGATCGAGCAGACGATCGGCCGGGCGCTCGCCGCCGCGGGGCTCGACCGGCCGCGCACCGTTCGCGTCTCGTCGGTGCTGGTCATCCCCTATATCGTGGCGGGCTCGCAGCACGTCGCGACGCTGCCGACGTGGATGTGCCGGCACTTCGCCGGCTTCCTCGACCTGGACGTCTCGCCGGTGCCGGTCGAGCTGCCGCAGATCCAGAACGTGATGGTCTGGCACGAGCGCACGCACCGGCAGGCGCTGCATGCCTGGGTGCGGGACACGGTCCGCGCCATCGCGCCGGGAGAGGCGGCCACGGGCATCGACATCCGGACGGTGTCGTAGCCAAGCCGGCGCAATGCCGCCATTGCGCCGGCTTGATGGCGCGAACGCCCCGGTGCGGCTACCGTGGCGCGATGTTCGAATGGACCGACATGCAGGAGCTGCGCGACGGCGTGCGCTGCCGCGTCTTCAGGCCGCGGGGCGAGGGCCGCCTCGCCTCGGCGGCGATGTACGACAGGCCCGGCACGCAGCCCGGGGAGCGCGCGCCGGTGCTGCTGGTGCAGCACGGCGGGAGCAGCTCCAAGACCGGCGTGGACGTGTGGGACGCGGCGATGGAATTCGCGGGCCGGCTGGGCTGGCGGGTCGTGGCGCTCGACGGCCCCGTGCACGGCGCCAGGACGCCGCCCGGCGAGCCCGACGAAGGGCCGGCGAACCGGGCGAGGTTCTTCCACGTGTGGGAGCACGACCCTGGCCACGTGGGCGCGCACGTCGCGCGCTGGCAGGCGCTGATCGACGAGCTGGCGCACGCGCTGCCCGGCAGCGGGCTGCATTGGCTCGGCGTCTCGATGGGCACCGCCTACGGGCTGCCGCTGCTGGCCGTGGAGCGCCGCGTGTCCCGTGCCGTGCTGGGCATGTGGGGCACCAGCTTCGTCCAGTCGGCGCGGCTGCTCGACGACGCGCGCGCGGTGCGGTGCCCGGTCCTGTTCCAGCAGAAGTGGGACGACGAACTGTTCACCCGCGAAGGGCAGCTCGCGCTGTTCGACGCGCTGAGCACCGCCGACAAGCGGCTGCAGGCCTTCGTCGGCGGCCACGTGCGGATCGCCGGCGAGCAGATGCGCGAGATCGTGCGCTTTCTTTCCCGGCCGCAGGCGGCCGGGGCGCCGTGAAGGTGCGCGGGCGGACCTGCGCAGCTAGCTGGAGCGCGCGCCGTACAGGCCGAGTTCCTGCGCCTGCAGCCGCGCCAGGCCCAGCAGCGCGTCGGTGAAGGGCGTGTGCAGCCCCACGCCCTGGCCCAGTTCGCGCACGGCCGACACCAGCGCATCCAGCTCCACCGCGCGGCCGGCCTCCACGTCCTGCAGCATCGAGGTCTTGAAGGGGCCGAGCTTGCGCGTGACGTTGTGGCGGTCTTCCGGGCTCTCGGCGATGGGCACGCCGATGCGCTCGCCGATCTCCCTGGCCTCCAGCATCACCGCGGAGATGAAGCCGCGCACCAGGTCGTCGCCCAGGATCCGGTCGGTCGTCGCGCCCGTCAGCGCGCTGACGGGGTTGACCGTCATGTTGCCCCACAGCTTGTACCAGACGTCCTTCTGGATCTGCGGCGACACGCTGGCCTGGACGCCCCCGCGCGCCAGCAGCTCGGCCAGGCGCTGCACGCGCGGCGTGGCCTCGCCCGAGGGCTCGCCCAGGATCAGGCCGCTGCCGAAGTGGTGGCGCACCACGCCGGGCGCGTCCAGCGAGCAACTGCAGTGCACCACGCCGCCGATCACGTGGCGCGAGGGGATCGCCTCGGCGATGGCGCCGGCGGGGTCGACCGCCGTCAGCCGGCGCCCGGCCAGCGGGCCGCCGAAGCCGCCTTCGAGGAACCACCAGGGCACGCCGTTCATGGCGGTGAGCACCGTGGTGTCGGGCCCGATCAGCGGCCCGATGCGCGCGGCCACCGCCTCCAGCGCCGGCGCCTTCACGGCCACCACCACCAGGTCCTGCGGGCCGAGGTCGGCCGGGTCTTCCACCGCGTGGACCGGCACGCGCTCGCGCACGTCCGCGCCGCCTTCGTCTCTGCGCACCAGCGTCAGGCCGTCCTGGCGCAGCGCGGCCAGCGTGGCACCGCGCGCCACCACGTTCGGCCGCTGGCCGGCGCGGGCCAGCGCGGCGCCGATCCAGCCGCCGATCGCGCCGGCGCCGTAGATGCAGGCTTTCATGGCGGCGCTCAGTCGCGGTAGGAGGGGTCGATGCGGTCCACCTGGCGCACCAGGGCGTCGAACACGTCCTGCCCGGCGCCGTGGCTCGGGTCGAACTGCAGCGCGTCGCGCGTGCACTTCTCGGCGACGGCCTCGCTCACCGGGATGGCGCGGCCCATCGAGAAGGTGGCCATCTGGATCTCGCAGGCGCGCTGCAGCGTCCACAGGATGGCGAAGGTCTGCGGCAGCGTGTGGCCCCAGGCCAGCAGGCCGTGGTTGCGCAGGATCACGGCCTGCCTGTCGCCGATGCTGCGGATCACGCGCGGGCCTTCGTCGGCATGGATGGTGATGCCCTCGAAGTCGTGGTACGCCACCATGCCGTGCAGCTGGGCCGAGTAGAAGTTGGTCTGCTGCAGGCCGCCTTCCAGGCAGGCCACGGCCACGCCGGCGGTGGTGTGCGTGTGCATGACGCAGTGGGCGTCGGGCACGCCGTCGTGGATGGCCGCGTGCAGCACGAAGCCGGCCGGGTTGACGCGGTGCGTCGAGCCGTCGAGCACGCGCCCGGCGAGGTCGATCTTGACCAGGTTGCTCGCCGTGACCTCGCTGTAGTGCAGCCCGAAGGGGTTGATGAGGAACTGCTTCTCGCCGCCGGTCCCGCTGTCGGGCAGCCGCACCGTGATGTGGTTGTAGATCATCTCCGTCCACCCCAGCATCGCGAAGATGCGGTAGCAGGCCGCGAGCTGCACGCGCGCGGCGCGCTCGTCGGGGTGGATGGGCGGATGGACCAGCGCGCTGCGTCCGGCGGTCAGAGAGGTCATGGCAGTTCCTTCATCGGTTTATCCCTCCGCGGTGAAGCCCACCTGCTTGACGATGGGCGCCCACTTGGCGGTGTCCTTCTTCACGAGCTCAGCCAGCTCCGCGGGCGAGGAGGACATCGCCTCCAGCCCGAAGGTGCCCAGCCCGTCGATCACGTCCTTGTGCGCCAGCGCGGCCTTCATGCCGGCGTTCAGGCGCGCCACCACGTCGGGCGAGGCCTTGGCCGGCAGGAAGAAGGCGAACCACTCGCTGTGCGCCATGTCGATGCCCTGCTCCTTGAGCGTGGGCACGTCGGGCGCGAAGCGGTTGCGCTTCTCGCCCGAGGTGGCGAGGATGCGCACCTTGCCCGACTGCAGGTGCTGCGTGATGTCGCCGATCGGGCCCGAGACGGCCGAGATGTTGCCGCCCAGCAGGTCGAGCATGGCCGGCTGCGTGCCGCGGTAGGCGGCGTGCTTGAGTTCGACGCCGGCGCTCTTGCCGATCAGCGCGCCGACGAAGTGCGGCGTGGAGCCCGCGGCCGGCGAGCCGAAGTTGGCGCCGGCCGGGTTGGCCTTGGCCCAGGCCAGGAAGTCCTTGACCGACTTCACCTCCGCCGGCACCGCGGGGCCGACGGCGAAGCCGAAGTCGAACACGCAGCCCACGCTCACCGGCGTCAGGTCGGCCACCGGGTCGTACGGCAGCTTCTTGTAGATGTGCGGGTAGATGGTGAGCATCGACGTCGGCGTCTGCAGGATCGTCGCGCCGTCGGCCGGGCGGCCCTTGACGTACTGGATGGCGATCTGGCCGCCGGCGCCGGTGCGGTTCTCGACCACCACCGCCTTGGCGTAGTCCGGCTGCAGCTTCTGGCCCACCCGGCGGCAGATGGTGTCGGAGGTGCCGCCGGCGGCGAAGCCGGTGACGATGGTGGCGGTCTCGATGCCGGCCTGGGCGAAGGCGCGCTGGCCGAGGCCGGCCAGCAGGGCGGACGCGCCGGTGGCTTGCAGCAGATGGCGGCGGTGGATCATGGCGAGGGGTCTCCGTCTGGATGGGGTGGTTCAGGATGCGTCGCGCAGCCAGGTCACGGCCCCCGAGTGGGTGACCGCGCCCTGGTGCGCCGGCCGCACGGTGAGCGCGTATTTTTCCAGCAGCCCCCCGCGGGGCACCCCCTCGTTTACACCCGCTTTTTGATTCAGTCGCATCACTATTTCGTCGGCCGGCAGCGCCACCGTGATGCTGCGCGCGCCGGGGCGCGCGTCGATGGCGATGCGGTCGCCGTCGCGCAGCGCCGCGATGGGCCCGCCCGCCGCCGCCTCGGGCCCGGCGTAGCCGATGCACAGCCCGCGCGTGGCGCCGGAGAAGCGCCCGTCGGTCAGCAGCGCCACCTTGTCGCCCATGCCCTGGCCGTACAGCAGCGCGGTGATGCCCAGCATCTCGCGCATGCCGGGGCTGCCCTTGGGCCCCTCGTTGCGGATGACGATGACGTCGCCGGCCTGGTAGCGGCGGTTCTGCACCGCCTCCTGCGCCTCTTCCTCGTTCTCGAACACGCGGGCCGGGCCCTCGTGCACCAGCGTCTTCAGGCCGGCCGTCTTGAGCAGCGCGCCGTCGGGGCACAGGTTGCCCTTGAGCACCGTGAGGCCGCCGTCGGGGCTGATCGGCTCGCCGGCGCGGCGCACCACCTCGCCGTCGGGTTCGGCGCAGCCGGCCAGCTCCTCGGCCAGCGTGCGGCCGGTGAAGGTGAGCGCGTCGCCGTGCAGGTGGCCCTGGTCGAGCAGCGCGCGCAGCACCACGCCGGCGCCGCCGATGCTGTAGACGTCGCGCGCCAGGTACTTGCCACCGGGGCTCAGGTTGGCGATGAGCGGCGTGCGCGCGAACACCTCGGCCACGTCGTCCAGGTGGAATTGGATGCCGGCCTCGTGCGCGATGGCGGGGATGTGCAGCGCGGCGTTGGTCGAACCGCCGGTGGCGCAGACCACGGCGCAGGCGTTCTCCAGGGCCTTGCGCGTCACGATGTCGCGCGGCAGCGGGCCGCCGCCTTCCAGGCTGGCGGACACGGCGCGCATCAGCTGCTTCGCGGCGCGGCGCATCAGCGGGGCGCGCTCGCTGTAGACGGCCGGCACCATGCTGGAGCCGATCGGCGCCAGGCCCAGCGCCTCGCTCACCATGCCCATGGTGTTGGCGGTGAACTGGCCCGCGCAGGAGCCGGCGGTGGGCAGGCAGGCGCGGCTCATCGTCTCCAGCTCTTCCGCCGTGGCCTCGCCGGCGAGCAGCTTGCCGATGGTCTCGTAGGTGTCGACCACGTTCAGGTCGCGCCCGTGCGGGCCGATGCGCCCCGGCAGCGCCGCGCCGCCGTGCACGAACACGCCCGGCACGTTGCAGCGCACGATGCCCATCATCAGGCCCGGCAGGTTCTTGTCGCAGGCGCCGATGGCGAAGATGCCGTCCCACTGGTGGCCGCGCACCGAGGCTTCGACGCTGTCGGCGATCAGCTCGCGCGAGATGAGGGAGAAGCGCATGCCCGAGTGCGCCATCGTCAGGCCGTCGCTCACCGACACCACTGGGCACTCGTGCGGGGTGCCGCCGGCGGCGTAGATGCCGGTCTTGGCGTGCTGCGCCTGCTCGCGCAGGTTGAGGTTGCACGGGCTCATCTCGCCGCCGGTGTGGAACACGCCGACGTGCGGCCGCGCGATGTCCTCGTCGTCCTGCCCCAGCGCGCGCAGGAAGGCGCGCGTGGTGGCGCGGATGGTGCCGGTGTGGATGGTGGCCGAGCGCGGCGGCAGGGCCGTCTTCTTCGTGGGGTCGGTCATTCGCAGGTCAGTAGGTCGCGCCGCGCGTTGCCGGGGCCGGCGCGGTGCTGCCGTCGCCCTTGAAGCGGGCGGCCAGCGTGGCCGTGCCGCGGGCCAGCAGGTTCGTGTCCAGCCCCACGGCGACGAACAGCGCGCCCTGCTTCAGGTACTCGCGCGCCAGCGCCTCGTCGGGCGTCAGGATGCCGGGGGCCTTGCCGGCCGCGCGGATGCGGCGGATGGCGTCGGCGATGGCGGCCTGCACGTCCGGGTGCCCTGCGTTGCCAGGGTGGCCCATCGAGGCCGAGAGGTCGGCCGGGCCGATGAACACGCCGTCCACGCCGTCCACGGCGGCGATGGCGTCCAGGTTGTCCAGCGCCTCGCGCGTCTCGGCCTGCACCAGCAGGCCGATCTGCGCGTTGGCGGCGGTGGCGTAGTCGGTGTAGCGGCCCCAGCGCGAGGCGCGCGCGCCGCCCATGCCGCGCACACCGGCCGGCGCGTAGCGCGTGGCGCGCACGATGGCCTCGGCCTGCGCGGCGGTGTCCACCATCGGCACCAGCAGGGTCTGCACGCCGAGGTCGAGGTACTGCTTGATGAGCGCCGTGCCGGCGTCGCCGTGGCCCAGCGGCACGCGGGCGATGGCGTGCGAATCGGGGTACGCTGCGATGGCCTGCGCCTGCGCCAGCACGCTGGCCAGGCCGTTGGGCGAGTGCTCGCCGTCGATCAGCAGCCAGTCGAAGCCGGCGCCGGCGCAGATCTCGGCGCTGTAGGCATCGGCCAGGCCCAGCCACAGGCCGATCTGCGGACGGCGCTCGGCCAGGGCTTTCTTGAACAGGTTCTCGGGGGTCTTCATGGTGGTTTCAGGCAAAACGGAAACTGATGGAACCCAGCGGGCCGTAGTCCGCATGGAAGGTGTCGCCGCGCTGCGCGTTGACGGGCCGCGTGAAGGAGCCGCCCAGGACCACCTCGCCGGCTTCGAGGTGCTCGTCCCACGGGGCGAGCTTGTTGGCCAGCCAGGCCACGCCGTTGGCCGGGTGGTTGAGCACCGCGGCGGCCACGCCCGATTCCTCGATCACGCCGTTCCTGAACAGCAGCGCGGACACCCAGCGGAGGTCCACCGCGTCGGGCCGCACGGGGCGCCCGCCGGTCACGATGCCGGCGTTGGCCGCGTTGTCGGAGATGGTGTCGAAGACCTTGCGCGGCGCCTTGGTGTGGCGGTCGAACTGCTCGATGCGTGCGTCGATGATCTCGATGGCCGGCACCACCCAGTCGGTGGCGGCCAGCACGTCGTACAGCGTCACGCCGGGGCCCTTCAGCGGCCTGCCGAGGATGAAGGCCAGCTCCACCTCGATGCGCGGCGCGATGAAGCGCTCGAAGGGGATGTCGCCGCCGCTCTCGAAGAACATGTCGTCCAGCAGCGTGCCGTAGTCGGGCTCGTCGATCTGGCTGGAGACCTGCATGGCGCGCGAGGTCAGGCCGATCTTGTGGCCCCTGACGGTGCGGCCCTCGGCCAGCTTGCGCTTCACCCAGGCGCGCGAGACGGCGTAGCCGTCCTCGATCGTCATGTCGGGGAAGCGCTTGGAGAAATGCTCGACCTGCACGCGCGACTTCTCGCTCTCGTGCAGTTCGGCGGCCAGCTGTTCGATGGCGGAGGCGGGGAGCATCGCGGGGTCAGCCTTTGTTGAAAAGGGGGTGCAGGTTGCTGTGCTTGCCGTCGTACACCTGCCCGGGACTCTCGTCGATCTGCAGCGTGCAGCCCATGAGCTGCCGGTCGAAGATGGGGGCGAAGTGGGCGCGGACGGCGGCCAGCAGATCATCGCCGGCCTTGCGCTTCACCGCATCGGAACGCCCTGTGCCCATGCGCAGGTTCAGGTAGACGAAGGCGTAGTCGTCCCGGCCGTCGGCCACGGCGAAATGCGCCGCCGGGAAGGCCAGCACGCGCGTGCCGCCGGTGGGGAAGACCTGGCGGCCGTCCTCGTCGCGCTGTTCGAGCATGACGTCGGCCAGCGTGCGGCACAGGGCCGTCATGTCGGTGCGGGCTTCGAGGTTGGGGGTGTAGAGGATGACCAGGTGGGGCATGGCAGTGTGTTCAGCGTTGGAGGCGCGCGCCGTGGCCGGGGGCCTGGGGCGCGGGCTCATGGTGGGGCGGTCGGCGCGTTGCGCCGACTTCGCTGCGGTGCTCGGCCAGGGGGCGGTGCCGCAGAACTCGCTACGTTCACTTCGTTCACTGCGCTCAGACAGCTGCGGCAAGTCAGATGTTGAAGCGTGCCTGTCCTTCGGCAGGCACGCCCGCCCCCTGTCCTGCGCTCCTCGCCGCCCCAGAAATCGCCCGCGCCCCAGGCCCCCGGCCACGACGCGTGGAACCGTTGGGGGAGCATCCAGAAGAGGGGCGGTTGGGGCGGATGGCGGTCAATCGACAACAGCCGTTCGGGCTGAGCCTGTCGAAGCCGGGTGCCGCGCTTCGACAGGCTCAGCGTGAACGGGCGAGGGGTGTTGAGCGGGTGAGGGATGTTCTGCAGCGGCTTGATCCCCCAAGGATGCAGGCCCAGGCCCCGGTGAGGGCGGTGCGGCGCGCCTGTGGAGCGCCGAGAAGCGCAGGGCGGCCGGGCCGCATGCCTGCCGCAGGACAGGCATGCTTCAACATCTGACTCGGCGCAGCTGTTTGAGCGCAGCGCGCCGAAGGAGCGCGTAGCGAGTTCTGCGCCGGCCCGGCCGACCGAGCATCGCAGGGCAGTCGGCGCAACGCGTCGACCGCTCCACTCGAAGCGCCGCACCGCCCTCACCGGGGCCTGGGCCGGACCGCAGGGCGCAGCAGCCGCAGACATGGACGACAACCCCTGGCCCTTCACAGCCGCGACACCGCCTGAAACCCTTCGGCACTGGACGCCTGCGCCTTGGGAATCGCCCGCCCGTCCTGAGGCGTCACCGGCAGCACCACGTTGATCTGCCCCGTCCCCGACGAACCGAAGTAAGGCGTGACGACCTCAGCCTTGCCGTCATACGCCGACCACCCCAGCGCCCCCAGCAGCATCGCCGTGTCGTGCATGAAGCCCTCGCCGTGCCCCTTGACCGCGTACTCCGGCAGCATCGCGCAGAAGTCGGCCCACTCGGCGTTCTCCCACATGCCCACCACGTCGTGGTCCATGCGCTCCAG
>Ga0182738_1002280_pt1 | contig 23008 bp, 27 predicted proteins | sample eDN5th30CBELigMG_FD_128876 | JGI IMG/M metagenome (GOLD analysis project Ga0182738, IMG submission 128876) | Enriched Miracle-Growth compost microbial communities from Emeryville, California, USA - eDNA 5th pass 30_C BE-Lig MG (version 2)... ...
CCGGGCGCGGTCTTCTTCGATCTCGATGCGGTCGTGGATCCCGATTCCGACCTGCCGCACATGCTGCCGCGCCCGAATGTCTTTGCCCAATATGCGGGCGCAATGGGCATTTCGGCCGATGACACCATCATCGTCTATGATGGCCCCGGCTTCTTCTCGGCGCCGCGCGTGTGGTGGATGTTCCGCGTCATGGGCGTCTATCAGGTCTATGTGCTTGATGGCGGCTTCGACCGCTGGAAGGCGCAAGGCCGGCCGGTGACTGCCGAGCCGACGAAAAGCGCGGCCAATGTGTTTTATCCGAGCTTCGATGCGTCGCGCGTGGTCTCGCTTGCCGACATGCGCCGGATCGTGGAGAGCGGGGCCGTCCAGATCGGCGATGCCCGTTCGCCCGGTCGCTTCGCCGGCGCCGAGCCCGAGCCGCGGCCCGGCATCCGCGCAGGCCACATGCCGGGAGCGAAAAACGTACCTTTCTCGGCGCTGTCGCGAGATGGCGAGTTCCTGCCGCTCGACGAGCTTCGCGAGGTGCTGGAGAAGGCGGGCATCGATCCGGACAAGCCGGTCGTCACATCCTGCGGTTCCGGTGTCACCGCTGCTGTCATCACGCTGGCGCTGGAGAGCCTCGGAAACACCGACACCAGGCTGTATGACGGGTCCTGGACCGAATGGGGCGGACAGGCAGATACGCCTGTCGTGACCGGCAAAGACTGATCATCTTCGAGCGGATTGAAAGGTGTTGACCAGCGCATGATCGACGACGACACGGAAAAGACCATCCCGGTCACGGTCACATTCCTGGAAATGAGCGCGCCGCCGGCCTCTTATCCGCCGCTGCCGTACAACAGGCAGGTGGCGTTGCTGCGCACGCGCGACATCCCCTTGCATTTCTATCGCTATCTGATGGACCGCGTGGGGCGCAAATGGCACTGGGTCAACGCCTTGAGGCTGGACGATGAGGAACTTGCCGCCGGCCTGCATCGCGAGGATCGCGATGTGCGCGTGCTTTATCTCGACGGCGCACCGGCCGGTTTCTTCGACATCAAGCCGCGTCTGCCGCAGGAAGCCGAGCTTGCCTATTTCGGCATGATGGACCACGCCATAGGGCAGGGGCTGGGACGTTGGTTTCTCGGCGCGGCTATCGAAGCCGCGTGGTCTCACGAGCCGCGTCGCGTTTCGGTGCAGACCTGCACCATGGATCACCCCGCCGCGTTGCCACTCTATCAGAAGTTCGGTTTCTCGCCCATTGGCCAGAAACAGGAGGTCGTGCGCACAATGGCCTTTGCCGAGCGGGCTGCCAGCGTCATGCGGCCCTGAGGGCCTGCGCTCTTTCACAACCTGGTCTGAAAGCTCCGTTCATCAAGCCTTCAGCTTGGTGCGGGCATGTTCGCCGCCATCAAGACGGCCGCACGGCCAATGCCAAGGAGACCATCGCATGCTTACCCGTCGTCACTTTGCTACCGCCATGATTGCGCTGATCGCCGCGCCGGCCATTGCTTCCGCCCAGGGTACCATGCCTTCGGCATCCCAGATCGAACGCAGGCTGGAGGCCGGTCCCAGCCGCAGGCTGCGTCCCGAGCAGCGCGTGACCGTGCGCGAATTCAAGCGGCGCCCGGAATTGCGTCGCATGGCGCCCTCGATCGACATTCAGGCGATCAACTTTGAATTCGGCTCGGCCGGGGTGCCGAACTCGCAGTACCACAAGGTCGAACAGATCGCCGATGCACTCAAGCGCGTCTTGCGTCGCCGGCCCGGCAGCCAGTTCCTGATCGAGGGTCACACCGATGCGGTCGGTTCGGCCGCTTCCAATCAGGTCCTGTCCGAGCGTCGCGCCGAATCGATGAAGCGCGTGCTGGTGCGCCGGTTCCGTATTCCTGCCCGCGTACTCGAAACGGTCGGCTACGGCGAGGAATTCCTGCTTGTGCCGACGCAGAACGAGAACTGGGAAAACCGTCGGGTGACTTTCCGCCGGATCGACGATTTCGTGCGCTGACCTCAGCACGTTTCAAGCCCCGATTCTGTAGCCGCCGGTGAGCTTCGCCGGCGGCTTTTCATTAGCCGGAAACGCGGAATGGCAATGCTTTCCAAGTCACTAACGCGATCACACGGAACCGTGAGCCGGCGTCAAATGGCATCGCGCTCTTGTGATTGGTATGGCTGCCGGTCCGCGCCTATCTCAACGGTGTCGGGATGCTTCCCGGAGTGTTGTATTCCGGGATCAAGTGGCGGGTCGACGGGCTTGATCGGGGTTTATGGCCGCCATGCATTTCCGCGCCGATCCATCCATCCATGGATGGATTGCCGTTGTTATGAGGAGAAGTGAAATGAGAAAATTGCTGTTTGCCTCTGCGGTTGTCTTGCTAGGAACCGGTGCGGCTTTGGCCGATTCCGCACCGTCTTCCTCTATTGTGAACCCGGACCACGTCATCATGGAAACCTATGCCCAGGCTCGGACCACGGGTGATACGTACCAGCCTTCGACGATCGTCCATCAGCCTCGGTTCGACTACAGTAGTGCTGCCGCCATCCGGGCGCCCAGCGCTTATCCGAGCAACTTCAATGCGCGCGGTGGCGATGCGGCGCCTCCGCTTCATTGAGCCGTTGCATTTATTCCAGCAAGCCCGCAAGGGCTGGCGACCAATCGAGGGCGACGGATCACTCCGCCGCCCTTTTCTTATGCTTGTGCCCTCCGGGCAGGCGTTCAGGCCGCCAGCACCGTTTTCGGTTCCGCCATCTCGTAGCCCAGCGCTTCGGCTACCGCACGATTGGTTATCCTGCCCTTATGAACGTTGAGACCGTTGCGCAGATGGAGGTCGTCCACCAGCGCCTTCAGCCCCTTGTCGGCAAGCAGCAGCCCGTAATGCAGCGTTGCGTTGTTGAGCGCATGCGCCGACGTTACCGGCACGGCTCCTGGCATATTGGCCACACAATAATGGATGATGCCATCGACCTCATAGGTGGGGTTCGCATGTGTGGTCGGATGCGAGGTTTCGAAGCAGCCGCCCTGGTCGATCGCGACATCGACCAGCATCGAGCCTTTCTTCATGCCCGCCAGCATTTGGCGTGACACCAGTTTTGGCGCCGCCGCTCCGGGTATCAGAACGGCCCCGACCGCGACGTCGGCCGAGAAGCATTCCTCTTCCAGCGCTTCGACGGTGGAGTAACGGGTGTTGACGCGCCCGTTGAATATGTCGTCGAGCTCGCGCAGGCGCGGAATCGAGCGGTCGAGAATGGTGACATCGGCGCCAAGCCCCACTGCCATCTTGGCCGCATTGAGACCGACCACCCCTCCTCCGATAATCGCCACCTTGGCCGGCAGAACGCCCGGCACGCCGCCCAGCAACACGCCGCGACCGCCATTGGGCTTCTGCAACGCGGTGGCGCCGGCCTGAATGGCCAGGCGGCCGGCGACTTCCGACATCGGCGCCAGCAGCGGCAGGCCGCCGCGATCGTCCGTCACCGTTTCATAGGCGACCGCCGTGACACCGGAGGCCAGCAATCCCCTGGTCTGTTCGGGGTCTGGGGCAAGATGCAGATAGGCATAGAGAATCTGCCCTTCGCGCAATTGCACCCATTCGTCAGGCTGCGGCTCCTTCACCTTCACGATCATGTCGCAGCGGGCATAAATCTCTTCCGCGGTTCTTGCGACAGCCGCGCCGGCCGCACGGTAGGCATTGTCATCGGCGCCTATACCCGCGCCTGCGCCGCTCTCCACCAGAATGTCATGGCCGTGGGCAACATATTCGCGTACAGAGCCGGGTGTCAGGCCGACGCGATATTCATTGTTCTTGATTTCTCTGGGGCATCCGACGCGCATTTCAGCTCCTCCGCTGTTAGTTACGTTCGGGCAAATCCATGAAATCACAGATTTGGTCGCGCATCCTTGCGAATTTCATTGCTGTTCGTGCGTAGAGTGGATAATCCTTGCGCAAAGAGCATTATTTTTCGCAGAAAGAACGAATAATGTCGCTGGACAGGATCGATATCGCCATTCTTGACGCTTTGCAGAAGGATGGACGCATTCCCAACGCAGCCTTGGCCGAACGGGTGGGGTTGTCCCAATCGGCCTGCTCACGCCGCCTGGACAATCTGGAAAAGAGCGGCGTCATCCGTGGTTATCATGCCCGGCTTTCCAATGCCGCACTGGGGCATCAGATGACCGCGATCGTCCACATCTCGTTGTCGGGACAGTTCGAGAAAACGCTCTCGGAGTTCGAAGCGGCCATCAAGCGATGCCCGAACGTGCTGTCCTGCCATCTCATGTCGGGCGAATATGACTACATCCTGCGCATCGCCGCGAAGGACCTCGCCGACTACGAGCGCATCCACAAGGAATGGCTCACGGCAATGCCGCATGTGACCAAGATCAATTCCTCCTTTGCGCTGCGGGAAATCATCGACCGTACCGCCCTTGGCATGAAGCCGGAACTGGCCTGACCTTTTCTCCGCTCTGGCGCGCGAACGTCATTCGCTTGTCACGCGCGCCTGCTGGACTCGAAAGAAAATCGGCGCGAAACTCCGCGTTTCGGCGTCGATTTTTTTCGACCAGTCCAGGGAGGGAGTTTTCATGTCGCAGATGCTTCATTCGGTTTCGCGCCGTTCGTTTATGGCGGGCTCTGCCGCGTTCGGCGCACTGGTGATGCTGCATCCGTTTTCGGCGCGCGCGCAGGCCAATCAGGCCCATCTCAGGATCATGGAGACCACCGACATCCATGTGAACGTGCTGCCCTACGACTATTACGCCGACAAGCCCAACGACACGATGGGTCTTTCGCGCACAGCCTCGCTGATCGACGCCGTGCGCAAGGAGGCCACCAACGCCATGCTGGTCGACAATGGCGACCTGCTGCAGGGCAGCCCGATGGGTGACTATATCGCCTATGAGAGGGGCATGAAGGAGGGCGATCTCCATCCGATCATGAAGGGCATGAACCTGCTCGGCTACGAATGCTCGACGCTCGGCAACCACGAATTCAACTATGGCCTCTCTTTCCTCGACAAGGTGCTGGCCGGCGCGAATTTTCCCTTTGTCTGCGCCAATTTGATCCGCGGTACCGAGCTTGCCGCCAATCCGCGCGACGACAAGCTCTATCTCAAGCCCTATGTGATCCTCGACAAGAAGATCAAGGACGGTGCGGGCGAGGAACATCCGATCCGTATCGGCGTCATCGGCTTCGTGCCGCCGCAGGTCATGGTCTGGGACGCCAAGAACCTGACCGGCAATGTCATGACCCGTGACATCGTCGAGACCGCCAGGGCATGGGTGCCGCAGATCAGGGAAGACGGCGCCGACATCGTGATTGCGCTGTCGCATTCGGGGATCGACGCCAAGCAGAGCGACATGATGGAGAACGCGTCGTTCTTCCTGGCCGGCGTGGAGGGCATCGACGCGGTGTTCACCGGCCACCAGCATCTGGTGTTCCCCGGCAAGAAGGATTTCCAGGGGCTGGAGGGCGTTGACACCGAAAAGGGCACGCTGCAGGGCAAGCCGGCCGTCATGGGTGGATTCTGGGGTTCGCATATGGGCCTGATCGACCTCCTGCTCGAGCGTGACGGCAAGAACTGGCGCGTCATTTCCGCGACCTCGGAAGCGCGGCCGATCTATGAACGTGTCGACAACAAGAACAAGGCTCTGGTCGAGGACGACCAGCGCATTGTCGATGCGCTCAAGGAAGATCACGAAGCCACGCTTGCCTATGTGCGCCGCCCGGTCGGCAAGACATCCGCGCCGCTCTATTCCTATTTCGCGCTGGTCGCCGATGACCCCTCGGTGCAGATCGTCAGCCAGGCGCAGACCTGGTACATCAAGGATCTCCTGAAGGAGACCCAGTGGAAGGACCTGCCGGTGCTCTCGGCTGCCGCGCCCTTCAAGGCGGGTGGCCGCGGCGGGGCGGATTACTATACCGACGTGCCCGCCGGCGATATCGCCATCAAGAATGTCGCCGACCTCTATCTTTATCCGAACACGGTGCGGGCGGTGGAGATCACCGGCGCGCAGGTCAAGGAATGGCTGGAAATGTCGGCCGGCATTTTCAATCAGGTCGAGTCAGGCAAGGCGGATCAGCCGCTCATCAATGCCGGCTTCCCGTCTTATAACTACGATGTGATCGATGGCGTGACCTACAAGATCGATCTGTCGCAGCCGCCCAAATATGACACCAAGGGCGGGGTGGCCAACGCCTCGGCCAACCGCATCAAGGATCTGATGTTCGAAGGCAAGCCGATCGATCCGGAGGCGAAGTTCGTGGTCGCCACAAACAATTACCGTGCTGGCGGTGGCGGCAACTTCCCCGACATCAACGAATCGAAGATCATTTTCGAAGCGCCCGACACCAACCGCGACGTGATCGTGCGCTATATCGTGGAGCAGAAGACCATCAATCCTTCGGCGGATGATAACTGGTCCTTCACGCCGCTGGCCGATACGAGCGTGATCTTCGAGACCGGCCCGAAGGCGAAGGATTTCCTGGATCAGGTCAAGGGCGTGAAGATCGAAGCCGCAGGCGAGGGCGCAGATGGCTTTGCCAAATTCCGCATCACGCTCTGACGCTCGGCATGGTTCCAGAGGGAGCGGTTTCAACGCTTCCGTGGAAGCGGGGCCGATCAGACGCAAGAAGGGCGGCAGATTGCTCTGCCGCCCCCTTGTCAACCTGCGCTGGCAGCAGATCAGCGCTCGATAATCTCATCCTGCGGGTTGACGACGACTGAGGAGGGGGCCGCGTCACCGCCACGCAGGTTGTGCGTAGTCGTCGCGAAACCACCGAACCCGGCAGCGCCAGTCAGGTCAATCGAGCTGGGCGGGGTGACCACGACCGAGGAAGGGGCCGCGTCTCCACCGCGCAAATTGTGGGTTGTGGTGGCGAAGCCGCCGAAACCCGCCGCCCCTGTGATGTCGATATTTGTCGGCGGATGCATCAGGATGACGGGTGGAGGGGCATCGCCGCCTCGGGGGTTGTAGATTTGCGCGTTGGCCATGGAAGCGCTTGACGCTATCAGGGCTGCAACGATGGGGATGACGATCTTCTTCATGGTACTTCTCCGATTTCTGTTCGCCGGTCGGCCTTGCGGCCCTCGAGCGATGGACTTTCGGAAGAGAAGTCTGGGAGGACTTGGGTTCCTTGCTTGGTAATACGTCCCCGAGATAGGACCAACTACGATCCCTTTCCAATCAATCCCGCGCGATGCTGCGTTCACTGCGCGTCACGTATTCGTGTGTCGGGTAAAACCCGTGTACCTGGTGAGGCTTTTCCGTGGTCGGCCCAGGCGGAGCGGAAACCAGATTTTCGAAGATATTGTTTTAAAACAAATAGATAGAGCGTTGTGCTGTTTCCGAAAACACGCCATCACGCTCCAGGCGGTGGAGACGGCCTGGGAGGTAGCCGTCTCCGGCACGGTGCGCATCGATGCGACGCTGCAAAACGTGCCTGTATTTTGTGGCCGCGAAACCTGCGCCGCCACAGCGTCCGCCGCAAAGGGCGGAAGATCGACCCGATTAGCGGTTGTCGGCGCGCTGACGGATGATCTGGGCGCGCTCCTGCTGGTTGGTCGCACCGGCCGGCGAGGAGATCGCGGCGTTCGACGAATAGTCGATATTGGTCGGATGATTGACCACTACCGATGCCGGGGCGGCGTCATGACGAACGGCCTGCGCATCCTGGGCAGCGGCAATGCCGGTGGTCAGGACGAGGGCGGAAAGGGCAATGACTGTCTTCTTCATTTGTATTCTCCAGAGCTTGTTTTGATTGCATGCGCGAGCGGGGAAATACGGCAGCCGCGGGTCAATTCTCCTACGGCGGTTCCGGTCGGTAACGTCTTGGGGGACCCTCTCACCTTGCGATCAATGACGCTCATATGGAGGATCAGACCACGAAAAATAAGCCGGCTGAGGATCAACAGAACGCGATAAAATCGGTACTCCGATCACGCGAACGTGTTCGCTCGTTCGCGACCTGCGAAGTCGGCGGAAGGGCTCAGGCGTTTTCGGCCACGCCTGCGACAACTGCATGACAACTCCCGCAGAAGCCCGAACGGCCCCTGGAGAAATGCATTGACGTGCTGGCTGCGGAGCTCCAAAAGATGCGCGCATCAGCAGGAGGCGGCATTGATCCGGCATATCGTATTCTTCAGCGTGCGCGAGGGAGAGGAAGTCGAAACCGTCCGCGCCGGACTCATGGCGCTCGCGGACATTCCCCACTCGGACCATTTCGAAGTGACGCTGAACACCAAGGTCGATCCGATGTGCGATGCCATCGATCTCGTCGTCTATGCGGAATTCATCGACGCGGCGGCCCTTGCCGCCTACAAGGCCCATCCGCTCTACGCGGAAACGACGCGCAAGGTGCGGCCCATGCGTGAGCTGCGCTTTTCCGCCGATGTGGTCGCCGAGAACCGGTAGAGCAATAATACCTGTTCCAGAATTGTCCCGGCATGTGGCGGTTGCACGAAATCGGGACAGGCGTGGTTCGATCGCCTTGTCTCGTAATGACCCAGTGCGCCTGACACGCGGGGCCAAAACCCCGCATTTATACGGTTTTCCTGCAATGGCGGCCATTGGCACGGCAATTGCGTCACTGTCTATGCAAGGCGGGGGCTTTGCCGAGGCAGTTTCGACGCTGCTTCCGGAAAGAAGGGGTGGGCGCTCGGTCGGAGCATGACATCGGTTCATGCCCGACCGGGTTCCTTGTTGGGGCGGCATGGACATGTCGCCTCGACAGGCCCATCTTGTGGTGGGGTCATCCTTGCAGGCAACATCATGCTCATTCCACGAAAAATCCCGATAGACGAGATTTACGTTCCGGCCGCGCGCCGCAAGACGTTGCACCCGGAGACGGTGCGGCTGATTGCCGAAAGCATCGTCGAGAACGGCCAGCAGACGCCCATTCAGGTGCGTCATGACGGCAAGCGCTATGTGCTGATCGAAGGACTGCATCGCCTGGAGGCGTTGAAATGGCTCGGCGAGACGACCATCGACAGCTATCTGGTACAGGCAAGACGGCATTAGTTCGGGATCAAACGTTTCAGGTCGCCGCGGCCTGGAGATCGCGGGAGGAAAACCAGAGATCGCGATAGATGGCCACGGCCGTTTCATCCGGCTCACGCTCCTCGGTCGGCCAGACGGAGGCGACGAGATGCGCCTCATGACGGTCGGGTGTCCTGCGGCAGTCGCCCAGACTGGAGGCGCCCACGCAAGGGATGAACCAGGAGCCCATCAGCGGCTGTGCGCGATAGCCTTCGTCCGCGCGCCGGATGAGCAGCGCGAGGCCGATCGTTTCCGAAGGCCGCCAGGGAAATATCAGGCGTCCATCCGGCCGTAACGCGCGCAGCCACGACAAGGGCGGGCAGGTGACGCCGGCATTCACATAGATCAGGTCGCTCGACGGGATCGGCAGTCGCGTGGCGTCGCCGGATGTGACCGATACGTTTGTATAGGAGGCGAGGTTTCGTTGCGCCTGCTGCGCGAGGCTGTCCTCGATCTCGAAGGCCGTGACATGCCCGTCCGGCAGCACCAGAAGCGAAAGCATCGCCGTATAATACCCCGTGCCCGCGCCGATATGGCATACCTGTTCGCCCGGTTGGGGAGATACGGCTCCTATCCAGGCCGCGTGAAGATAGGGCTCGCCATTGTTGATGCCCTTGGCGATATCAAGGGCCACCAGCGCGTTCTGGTAGAGATAGATCGGATCGTTGTCGGGCGTTTCGACATAATAATGGTCGACCAGGATGTTCCACGGCCCCGGAGGCATGAAGGCCTCGCGCGGCACAGCCTCGAACGCCTGCCGCAAACGTGGATCGCTGGAACGGCTCGCTGTCGCCATCAGGTCGGCATAGAAGGACCTTGCCTTCTTCAAATCCCTTGCGCTCGACATGCCTGCCTCCACTGAGCGTTGTCAATGGAATGCCTGTGTGCGGGTGCCGTCAATGGCAATGCTACCCCCAAGCCGGGATGCCGCCTATGGCGCCCGTGTAATGCCATGCTGGCGCCAGACGATTCCTTCTGGCTGCAAAATGCTCTAGGCTCGGCCGACTCAAGTGAGCCGAAGTATCCGCGTCGGTCGCGGATTATGCGCAGGGCTGCCGCAAGGCTGGCGCAAGCGACCATCCGCAAAGTGTTCGTACCATCCGGTGTTTTGGCAATTGGCAAGGGGAAGCCGATGCAGACCATGGTCGAAGACTGTCTGAAGCCGCGCCTGACGGAGCGCGTGGACATTCTCACCGCGATCAATATCCTGCGCTCGCGCGGGTATGAGCAGGACGCGCTGATCAGCGAAATCACGCGGCTGTTCTATGTCGATCTCGACGAATTCAATTCGGTCATCGGCTGGCTTGAACACGGGTCCGAACGCCGCGAGGCAGCGTTCTTCTAGCTCCTCTCCCCGAGCTGAAGCCAACCCGATATGGCGGCATCGTTTCGGGTGCCACTGCCCCATTACAGCGGGATGTTGTCGTGCTTCTTCCAGGGGTTCTGGAGGTCCTTGTTGCGTAGCATCCTGAGCGCGCGGGCCACGCGACGGCGTGTCGAGTGCGGCATGATCACCTCGTCGATATAGCCGCGTTCGGCCGCGACGAAGGGCGACAGGAAGCGATCCTCATAGGTTTTCGTGTGCGCCGCGATCTTCTCCGGATCGCCAATGTCCTTGCGGTAGATGATCTCAACCGCGCCCTTGGCTCCCATCACCGCGATCTGTGCGGTCGGCCAGGCATAATTCATGTCACCGCGCAGATGCTTCGAAGCCATGACGTCGTAGGCGCCGCCGAAGGCCTTTCGGGTGATGACCGTGACCTTCGGCACGGTGGCCTCTGCATAGGCGAACAGCAGCTTGGCGCCGTGCTTGATCAGGCCGCCATATTCCTGGCTCGTGCCGGGCAGGAAACCCGGAACGTCCACGAAGGTCACGATCGGGATGTTGAAGCAGTCGCAGAAGCGCACGAAACGCGCGGCCTTGCGGCTGGCATCGGAATCCAGAACACCCGCCAGCACCATCGGCTGGTTGGCGACGAAACCGACCGTGCGGCCTTCCATGCGCCCGAAACCGGTGACGATATTTTTGGCGAAGCTTGGCTGGATTTCGAAGAAGTCGCCTTCATCGACCGTCTTCTGGATCAGTTCCTTGATGTCGTACGGCTTGTTGGCATTGTCGGGGATCAGCCGGTCGAGCGACATGTCGTGCTCGGTCACCGATTGGTAGCATTCGATCTCAGGGATGTCGGCGGTGTTGGAGGCGGGTAGGAAGTCCACGAGCCGGCGCATCTGCAGAAGCGCCTCGACATCATTGTCATAGGCGCCGTCGGCGATCGAGGATTTGGTGGTGTGGACGGAAGCGCCGCCCAGTTCCTCGGCGGTCACGGTTTCATTGGTGACGGTCTTCACCACATCCGGGCCGGTGACGAACATGTAGGACGTGTCGCGCACCATGAAGATGAAGTCGGTCATGGCGGGCGAATAGACGTCGCCGCCGGCGCATGGACCCATGATGACGGAAATCTGAGGGATAACGCCGGAGGCCAGCACATTGCGCTGGAAAATCTCGGCGTAGCCGCCGAGTGCGGCCACGCCCTCCTGGATGCGAGCGCCGCCCGCATCATAGAGACCGATGATCGGCGCGCGGTTGCGCAGGGCCATGTCCTGCACCTTCTGCACCTTCTCGGCATGCGCCTCCGACAGCGAGCCGCCGAACACGGTGAAATCCTTGGCGAAGAGATAGACCGGCCGACCGTTCACCGTGCCCCAACCGGTTACGACGCCATCGCCGGCGATCTTGCTCTTCTCCATGCCGAAGTCGGTAGAGCGGTGCTCGACATACATGTCGAACTCCTCGAAAGACCCTTCGTCCAGGAAGATTTCGATACGTTCGCGAGCGGTGAGCTTGCCCTTGGCGTGCTGTGCCTCGATACGGGCCTTGCCGCCGCCCATGCGGGCTATCTCGCGGCGGCGCTCGAGTTCCTTCAGCACATCCTTCATGACGAAACGCTCCCTGGGAAAATCCTTTGCCAGCGGTGTTAGCACGCCGGAGGGGGAGCGCAAATATTCCAGGGATATTCCAGGGTTGGAACGGTGCGCCCCGCCGCGCTTGGGGCGAGGCGCGCGACCCTCTTACCAGGTGCCGGTATTGGCCATCGAAGCCCAGGGTTCGGCCTCTTCCCTGGCCGGTCCCTTCTGCAGCAACTCGATCGAAATGCCGTCTGGCGACTTGATGAAGGCCATGTTGCCATCGCGCGGCGGGCGGTTGATGGTCACGCCCTTGTCCATCAGGCGCTGGCAGGTCTCGTAGATGTCGTCGACCTCATAGGCGAGGTGGCCGAAATTGCGGCCGCCCTTGTACTCTTCGGGATCCCAGTTGTAGGTGAGTTCCAGCAATGGCGCCTGTTCGGCAATGCCCGACTGCTCGTCGACCGGCGCGGCAAGGAAGATCAGCGTAAAGCGCCCCTGTTCGTTTTCCGAGCGGCGGACTTCCCTGAGGCCCAGCTTGTTACAGTAGAAATCCAGCGAAGCGTCGACATCGGCGACGCGAACCATTGTGTGCAGATAGCGCATGTTTCAATCCTTGTTCTTGCTGCGGGAACATAGGGCGGGGGGGCGGTTGCGGGCAACCCGCAAATCGGCCGACCCCGTGTCGGGAAAGCTGATCCACAGTATTGCGCTGTCGAAATGGCGAAAAAAACGGTCTCGGCTCTTGCACAACGCTGAATCCGAAGTGTTAATCTGTGCTTAAGAATCATTGGCGTTTGTAATCGAGAAGAGGTGCGATCGATGGGGGAGAGAGCCTCTTTCGCGGGGCGAGACTTGGCCGGGGACGATGCCTTTAAACGTGACGAGACTGGTGAAGGCGTCGATCTGATCGAAGTCTCGGGGGCCATTAAGTGGTTCGACGTGGCCAAGGGCTACGGCTTCATCCTGCCGGATGACGGCGGGTCCGATATTCTCCTCCATGTCACCTGCCTGCGCCGCGACGGCTTCCAGACGGCACTCGAAGGCGCGCGTGTCGTGTGCCTCGTGCGTCAGGGCGAGCGCGGCCTGCAGGCTTTCCGCGTCCTGTCGATGGACAATACCACCGCGATCCATCCGGCCGAGACGCAGGAAACGCGCACGCACGTCTCCGTCGTGCCCGAAAGCGGGCTGGAGCGCGCGCTGGTGAAGTGGTTCAACCGCACCAAGGGCTTTGGCTTCCTTACGCGCGGCGAGGGCACCGAGGATATCTTCATCCATATGGAGACGTTGCGCCGCTATGGCCTGACCGAACTACGCCCCGGGCAGGTGGTGCTGGTGCGTTTCGGGCGTGGCGACAAGGGCCTTATGGCCGCCGAGATCCACCCCGACATCGGGACCCCGCCTATCGCTCACTGATCGCGTCCGGGCGATCCGCAATGTGATCGTGGAAAGCCGGTCTGAACAGGCCGGCTTGTTTTGTATGGGGCTATCGTGAGCTATATGGTCCGGCGCTGCGCGGGCGCTTGTCCAGCCAGCCGAACATCGTCGAACAGGAACCGCCATGCCTCTCAAAATCTGGTCCGCCGTGCTCTTCGCGCTGACGCTCGGTTTCGTGGCGGCGTTCTTGCTTCCGCAGTCGGCCATCGCCGCCGGGCAGCCAATGATCCTGCCGACCGATCCGGCACCGCTGGTGGCGGTGACAGCCGGGGGCGAGCGCAGCTTCTCGATAGAAATCGCCCAGGATGATCTCCAGCGCGCCGCCGGATTGATGTTCCGCGAGCGGATGGCCGACGACCATGGCATGTTGTTCGTCTTCGAACAGACACAGCCTGTCGGCTTCTGGATGAAGAACACGCCGATGCCTCTCGATCTCGTTTTCGTCAGGGAGGATGGCAGCGTGGAATCCGTGGGGCACGGCGAACCGTTCTCGGAAGCGCTGATACCTTCGCGCGGACCGGTGCGCTTCGTGCTTGAATTGAAGGCCGGCATCGCCGAAAAAGCCGGCATAAAGGAAGGCGTCCAGTTGCGCCATCCCGCCATCGCCGCCGCCTCGGCCAACTGATCCGTCGCGGATGGCGCTTTCGGGAGGGCAATGCGGGCGTCCGTGGACCGGCTGCCGGCCACCGCGAGGCTGCAATTCAAGGGGATAAGCGAGCGTGACTCAATTCTTCACTCATGACGGCTTCGAGCTTGCCTTTATCGACCGCGCGCCAGCGCAGGGAGAAGGACAGCCGGTGCTGCTCATCCACGGTTTTGCCTCCAGCCATCTGGTGAATTGGGTTTCGCCGGGCTGGGTGAAAACGCTGACAGAGGCCGGCTATCGAGCCATCGCCCTCGACAATCGCGGACACGGCCTGTCCTCCAAGAGCTATGAGGCGGACGACTACACACCTGAAAAGATGGCGAGTGACGCGGCTGCCCTGCTTGACCATCTCGGCATCGAGCACGCCCACGTGATGGGCTATTCGATGGGCGCGCGCATTTCCGCCTTCATGGCGCTGGCCACACCCGAAAAGGTTACGACGCTGGTGTTCGGCGGGCTTGGCTTCGGAATGATCGACGGGGTCGGCGACTGGGACCCGATCGCCGACGCGCTGCTGGCTGACGATCCGGCGGCGATCGGCCACACGCGCGGAAAAATGTTCCGTGCCTTCGCCGATCAGACGAGAAGCGACCGCAGGGCGCTCGCGGCCTGCATTTCCACCTCGCGCGCCGAGCTGACCGAAGCCGAGGTTGCCCGCATCATGCAGCCCACGCTGATCGCCGTGGGCACCACGGACGACATTGCCGGCTCGCCTGAGAAGCTTGCGGCGCTGATGCCCAACGCAATCGCCTTCGACATCGAGGGCAGGGACCATATGCTTTCGGTGGGGGATCGCACCTTCAAGAAGCGCGTGCTGGAGTTTTATGCCGACAATCCGCTCTAGGCACGCTCCGACCCGACCGATGGCTTTCGGGAGGGATTGTTTTGCGCATCTGCTTGAAACAGCGACATACATAGCCATTTCAGGCTAGGATAAGGAAAATTGAGTTCAAAGCTGCCGACGCGCAGCCTATATGTTTGCCGGACGAGAAAATCCGGCGACGGAGACAACCGATGACCACAAGCAGCGCCCCGCGTACCGGCACACTCAAGCCGATCGACCCTATCTGGAATTCCATACGCGATGAAGCAGGCGAGGCGGCCTCGCGCGATCCTCTGCTTGCCGCCTTCCTCTATTCGACGATCCTCAATCAGAGCAGCCTCGAGGATGCTGTGATCCATCGCCTTGCCGAGCGGCTTGGGCATGAGGATCTGCGCGCCGATCTCATCCGCCAGACGTTCAGGGCGATGATCGACGACAATCCGGACTGGGCGACCACCGTGCGCGTCGACATCCAAGCCTATTACGATCGCGATCCAGCCTGCGACCGCTTCCTGATGCCGGTTCTCTATTTCAAGGGCTTCCACGCCATCCAGACGCACCGGCTGGCGCATTGGCTGTGGCATCGCGGCCGGCGCGATTTCGCGTTCTACCTGCAAAGCAGGTCTTCCTCGGTCTTCCAGACCGACATTCACCCCGCCTCGAAGATGGGCAAGGGCATCTTCATAGATCATGCCACGGGGCTGGTGGTCGGCGAGACGGCGGTGATCGAGGACGATGTGTCGATACTGCACGGCGTGACGCTTGGCGGTACCGGTAAGACGGGCGGCGATCGTCATCCCAAGATTCGCCATGGCGTGCTGATCGGAGCTGGGGCCAAGATACTCGGCAACATTGAAGTCGGTCATTGCTCGAAGATCGCGGCCGGTTCGGTGGTGCTGTCGCCCGTGCCCCACAACAAGACGGTGGCCGGCGTGCCGGCGCGCGTGGTGGGCGAGACGGGTTGTGACGAGCCGTCGCGTCAGATGGATCAATTCCTGCCCTCGCAGGCGATGGATCACGTCGTTACCTTCGACATCTGACACCCGCGTGCCCGCGTTTGCGCGGAACCGGATGCAGCGTCGGTTTGTCCGGTGGTTTGTTCCCGCGTCGCCTTTACATCGCCAAGCCCGGCGTGCCAGAAGCGCCATTCATTGAACCAACCCGCCATCGGGAGAAAACTGTTGAAGCCGGAAGAAATCAGAAAACTCGACGCATATTTCAAGCGGACGTTCCAGAATCCGCAACTGCAGGTGAAGGCGCGCCCGCGCAAGAACGATTCCGCGGAGGTCTATATCGGCGACGAGTTCCTCGGCATCGTCTTCAAGGACGAGGATGATGGCGACTACAATTTCTCCATGGCCATCCTCGACATCGATCTGGGCTGATTGCTCAGGAAAACCGGCCGTTGATGTTCAATGGCCGGTTTTCAGATATTGCGCCGCCTTGGCGCGAACGGCCGCCTCCAGTTGCGGCCATTCAGGCAGGAATTCTCGCGGAAACCGATAGGTGAGGCTGAGTTGCCTGCCCAGATGAATGTCCCGCTCGCATGGCGCAAGGGATTCCTCCGCGGCAGGTCCGCTCAGGCACCGCGCCACAAAAGGGGTATCGCCCGGTCGCGTGGCAACGGCCAGAACCTCGTTCACATAGCCTGACTTTTCCTTGAAATCGTAAAGTGTGACGCCGCCCTTGTCCGGCATGCCCGGCTGCTCGATCAGCGCGGCATAGATCGGCGCCAAGCGGCCGCTCATATCGCGCGACATCATGCGCTCCTCGAACGACAGGAACAGGATGTGCCGGGAGCCGCCGGCATTGTTGAAATCGTTGCGTGCGGCTTGCGAATAGCCATCCATGTCAGGCCAACGTAGGTAGAGATCGAGCCGCGAGGCGACGCCGTCATGCCGCGCCTTCTCGAAACGGATGGCATTGGCGGGAACGGATAGCACATCGTTGCCGATGACGATTTCGTGCGGCGTGCGGTCCTCGGTGTGACCGGCAAGGGCGATTGTGCGGCCGAGCCATTTGCCGCCGACATTGATCGCGATGGAAAGCGCTGCAAGCGCGGCGAAAGCGCAGAAAAGCTTCGGCAGGAGAGGGGCGCTTTGCGACCTTTCCTTGTCCTGCGCCATCGCGGCCTGTGTCATTGCGTGTTTCCTGGAAAGCGCGAACGGCGCCGATATCAGGCTGCCGGATGAGAGCCTGAACTGTGCAGCTTCATGGTAAATGGCTGGTAAATGCGTTGCCCGCTTGGCTTGGCGGGCGGCTTCCCGTAAGCGTGACCCGCAAACACGCCGACCAGTATCCGGAGGAGCAAATGCCGCTTTATGCCATCGACGGGAGCCGTCCAGAATTCGAGGACGAAGAGAGCGCCTGGATTGCGCCCGACGCCAGCGTGATCGGCGAGGTCTGGATGGGGAGCGGTGTCAGTGTCTGGTTCGGCTCGGTCGTCCGCGGCGACAACGAGCCGATCCGCATCGGCCAAGGCTCCAACGTGCAGGAGCATGTGGTGATGCACACCGACCCCGGCTTCCCGCTCACTATTGGCGCGGATTGCACGATCGGCCACAAGGCGATGCTGCATGGCTGCACGATCGGCGACAACAGCCTGATCGGCATGGGCGCGATCGTGCTCAATGGCGCTCGCATCGGCCGCAACAGTCTGGTCGGTGCCGGCGCTCTGATCACGGAGGGCAAGGAGTTTCCCGACAATTCGCTGATCGTCGGGGCGCCGGCCAAAGTGGTGCGAACGCTGGATGACGCCACGATTGCCAGGCTGGGGCAGTCGGCCAGGCATTATGTGGCCAACGGCAAGCGGTTTCGCGAGGGGCTTGTGCGACTGGACTAGGAATTGACGGCGAGGCCGGATCAGGGCTTCGTTCAAGAAAAAAAAGCCGGCTCGGGATGCGAGCCGGCTCGAAAGCCTGGACAATTGACGGAAAGCAGGGACGCTGCCGTCAGCGAAGGCTCGCCACCGCGTCGGCGCGACCGTCGTTGATCTGGATCCAGACACCCGAATTGTGTTCGGACTGGCGCTTCAGATAGGTGTAATCGGTCTTGCCCCAGGCCAGAACCTGCGGCTCCAGATTGTCGAGGATGAACTCGCCGCTGCCCGTGCGTACGGTAAGAACGGCATGGCCATCGCCGTTCGGCTGCCGCACCACCGTGATCAGGAGGTCGCCGGCCGGAACGCCCAGCGCCATCAGGCGGCGGCGCTTTTCCAGAACGTAGTCTTCGCAGTCGCCTTCGTTATTGTCGGGATAGGCCCAGTGCTCTTCCTGACCGTAAATTTCCATGTCGGTGCGCGGCGCGACTTCCGTGTTGACGGCTGCGTTGACGTCGATCATTGCCGCCCACAGCTTGCGCGTCAGTTCGATGGGCTTGCGTCGCGGCGTCTTCTGATTGCACTCATCCGGCAGGCGCCGGCAGAACTCATAGTGTCCCACGGGCTGCGTGGTGCGGCTGCCGACATGCATGAAGGGCTCGGCGGCATTTGCCTGAGCCATTGCGCCGCCCAGTCCCATCAATGCCGCGAGAGCCACGATTATTGCTTTTGTTCTTGTCATTATGAAACGTCCCTGTTTGACGTCACAATGACAGGGTCGGATTTATTCCGCGCAAATCCGTGAAGTAGATATTGAATGGTGGGTGAAAGGATTTGGAAACAAGTTCGGTGAAGCCAAGTATAAAATTAATATAGAATTATGGTTGAAATTGATTGTGAGTGGCAGCAAATCATTAAGCTTGACGTTTTGTTGCCGGATGTACGGTTGCCGCAAACGAAAAGACCGGCCAGTGGCCGGTCCCGATGGTGGCAGGGAAATTCTGTAGGCGGCTTGGGTCAGCCGCCGCGATTGAATTCGGAATCCAGCGTTTCCGGCCGCTGCACGACCGCGAATTCGATGGCGACCCCATCCTCGAAATGGCGCACCACCTGTCCGCGCATGGTGCCGAGCATCACCTGAACGCCGATGGCGGGTTTCACGTCGATCTCGACCGCCGCGCCCGAGAGCGACAGGTCGATGATGCGGCAACGATACTGGCGTCCGTCGCCGAGTTGGAGCGTGCTCATCGGGTTGCGCGGCGCGATACGTTCGTGGCGGCGATCTTCGGGCAGGGCCAGCTCGTGCTTGTTGGCCAGCCAGGTGAGCTGCGCGGCGAGCTTGTCGCGCTTGCGGTCGGAGGCAATGATGGTCATGGCAAAGCCGTCGGGCAGTATGCGCGTGATGACGCCCTCGATGCGGCCGACATGGTCCAGATAGGCGATTACCTTTTCGCCTGGTTCGCCGACCTCATTGCAGCGCAGCGCGACATTGCCCGGCGACATATCCACGACCTGGCAAGGATGCTCCGTGCGGTTCTCCAGCATGAGACGGCCATAGATGTTCACGCGGACGCGTTGGAAATTACGCCGTTCCGCCGCCGATGGCGTGTAGTTGATCGCCGCCGATCTGGTTGTCTGTCTCTGCTGCATGCATACGCCCTCGCGCTTGCGCGCGACCAATCCCATGCGGGAAAAATACGGTTATACAGGTTAACAAACGTGTAAGTGTCAACGCGGGCGCAACCTGTGCGCGGGCCGGCTCCTATTCGTCCAGCCCGCCCTTCAACACCACGAGATGGCGGATGCGACGCGCGCCCATGGTTTGGGCGGCATCGGCAAAGGCACTGTCGCTTGGTGCAAGCGGCGGCACGGTGACTGCCGGCCGGTTTTTCAGGAACATCGGCTCGCGATCCGGATCGATGACGCGGACCGATTCGATCAGCGCTTCCACGATAGGGTCCGCACCGAGCCAGAAGGGCTTGTAGCAGGACGTGACGATGCCCAGCGCGCGCGGGTTCTCCAGCCCGCCCTCCAGCGGCAGGAGCAGCAGTTCGAATGCCGTCGTGCGGCCGGTCAACGAGCGGCCGCCGAAGGCCACGACAACCACTGACTTGGAATGGAACACATCATAGGCAAGTCGGGCGATCAGTCGCTGGTCCTTGTCGCGCCACAGCGAAGGGAAGGAGAAGCCCTTCAACTCGCGTCCATAGGTTGCGCACAGGCGCGTGCCGGCAAGGCGGAAGATCGCTTCGCCGCGTGTGTCGCGCTCGAGGATGAAGGTGTCGGCCAGCAGGCCCTTGATGTCGGCCGGCTCGATTTCGGTACGCTTCGGCGCTGGGCGACCATCGCGCAATCGGTTCCAATAATGGAACAGGTCGATTGATCCGTCTTGTTTCATGCTGCTCCGCTCCGCGCAATCTGCCGTCTTGTGTCCCAATGGCGAACAGAAAGCCGTCGTTCGATGATCTACATGCTCGGCGAAGCACGTTGCGTGCCAGCCCGGTTATCGGTTTGTTAACCGTTCGGGGCCGTTAAGGTTAATGACTGGTATACGTTGCCAGCCTATCCGGCTTGTGGCACCGTGAATTCACTCCAGCAGCAGGTCGCCAGGGCGGCCGATGGCACTTCAGTCAAAGTTTTTGGTTGAGCCTGAGGCTCGACCGGCCGTTCAGGGGAAGCCCTGGACGGCTTTTCTTTGTGATTCGTGCCCGCTTGCTCTAAAGGCGGGGCAGGAACCAATGACTGGATTCGTAGATGAACAATGCGAGCCCCGAAGAGCGTCCTCGCGACGCCGGATTTACGCGCGGCGGACGTGAGCCGGTTTTCAACCTGCCGGGCATCGTGTTGCTGGCCATCGGGCTTTGCGTTGGCATCCATCTCATCCGCGTTTACCTGCTGACCCCGCAGCAGGATATTGCGCTGCTGATCCGCACGGCGTTCATTCCGATCCGCTATTCCGGCGCGTTCGACCTGGACGTCTATGCCTTCACCAGCCCTGTCACCTATTCCTTCCTGCATGGCAGCTTTACGCATCTGCTTGTCAACATGGTGTGGCTGGCTGCCTTCGGTTCTCCGCTTGCCAACAGGCTGGGTGCAGTCCGCTTCTCCCTGTTCTGGATCGCAACGGCGGTTGCCGCCGCTGCCTTGCACTACAGTGTGCATATGCTGGATCAGGCGCCGCTGGTGGGCGCATCCGGCGCTATTGCCGGCATGATGGGTGCGGCCGCCCGCTTCGGTTTCCAGATCGACCGCTCGTCGGGGCAGGGCGCGTTTTCGGGCGCACCGCTGCCGGTATCCATGGTGTTTCGCTCGCGAACGGTCATGACCTTCCTGATCGTGTGGATGGCGGTCAACTTCGCAACCGGCATTATCGGCTTTGCGCCGGGCGTGTCGGACCGCATCGCGTGGGAAGCCCATGTGGGCGGTTTCATTGTCGGGTTCTTCGGCATCCGCCTTTTCGACCGCCGCAGCGAATTCGCTTCGCGCTGACCTCTTCGCCTGCGCCTTGCGCGCATCGCGCTTGAAATGCACAATGGCTGAGAGCACGATGCAACATGCGGAGCGTGCTCATGCGGGAGCGCGCTCCGACTGGAAAACAGAGGAGGAGCCTATGACGGTCAAGTCGATTCTCGAAGCCAAGGGGCACGACGTATTCACGTACGGACCCAACGAGAAACTGGCCGATGCCATCAAGCTCCTGGCCGAACACAGGATCGGCGCACTGGTGATCACCAATGGCGATCGCAAGATCGTCGGCATCCTGTCCGAACGCGACGTGGTGCGCGTTCTCGCCGATCAGGGGGCTGCGGCGCTGGAGCAGCCGGTGCGGGCGGTGATGACGCCGAAGGTGAATATCTGCAACGAGAACCACACGGTCAACGAGATCATGGAGATCATGACGAATGGCCGTTTCCGTCACTTGCCGGTCGAAAAGGATGGTCGCCTGGATGGCATCGTCTCGATCGGCGACGTGGTGAAGCGCCGTATCGAGGATGTCGAGCGCGAGGCTGAGGAGATCAGGGCCTATATCGCTACAGCCTGAGGGGTCGCCCATCGGCCTCGGAGCATGATCCCGAAAAGTGGAACCGGTTTTCGAAAAAGATCATGCTCAATAGATGGAGCCTGACGACGATTCGAGAAAACGTCGCCAGGCTCCAGCAGATCGGTTGGCGGTTCAGCCTACCTGTTGTCCGGCTGCGAGCGGACCAGTTGCAACCCCCGCCGCGTTATGCGGTAGGGGCCTCCATTGGAGGACGCGATTGCCTTTTTACGTTTAAGACTGCGGAAGATCTGCAGTGTGAGGTCTGGATAAGCCCAGCCGTCACGCGTAAGGCACCATAGCTTCTCGATGCGCCTGTTGTCGTCCTTCTCGAGTTCGATCCGCCCGCCCTGTGCAAGCAGGTGCAGGATGCGCTGTTCGTTGCGCGGTATGTCCATCTTCTGAAATTCCCGGAAAACCCTGGCCGAGCGGCCAGCACAAGAAATCGCGCACGCAAACGATGCGGCGCGAGGTTGCTCGAGGTTTTCTGCCCTGCCTTCCTGCGAAGGTCAGGGCCTCACCGGGACTGAGAAGACGTGAACATCCAGACTCCATAAGGACGCCTGCGCCTATAGCGCAAACAGATGGAAATCTCCAGCGCAGGCTTTATGCTTGTTTCGAAAGCTGGTTTGGACTAGCGAAGTGTAGCTCTCAAATATACGTTTTTTGCGTATCCTCGATACCAATATGCAGGCCTAAATGACCCTTATCGACACCCGCACGCCAGACCCGAAACGCCTTATCCCCGGCGCCACCGGGGATTGGGAAGTGATCATCGGCATGGAAGTCCATGCGCAGGTAACGTCGAACGCCAAGCTGTTCTCCGGCGCATCGACCTCCTTCGGTGCCGCTCCCAATGCCAATGTCAGCTTGGTCGATGCCGCCATGCCGGGCATGCTGCCGGTCATCAACGAGGAATGCGTCAAGCAGGCAATCCGCACCGGTCTTGGCCTGAAGGCCCAGATCAACCTCAAGTCGGTTTTCGACCGAAAGAACTATTTCTATCCGGACCTGCCGCAGGGCTACCAAATCTCGCAGTTCAAGCAGCCTATCGTCGGCGAGGGCAAGATCATCGTTTCGGTGGGGCCCGACAAGAAGGGCGAGTTCGAGGACATCGAGGTCGGCATCGAGCGCCTGCATCTGGAACAGGATGCGGGCAAGTCGATGCACGACCAGCATCCGACCATGTCCTTCGTCGATCTCAACCGTTCCGGCGTGGCCTTGATGGAGATCGTGTCGAAGCCCGACATGCGTTCGGCCGACGAGGCCAAGGCCTATCTCACCAAGCTCAGGACCATTTTGCGCTATCTCGGAACCTGCGACGG
>Ga0182738_1002282_pt1 | contig 22986 bp, 17 predicted proteins | sample eDN5th30CBELigMG_FD_128876 | JGI IMG/M metagenome (GOLD analysis project Ga0182738, IMG submission 128876) | Enriched Miracle-Growth compost microbial communities from Emeryville, California, USA - eDNA 5th pass 30_C BE-Lig MG (version 2)... ...
CATGACATGTCGGCGCGGGAAATCCTCGGTTCGGTCCCCTGCTGTCGCGAGACGCTCGACGACAAGGAGCTGACGCTGCTTGCCGACCATGCGCGCAGCCACAAGCTCGAGAAGGGCGAGACGCTGATCTCGGAGGATCGTCCCGGCCACTCGATGTTCGTGGTGGTCGAGGGCGAGCTCGAGGTCACCCTCAAGGACGATTCCGATCCGGTCGCCAAGCTCGAGAAGGGCAGCATCGTCGGCGAGATGTCGCTGCTCACCGGGATGCCCCGCAACGCCACCGTCACCGCGCTCGGCGAGGTCGAGGTGCTCGAGGTCGACAAGGCGGCGCTCGCCAACGTGCTGTGGATGTCGCCGGGGCTGGTCGACCGCTTCGTCGAGATGCTCTTCCGGCGCCAGGGCGAGCTCGATCGCGCCGCCGGCGGCCTCGCCTGGGGCACCATGCGGCCGGGCAAGAGCGAACTCGCCGAGATGATCCAGAACTTCTACCAGCGCACGGAGTAGAGGCGTTCCAGCCTCACGCGGAGGTCACCGGAACGTGACGCCGCTGCGCTTGCCAGGATGATGCCGTCGCTGCATCTGGTGCAGTGCACCATGCGGGGCGGCGGCATGGCACGGGACGTTGGTTCTCGCGCGTGGTGAATGGCTTATCCGTTCAACGACAAGGACCAGATCCGATGACCAGTCTCGAAGCCAGGCTCTCCGGCCTCGCTCCCTACTTCCTGGCGCTCCTCCGCGTCATCGCCGCGCTCCTCTTCATGTCCCACGGGACGATGAAGATCCTCGGCTTCCCGGCCAGCGACTTCCGGCCCGACCTGCTCTCGATCTACGGGGTCGCCGGCATCCTCGAGATCGTCGGCGGCATCCTCCTCGTCCTCGGCTTCCTCACCCGGCCGGTCGCGTTCATCCTCTCCGGGATGATGGCCGTCGCCTATTTCAAGGCGCATGCGGGCTCGGCCTTCGTGCCGGCGCAGAACGGCGGCGAGGCCGCGGTCCTGTTCTGCTTCATCTTCCTCTACCTGGTTTTCGCCGGCCCCGGCGCCTTCGCCGTCGACAACACGCGGAGCGCCCCGAGCCCGCTCTCGGCGCACCGCTGATCCTTTACGGCTCCGCGAATGCGAAAGGGCCCGCCGGCATCCGGCGGGCCCTTTTCGTCATGGCGTCGCGAAGGCGCGGCCTCGGGCCGGCCCGATGGCCCGCGCGGAAGGCTCAGGCGGTCTCGCCGCCGCTGGCGCGCTGGGCCGCCGCCTGGGCTTCCATCAGGCGCTGGCGATAGAGGCCGACGAAATCGATGGGGTCGATCAGGAGCGGCGGGAAGCCGCCGTTGCGGCTGGCGTCGGCGAGGATCTGGCGCGCGAACGGGAAGAGGAGGCGCGGGCACTCGATCCTGAGCACCGGCTGCACGGCCTCGGCCGGGATGTTGGTGAGCCGGAAGAGGCCGGCATAGACCAGCTCGATCGCGAAGACGACGTCCTCGCCGACCGTCGCCTTGGCGTCGAGCCGGAGCTCGACCTCGCATTCGTCGTTGTTCACCGGGCCGGGCTGGACGTTGATCGTGATGGCGATGTTGGGGTTGCCGGTGCGGCCGCGGAGCGACGCCGGGGCGCCCGGGTTCTCGAACGACAGGTCCTTCACGTACTGCGCGAGAACGCCGAGATTCTGCGGCTGGGCCTGCGCCTGCGGCTGCGCCGCCGCCTGTCCCTCGCCGTTCCCCTGTCCGTTGGTGTTCTGATCCGCCATAGTCCCCGCTGCCTTCCTGGCCCGTTTCCCGCCCAGCCGGCGTTTTCGGGACCGGGGCTAACATGTGAAGGCAGGGGTTACAAGCCGCCGATCGCTTGACGGACTCGCTTCCGCCCTTAAGCTCCACTACATAGAGGCTGGAAAACGTCTCCCCGCGACTTTGCACGATGGGGTTACCGCGGGCGGGACAGGGCCACGAGAGTCATGGACGGCTTCGTCGACATCTACACAATCATATTCCTCGTGCTGGCAGTGGTGATCTTCATCCGCCTGCGCGGCGTGCTGGGCCGCCGGACGGGGAGCGAGCGGCCGCCGTTCGATCCCTATTCGCGTCGCGAGGCGCCGCGCGCGCCGGCCGCGGACGACAAGGTGATCACGCTGCCCCGCCGCTCCGCCGAGGGCGGCGAGACGCCGGTCGCCGGCGGCATCGCGACCGCGACCGAGGAGCGGATCAAGACGCTCGCCCCCGAGGGCACCACGCTCAACGGCGCCCTTCGCGCCATCGCCGCTGCGGACCGGGCCTTCGACCCCGACGCCTTCCTCAACGGCGCCAAGGCCGCCTACGAGATGATCGTGACGGCCTTCGCCGAGGGCGACCGGAAGGCGCTGAAGAACCTCCTCTCCAAGGAGGTCTATGACGGCTTCGTCTCGGCCATCGCCCAGCGCGAGAGCCGCGGGGAGACGATCGAATTCCGCTTCGTCGGGATCGACAAGGCCGAGATCACCGACGCGGCGCTGAAGGGCGGGACCGAGCAGGTCACCGTCCGCTTCCACTCCAAGCTCATCTCGGCGACCCACGACAAGACGGGCGCCGTGGTCGACGGCGACCCGGTCCATGTCGGCGACGTCACCGACATCTGGACGTTCTCCCGCGAGACGAGTTCGCGCGATCCGAACTGGAAGCTGGTCGCGACCGAGTCGGTCGAGTAGCTCCGCCGGCCGCCCGCGATGGACGTCATCTCGCGGCCGGGCTTCGAGCTGGTGCCGCTGGCCTTCGAGGACGTGCCCGGCTGGGCCGCGGACGACCACGTCGCGGCGCTGTCCGCCTTCCGGCGGGGTGCCGCAGTGCTTGCCGATCACCCGCCGAAGCTGCGGTCGTCCGGCCTCGATCCGGACCGGCTGGCGCATGCGATCCGCCGCGCCGCGGCCTTGCCCGCCGAGGTCCCGCCGTCGGCGGCGCGGGCCTTCTTCGAGGCCCATTTCCAGCCCCGGGAGGTCCGTCCGGCGGACGGGTCGGCCTTCTTCACCGGCTATTACGAGCCGATCGTCGCCGGCTCGCGCGCGCCGGCGCCGGCGTTCCGCACGCCGCTCTACCGTCCGCCGCCGGAACTGGTCGAGATCGACCCCGAACGGCCGCCCCCCGGCATCGGGCCGGGCTACCGCTTCGCCCTCGAGACGCCGGACGGCTTCGCGCCCTGTCCCGACCGGGGCGCGATCGCCGGCGGCGCCCTTGAGGGCCGCGGCCTCGAGTTCGCCTGGGTGGCCGACCCGATCGATGCCTTCTTCATCCACGTGCAGGGCGCGGCCCGGCTCCGCCTTGCCGGGGGCGGCGAGATGCGCGTCACCTATGCCGCCAAGAGCGGCCATCCCTATACGGCGATCGGGCGCGAGCTGATCGCCATGGGCGCGCTGCCGAAGGGGGGCGCGACGATGCAGACGCTTCGCGCCTGGCTCGCCGCGAATCCGGACCGCGCGCCATCCGTCCTCGCCCGCAACCGCTCGTTCATCTTCTTCCGCGAGGCCCCGGTCGACGACCCCGCGCTGGGCCCGGTCGCGGCCGCCAAGGTCCCGCTCGCCCCGGGCCGCAGCCTTGCCGTCGACCGGCTGGTCCACAGCTTCGGCGCCCCCGTCTTCGTCACGGCGACGCTTGCCGACGGCCGCCCGTGGCAGCGGCTGATGGTGGCGCAGGATACCGGCTCGGCGATCGTCGGGCCGGCGCGCGGCGACATCTTCACCGGCTCGGGCGACGGCGCCGGCGAGCTTGCCGGGCCGCTCCAGAGCCGGGGCCGATTCATCCTGCTCTGGCCGCGCGAGGGGGCATGAGGCGCGGCCGCCGCGGGCTGAGCGAGGAGGACCGGCGGCTGTGGGAGCATGTCCGGAGCACGGCCCGGCCGCTCCGTTCCGCGCCGCCGGAGCCCGCGCCGCCAGCGCCGGCCGCCGCGCCATCCCCCGCCGCCCCCGGGCCCGCTGTCCCGCCCCCGCCCGTCCTCGCCGCGCCGGGGAAGAAGCCGGCGGCGCCGGCCCCGGCCGCGCCGCCCCCCGGGCTCGACCGCAAGACCCTCACCCGCCTCGGCCGCGGCACCATCGCCATCGACGCCCGCATCGACCTCCACGGCATGACGCAGGAATCGGCGCATCATCGCCTGCTCCGCTTTCTCGAGGCGGCGCGGGGCGAGGGCGCGCGGATCGTGCTGGTGATCACCGGCAAGGGGGCGCCGGACCTGCCTGCCGCGGGGTGGTCCGGCGGGCGCGGCATCCTCCGGCGCGCGGTGCCGGACTGGCTCCGCTCGCCGGCCTTCCGGCTCCATGTCGCGGGGTACGAAAGCGCCGGGCGCCGCCACGGCGGGGAGGGCGCGCTCTATGTCCGGCTGAAGCGCCGGGAGGCGCGCCGCGAGTAGGCCTCGCCGCTACCCCTTGAGGAGCGCGCGGAGCTCGGCTTCCTTGTCGTTGACCAGCCAGCCGTAGAAATTCTCCTGCGGATAGAGCGGCGGCTTGCCCTGCGCCGCCCGCTGGTCGTTCTCCGCCTTGAGCTCGCGGGCGCGCGTCGCCGCGTCGCCGAGATTGTAGAGCGTCGCGGTGATGCCCGGGTTCTGCGAGATGTCGAAGCCGGCGATCTTCCTGTACATGTCGATCTCGACGCGGATGTTCGCCGCCACGTAGTGGAGCGAGGTGTCCGGGCTCATGATCTGCTCGTAGACCTCCGACGCGTCGTCGATGCTGAGGAGCGGCAGCCCGCCCTTGGCGTGGGTCACGTCGGTCACCATCAGCGCGGCGATCGGCGAGAGTTGCCCGAAGCCGAAGGTCTGCCCGCCGAACGCCGGCTTGAAGTAGACCCGGTGCAGCCGATCCTTGAAGTAGAGCCGGCCGTCGACCATCTTGCCCATGAACACCCGGTTCCAGACCGTCTGGCGGCAGTCCCACTTCTCGTAGGTGTTGGTCATCGCCTCGCACTTGGCGAACTGCGGCTTGGCGAAGAGCTGGGCCGCCGTCTCGCCCTTGTAGGCGAACTGCAGCGTGTTGTTGTCCGAATACTGCATCGCCTTGACGTAGTAGTCCTGCAGCGTGTCGAACGTGTCGATGTTGTAGGTGTGCTCGCCGACGATCGCGCCGATCACGTGGATCGGATCGATGCCGTAGGTGGCCGAGACCTGCTTGATCCGGGCGATCAGCTTGGGATTGTTGGCGAAGACCGCATAGACCCGCTTGTACTTGTCGTCGAAGCTGCCGGAGTTGCGGATCGCGGTGAGGAACTTCGAACCCGAATAGACCTTGGGCTGCTTGTTCGAGCGGTTGCCGGGCGGGACGACGATGACGTCGGCCGCGGCCGGCGGCGGGGCGGCGAAGGGGATGGCGAGCGCGACCGCGACGGCCGCGCAGACGGTGAGGCGCCTGAAAGACATCATTGGCTCGCTTCCCGCGTTGACGGACACGCTGATTAATACCAGCGCGCCCCGCGCGCCAGACCCGGCGGGATCATATCAGGCGGATTCGGGCGATCAAAAGGCCGCGCGGGACGATGGCCGCAGTCGGGGGGCGATCACGGGAGAATCGCGGGCGTCCGCGAACGGCGCGGTCCCCCAAAAGACGAACCGGGCCCAGAGGGCCCGGTCGGATGCCTGCCGGTGTGGCCGGAGCCTCGATCAGCGGATGCGGCGGAGCCGCACCACGACGTCGATCCGGCTGATCTCGTAGCCCTCGGGAGGTTCGGGGACGTTGTCGATGCCCATCCGCCCCTCGGGAATGTCGATGACCTGGTTGTCGTCCTCGACGAAGAAATGGTGATGCTCGGACGTGTTGGTGTCGAAATACGTCTTCGAGCCGTCGACGGCCACCTCGCGGAGGAGGCCTGCCTCGGTGAACTGGTGCAGCGTGTTGTATACGGTCGCCAGCGACACGGGCACCTTGGCCGCCATCGCCTCCTCGTGCAGGCTCTCGGCGGAGATGTGCCGGTTGCCGCGGGCATAGAGTATGCCGGCGAGCGCCATGCGCTGCCGCGTCGGCCGGAGCCCGGAATCCCGCAGCATGGTCCGGATCTCGATCCGGCTCTGGTGCTCGGCGGGTCGGTGGGTCGTTACCATCGCATCCATTGTCGTTTCCATCTAGCCGCGCGGTTCAAGGCCGCGGGTTGCAAAACGGCATAACTATAAGGTCGCTGCGCCAGCGGCGCAATGAACACTTATTCTGCCCGGCGGATACAGTATACGCAAGGGCCGCGCGGCGCGCCGTTTCGTCGCTCTTGCCTGCGCATCGACGCGGGGTGTTGCGGCGGCGGCATTGCGTCCCGATATTGTGGCGGCAAGTCCTGTTCGGTGTTAGTAGGGGCGCATGGCCGTTCGGCATTGGGGATCGTTCGGCGCCGCCGCGAATGGTATGTCGTGACAGAAGCCGCAAGAATCACAGAGGGTGGCGTGGGGAGTATGGGCCGACGCGCTTCGAGATTTGAGTACGAGGACCTGCTCGCCTGCGCGCGGGGGGAATTGTTCGGCGAGGGGAACGCGCAGCTGCCGCTGCCCCCGATGCTGATGTTCGACCGCATCACGCAGATATCGGAGGACGGGGGCGCCCACGGCAAGGGACAGATCCTTGCCGAGATGGACGTGAAGCCCGACCTCTGGTTCTTCCTCTGCCACTTCAAGGGCGACCCGGTGATGCCGGGCTGCCTCGGACTCGATTCGCTGTGGCAGATGCTCGGCTTCTTCCTCGGCTGGCTCGGTCTTCCCGGCAGGGGCAGGGCGCTGTCGGTGGGCGAGGTGAAGTTTTCCGGCATGGTGCTGCCGACCGCCAAGATCGTGCAGTACGGCGTCGATCTCAAGCGCGTGCTCAAGTCGAAGCTTGTCCTCGGCGTGGGCGACGGCTGGCTCAAGGTGGACGGCGAGACCATCTACCGTGCGGCCGACCTCAAGGTCGGGCTGTTCAAGGGCGAGACCCGGCCCGTCATCGGCTGAGCGCCGCCGGCGAGGGCCGGCAAGGACCGCCGAACGGACAAGAAGGAGACGAGAGTGGCCGAGATGAAGCGGGTCGTCGTGACGGGCATGGGCATCGTGTCGTCGATCGGCAACACCACGCAGGAGGTGCTGGGCTCGCTCCGCGAGGCGCGGTCGGGCATCGTGCGCGCAGACCGCTATGCCGAGCTCGGCTTCCGCTGCCAGGTGCACGGCGCCCCGGACATCGACGTCGAGGCGATGATCGACCGCCGCGCCATGCGCTTCCACGGCGGCGGCACCGCCTGGAACCATGTCGCCATGGACCAGGCGATCCGCGACGGCGGCTTCGAGGAGAGCGACGTCTCCAACGAGCGGACCGGCATCATCATGGGCTCGGGCGGCCCGTCCACGCGGACCATCGTCGAGGCCGCCGACATCACCCGCACCAAGGGCCCGAAGCGGGTCGGGCCGTTCGCGGTGCCGAAGGCGATGTCCTCGACCGCGTCGGCGACCCTTGCCACCTGGTTCCAGATCAAGGGCGTCAACTATTCGATCTCCTCGGCCTGCGCGACCTCCAACCATTGCATCGGCAACGCTTACGAGACCATCCAGCTCGGCAAGCAGGACGTGATCTTCGCCGGCGGCTGCGAGGACCTCGACTGGACGCTCTCGGTGCTGTTTGACGGCATGGGCGCGATGTCGACCAAGTTCAACGACCGCCCCGAGGTCGCCTCGCGCGCCTTCGACAAGGAGCGCGACGGCTTCGTCATCGCCGGCGGGGCCGGCGTCCTCGCCCTCGAGGAGCTCGAGCACGCCAAGGCGCGCGGCGCCCGCATCTACGGCGAGGTGGTCGGCTACGGCGCGACGTCGGACGGCTACGACATGGTGTCGCCCTCGGGCGAGGGCGGGGCGCGCTGCATGCGCATGGCGCTCGCCACGGTCGACGGCCCGGTCGACTACATCAATCCCCACGCCACCTCGACCCAGGTCGGGGACCTCAAGGAGATCGAGGCGATCCGCGAGGTGTTCGGCGACCGCTGCCCGCCGATCTCGGCCACCAAGTCGCTGACCGGCCATTCGCTGGGCGCGACCGGGGTCCAGGAGGCGATCTACTGCCTCCTGATGATGCAGAACGGCTTCATCGCCAAGTCCGCCAACATCGACGAGCTCGACCCGGCCTTCGCCGACGTGCCGATCGTGCGCGAGCGGATCGACGATGTCGAGCTGAACACCGTGCTGTCGAACTCCTTCGGCTTCGGCGGCACCAATGCCTCGCTCGTCTTCCAGCGCTACGCGGGCTGAACGGCAACAAAGAACACAAACGCGCCACCCGGGGGACGACGACATGACAGCCGGCCTTATGGAGGGGAAGCGGGGCCTGGTGATGGGCGTCGCCAACGATCATTCGATCGCCTGGGGGATCGCGCGCCGCCTCGCCGCCCAGGGCGCCGAGCTCGCCTTCACCTACCAGCCGCCGGCGATGGACAAGCGCGTCCGTCCGCTGGCCGAATCGGTCGGCTCCGACTTCGTCATCCCGTGCGACGTCGGGCTCGACCCGGGCGAGGCGGACCCGGCCTCGGTGGGCGCGGTGTTCGATTCGATCGCCGAGCGCTGGGGCGGGCTCGACTTCCTCGTCCACGCCATCGCCTTCTCCGACAAGGGCGAGCTCAAGGGCCGCTACGCCGACACCTCCCGGGCGAACTTCAAGAAGACGATGCTGATCTCGTGCTTCTCGTTCACCGAGGTGGCCAAGCGCGCCGCCGCGCTGATGCCGGAGGGCGGCGCCATGGTGACGCTCACCTATGGCGGCTCGATGCGGGTCCAGCCGAACTACAACGTCATGGGCGTCGCCAAGGCCGCCCTCGAGGCAAGCGTGCGCTACCTCGCCTACGACTTCGGCGAGCAGAACGTGCGGGTGAACGCGATCTCGGCGGGGCCGGTCAGGACGCTCGCCGGATCCGGCATCTCCGATGCGCGGATCATGTACAACTACCAGAAGAAGAACTCGCCGCTCCGCCGCTCGGTCACCCTCGACGAGATCGGCAACACCGCGCTCTATCTCCTCTCCGATCTCGCCTCGGCCGTCACCGGCGAGATCCACTTCGTCGATTCGGGCTACAACATCGTCTCGATGCCGCGGCTCTCGGGCCTCAAGACGCTCGACGAAGGCAACGGCGAGGCCGCCGGCCGGGAGGCCGCGGGCCGCGAAGCCGCGGAATAGCCGGGCCCGGGACGGGGCTCAGTGCGCCTCGTCCCAGTTCGCGGCGGCCTTCGCCTCGACCTGGAGCGGCACCGAGAGCAGGACGGCCGGTTCCGCCGCCCGGGCCATCACCCCGGCGATCACCGGGCCGGCCCGCTCGGCCTCCTCCTCCGGTACCTCGAACACCAGCTCGTCGTGCACCTGGAGGAGCATCCGCGCCGGGATGCGCGCCGCCTCGAGCGCCGGCTCCATGCGGACCATGGCGCGGCGGATGATGTCGGCGGCGGTGCCCTGGATGGGGGCGTTGATCGAGGCGCGCTCGACGAAGGCGCGTTCCGCGTAGTTGCCCGACTTCGCCTGCGGGAAGTGGATCTTCCGCCCGAACAGGGTGCTGACGAAGCCGTTCTCGCGGACCTGGACCTTCATCGCCTCCATGTAGTCGCGGATGCCGGGGAAGCGCTCGAAGTACTTCTTGATGTAGGCCCCCGCTTCCTCGCGCGGGATGGTGAGCTGGTTGGCGAGGCCGAAGGCCGAGATGCCGTAGATGATGCCGAAGTTGATCGCCTTGGCGCGGTTGCGCACCTCGCGCGGCATGCCCGCGACCGGCACGCCGAACATCTCGCTCGCGGTCATGGCATGGATGTCCTCGCCGTTGGCGAAGGCCTCCTTGAGCTGGGGAATGTCGGCGATGTGGGCGAGGATGCGGAGCTCGATCTGGCTGTAGTCGGCCGAGAGCAGCTTCATCCCCTCGTCGGCGATGAAGGCCGTCCGGATGCGGCGCCCGGCATCGGTGCGGATCGGGATGTTCTGGAGGTTCGGCTCGTAGGAGGAGAGCCGCCCGGTCGAGGTCGCGGCGAGCGCGAACTGGGTATGGATGCGGCCGGTCTCGCCGTGCACGTAGGTCGGCAGGAGGTCGGTATAGGTCGACTTGAGCTTGGCGAGCTGGCGCCAGTCGAGGATGCGGGCGGCGAGCGCGTTGCCGCCGGCGGCCAGCTCGTCCAGCACGTCGGCGCCGGTCGACCAGGCGCCGGTCTTGGTCTTCTTGCCGCCGGGCAGGCCGAACTTGCCGAACAGGATATCGCCGAGCTGCTTGGGCGAGCCGATGTTGAAGCTCTCGCCGGCCAGCCCGTAGATCTCGTCCTCGAGCCCGCCGAGCTTCTGCGAGAATTCGCCCGAGAGGCGCGACAGCGCCTGCCGGTCGACCCGCACGCCCCGCTCCTCCATGCGTGCCAGCACCGGCAGCAGCGGCCGCTCCAGCGTCTCGTAGAGGTTGGTCATGCCTTCGGCGGCAAGGCGCGGCTTGAGCGCGAGCCACAGGCGGAGCGTCAGCTCGGCCGCCTCGGCGGCGAGCCGGGCGGCGCGCTCGACCGGTGCCGCCTCGAAGGCGACCGCCGTCCGTCCCGAGCCGGTCACGTCCTTCCGGATCAGGGCGACATGGCCGAGCCAGCGCTGGGCCAGCGCCGGCAGCGCCACGTCGCCCTTCCCGGCGTCGAGCGCATAGGCGAGGAGGACGGTGTCGTCGTAACCCGCGACGGTGATGCCGTGCCGGCGAAGGAGCAGCGCCTGCGCCTTGAGGTCGTGGCCGATCTTGAGGACCGAGGGCGCCTCGAGGAGCGGCTTGAGGCGGGTGAGCGCCTCGGCTTCCGGGATCTGCTCGGCGAGGAGGCCGGGGCCGAGCAGGTCGCTCTCCCCGTTGCGGTGGCCGAGGGGCAGGTAGGCGGCCCGACCCGGCGCGGTGTCGATGCCGATGCCGATGATCGTTCCGAGCATCGGGTCGGGATGGCTCGCCTCGATGCCGAGGGCGATCCGGCCGGCATTGGCCGCTTCCGAGATCCACGCTTCGAGCGCGGCGGGATCGGTGATCGTCTCGTATCGGGAAGGGTCGATGGGAACGGCGGTCGCGGCCGCGAGTCCGGCGGCGGCACGCTCGGCGGGCACCAGCCACGGGCCGCCCTCGCCGCTGCCTACCGGGGCGCCGCCGTTCGCCGGCCGCGCCTGGCCGCGCGCGGGAAGGCCGAGGGGCAACTCGCCCGGGCCCGCGGCATCGCCCGCGGGCACGCCGTCTTCGGCAGGTGAAGCGGGAATGTCCTCGGCGGGAAGCAGCTTCGCCGCATAGGTGGCGGTGTGGAGCTTGTCCGACTTCAGCCGCGGATCGGCCTCGACGGCGTTGGGGTCGAGCCCCGAGTTCTCGGCGACGCGCTTGGTCAGGGTGATCAGCTCGATCGCCTTGGCGAAGGCGATGAGCTTCCCGGCGTCGAGTTCGCCGACGCGGGTCGCGGCGAGCGGCGTCTCGATCTCGACATGGCAGTCGAGCGTGACGAGGCGCTTCGACATCCGGGCCTGCTCGGCGAAGCCGGTGAGCAGTTCGCGGCGCTTGGGCTGCCTGATCTCGCCGGCGCGGGCGAGCAGCGTCTCGAGGTCGCCGTACTCGCCGATCAGCGCCGAGGCCGTCTTGAGGCCGATGCCGGGCACGCCCGGGACGTTGTCGGAGGTATCGCCGATGAGGGCCTGCACGTCCGGCACCTGCTCGGGCGGCACGCCGAAATAGTCGATGACGCCCTGCCGGTCGAGGCGGCGCTCCGGCCGGTATCCGGGCCGGCCCTTCTGGCCCGATTCGAAATCGTAGAACTGGACCTTGTCGTCGACGAGCTGCATCAGGTCCTTGTCCGACGAGATGATCAGCACGTCGGCGCCCGCGGCCTCCGCCTCCTTCGCGTAGGTGGCGATGAGGTCGTCGGCCTCGAAGCCGGCCTTCTCGATCGGCTCGAGCCCGAAGGCGCGCACCGCCTCGCGCATCAGCGGGAACTGCGGCTTGAGGTCGTCCGGCGGCTCGCGCCGCGTGCCCTTGTAGTCGGGATAGATCTCCTTCCGGAAGGTGTCCTCCGACTTGTCGAACAGGATGGCGAGGTGCGTCGGCCTGATGCCGACCGCGCCGTCGAGGATGAACTGGTAGAGCTTGGTGGAGAACAGCCGGATCGCGCCGGTCGGCAGGCCGTCGGAGCGATAATTGTACTTGGCGTCCTGGTTGATCGACTGAAAATAGGCGCGGAAGACGAAGGACGATCCGTCGACCAGGAAGACGTGGTCGCCGGGGCCGATCGGTTTCGGGGGCTGGGTATCGGACATGCCCCGGAATATGGCGGCGCCCGCTCGCCTTGACCAGACGCCACGGCCTCTGTCATTGGGGAAACGGACGGAATTTGTACATGGCCCGGGGCATGGGGCCATGGCAGTATCCGCGCCGCCGTCGCGGAACCGTCGCGGGGGCGATGCGGTAGGGGTGGGAAGCTGATGAACCTTCGACGTCTCGTGCCGGTGGCGGCCGTTCTCGGCGCCCTGGCGGTGTCAGGCTGCAAGGAGGCGGAGGCGCCGCCGCCGCCCCCGCGGACGGCCCGGGTCGTGGAGGCCCAGCCCGCGCCGCTGATGCTCGCCGCCGAGGGCAGCGGCACCATCGCGTCGCAGACCACGACCACCGTCGGCTTCCTCGTCTCGGGGCGCCTCGCCACGCGCAACGTCGACGTCGGCTCGACGGTGACGGCGGGCGAAACGATCGCCGCGATCGACCCGACCGACCTCCAGAACCAGCTCGACGCGGCCAAGAGCCAGGTCGACGCGGCGACCGCCGCCGTGGCGCAGACCTCGTCCGAGGAGGCGGCGAAGCGCCAGCTCCTCAAGGAAGGCTTCACCACCCAGTCCGAGTACAACCAGGCGCTCAAGGCGCTGCAGACGGCGCAGGCCGACCTCGCCTCGGCCCAGGCCAATCTCCGCCTCGCCACCGACCAGCTCGGCTATGCGACGCTGACCTCGCCGGTCGCCGGCGCGGTCACCGACGTCGGCGCCGACCCGGGCCAGGTCGTCCAGGCCGGGCAGATGATCGTCCAGATCGCCGATACCGAGCTGCTCGACGCGGTGTTCTCGGTGCCGGCGCAGATCGCCAACCTCGCCAAGCTCGGCGGCACGGTGTCGATCTGGCTCCAGCAGGATCCCTCGGTGAAGGTCACCGGGTCGGTCCGCCAGATCTCGCCCACCGCCGACCCGACCACCGGCACCTATACGATCAAGGTCGGGCTCAACGATCCGCCGCCGGCGATGCGCCTCGGCGCGCTGGTCCGCGGGCGGGCCGAGCAGGTCGGCGCCGACGTCATCAGCATCCCCTCGAGCGCGCTGGTGCAGACCGGCTCGCAGCCGCAGGTGTGGATCGTCGGCGAGGACGGCGCGGTGCACCTGACGCCGGTGACCGTCGCGCGCTACGAGACCGGGGCGGTCCTCGTCTCCGAGGGGCTCAAGAGCGGCGACCTCGTCGTCGTCTCGGGCGTCAATTCGCTCGCCGAGGGGCAGGTGGTCAAGGTCGAGAAGGTGGCGACCCCATGAAGGGTCACAATCTGTCGGCCTGGGCGATCGGGCACCGCACGCTCATCCTGTTCTTCATGATCCTGTTCCTCCTGGCCGGCGGGTTCGCCTATGTGAACCTCGGCCGCGAGGAGGACCCAACCTTCGCCATCAACACGATGGTGGTGTCGGCCGCCTGGCCCGGGGCGACGCTCGTCGACACCATGAACGAGCTCACCAACACCATCGAGGAGAAGCTCGAGGAGACGCCGAACCTCGACGTCATCAAGAGCTACACCACGCCGGGGCAGACGCTGATCTACGTCCAGCTCCGCGATTCGACCCCGCCGTCCGCGATCCCCGACGCCTGGTACCAGGTGCGCAAGAAGGTCGCCGACATCCAGCACAACCTGCCCGACGGCACCGTCGGCCCGTTCTTCAACGACGAGTACGGCGACGTCTTCGGCATCGTCTACGGCATCACCTTCGACGGCTATAGCTGGCGCGAGGCGCGCGACTTCGCCGAGGCCGCCAAGGCCGCGTTCCTCCGCGCCGCCGACACCGGCAAGGTCGAGATCTTCGGCGACCAGGAAGAGAAGATCTACCTCACCTTCTCGCCCGATCAGCTCGCTTCGATCGGGGTCCGCTTCGCCGACGTCATGAACGCCATCGCCGCGCAGAACGCGGTAGCTCCCGCCGGCATCATCACGACGGACCAGGAGGAGATCCTCCTCGACGTCTCCGGGGCGCTCACCGACGTCGACAGCATCAGGGCGATCAACCTCTACGTCGGCGGAAAGTTCTACAACATCAGCCAGCTCGCGACGGTCGCGCGCCAGCCGGTCGATCCGCCGACCAAGATGTTCCAGGTGAACGGCAAGCCGGCGATCGGCATCGGCATCTCGATGCGGGCCGGCGGCAACAACCTGACCTTCGGCGACGAGATCACGGCGATCGCCAGGCAGCTCCAGCAGGACTTTCCGATCGGCATCGACCTCGTCCAGGTCTCCGACCAGCCGGAGGTGGTGCGCGCCGCCATCGAGGGCTTCACCAGCGCGCTGTTCGAGGCGGTGGTGATCGTGCTGGCGGTCAGCTTCGTCAGCCTCGGGCTCCGCGCCGGGCTGGTGGTCGCGCTGTCGATCCCGCTCGTCCTCGCGATCGTGTTCCTCTTCCTCTATTCGGCGGACATCAGCCTCCAGCGCATCTCGCTCGGCGCGCTGGTCATATCGCTCGGCCTCCTCGTCGACGATGCGATGATCACGGTCGAATCGATGGTGTCGCGGATCGAGCTCGGCGACCCCAAGCCGGTCGCGGCGTCCTACGCCTATGATTCGGTCGCCTTCCCGATGCTGACCGGCACCATCGTCACCATGTCGGGCTTCCTGCCCATCGGCCTCGCCCATTCGAGCGTCGGGCAGTACACCTTCTCGCTGTTCGCGGTGATCGCGGTGGCGCTGCTGACCTCGTGGTTCGTCGCCGTGATCTTCTCGCCGGTCATCGGCGTCGCGGTCCTCCCCGCGACGATCAAGGCGAAGCACGGCGAGCAGGGCCGGATGATGAAGGCCTTCATCGGACTCCTGACGTTCTGCATGCGCTGGCGCTACGTGACCGTCGCCGTCACCGTGCTCCTTTTCGTCCTGTCGCTCGCCGGGCAGACGCTGCTCCAGCGCCAGTTCTTCCCGGCCTCCGACCGGCCGGAGCTGCTCGTCACGCTGATCCTCCCCGCCAATTCCTCGATCCTCGCCACCCAGACCGAGGTCGACCGCGTCGCGGCCGTGTTCAAGGACGATCCCGACGTCGCGAGCTACTCGGCCTATGTCGGGGGCGGCGCGATCCGCTTCTACCTGCCGCTCGACGTGCAGGGCGACAACGAGTTCGTCGCGCAGATGGTGATCGTCAGCCGCGACCTCGAGGCCCGCGCCCGCGTCGAGGCGAAGCTCGAGGAGGCGATCGCCGGCATGGACGGGTTCACCGGGCGCGTCGCGCGCCTCGAGCTCGGCCCGCCGGTCGGCTGGCCGGTGCAGTACCGCGTCACCGGCAACACCATCGACCAGGCCCGCGACTTCGCGCAGCAGGTGGCGAACGTGCTCCGTCAGTCGGGCGCCGCGCAGACCGTCAACTTCGACTGGAGCGAGAAGACCAAGGCGGTGCGGGTCGAGATCAACCAGGACCGCGCCCGCCAGCTCGGACTCTCGTCGGAATCGATCGCCCAGCAGCTCTATGCGATCCACAGCGGCATGGTCGCGACGCAGCTCCGCGACGACATCTACCTGGTCGACGTCGTGGCCCGCGCCACCGCCACCGACCGCCTCTCGCTCGAGACGCTCCGCACCCTCCAGCTCAACCTGCCCAACGGCCAGTCGGTGCCGCTCGCCGAGGTCGCGACCCTCGAATACGGGCTCGACGAGGCCTACGTCTGGCGGCGCGCGAGCAAGCCGACGGTGACGGTGCAGGCCGACCCGGCGGGCGGCCTCGAGGCGCCGACCGTGTTCCAGCGTCTCCGCCCGCAGATGGAGGCGATCGCCGCCACGATGCCGCCCGGCGCCAAGATCGAGGAAGGCGGCACGGTCGAGAAGAGCGACCAGAGCACGTCGTCGGTGATCGCCCAGGTGCCGCTGATGGCCGGCGTCGTGCTGATCGTGCTGATGCTCCAGCTCCAGAGCTTCTCGCGGCTGGCGCTGGTCCTCTCGGTCGCCCCGCTCGGCTTCATCGGCGTGGTGGCGGCGCTCCTCTTCACCGATACGCCCTTCGGCTTCATCGCGCTTCTCGGCGTCATCGCCCTCTTCGGGATGATCGTGCGGAACTCGGTGATCCTCGTCGACCGGATCGAGTACAACCACGACCAGGGGCTGTCGACGTGGGACGCGGTTCTCGAGGCGACCGAGAGCCGCCTCCGGCCGATCCTGCTCACCGCGGCGGCGGCGATCCTCGGCATGATCCCGATCATGCACGACGTGTTCTGGGGGCCGATGGCCTATGCCATCGCCGGCGGCCTCGCCGGGGCGACGCTGCTCACGCTCCTCTTCCTGCCGGCGCTCTACATCATCTGGTTCCGGGTGAAGCCGCCGCCGGCCGACCACGTGCCGCAGCACCTCGTCCAGTCGGGCGCGGAGGCCGAGGCGCTCGCCGAGGACCGCGCGCACTGAGCTCGGGCGCGGTCTGAGGAGGGTCATTCCTTCAGATCGAAGGAGAGATCCCGCCACGCCGTCTGCCAGCCGCGCGTTCGGCCTGCCGGCCGGGCGCGCGGCCTTCATCGACCGGAAGGTCGGATCGGGCGATTTGGGCGATTTGGGCGAGCGCGGTCATCCGCGCCGCAGGGCCGGAAGGAGCGCTTGCTCGACCGCCCGGGCCATCGCGGCCGAGGCCTTGCCGGCGCCCCGGCCCCGAGACCGATCCGTCCGAGGATCCGGTCTAGTGCACCGGCTGGCCGGCGAGCTCCTCGTCGGTCATGCCGGTGATGATCAGCTCGACCTCGTCGATGCTGCTCTTCTTGGGGTCGATGTCGTCGGCGACCACCTTGCCGCGGCGGAGCACCACGATCCGGTCCACCACCTGGAACACGTGGTGGATGTTGTGGGCGATGAAGATGCACGAATGGCCCGAATCGCGGGCGCCGCGGACGAAGTTGAGCACGCCGCGCGTCTCGGCGACGCCGAGGTTGTTGGTCGGCTCGTCGAGGATGATGAGGTCGCTGTCGAAGTGCATCGCCCGGGCGATGGCGACCGCCTGCCGCTCGCCGCCCGAGAGCGCGGCGATCGGCGTCGTCGGCGGGATCCTCTTGGTGATGCCGACCCGCCGCAGGAGCTCGGACGCGACCCGGTTCATGGTCGTGTGGTCCATGCGGTTGAGGAAGGCCGGCCCCACCGTCGGCTCGCGGCCGAGGAACAGGTTGCGGGCGATGGAGAGCTGCGTCACCAGCGCCGAGTCCTGGTAGATGGTCTCGATGCCGTTGGCGATGGCGTCGGTCGTGCTGCGGATGTCGACCTGCTTGCCGCGGATCCTGATCTCCCCGCTCGAGGCCGGCACCGCGCCGGACAGCACCTTGATCAGCGTCGACTTGCCGGCGCCGTTGTCGCCGAGCAGCCCGACGATCTCGCGCTCGCGGACCGAGAAGCTCACGTCGTCGAGCGCGCGCACCCGGCCGTAGTACTTGGTGATGCGCTCCATGCGGACGAGGTCGGTCATCTGTCAGTTCCCCGCATGGTTGCGGCGCTCGAGGCCGTAGTGGAGCGCCATCATCCCGAGGATGATCGCGCCGATGAAGATGTTGTAGGCGAGGCCCGGCACGCCGATCATGACGATGCCGTTCCGCATCAGGCGGAGGATGAAGACGCCGAGCACGGTGCCGACGATGGTGCCGCGGCCGCCCATCAGCGCGGTGCCGCCGATCACCACCATGGCGATGACCTCGAGCTCGTAGCCGGTGCCGCTGTTGGGGTTGGCGGCGGACGTGCGGATCGAGGAGATGACGCCGGCGAGCGCCGCCATCGCCGAGCACAGCATGAAGAGGATCAGCTTGGTGCGGTCGACGTGGACGCCGCGGGCGCGGGCCGCGGCGGGATTGCCGCCGGCCGCCTGGATCCAGTTGCCGAACTTGGTCTGGTTGAGGATGTACCAGAAGATGACCGCGGCGAGGATGAACCAGAACAGCGACATGTAGAGCCGGAACGGGCCGATGTAGAAATCGCCCACCAGGAGGTTGGCGATCCACTGGTCGCCGGCGTTCCAGGTCCGTTGCGGGAAGCCGTCGGTGACGAACAGCGCGGTGCCGCGCACCACCAGCATCATGCCGAGGGTGACGAGGAACGACGGGATCTTCAGCCGCGTCACGAAGAGGCCGTTGACCAGCCCGATCAGGGCGGCGACCGCGATGGCGATCACGAAGGCGAGCGGCAGCGGCACCAGTCCCTGGTTGAACAGCGTCCACATCAGGACGGCCGAGAAGCCGAACACCGCGCCGACCGAGAGGTCGAACTCGCCCGCCGTCATCAAGAGCGTCATCGCCAGCGCCATCAGGCCGAACTCGACCGTGAAGGGGAAGGTGTTCGAGACGTTGAGCGGCGAGAGAAAATTCGGATTGATCGCCGTGAACACGACGATCAGGACGACGAGCAGCACGAGCGGCCCGAACTCGGGCTTGGCGATCAGCCGGCGGAGCAGGGGACGCTCGTCGGCCGGAACGTCCCGGCTATGCGTTTCGTGGGCGAGGGCCATCGGGTTCAGCAGTCCGATCGAGGAGAAGAGGAAGCCTCGCGGCGCGGGAAGCGCGCCGCGAGGCGGTCATGGTCCGGCGGGCGCCTACTTGCCCGACAGGATGTCGTCGACGAGCTGGGCGCCGTCCTTCTCGTAGAGGTTGCCGACCAGCACGTCGAAGCCGGCCGGGATGCCGCTGGCGGCCATGTTGGCGAGCGAGAGGCCGACATAGCTGGTCGCGTGCGGGTCCTGCCACATGGCGGCGTTGACGTAGCCCTCGAGCACCTCCTGCGTGGTGTCGAGCGAGTTGCCCCAGCCGACCACGGGGATGTCGCCCGGCTTCACGCCGACCTGGTCGAACACGCGCTTGACCGAGCCGGTGACGAGGTCGCCGAGGCCGATGATCGCCTTGATCTTGTCCCGGTTGGCCGTCAGGTAGTCCGACATCCGGGTGATGACCTCGGCCTGGTCGAGGGTGTTGTCGGTGACCTCCCAGGTGATGTTGAGCGGCTCGAAGACGCTCCGGATGCCTTGTTCCTCCTGCACGCCGTAGGTGGCGCCGGGCACCTCCACGGGCATCCAGACGAAGTCGCCTTCCTTCACCAGGCCCTTGTCGACCAGGTACTGGGCCCACTGCGCGCCGGTGACGACGAGGTCCATGCCGACATAGGCGTCGAAGTCGACCGTCGGGTCCGGGGTGTTGATGTTGATGACCGGGATGCCCGCCGCGTGCGCCTCGTCGACGACCGCGTTCATGCTGCCCGGGTCGGGGCTGGTGGTGACGATGCCGTCGGCGCCGGCGGCGATCGCCGAGCGCACGGCTTCCTGCTGCGAGGGCACGTCGCCCGAGTGGAACGAGGTGTTGACGGTGTTGCCCGTGTCCTCGGCCCACTGGTTGGCGCCCTGGAGGAAGTAGGTCCACACCGGGTCGGCCGGGCCGCCATGCGAGATCCAGTAGAAGGTCTTGGCCTCGGCCATCGCCGGCAGGGCCACCGCCAGGGCGGCCCCGGCCAGCAGCAACTTCAGGTTCTTGAGCATTCCGCAGTTCCTCCCTCTTGGTGACCCGCATCGCGCGAGGCCCCGGCAAGCTGTCCAGCGTTCGGCAGGTCGCGGCGTGGCGCGCGAATGACCGGATGCGCCCGGCGGCGCGGCCGTCTCCCTCCCGAGTGGCGTCCTGGAACGGACGTTCTATTTGCCCGATCATGGAATGAACGCTTCGCCCTCGTCAAGGGAGGCGGGCGTTCCCGTTTCCGCCGATGCTACTCCGGTTCGCGCCCGGCGTGGGCGAATTCGTTGAGGGCTATCCCTCAATCGTCCGCCGCGCGGCACTTAACGGCCCCTTAAGCGGGGCGGCCTAGCGTCGCCGGCGGGGCGCATCGGGCTGGAGCAAGCGCGCGACATGGCGGAGAAACGCCGCACAGGCCAGCGCGCGGCGCCGCCGGTCAGGCCGCCGGGCTACGCCTTCCATGGCGGCAAGGCCCCGAATACGGCGCCTCGCGCGGCGAAGCCCGTTGCCAAGCGCCCGGCCAAGGCGCCGGCGAAGAAGCCGCCCACGGCGCGGAAGGCCCCTGCCGCCCGGCCGCCGCCCGCACGGCGGACACCGGCGCGCCGCCCGGCGCAGCGCCGCTCGCGCCTCCGCCTCGCCTGGGGGGCGGTCCGCCTCCTCGTCCGGACCGCCGTGGTCCTTACGCTGCTCGCCCTCGTCGCGGGCGGCGGGCTCGTCGCCTTCTACTGGTCGAAGCTGCCGCCCACCTCGGAATGGGCGCTGCCGCAGACCCCGGCGAGCGTCCGGATCGTCTCGGCGGACGGAGCGCTCATCACCAACCGCGGCGACGTCGCCGGCAAGACCCTCACCCTCGACGAGATGCCGGACTACCTGCCGGAGGCGGTCATCGCCATCGAGGATCGCCGCTTCTGGTACCACATGGGCATCGATCCCATCGGCCTCCTCCGGGCGGCCGTGGTCAACGTCACCGCCGGCGGCGTGGTGCAGGGCGGCTCGACGCTCACCCAGCAGCTCGCCAAGAACCTCTTCCTCAAGCCGGAGCGGACCTTCGGGCGGAAGGTGCAGGAGGTGATCCTCGCGGTCTGGCTCGAGCTCAGCCTTTCGAAGCAGGAGATTCTCGAGCTCTACCTCAACCGGGTCTATCTCGGGGCCGGGGCCTACGGGGTCGACGCGGCGGCGCACCGCTATTTCGGCAAGTCGGCGCGGGACGTGACGGTCGGCGAGGCGGCCGTGCTCGCCGGCCTCCTCAAGGCGCCGACCCGCTATTCGCCGCTGCACGATCCGGCGGCCGCAGCAGAGCGCGCGCGGCTGGTGCTCGCCGCGATGCGCGCCGAGGGCTATATCGACGATCGCGCGGCGAGCCTCGCCCTCTCCGAGGAGGTGCGGCCGGTCCGCGACGTCGCCGGCGGCAGCGGCCGCTACGTGGCGGACTGGGTGATGGACCAGCTGCCGTCCTATCTCGGCGCCGTCGACCGCGACATCGTCGTCGAGACCACGATCGACCTCGCGGCGCAGGCCGAGGCGGCGCGCGCCCTCTCGGCGACGCTCGCCGCCGAGGGTGCCGACCACGGCGTCGGCCAGGGCGCGATCGTCGCGATGACCCCGGACGGTGCGGTGCGGGCGCTGGTCGGCGGCCGGGACTACGCCACGAGCCCGTTCAACCGCGCGGTCGACGCCAGGCGCCAGCCGGGCTCGTCGTTCAAGCCCTTCGTCTTCCTCGCCGCGCTCGAGGCCGGCAACCGGCCGGAATCGATGCGCCTCGACCAGCCGGTGTCGATCCGCGGCTGGAGCCCGGAGAACTACACTCGGAAATATCTCGGGCCGGTGACCCTCGCGCGGGCGCTGGCGCTCTCACTCAACACCATCGCCGCCCAGCTCACCGCCGAGGTCGGTCCCGCGACGGTGGCGGCGACCGCGCGCCGCCTCGGCATCCGCTCCACGCTCCAGGCGACGCCGTCGCTGGCGCTCGGCACCTCGGAGGTGACGCTCCTCGAGATCACCGGCGCCTACGCCACCTTCGCCAATGGCGGCCGCGGCGTCATTCCCTACGTGATCGAGCGCATCCGCACCGAGGGCGGCCGCGTCCTCTACGAGCGGAGCGGCGGCGGCCCCGGCCAGGTGGTCCATCCGGCCTATGTCGCGATGATGAACGCCATGCTGTCCGACGTGATCGCCTCGGGCACGGGGCGGACGGCGGCGATCCCGGGTTGGCCCGCCGCGGGGAAGACCGGCACCTCCCAGGATTTCCGCGACGCCTGGTTCATCGGCTACACCGCCCGGCTCGTCACCGGCGTGTGGTTCGGCAACGACGACAACAAGCCGACCCGGAAGGCGAGCGGCAGCAACGTCGCGGCGGCCGCCTGGCACCGGTTCATGGCCGAGGCGCTCGCCGGGGTGCCGGTCGCCGCGCTCCCCGGCGACTACCGGCCGGACGGCATCGGCACCCTCGTCGCTGCCGGCGATCCGATCGGCGACCAGATCGCCATCGTCGGCGAGGACGGCGACGTGATCCGTTCGGCCCCCTCGCCGCTGCCGGCGGCGTCGGTCCCGGCCGGCAACGGGGTGATCCGCCTCGCGCCGCCGCCGCAGCAGGGACAGCGGAAGGGCTTCTTCAAGCGCCTGTTCGGCGGATGACCTCAGTCGAAGGCGTCGTCGCCGGCCTGGGTGGCCTTGTATTGCGAGGGGATCGCCGGCAGCGTCTTGAGATACTCGGCCATCGCCTGCTGGTCGTCCGCGGTGAGGCGGGCGAGGTTGCGCTGCACCGCGGTCATGTCGCCGCCGACCACGTCGAAGTCCGGCAGGAACCCGGTCTTCATCATGCCGACGATGTCGGCGGTCGACCACGTGCCGATGCCCGAGTCCGCGTCGCTGGTGATGTTGGGGGCGCTGCCGTCGCCGCCGGGAAGCGGCGCGCCGCTATAGGCGAGGTCGGCGAGGATGCCGCCGGTGATGCCCCGCGGTGAGTGGCACTGCGTGCAGTGTCCCGGCCCCTCGGTGAGGTAGGCGCCCCGGTTCACCGCCGCGCTCGCCCCCGGGTGGGGGACGAACGTCTCGCCGTCGACGTAGAGAAGCTGCCAGAGGCCGATGCCGCGGCGGATGTTGAAAGGGAAGGCGAGGGCGGTCGGCGCCACCGCGCTGTCCACCGCCGGCAGCGTGTCGAGATAGGCCTTGAGGTCGATGATGTCCTCGAAGGACATGCGCTGGTAGGACGTGTAGGGGAAGGCCGGATAGAGATGCGTCCCGTCGGGTCCGACGCCGCGCTTCATCGCGTTGACGAAGTCGAGCGTCGTCCAGCCGCCGATGCCCGTCGCCGGGTCGGGCGAGATGTTGGGGACGTTGAAGTCGCCGAAATCGGACTTCACCACCCGGCCGCC
>Ga0182738_1002283_pt1 | contig 22982 bp, 14 predicted proteins | sample eDN5th30CBELigMG_FD_128876 | JGI IMG/M metagenome (GOLD analysis project Ga0182738, IMG submission 128876) | Enriched Miracle-Growth compost microbial communities from Emeryville, California, USA - eDNA 5th pass 30_C BE-Lig MG (version 2)... ...
AGATTAGCAATAAAAAAACCTTGAAAGAATTTCACATTGAAAGACCTCTAAAACATGATAACACTTTTTGCATAAAACTTAATCAAAAGGTTTTAGTAGAATCTTACATCACAATTTTTTTGTTGAGTCAAAGCATAAACTGGAACAATGGGATGTAATATTACCAGACCTCTTGACTCTCACGGGCCAAATAACAAAAAGTACCATTTCAGTGATAGAAAACCATCTTAACCAAACTTTAGGAGATTTACAGCAAAAGTTCATAATTCTAATTTACATTTAGAACATGTTTCGGAAACCTTCCAGAGATTATCAGGCGAGCAGCAAGTTAATCAAATGGGGACATCACCTTCACTCATCCATGCGCTTGAAACACCAGAAAAACGGTTCCAAAGACAAAAATCAGGCAAGTCTTTATCGCCTAAAAGGCTTGAAATTGTGCCAAATTTGATGTTACCGTCTAATGACCCAAGCTTGTGCGATTTTAAAGGCAGTTTAGAAGCTTCGTTTGATAGGGATAACAAAGAGAAAGATTCAGCCCAGTCATCCCAGAATAATCAACCAAATACTCCAAATAGATCCGATCCAAATTACTATAGAGTCAGAGGGTCAACACCTAGCTTTGCAAGGCCTTCAGGATTCAAGAGAGGGATGTCTATCAAGGATGGAGGTCCGGAAAATGTGGTTAGAGCGCAAGAGAATATGACTTGGAGCTTAGCCCCATTGAAAGATGGAATTATTAGTCCTGGCGAGTCTGGAGAATTGAAAGATAAAGAAGTAAAATCAAGCATGACAGATAAAGGTGGCCTCGAAAAAACAAGTAAAGAGAATAAAGAAGTACCAGAATCTTCAAGTAAAATTGATGATTCCATGGAGGAAAAAATAAAAAAAAAAGAAACTATCAGAGACTTGAAAGATTTTGCTCGAGAAGGTCGAACAACTCCAGAAACAAAGACCGCTAAAGATCTCAATGTGAGCAAGGAGTCTAAAGATAGCAACAGTGCAATAAAGTTCCAGCATATTCACAGGAAGTTTCAGAAGATTTTGTTGACGGATTCTGCTCCTGTGACTTCAACAAACCTTCCTATGTTTGGAAGTCCTGTGATAAGCGCGAATACATCAGGTCATCCTTCTCCAGGATTGGGCATTGATCTTGAGAGAAGTCCACCAAAGACATTGAACTTTTTGGATGTTCCATTTGCGAATGATTCTCATACAAAGAAATCTTTGGTCGATTTTCATGATCATTCTATTTTGTCGAACTCTACAACCAATATAAATTCAGTCGGAACAATATCGAATTTAGTGAGCCTTTGTAAAGATGACAAGAAGAAAGGAACATTTGAAAAGAAGTTTAGAACAAATTTGGTGGATTTGATTAAAGACAAGAGCAAGGAGGAAATTCCCGAGATACGAAAGACAGAATACATCCGACGTCAGTCAATTAATAGCAACAAAGAGCCTGCACGTCGTTTCTCAATTGATAAATACGCTAATAATTACATGCTGAAATCTGCTCTAACAAATAATCTCTTGGGCCTTGTCAAAGAGGAAGAGATTAGAGGTCATCACAAGCATAAATCTTTGCAAATGAATAGTGAGGATGTCTTTGAAGATCTGATTGGTCCTTCTCCTTTAAATAAAGTGCAGCAAAGCTTGAGCGGCAAACACTTTTTGCCTCCCCTTCCTTGGGTTGGCGGTTTGAATATGAATAATTCTGTCAAATTGACTGACACTTCCGCTATAAATCAAGATAGGACAATTAACAATTTCGAAGAAGGAGTTTCAAGACTGGAATGGGATAAATATTCAATCTATGAGCAGATTAATAATGTTGAGGTTGATGATAGAAGCTATTTGGACGTTGGATCTTTGACAAGAATCGAAGGATTGGAGTCTCAAACTCCTATCAATTTGAATACTTCAGCTTTGGGAACTGTTATTTTAGAGGATAAGCTGAATGATGTGAACTTGGTCAAAACAAAGAGTGCTCCTTACAATGATCAAATCAAATTTACAGAAACTGAAAGCTTGGGACAATTGAAAAGTCAGCCTTCATACATGAAGGTGAATAATAATTTGAATGAGACAATCTCAACAATTCAATATCTCTCGCCAATTCAAGGTCCAAGAGCTCTCACAGTGGTTCCAGGCAAACCAAAAAGAATGATGAAATATGCGAGAGGGGATTCTCAGGTTATTGAAACAAATCGTGTCGATAAGTCAGTTGATGAAGAAGGACAGAAAAAGATTAATCAATATATCTTAATTAAAGAAGTCGGTCGAGGTGGCTACGGTAAAGTCAAGCTCAGTATCAACACCGAAACGAAAAAGCAAGTGGTAATTGAGAGACGTGGGGAGGAAGATATTGAGATAATCTTTTTAGGCCATTAAAGTTGCGAATAAGAAGAAGTTGAAGAGAAAATTATTGTCACGTCAAAAAAGTGCTTTTAATCAATTAGCTTCCGAAATTGCTATCATGAAGAAAATCGTAGAAACCTTGGGGAAATATCTCTCTAATAACCTCTAGGATCACCCGAATGTGGTGAAGTTATATGAAGTTATAGATGATCCAAATAATGATAAATTGTATTTGGTGATGGAATATGTCAAGAGAGGAGCCGTCATGTCTCGAAACTACTGGAGACAATCAACCAAATCAAAAGGCATAGGAGGCGAGGCTGGAGATGGCAATATAAGCAAAACTCTCAGTGAAGAAAAAGCCAAGAAATACTTTAGACATTTAGCACTCAGTCTTGATTACAGTATTTTTCTTAAGAGGAAAAGTTGTCTTAATCATCACATAGTGCACAATTATGCAGAGATTGTACATCGTGATATCAAACCTGAGAATCTTCTGATTAGTGAGGATGATGTCTTGAAGGTTTCCGATTTTGGTATTTCAGCAATCGTTGAACAAGGAAACGACAAACTTGAAGATAATGCTGGTACTAAATATTACCTAGCTCCTGAAGCTTGGGAAGGTAAGAAATTATGATAATGTTGTGATTTAACCTCTTGATAGCCAAGAGTTTCCACGGTAAACCAGCAGATATTTGGGCAGCTGGGGGAACGTTGTACTATTTCTTGGTTGGTAAACCTCCTTTCAATGGAAAAGATGCCGCTGAATTAAAAGAAAAAATCAATGAAGAAGAGTATTACTATGATGTTTGAAATACTTTTAATCGATTTGTAGATTAAAATTCCCTGAAGATTTGGATATAAATCCGAAAGCAAAGGCTTTAATTCAAGGCTGTTTGGTGAAAAATCCCTTGCAGAGATTCACTATTGATGAAATTTTGGTAATCCTAAGTCGAAGAAGAATAATTATACTGATTCCAATGATAGCAAGATCCTTGGTTGACAGACGATGGAACTCATCCAATTGATAATGAAGGATGCACTAAGCTTGAAGTTCAGGAAGAAGAACTCGAAAAGGCCTTTACCAAAGTCAAGTTTATGGCTGCAATTATGGTGACTGCTAAACTCAAGAAAAATTTGACAATCACAAGAAGAAACTTGGAACGAAAGAAAACTCAAGGTTGAGGGAATCACTGATTGGACCTTAATAATAATTTTTAGATGCATCGCAATTAGCACAACTCCAAGAAAGATTTAATTCATAACACATAACAAAAGAAAACTCAAGATACATATTTTTGTTTTGTATTGATCTGAAAAAGATTCAAGAATTTGTTTTCATAATGACAGTGTATTATCTTTAATATGTCTTTTTGTACTGTTTTTTTAATAATAACGTCTATTATCTATTCCCATAAACTTATATATATATTGGATATGTATCTGTTCTGTATGGTGTCTAAAAGGGAGAATCAGAGAGTTTCTCTCCCTCGTTTTTTTCTTCTCCTCTTATTAAAAATGGTTCTCATCCAGTTCATTTCATTTGATTTCAATTGAAGAAACTTTTTTGAAAATAATAGACCAAAAATAGGGGACATAAATTCTGAAAATAGATTAGGTTTTTAAGCTGAGATTCAATTATAATAACTCAGATTAAAAATGTTCAATTCTCCTTTGGTTGGGACGCATGGTGTATTCTTTCCATCTTCAAATAAACCCAAAGTCTTTAATTCAAGTTCCCTCCAATCTAGTCCTCAGTTGAAGCAAATCCCACTCAAAGGTTTAGGGCCAAGCTCGCCTATTGGGTATTATTGCCCAAAGCCTAAAGATTCTCCTTTGAAGGGTCGTGCAATATCTCGAAATTCTCAGTTGGATGATCATTCTTCGATATATATCCCCACATCACCTTCTAAAGCAAATCTTCAGTTAAACACTTCATATGGGAATTCAGTATTTCCTTTCAAGATGAATGAAGTCATGAATCTGAACATTTTTAGTGCGGTCCCAAAGAATAGAAATAAACTTACATTGGAAACAAGTTCTTCTCCGATTGGTTTACAAACAGTTCCAAAAGGCGCATTTCATAGCAATTCGTCTGCAAGATTGAGAAACGTGGTAACATCAACTTTGCCAAAGGAAAAGATACTAGAAAAATGGCCACCAATGAGTCTTCAAAATTCACCAAATACAACAATGACAACCAGCTTTTTGTTTATGGAGAATAAAAAGAAGTTCCAAATAAAAAAGGTTCCCAATATGAACCAAGTAGCTCGAGAGAATATCGGAGGTGGAACATCAGCCCTTGAACAAATAAAGCGTAATGTAAAGCTTCAGGGCTCGAAGAAATACAGACCAGCTCCCGGCTCCAAGACTGAATTGAAGGACATGGGAGAAATATCGATGATTAAAAAAAGTGGCGAGGCATTAACAAAAGAGGAAGAAGTTCAAGTGAGGCTATTAAAGAAAAAAGTTGAGATTTCAAAAGTGTTTGGATCAAAACATATGGATGAAGAAGATAAAAAGGTTTATTATAGAAATCTGTTACTCGAATTCCATCCAGATAAGTGCAAACATGACACTGAGTTTTCTAATGCTATGTTTCACTTTTTACAAAGCAATAAAGAAAGATTCTTAATTTAATCTTTCGGAAAGAGGAAAGAGGAAGGAATTGAATTTATAAAATTTTGGCGTTCTGATTGTGAAATCTCGATGTCCAAGTCAATACAATCACTCTTTTTTTAAATGAAGTTTTAGTATTGTTTTTGTAAACTTATTTGATATTATTTGTTTAGATTTTAATATTATTATTTACAATTTTTATTAATTCAAGAGTTGTCTTATATTTCAATTAGAAAAAACCTGTCCTCCTGGATTGAAGTCTTGGACAAGAAATTTTTCTCAGAAAACCTTTAAAGAAGGAAAAAAAAGTCAGATTATATTTTGGAGAATTTTTCTAATAAAAAAATTAGGCTGAAATAATTTCTCGATATTACTAGATTTTCTACAAGGAAAATTAATTTCAGAAAATAACAGCCAACTTGCATAGATTGATATGTCTCTTCTCAATCCTCATTCTAGTAAATTTATTGCCTTTTCTTCAGTTCTCATCACCTTTTAAGGGTTAAAACCGACAGTTCCACAAATAAAGAGTAAAGAGTCTTTGAATTTTCAGACTGAGCAATCTGTGAATGATAATGGTCCTCTTTCACAGAGAAGAGAAGTATCAAAAGAACTTGCTGGTGTCCAGACAAATTCCACAACAAAAAGATGGCCTTCGAAAAGTCCAACGTCCAAAACATTTAAACAACTTCGAAATATTTCTCCAATAAGAACTCAAGGACAAAATCTAAGTTCAGATAGAAGTCATTCTCACACTGCTCATAAATATGAAGAGTTGGTTGTTGCATTATTGAATAAGAATTTTGACAATCCAGGAGATTATAAAGAGCTGATGCTCAAAATATTTCGATTCTATGTCTCTTTTGGAGAGAGAAACGCATCCGAGGGAATGAAAGCAAATCAGTTATTCAAGTTTGCTTTTGATGCAAACTTACTTGATCAGAAAACAGTGACTCAAATCAATCTGGATCTTCTTTTTCGAAAACACAGCCCGAAAAGCACAATGATTGACTTTGAAAAATTCCTTTTATTGTGTGTAGAGCTTGCTGTGCTAAAGTTCCCTAATTCAACCCAAAAGCAAGCTTTTTCTCAGTTTTTCCTTGGATTCATGAAGCCTTTATGCTTAAGCTTATACAGAGAAACAAACCTGGTTGAATGCGAAACTATCTATCAAGAATCAATTGAACCAGGGACAGCTTCACTTTTAAGAGAAGTGATTCCAACTCTGATGAAAATCCATCGTCATTTCTTTGCAAATGAGTATAAAAATTTTGATCCTAAAACAGCTAGGGCCAAGAGTGAGATGTTAATTCCTCGGTTTATCAAGGAATATGATATATGTCCAAGCCTTTTAAACTGGAATGTTGGCTATAATCTTTTCCAAGAAGTTACCAATTTAAGCCAAAACTATCTCACAAAACATTTTACATTTCCTAAACTCCTTCAAAAAGATCAAGGAACAGTTTTTACAGCCAAGAGGTTTTTAGTGTACTTGATAAGGGCTGCTTTGATTGGATATTCCTCTTTAGATGAGACTAAGCTTGAACAAAAATTGACTCAACAAGAAAAGTTGACTCTATTTTTGGAGAAGATGGAGTTCTCTAAAGGATTCACAGAGTTCAAAAAAAGTACTGGAGCGTCAAATCTGCTAAACACTTCGATCCTTCCCCAGACTAGTATTCTTAAACAGTCACCAAATAAGAATAAAACAATGGTATATCAGAGTTTCATGAACGAGTGTATTGACAATTATCCGAAGAATGTTTTGGAAAGTTTTGTTGATAACCACTCATTTGACAATAATTCTCAATCTTCAATTCAACCATCAGCAAGAAATCCAAGAACTATATCTCCTTTATTAGGAGCTGCGTACACTGCCTATCATAATCGAGGTCTTGAGTCAGAATCTTCTCCAACTCGGGGAAGAAGTCTTGACTTAAAGGAGAGCACTCAAAAGGTTTTTAAAGAGAACTTGGACAATTTGAAGGAGATATTTGTGGGTCACTGTTCTCTTATGAGCAGCGGAAAAGATGGTTATGTAATGAGAGCAACAGATCTTGCAAATTTATTAAAGGATATTGGGTTACTTGAAATGGAACAAAGTCGAAGCAGATCTCCATCAAAAACAACCAGTCCTCAGCCAAGTAATAGAGGGGGACGCGTATTAATGAAGAGGCTTGAATTGGATTTATATTTGAGAAAAATCCTTGTGACAAGAAATCAGGTGACACCCACAAGATCAAAAAGTCAGAAATTTTTGCATTTAGAAGATAGTCTACAAAGTTTTGGAGATTCTCCTCAGAGATCCAAGTCTCCTACCATGTTACAAAGAAAAATTACTTTTGAGGTATTTCTCAAGGTAATAGAATATGTGGCAACATTTGTCAATCCAAAAGTGAAAGAGGAGGAAGCTGTGAAGCAGGTCATTGGGTATTATCTTGAACCACTTCTCAATGGTGGTGGAAAAGTTTCACTTTCTGGAAATGATGTCAGAGAACAATTTAAAACTCTCATAAAAATGCTTAAAGATCCTGCACTGGTTGATGTACTCGCATTTTTGAAGAAACAACTCCATTTAGTTTATAAAAGATATTGTTCACCTCAAAATGTGCAAATAAATTTTGCAGCATTCATGAAGTTTTGTCGAGACTTTGCTGTCTTTCCAAACTTGATGTCACGCAATAAATTGATGAAAATGTTTTATAGCTTGGCTTCATTATACCCCCTTATCAATAAATCCAAACGAGATAATGATGAAAGTCATGGAGCTAAACTTGATGTAATTGATGAGAATTTATTTGTTCAATCTATTGCAACATGCGCCATGGAAACTATTGTTCATGAAGAACATACTGTGTCCAAGGTATATAAGTTATTGGAAAAAATGAAAGAAGGTTTGATTCCAAGACAAATAGGAGCAACACAGAATATTGCATTAGAGTAAGTTTTTGTTGAAATTGAGGAAATTAATGTTTTTTTTCATTAGGCTGGGGAAAAATGAAGCAGTCCTTGGAGAAATCATTGAATGGATGAGAATGAAATATCCACAGTTTGCAGGTGGAAATGACAAAAATAAAGAAATGAAGAAAGTTCAGAAATTTGAAGAACTTTTTACTCAGGAAGATCAACCTGAAAATCAAACAGAAATGTCTAATTTATTGTAAAAACATACTTTTTGGAGTTTATAATTTTTTTGTAACAATATCATCTTGTTTCCTTTTTGTTTGAAATAAACTGTTGAAAGGATATGTTGTTATTCAAACAAAAAATAGAACGTTTATTTAAAATAATTTATTAAATAACCTACTTTCACCGACAAAAGTTTGCATTTGCCATATCATGTCTGACAGTATTCAAAACCTTCTTTTCCTTTCGAATAACCATCGCTCAGGCAATTTACAAACCAGATTAGACCCTCATGAACACCTCCAAGATGTTCAAAAGAAATTGAAGCACTCTGAATCCGATAGAAAAGCTTATGCCGAAGAAACCATTGCTAACGTTAAGAAACAAAGGTAACTCTTGGTGGTAAAACGTCATATTAAAGCCTTGTAGACAAGTTATTGAAAACTTGAAGAACGAAAATATGGCTTTAAGAGAAACTATTGTAAGTTTTTCACATACGATTCTGAATCTTATAGAACTCCCTTAGGCTAAAATCAATGATCAACAAACTCAGATGACTCAAAACCTTGCTGCTAAGAATGCTAGTTTTGATACTATGAGAGCTGAATATGAAATGGCAATTGAAAATGAGCAAGGAAAGATTGTAACGAATTTCTCATACCGGCAATTTTGATTAATGGAAATTAGAGAGAATATGACAGAAATATCGAGGCTTTTCGTGATAGAATCAAGAGTCAAAAGAAGACTTTGGGCGGTGTAAATGCTGGTTCTGAAAACCAAAACGCCCTTGGAAAACAAATCAAGATTTTAGAAAACAGACTTGATAAGGCAAATCAAAAATTCAATGAAGCCATTGCCACCAATAAAAGCTTAAGACAAAATATTGACAGTCTTAGACGTGAAAGAGTCATATTCGATAAGTAATGGGAATTTTATATTTTTTTTCTTAATATATTTTAGCCTTTATAAGAAGTTGGAAAAAGAATTACATGAAAAGAGAAAGAATATGGCTAGCATTATTGAAAGTGCAAATAGTGCATACGAAGAAAGAGATAAAGCAAATGATCAGATTCAAAACTTGAAGCAACAAGCCAAAAGAGAAGAATCTGATTTCCAGAATGAATTGAAGGGTTTGGCTGAATTGATGGAAAAGCACAGAAAAACTCTTGATTACATTAAAATGACTGAAAAGCAAAGAGATGAAACTGAGAATACTGCTGAAGCCGAAGCTGAAAAGCTCAGACTACAAACTCAAAAATTGTTGAAAGAAAAGAATGCCAATAATGCAACAATTGAAAGACTTCAGAAATATGAAGAAGATTTGGCCAAGATCCAAGCTGCTACTCATATTACTGAGTTTGACAGATTGGTTGATACTTTCATCAAGAATGAAGAAAAGAACTTTGCTACTTTCAAGTATGTCAATGAACAAAGCAATGAAATTGAATCTCTTGAAAAAGCTATTGCTGAGTTAAAGGAAGAGAAATCATCATATGAAGGTCAAGGAACCAAACAGGATGTTGATAAGAAGAAGATGTTGAAGGATTTGGAAGAAAATCTTTCTAGAATGGAAAATAAAGGAGAATACTATGAATTCAAATATCATGATTCCGTTAAAGTCCTCAACTCCATCTGCGTACGTTGATTTTGACAAAATAATATTGAGTTATTTCTTATTAGAATTGGCTTGAAAGTTTATACAATACTTTGGATTGCGATAAGGTTGCACCAAGAGATTTTGGACATCAAGGCGTTACTGAGAGCAATTTGACTGCATATTTGGGAGTCATAGAAGAAAGAACCAACCATATTCTGGCGACTTATGCTGCTAGAAAGAAGGAGATGGAATTAAGAGCTATGGATATGCTCAGCAATGGTTCCATGACCAAGATCAGAAATGAAATGCCATCATTTGGTAAGAAACAAAGGTGTTTGAATTTCCCCTAATATTTCAATAGAAGAAGCATCTGATGACGAAGGTGAAGGAGATAAGCCATTGACAATGGAAGAATTCATGCAAAAAGCTATGATGAAGATTGAAAGCACCAAGACCACCATAAATAAACAACAAAAGAAGAGTACTCTCGGAAAGAGCAAGAGAAAATAAATACTCTCGCGTGAGGTTTTATTTTCGCTAGTTGTGACAGCTATCAGCAGATAATAAGATTTTTATTTTTGTATGTATGATTTAAAGAAGCAGAAAGATGTGGAAATTTTTTAATAATTTTCAAGAGCCATAGATAATTATATAGTTTACTCTCAGATAAGTCTTTGTATGGTGTATTTGCATTTTCTTTTTAACCATTTTACAAAGAACCCACTTGACTATTAAAATCATCTCTCCATCTCTGTTGATTAGAAATTTCTGTTAATGATCTGATGATGAAGTTACATTTTTAATCAAATCTGAAATTTTTTATCATACCTGGTTTTTAAACAATGTCAAGCGAGAAAAAAATATCTTTTTTGAAATTATTTCATCGTCGAGAGAAGATTCTCGAAAAAACTTTTTCTTTAAAGTTTTTGCCATAAAAAGAAAAAAAATAATCTTAAGGACCAAGGAAGAGACTTGGATGATGAAAAAATGGTACCTTCATTCAACTCGCTGTTGTTGTTGAAGAGGGGTAGCTTCATTTGATAAGCAAGCAAGACGTCATTAATGAAACGATGAGATCATGATTTCGAGAATTTTTTTACCAATGACTTTCGACAACTTCGTTTGTTCCATCTGCATTAATCAATTTAATTAATTAATGTCAAGCAAATTAGTGCTCGGCAAATGAATAACTAACTACTTTCAAAACGCATACATCCTTGTTTGAAGGATGAGTAAGGCTCTAAAGGATGAAGTCTCCATTCATTCTGGATTTTGTTTCTGTCAAGTATCCACCCCACTCTATTACCAGAATCGCTAAATATTTTGCAGGTTTTTGTTTCAGAAAGAAAATAGTTGGATTCGACAAGTTTTGAAACCCCTTGACTTCAAAACATTTTGGAGAAATGGATGGTTACTCGTGATTAAAATTTTGGTTGAAATTGCTTGATTTAATAGGGCAAGGAGTCAATCTTTCGGTTTAAATATTCAGACTTGATCAAAAAATTTATTATAAATTCTCCATAAAATTTTTGAATTGACAAACCAATCATGTCTAATTACGCACCTGAACCAAGTGTAGCTGCCCCTATCGACAGGATACCTGGCTTTGCTGACTTTGTGAATGTTGTGATCGCAAAATATGGATTCTTTGTTCACAACAATGGTCTTGAGGCTCATGAAGATTCTGATCTTTTACAAGCTCAGCCATATAAATTTTTGAATTCAGGCATTATTTACAGGGGACAATGGAATAGTAATCTCCAAAGACATGGAAAAGGAGAGCAGTACTGGCCTGATGGAAAGACTTATGAAGGGAACTGGGAAAATGATCTCATGAATGGAAGAGGAAGATATATTTTCCCGAATGGTGATATGTATGAAGGTGAATGGAAGAACGGCCGTTTTCACGGCTCAGGCAAGTATTATAGCGCAAACGGCGTGAAATATAAAGGCGAATGGGCCGAGGGCATGAAGCATGGATACGGCGTGGAAGAATGGACCGATGGTACTGTGTACCAAGGTGAGTTTTCTCAAGGAAAGAAGCAAGGAAAAGGCCATTTTATATGGATGGAAGGAAGTAGCTACAAAGGAATGATGTACAACAATAATATCCACGGGTATGGAACTTATAGCTGGGCTGACGGCAGAAAGCATAGAGGAGAATGGAGGAATAATAAGATGGACGGAAGAGGAGAATATACCTGGAATGATGGAAGAAGATACGTGGGAAATTGTAAAGATGACAGAAAGCATGGATATGGCGAGTATTATTATGCTGATGGATCAGTGTATAAAGGCAATTGGAAAGAAGGAAAGCAACACGGTGAGGCATTATTTATCACTGCCACTGGTGAAGAACAAAAAGGAAGATGGGAAGAAGGTCGCAGGATTGGTGGAGACCAATAATAAGATTGTAAATAAAATTGGAAAATTACTTTTTATAAAAGATCTTGTCTTTGTCTGAATTCATTTTTTTTTTTTTGAAATTGAAATTGAATAATTCTTGTTATCTTCGTAATTTAGAGTAAAAAATCTGTCTTTTATGTGATGAATAATAAAATGGTATATTTTCAAACTCAAATAACCAAAATTTTCTTTGAAAATATTTTTCAGAAGATCTTGAAAGATAAGTTTAATATTATATTTCTAATCTCGAAATTATTTTCCCAAAGATGAACAAAGCTCTTGTTCTTTTTGCTCATCCAAATCTCAAATCATATTGCGGAGCATTTAGAGATCTGACAATAAAAAAGCTGAAAGAGAAGAATTATACCGTTCTTCAAAGTGACTTGTATCAAATGAAGTTCAATCCAGTTCTTCATTTCGGCGATGTAAAAACCGAAAAACCACAACAAGATATCCACGTAACCGAAGAGTTAAAGAAATCTTTTGAAATGCACAGCCTTGAGCCTGATGTCCAAGCTGAGCTCGAAAAAGTATTTGCCGCAAACTATTTATTTTTTATTGCGCCGATGTGGTATGGAAGCTTTCCTGCTATCTTAAAAGGCTGGCTGGAAAGAGTTTTGGTCAGAGGAGCAGTCAGTGATTTACCAGACAATATCTTTAAAGGAGGTTATTTAAAGGGCAAAAAGTGCATAATTGTAACGACAACAGGTCATCCTTTGGAATATTATGCTCATAGTGGACCGAAAGCTGGTGGCCAAACTCTTCAAGAGAATTATTGGCATATTATTGAACAAGGATTTGCTTTTTGTGGAATGGAAACTTTGCCAATTTTCGCAAGCTATGGACTAGACACTTTAAACGAAAAGCAAGGAAAAGAATATCTTGCTCAATATGAAAAAATGCTTGATAATCTTGAATCTATTCAACCTATTCATTGTCCTTTATTACATAACTAAGATAATAAATGAGTATTTAAATTATGCATTCTTATTTTCTTCAATACATTTGTAACAACAACCTCTTCCGAAATTTTTGCTTGAAAATAGGCTAAAATAGTATTAATTTATTAAGTGGACTTTTCACTTTCAGGAAAATAAAACTTTGTTTGAAGAGACATGGAGAAAACAGTATTAGTTGTATTTGCACACCCAAATTCAAAGTCATTTTGTGGAGCCTTGAGAGATATCACTGTTCAGAAGCTTACTGCTGCAGGGTACAAAGTGATTGAGAGCGATTTATATCAAATGGGATTCAATCCTGTTTTCAATTTGAGAGATGTTGGAGAGGATCTCCCAAATAAAGATATCAGTATGTCCAATGATCAGAAGAAAGTCGTTGAGGAGCACAGAGTGAAAGCAGACGCTCAAGCTGAACTAGATAAATTAAACTCAGCTAGCTACATTATCTTTATTGCTCCTACATGGTGGGGAACTGTTCCTGCGATCCTCAAAGGATGGTTTGATAGAGTCTTACTAAAAGGAGCTGCTTTTGATGTTCCTGATGGAATATTTGATCAAGGGTTATTGAAAGGGAAGAAATGCATGTTGGTGACAACTACAGGCTGGCCGAAAGAGTTTTTTGAAAAGAAAGGAAAGATGGCTGGAGGCCAAACAATTGAAGAGAATTATTGGCATATAATTGAGGGTGTATTTGCCTTTTGTGGAATGGAGACGTTGCCTCTTTTTGTAGGCTATGCGATGGATAGTGTTGATAATGAGTTGAGAAAAAAGACTTTGACTGATTATGAAAAAACTCTTGATAACATTGAGAAACTATCGCCTATTTATTGTCCTCTTTTACATGATAAAAATAAGGATTGAGAAAGGCTTGATTTTATAAGATACTTCTTCTGATGAAATGGGCTAATCTAATTAAATACGATTTCGAAAGGAGTATAATATAAAGTTTTGCAACAAAACCATTTGAAAATTTATTTCCCTTTAACAACAACCAAGTTAGTAAAAAGATAATAATAATACACATAGTTTAGCTACTAGCTTAATCGAGGGAGATGACATTAACGCTGGGATTTGTTGATTTTTCTAATGTTTTCCAGCATTTAACAATCATGTTTCTCGCCATTTTTATCATCATTTCTTTTCCTCTGTACTTCAATTCTCCATCCAACAGATACCACAGATACAACAGCACGCAAGAATCCCTTCTAGCATAGTCCATCATACCTTTAGGCAGAGGTCTGACTCTCCAATCAGCTTTCTGATAGGATTTATCTAAGGCAAAACCGAGATATTCAGAAGTCAAGTAAGTCAAGGAATAGGGCAAATCTACATTATTTAAAAGCATCAAAGCTCTTCCTGTATCGAATAGGTTGACAACATCAATATTAAAGTTTGCTTTCAGCCACTTGAGATCACTTTCACATCCGTGAAAAACCTTTACAATGTCCTGTGAAATGAAGATGGGTCCAAGATAAGCAAAAATGAGTTGATGGAGCTTGATAGTATCAACAATATAATCTTGTTTGATAGTGGAGATTTGCATTAGACAGACGAAGCCAACATGAGCTTGTCTATCCTCAATGAAATACTCTGTGTCCACCCCAATAAGAGAGAATTGTTTAAGTTTTTGACTCAAAGCGTCCAATTGCTTTTCAGTATCAATAAAGCTCACCTCCCGGTGATTTATCATTTCTTCAAGGGGATTTATCTCTGTTGCTTTCTGAATTGATTGCTGGTGATTAGAAGCTTCCTCTTCTTTGGCAACCTCAGTGGTTGTTTCTTCAGTTTTTTTCTTTTTCATTTTGAGTCTATCTTTTTCTTTAATCTTTTCTAAAATGAAATCTTTTTTGAAAGACAAGGTTTTTTCCAAATATTCAAATTCTGTTGGACTCACATTGTAAAAGGAAGGAATTGTTTCTCTTTGAACGCTCTTGTCGAAAATATATGTGAGATTTTTCTTTTCTGGAGAGCTTTGATTAACTTCTTGTCTTATTTCCTTTAATTTAATCTCTTGTGAGATGAGAAGATCCCTTTGTGAATGCACTCTCGCTTCTTGTACTTCCTGAGAAATCACCTTGTACTTAGCAAGTCTGATAGAACCTTCCAAGTCCTCTCCAAGGAACTTGGTCAAAACTCCATGAAGTTCATAATATTTATTGATCAATGAGAAATCAAGTGCTGAGAATCCTTCTTTATTTTTTGCTTTAACAGCTTCTTTCAAAAAGGGCATATCAATATTTTTGATGTAATTGTTTGTAATAGTCCTTTTTTGTTTTGTGACATCGCTTAGCAAAGTGAGGAGCTCTAAAAGTAAGTTCATGTTTCGCTCTCTGATCATTAAGTGCAACAAAGTCTCGCCTTTATCATCAGGGGTGAATATATCAAGGTTAAAATGCTCAATTAAAAAGAAGAGATCTTCATCTTTCAGACTCTCAAGTCCTGCGAGACTTCGCATCTCCCACTTTAGATTACCAATATCTTGAGGATATTCTAAATATAACTCTCTGCAACATTTAACCCAATGCATCTTCATTGCTTCATCAATCATAATGTGGATTTTATCATGACTATGAGAATCACTTACTTTCCAGATTTTGAGAAAATCTTGGATAAGTTTAATGATTTTTTCTTCCTTGAGTCGAACTAAGGTTCTGATTGTAGTTTCTGAGAGGAAATCTTGAGGAGGATTTTTCTTTGTAGCAACAACAAGCGTCAAGAGTTTGATTCTTTGTTCACCACTAAAGTGTTTGGCGACCAATCTCAGAATCTTATCAAAATACTTATGGTCATCTTCAATCTTCTTGCTCACCTTCTCAAGTAAATACAGAACGAGCTCAAAATGGCCATTAATGATAGTTGTTTCAAAGCAATCATGGTTCAGAAAATTATTGATGAAAAGATTTGGAGTATAATTCTCAATAAGCAGCTTACAGATCTCAATATGTCCCCATTTCGCTGCTTGATCTATAGGAGTTTCTCCTGCATTATTTTGCACATCCATATCAGCTCCAAAAGCCATCAATATTGGGATACTTCTTTCTGCATGTGAAGCTGCAGCAATCGCAAGAGCTGTGTTTCCATCACTGTCTTTCAAGTTGATATTCGATCCTCTTTCCAATAAGAGTTGAGCAATTTCAGGAGAGTCATCTTGTTGAGTAGAACCGATTCTTTTTCCTTCTCTACCTCCAGCTTTACCCCAGACAGCATTATGAAGAGCTGTTCTTCCTTTATTTCCTGGAAGATCGACAATGATTTCAGGATAGGAGAGCAATAGTTGGGCAATATCAACTCTTCCAAGATAAGCAGCTTTGGTCAGAGGTGATCTGCTTAGTCTAGAAAGAGCATTAATGTTGCAGCCCTTTTTATAGAGGAAATCAACGACTTTGGGAGAGCATTGGCAGCACGCCCAATAAAAAGGAGTTCTATCTTGAGAATCTTTATGCTCGATATCAGCTCCTTTATCAAGGAGATATTGGATAAGCTCGATGTTCTCACTGGATATAGCGTAGAAGATTGGCGTGAGATGTTCAAAGTCAATAGCTTCGAAATTAGCACCGTATTTTTCCAGAAGCTTGACCATTTGAAGGTCTCCATTGTGACTGGCGATATGTAGAGCGGGTTTGTTTTTATCATTTGGATCTATACTCTCAACGCTAACTCCTTCTTGGAGGAACTTTTCAACTTCTGTGTAATTGCCGCTTCTGACTGCAGTAATAAATTCTGAATTATAGCCCTTGAAAACATGCTTTTTGGCTGTTTCTCTTAAGTGTCTCTTTGACAACAAAGAGTGATGAATTTGAAAGTCGAGATATTCCTTGTATTCGGTTTTCATAAATTCTGCCCATTTGAGAATGTGAGGAATGACTTTTTGTGATTGCTGCCTATCCTTAAAAACTCTGGTCCAACTTCTACAATGTCCCAAGGCGGATAGCACAAGAACATCAAGATATTGAAGTTTTTCAGAGATAAAATGGATATTATCTTGAGACTTGAAAATATCGAGGAGTCTGATAAAATGGAAAGAGCAATAATGATAATCTGGATGCATGAGGAAATTGCAGACATTCATCAACGTTTCAAGATCACTATTCCCAAGGACTTTTCCTTCAAGTTTGGCTTGAATTTCGACTTGATTGACTTCTGCTCGTAAAGAGGTTGTTAAAAAAGTGAGAGTATCTTTTTCTTGAGAAGAAATGTGTCCAGGGAAGAAGTGACTGATATGAGCGCTAACAAGATTTGAGGGTGCTGAAGTAATGTGGTCAGAAATCTGGTACAATGAATCAATAAGAGGAGTGATGGAGGTAGCAGAGAGGTATTTGGAGTAATTTACAAGGTTGAGATCTCTGAATTTTTCAATGATATTATCTTGGACAATTTGATAATCAACGTTTTCTTGTTGGAAGTAATGTGCAAGAGAATTAAAGACTTGAGAAGAGCTATTGTAAAGTTTGTTAAGGAGAAGGACTTCCCAAGGCATCAGGTCTTGTAACTTCTCTTTCAGAGTCTTGGAATCTCGAATAAACGGAGTGGTCATTTCGTATTCAAAGAAGTCCTTTTATATGATCAGATTTGTGTGTGAGTATAATTTTAATTTTATTTTGGATTAATGAACTTTATATATTTTGTAAGTGTAAATACAAATAAAACTTGTAGTATAACGAAGTCGAGAACAATAGTAAAAAGTAAAATGTTAAGTTAATGGAGGAGTTTTGATACCATGAGTTCGAAGTGTAGAGACAAACCAAGTTTTTAAATCTGGACTGATAGAAGGGTAATTTCCTGCAATAAAGACACTTCTGAGTTTTTCTTTCTTAACCAGTAATTCACCGAGATATTGGATTTCTTCGTCGTTAAAGTAAGATTCATTGAGTCTAATTCTAAATGCATAGAGACCTTGGAGGTTTTCCAGAGCTGAAGCAAAAATATTTTTTAAGCCTTCTCTTTTGATTCTTCCAAGAGAAAAATCCAAAATAACTAATTTACTCAACCCGCCAATAGCTGTTGTTATCACACTCAAATCCTTTTCATTCGTGACACCTGTGGGATTGATGCCTAATATCAATTCTTCGAGTTTCTCACAGCTGGCAATTAGTTTCGTGAAGTGAGAAGGTTCACTTTTGCCCTTAGCGTGCTGAAGAGAAAGACAAAATTCGAGTTTCAATAAAGAGCGAAAAACATCTTTGAGACCAAGAGGATCATCAATGCTAAATCCTGGTATTTTAGTTCCAGTCAATCTGAGCTTTTCGAGTTTTTTTATACTCTGCAACCCAGTATTCAGTTTTTTATAAAATTGCTCAAGGTTTGTTTTTGGTAGTTCTGAGAAATGAAGTTCAAGTCTTTTGAGATGACGATGACCTCCAAGACTTGAGATAAAAGAATCAACATCAATTTCCTTCCACTCTCCGGCATTAGGAGTCAGACTCAAGCTCTCTAAGCATTTCAACCTTCCAATGCTTTTGTAGACTTCTGCTAAAGAACAAAGATCTTGAGTGGAGGGATGTCCAAAACGTAAAGCGTTCAACTTGGCTTGATTTTTAAGAAAGACTTGAAAAGCCTTTGCGATTTCCCCCATATAAGAGGTGATACCACCAGTTTCTACGTTGGTCCACTCCATGTCAAAGCTCCTGAGAGATTTAACACTGGCAAGGTTGGACAATGCCAAAGCGAGATTTTCTTGAGGAATTGCTCTCAGATCAATCAAAATTTTGAGATTTGCAACATTCCAGCCTGAGATTGCCTTGAAAATAGTTTTGGTATGATATGATTTGGCGAAGTAGTTAGTGTCAAGTTTGAGAGTTTTGAGCTCTTTAATATTCCCGATCGCTTGAGAAATCTTGGAGATTTCTTTTTCTGTAGGAATATAGAGTGGTTTCTTTTGGAAGTTTAGTCTGAACTTTGAGATGATAGGGCTTCTTTTTATGTTGGCAATAGCATTTTTTACGAGCTTTGGATGATAATTTTCAGTTGTAACGTTGATGTTGAGCCTTGAAAGATGTCTTTTTTTGTCAATTCGTTTTAATAAAGTGAAGCTGGTCTTTGAAGGGTACATGACTGATAGATTGTCCAAGCAGGCCATCTTGAGAGGTGTGAAGAGTTTGGGAGGGATATCAAAGGAGGTTTTGAACTTACGGCAGAGCTTCATGATTCTCTTGAGGCCATTGGGTGAATTGCATGCGCTCCAACAGCTGTATTCACGTGTGCTTGTCAGTTTGAGAGTTTTGATAAAGCAAAGTTTTTTCAAGGCCATTTGAGAAGTTTCATTCTTGTACTTTCCTTTTGTCAAAGGTTGATGATCATAAAAAATGACTTTTTTGAACTTAGGATGAGACAATGACATTGTGAAAATTCTAATAATATTGCAAAAAATTTCTTTCAGAAAATTTTAATGTAAATTTTTTTTTAGCGGAAAATCAAAAGAAAAATTCAAAACGAGGAACGAGATTGGCAAGAAAGAGATTTTATGATCTCAATGGTGGTGTAAAACAATTCTCAATGCAATTTCAGCTTTTTTCCAAGTAGAAAATTTAAATTAGAAAAAAGAACAATCGAAAGAATAACAGAGGCTTAATTCTAACAGCAAACTTTGAATTTTTGATTCTCTAACTTTGCATACCTAATTTCTCTATGTTTGACCTCTGAATATTTTTTGACTCCCTCTGTAACTCCTATGTAGGCTTCAGAAGTATCCTGATGATAGACAATTGTCTAATTTGTTTTTCAACAGGAGGGAGAAAGTATCTCTCTGGAGAAACATTCTTGATGAAAATTGATACAGAAAACGATTCAAATCGATAGATTTCTCTCTTGGATGGTATTCATACAGTTTTGTTCCTAAAATATCATGATAAATCCAGAAAAGTCACAATCCTAGCATAAGAAAGTAAGATTTTAATAGAATCTCATCCTCAAATTCAATGAAAGAACACGCCAATCTTCACGAATTAAAAATTAATTGCGCCTTCAAAATTTAATAATTTGTCAATAAAATATCAAAATTGACGCTCATGCTGAAAGCCACTCTTACCAAACCCTTATCCCTCTTATTCAAAACTTCTGTAGCCACTGGAGCTCTTGTTGGTGCCAGCGCACTTTTGCTCTACACTTTCCAGGACAAACTTCTCTATTATCCTTCCATCCCCAACAGGCTCCCAAAGACTAATGAGGTCGGTTTTAGACACCCGGGGGAAGTTAACCTGGATTACGATAATGTTTACCTCAAAACCCCTGATGGGCTCCAACTCCATGGCTGGTTTATAAAGACAAAGGAGAATTATGAAACTGCGCCAACTATCGTCGTCTTCCAAGGTCGCGCCGGAAATATTGGACATAGAGTTCCCTTTTTGGCTGCTTTGGAAAAATACTGTAAATCAAACTTGTTCATTATCGGATATAGAGGATACAGCTACAGTGAGGGCAAACCCAGTGAAAAAGGCATAAAAAGTGATAGCGTGACCACTCTGGATTATATCTTCTCAAGAAAGGATATTGATGTCAATAAGATTTTTGTGCTTGGAAGTTCAATGGGAGGCGCCGTTACTGTTTACGGAGTCACTAAATCTTCTCATCCTGTTCGTGGAGTCATCCTTGAAAATACTTTTACTTCAATTTCTGATATGGTCAATGCTGTTTACCCCAAACTTGCAAATGTAAAGAACTACCTTTTGGTTCATAAGTGGGAAAGTATCAAGCATATCCACAAAATTAAGGCTCCAATCTGCTTCATCAGTGGCCTTGACGACCAACTTATTCCTCCACTTCATACGAAGAATCTGTTTGATGCTTCCACTGCCGCTGCATGGAAACAAATTGTGGAGATTGAAAACGGTACTCACAATGAAACTTGGAGTTTGGGTGAAGAAAAGTATTTTAGTGGATTGAAGGAATTTATGGATAGATGTTTAACAGAATATAAACCTGCTGTTCCGGAAACTGTGAAAGTTGAAGAAAAACTTTAAGAGGAAGGAGAAAAAATTTAATTGAAAATACTGATTTTGTTTTTGAATTATATTATTGAGTATCTGAGTCTAAGATGGCTGTTTGTTTATATTTACCATCTTTTTTGTTAAAAATGAATAATAATAACTAGTCTAAATAAGAATATGAAAATTTAATTTTTATTTGAGATAAATCATTTTTCTACAATATTGTTGTTGAATAACATATTTTTTCAATATAGAATTACAACTTTGGAGCAAGATTATTGATGGTGTCGGGGACTTCATCGAGCAAGTTAGGAGTAGTCAACCCATATTTATATTTTTCAAAAGCCTTGGCGGCAGCCTTTCTTGTGATATAACTTGCCAGCATGCAACCTTTTAGAAGATTGAATGCTTCATTATCTGGCTTAATATTTTCTTTTTCTTGACGTAAAGCGTCCCAATAGCAATAGAGAGTTGTCAATCCAGCCAAAACATCACCTTGACCTCCACAACGTTTGAAACACCCTGATTGCAAGACAACATAGGCTTGTTTTCCGTTTGTGATAATATCAAATTCTCCTTTTTCGAGGAGATTGACATGATGGAGACGGTTTGCGACTTCAACTTGATCTTTAACCATAGGGTTATCAATAGCGACTTCAACAACAGGAGATTTTGCTTGAACAAATTTTTCCTTTTCTTTTTGGATTCCCTCATCCGAGGTTCTTTCAGCGTCGCCCTTGAGTAATTTCCACAACCTCTTGAATTCAACTTTGTTGGGTGTTAAAACTGTGACTCTGCTTCTTTTTCGAATTTTTTCCGCCAAGTTTTCCTTATTCTTCTCGGCCAAAAAGTAAAAGAAATCTCCATCGCAGACAGTCACTAAATCTTTGAGATTGGTATACAAATCCTCGAGAACAAGAGCAACAGCATCATCTCTGCCCAAGCCTGAGCCAATTGCCACTCCGTGTAATGGGTCATACCATTTGCTGATGGCCTTGATACATTCATCGACTTCTTCTCGTTTCACTTGTCTTTTAATCTCTTCTTGGCAAAGTAAATAAGGATGCACAATAATTTCGGGGGAATAGCTCTTGATAGGTGTTGCTGCTTTTTCAGTGCAAAAGATATGAGAAAGGTCCCCTCCGCCTCTTAGTGCAGCAGCTGCGCCATAGTATGGAGCTCCAGTGTATTCAAAGCTGCCACCAATGATGGCGATCTTTCCATTTTGGCCCTTATGTCTGCCTCCAGCTAATTTGGGCAGTAATGCTCTGAGTTCTTCAAGTCCGATTTCCTTTTTTATGATGGTCACCATATTATGAGTGCGAATTTGCCTGTCTGTCTAAATGTTTTAAGTTTAGAAAATTATTTTTAGCTGTTCTGAGAGATATGAAATTATTCTCTTTTTTTCATATTCTAAAAGAATCTTTGAGAACAATTATTTCTGAAAAGTGTTGTTTGAAAGAGTAATTTACTTGTTTACGTAAATCACTTCCAGGATGATAGTGGAAACAACTCTGGGATATTTGTTGTATGATATAAACAATAAAATGTGTTCTTGATTGATTCTTTGATGAACAGGTCTCATGAAAGAGACATATCCATGTTCATGGTTTTATCTTCTCAAAAAAAAACTTTCTCATGAATTTGATTGGTGAAATAGAATTTTTTTAATAAAATTTTTGAGATTTACAGGATTTCAATTTCCCAGAAACAATTTTCTCACTGTGTTTATATTAATTTATTTTTAATTGGAGGATTTAAAGATATAATCATTTCTGATGGAGCCACAAGAACTTCTAGGCGATGATTTCGCGAAGCCAGTTTACCTGCATTATAATCATGAAAAGTTTTGGGAGATCAAGGCTGGTGGTACGTTAAATCCCATTTTTTTCTTGAATGTTAACGTTTTGATTTAGATGATATCGGTATGGCATATATTAGATGCGGAAAATTAAAACCTGATGGTACCGAGGTACCAGCAGCCATCCAAAC
>Ga0182738_1002285_pt1 | contig 22976 bp, 10 predicted proteins | sample eDN5th30CBELigMG_FD_128876 | JGI IMG/M metagenome (GOLD analysis project Ga0182738, IMG submission 128876) | Enriched Miracle-Growth compost microbial communities from Emeryville, California, USA - eDNA 5th pass 30_C BE-Lig MG (version 2)... ...
ATCAGTGCTTCTCCATTACCTCAATTTTTAAATCTTCGTCACTACAGATAAAGGCTTGGACCAAGAACTTATCGTCAGCACGATTTCGAATGCTTTCCTTCACAGGTTATTATTCTCAAAACAAATTTTGAAATTTACTCTTGGCAACATGTAAATTTTTACGATTGTTGAATCTCCAGGAAGAATTTGTCCTGCAGTTGGAACTACAACATAACTTTTGGCTGCAGTCGTCCGAATCTGATAAAACAGTTGAGGTACTGATCAACAAAATTCGATATTTACTTTGAAGATAACGGGCTGGTCCTTTTTATTGAAAAGTTTGAGTTCAGAGGAATAGTTAGTCGTTGAATGAGCAAAACTGAGCTCATGGGAAGGTTTGACACTTATACAGTCCTTAGAATTGAGACTTTTATCAGTTAGAGATTCTCAAAAGAAAAAGAAGAGTACATTTCGGGATCCCCAATTAGGATATGATGGTTCTCATTCTTCATTAAGATTGAAGAGAAAAAGAAATTTATAGCTCAATTAAAAATTAAGCCGACAAGATTAAATATCAACTCCTAATCATATCAAAAAATGCTTGGATTTTAATACAAGAATAGGGGCAATCAAAACATTTTATGCCTAGCTTTTGGATTCGCATTTTTTTCTTTCATTTGGCTATTTATAGCCTCCCAATCAAACCAGTTTTCGGCGGATCCTATTGTTCCTTTTATTCCTCTTTACTTGAACTTTTTAAAGCAACTCTTCTACTTTACTCCAACAAATATTAATCTCTGAAAATCTCCCGCCTTCTTCTTCAAACTTTTTCATCACCCGCGTTTTGACAAACATTTCGGCTTCCCAAGCTCAGGTCTGCCTTTGGGAGCTCCAATCGAGGGAGAATTTGTATTTGAACTCTCACTCAGGCAAGGATTTTGTATGTTAATCACCTGAAAAATTCAAATCAAAATAAGGTTTAAACACCAAAAAATAAACTCCAATAAATTTGAAACAGCCATCCAACGAGACTCGCGCCATAAAAGTTCAAGACATTTTTCTTTATTGAGGACTTGGGGAAATATACTGTAAATCTCTCTTATAGCATTGACTTTCTCCTTCATCTCGCTCCTCCCCATTAAATTTACCCCCTCTTGATTCACAAAAATTTACAATACTGTATTGTCTCATCTCTAAATTTTATTTCAATCTTCCAAGCAAAATGACTCCTCTTTTCAGACCTAAAACACTCGTGACTGAAATTGATAGATTGTATTTCCTTCTAAACTTTGGAAAGTTGGAAGTCTAGCTGGAGGTATTGAAGCGGGGGCAAATAGTTTTTCCGGTTTAAACTCTTAAAAGCTTTTTTCATCCATCAAAAAACTAAAATTTGAGGCAAATTTATTCTGATGATGAAAGGGGATCTCCAGTTTCGGTCCCAATTGTGCACACCATTTCATCCTTGAGAGAATAGTTCCAAATACAACTTCTCGAAGAAAAAACTTTACTTTTTTGACTTGAAACAAGGAAGCATTAGTCAAAAGCTTTACCTTAATTATGGGAGAGAAAAAATATAAAACGAATATTCTCGCTTTCTGACGTGTCCAAGTCTGATTGATCTTTGGAAAATGTTTAAATAAATATCTCAATATCTCAATACCAAAAGCTTTTTCTTCTTATTCTATTTTTATCAAGATTGAGATACTCCTTATCTGCTTGGAGGAGGATTTGCTTATTTAAACTTTGTTAGCTGTTTTTTTCAACCTCAAATATATTTGACAGAAAAAAAATTTTGAAACTTAAATTTTATAGAGAATTATTATAATGGCTTTTTGAGAAATTCAGATCTAAGTAACGCTCGAAAAAAACCTTTTCTGAATCTCGACCTCTCGTCCCCTCAAAATCAAACTCTTTCTAAAATTCTATCAAAAGGATTTTCGATCACCTCGAACCACAATTAAACCCTCTCAATTCTCAGTCAGGCAGAAAAAATGCTATGGATATGGGCTTATTCTTTTTGTTTATTTATATGATGAACTTTCATCGCTGTTCTTCCTCCAGAAAGTTTATGAAAATCAGCTTCGACTAAGAATATCGTGAGATCGTTAAAACCAAACTTTTAATTTTGACTCTAGAGTTCAAAGGGAAACTCAAAATCTCCTTTTCTGCTTCATTCAAAGTTCAAACCGTTATTTTACCTTATTATCCTTTTGATAAACAACAATCTTTTTGCTTACAGGAACAGAAAAATTTTTGTTCAAACTTTTCCCTTTCCAAACACAATATCTCATCCTCGAGAATCGTTATTTATTGCGGGATCGTTAAAATCGAAATTCTCTTATATTACGCGAGTCAAAATCACTTAATTATTGATTTAGATTTCGCAGACACAAGTCTCTCTCCCTGTCTCCTTATGAACACCCAAAATCCTGGATCCTTTAAGCCCACAGTAAACATCGCCTCCCTTGATGATATTGGCCCACTTTGTGTCTCCCAGCAAGTCCAAGTCAGAGATCTGAATCTCCTTCAAGATTCATCATCACAGATTGAAAAGCTAAAGGAGGCCAAGGCCAAGTCCAAGAAACATGAATCTTGCTTAATGAAAGATTCACAAGTTGCCCAGATAAAAAAAGTTAAGCCAATCAGCAAAACTCGACAGCTATTGAAAAATGATGATGCCCAGGTGAAACAAGCTTTGGCTTCTGTGCTCCAGAAGGAACAAAAAGTTCAAGAGAAGATGCAAAGGATGATGACTTGTGTTGAGAAAAATCACAGCCTTGCAAATGAATGGTTTACTCATCAAACCTCAGAATTAGATCAATATTTTGAGGAAATCAAGTCTAATCTAGTAGCTCTCATCACTCAAACTATTGGCCAAGAACGAAGTAAACTTCAAAACACTCTCAAGCAAAACTTTCGAGATTTCTCTCAAGACAGCAGGCAACTTAGTCTTCTCTTTAAAAATGTCTTGGAGGACAAGAATTCATTCTTGAGAATTGTCGACCAAATCAAAACCCAAGCTCCGAATAACCCTCATTTTGAAGAGATTTTCAATGGATACTTGATCAACTCATGTGATCTTCGCTTTGGTTTTACTCCTCTTGTGAAAAAATATCATACCTTTAAAGACAATGCTCCTTCTTTTGATCCTTTACTTCATCTTCAAGAAAGATTTATCATTAGCAAAATCTGTTTGCTCAAAGAATCTCAAAATACTTTCAATGAATTCGCTAAAATACTTCAACAGCTTCATTGCACCGTCGGATTCCGTCTTCAAAGACTCATAAATCCACTAAAGCCTTTCATTAATGCTCTTGAAAATTCTTCCAAAATCTCAAACTCAATCTTCCCAGAGGATCTTTTCCTTCCAATTTTAGAGGCTTCCGAGATCAATCTCGACTCTCTAAAAGAGCTTACCACCCCTAAAGAAGTCACATACAATGTTTCTGCTGAAGAAAAGAAAGCACTTTTGCAAAAGAGGATCATAGATAATCAAGACTTCTGTGAGATATCATGTGATGTGCGAACTTTTTCAACACAGAATGATATGAAAAAAGGAGTATTCATTTCTCATAATGGTGTTCCATACAAGATCCTAGCTCTGGATTGGGTATTTCCCTCACATTACGTTGAACTGGAAAATATCATTACAGGAAATTCAGAGAGAATTCAGTTCCATTCTAGATGGCACCAAATTCCTTTTACAGTAATTCCAAAGCAATATACGATTGTCAAGTCAAAAGAAAATAAAGAATATTACATTGTATGCTCAGAGAAGGACAAGGAAATGATATTTAGCTTGATTGAAAAGAAGAATGTAATCAATGATGAGATTTCAAAGGAAATCGATAAGAGATTAAAAGAAGCAAATGGTGGAAAAGTTGAAGTTGAAACTATCAAATTAAATGATCAAGACCTCATCATTTCCATCGTTTAACATACATAGTCAAACTAATAATTCGTATTTAATTAGAAAAACAAAGTATTTTAGATATTTCTTATCTTTCATTTTTCATAAAAATTTCTCATAGTAATTTTCTCTTACGATGATACAATAACTTTTTAACATCAGTAATTATTATATGCAATTTAGAATGTATGAACCACTATGGCATGATTCAATAATCTCTCCCTTATTCGTCGACCAATTGTAATTCAGTAGGGAACCTCCTCAAAGCTTCCAAACTACTTAAATCATCTATCAATTCAGCTTCACTTCCAGACAACTGTTTTTCTGGTGCCAATAAATCTGCTGGCAAACTCTCAATAGTTTCGGGATAAAGTTGAATACTAATCTTATTTGGTTTTCTTATCAACTCTGTGAATGTCTCCAACAATCCTTCTTTCGTCAAATTTGGCAAATATTTCTGAACTCTTTCTCTCATATCAAAGAAATAATCTTGATTCACAATATGGCTCCAATGTTTCGAAGCCTTCATCCCCAAAGTATCAAGCCCATCTTCCAAGCTCTGATCTAACGAACTTATCAACTCCCCAAATTCTTCATCTGTCATTCCTTTTAGTTTATCTTCACCTCTCAACAACGCAATCTCAATCTGCTCATCAACTTCATGAGGACTCAACACACTACTCTCCACCATTACATTTAAAGCAAGCGTATTCATCAGTCTCTCAACTCCTGTATTCACAAAATAACACAACTTCTGCTCTGTTCTCAGATATGAATACACAATCATATTCAAATATGATGCTAAAATCATCATGTAGCCAGCATTCTTCACTGTCACTACACCTACTTGATAGGAATTTATGATGTATCCTTGATCCCCATGACTAATAGGACTATGATCTCTAAACACTAAATTCTTTCCTCTTATATCCAAAACCCTGTTCTGCAAGCTCCTATGATCTTTTATTGGTTTATAGCCCAATATTTTCACGACTTCCTGGTTCAATTTCTTTGCTTCTTCAGGCAACAAATTTCCCATAAATAACGATTCAATAAAAAGAGGACTGTATAAATTCTCCAATGCTTTCTTAAAGCCCAAATATGAGACTGAGTTCACTGCATGATAGATTTCAGCTTCTAAAAAGTAATTTTCAAGCATTATTTTGGACTTATATTTCAATAGATTCATGAAAGGTTTTTCGGTAATACCCATATAGAGCTTTGAAACCAAGCCTTGTTTCGCATCATGAAATTGTTCTTCAGTAAATTGAGTTGACTTGAATTGTTCAAGTATCATCTTTAATAAAGAAGGAAACACGTCACTGAATGCATTCAGCTTGATTTCTGTTGGTGAAAACTCAACCATTTCTCCAGCTAATCCCATATCATACATGGTATCCTCCAATAAAACTTCAATCAAGCACATTTTCATATTTGCCACAGTATTGTAAAACAAATCTCTGTTGATTGCATGTGAATCGAGGTGAATATTTCCAACTATTCTGGGAGCTCTGCTTGATCTATCCAATTGATACCAAATTCTTGTCGAATCACTATCTTTGATCATCTTCGGCTCTCTTACTTTAACGTCTTCTTCATAATCCTGAACACATTTTAACACTCCAGGTGAGCATGGCTTGTTAACTAATTTAAAATCTTTGGGAATGTAGTCATTCAGCCCAGTAATCTTGAGCTCTGGATAATCTTCATATGAAACTTTCGAAAGTCTTTCAATAAAACTCTTTGATAAATCATTCACGGCATAGCTTATATCAAATTCCTCATTATATTTATCCAATTGTGTCAACTGAATTTTCTCAATCTTATCAACTTCCAACTGATCAGCTGGCGTCTGTTCTGGGAGCTCTTCACTTTTAATATCTTCTGCCTTCTTTTCAACACTTTCCACCTCTGTCTTTCCAACAACAAATTGAGGACTTGTCACAAACATCATGAGATTCTTGGAATTTACTTGGCTAATATAATATTCAAGGAGCTTCTTGTTATACTTCAATCTCGCACTTGATCCACTAACAGCATACTTTAGTGGATATTTCAGTAAATTCTGTGAGATTGTGCTGATTTGGTTCATCAAACTTTCACTACTCTCCATGTAATTAAACTTGTATCGGTTTATTCTTGAAAATTGCCCATATAATTCTTTTGTAAGACCTTGCTTAATCACCAAATCCAAGTAGGCAAAGATTATTTCAGTCACTTGTCCCATATTTTCAAGCCCATAATCTGATAAAACCACTTGAATAAAAAACACATCAAAAGGATCCACATTTATAAAATCTCCACCACTCACTGAATGTGCTAATCCTTTTTCTGATAATACATCGGTCAGGCTTCCTTTGCCTCTATCCGAAATAAGTTGACCCAAATAAGAATAAGCTTCAAGGAACGGATGCTTCTTTTCACTTTCCACGTTAAAAACTAAATATAGCACTCTTGCAGGATCGTTTGGAATAAATTGGACCAACTTATTTCCATACCCCTCAGAAAATGGCATCACTTCGTCTGAATAATCGGGAATCTTTACATGCTTGTTTGGCACTTTTGAAAAAATCTCCACTGCCATTTCTTCTAATTCTTCAAGTGGACGATTATCTGAGATCGCCAATGACATTGCATTTGCTGAATAATGCTCATCAAAAAACCTTTGTAAAGTCTTCACAATATCGACACCATTTTCCTGAGGTTTTGTGACCAAAGTCTCTGTATTTCCTGTGCTAAACTTTGAAAATGAGCTCTTGGGATTTCCTATTAATTCCATCAGCAGTCTCAATCTCCAAGCATCAACATTAAGATTTCTGTGGTATTCACTATCAACAGAAGCGACTTCTTCTTTCATAAGATCTTCAGTAAAGATTGGATCAATAAAAAAATGCGAGAAAATCTTGAGAGTTTCTTCAAATGCCCCGGAACTAACTTGGAAGTAGAAGTTGGTATCAAGAGGATTAGTAAAAGCATTTGTTAGGCCACTAGACTTTGAAACTTTATCTTGCATATCATTTAAAATAGGATATTCCTTCGATTTCAAAAATACCATATGCTCACAAAAATGCGCCAAGCCTAGCATCTCTTCAGGATCTTCCATAGTTCCAACCTTCACACCAACTGCAGCTGAAGACACTGAAGAATCTGGATCAGAAATAAGTAATGCCTTAATTCCGTTCCCAAGTTCAATTCCCTTATATTGCCTTCGATCGATTTTCGCCTTTACTATGTTCTCTTCTGCTTGAAGAAGAGCTTTTGATGATGCAGTACTTGAAATTTGAACCAAAGAATTAAATTCATTGATTTCTGTGTGGTTTTGGCTCATCATCTTCTTGATATGAGGTTTGAAGTAAAAGAAAAGGATAAATGAGCCGAGTAGTAAAAGAGAAATAGCCGCAATGAGAGTCAAAATTGGTTTGATTTTGGATTTAGGTTTTGGTTCTTCAAGAGAGGGAGCTTTTGGTTCTAACAAATAGTCTTCTTTTTCCTCTGGTGGGATTACAGTGTCCATAGTAGTTTTGCTTTAGCCGTTATTTCAAAGATTAATAACTTGTGCTTTCTGAGAAAATCGTTTCTTGTTTAATTTTATTTTTTGAATTTGAGATTTTCTCATTATCGTTGAGGATTTTTCGAAAATTTTTTCAAGAAGAAATGGTTCAGAAAGGCTGGAAAAAGAGATTTTTTTTAATTTTGAATTTCCTGATGAATGAAAATTTTTTCCAAAAAAAAATCATTCCATCCTTGTTCTTTGATTTTATTCGACGAGACCTCCATATTTTTTCAAATAATATTTATGACAAATTCCCATCATCATATTGAATATATCTTACAACAATATAGATTATTTTTTTCGTATAGATTCTAAATAAACTCTATACATTTGATAAAATCGAAAATTTTTATTGACTTATTTTCAAAATCTCATACATTCCCCATCAAATGACATGAGATTCAATTTCACCAGTCAAGGGTCTAATAGAGAGGAAGGAGCCATCTCTATCAAAGTTACCGGGATACACAAACTTAGTTTTGTCATATGTAATTGGTTCACTGTAATAACAAGAGCCATCAGCCAAAATAATGATATCGGGCAATTTGAACAATCTGAAGGTAAAGTCATAATCCCACAACAAAGGTTGAGAGTAAACACTCAAAGGCATCAAATGAGATTGCGCAATAATTGTAGAAACCACATTATGACATTCTTCTCCATCTTCCACCTTTATAATCGAGTTTCTTCTCATTTCTTTGAGTAAATCTTTTCTCAAAATCAGGATCTTTCTGTTCAATATGCTCATCTTTAATGGGTTAGATCCGTTTATAAATAATGGAATTCGCTTCGAAAGCTTCTCCATTATGCTTGGTGGATATTGATGGGTTGGCATACATCCTGTTCCAAACTCCTGTGGTGCTATTTTATCATTATTAACAAATAATATTCAATAAACTAATTACCTGGGATGAATACCCAGAAACAATTTTTCATGATATCAGGGAAATCTGCGAGCAATTCCAAGAAAGCTTCAATATTCTGATCAAACTCTTCAAACTCTTCGACGGTATCAATCTTCTGATTTGAAGACAATTCACCGAGGATGATAAACATCAAAGGTTGAACCAAGGAACACTTCTCAAGAATACTTCTAAATTTATTCAAAACTTCGCTTTTATCCAAGTGGAAGCAAGATAGAATAAACACAGCCAAATCTTCAAATCTGGTCTTCTTGAAAAATTTATCCATCTTCAAATCGAAAATTCCAATTGATTTTTGCTTGGTTACAAACGTGCTATATGCTCTATCTAATGCTCTCTTTTTATCTGCTGGGTCTGAACCTCTCTGATCTAAACTTGTATTTCCAAGTTCCAAACTTAACAACTCTGCCAACACCTTATTTACTTTTGTATAAGCACCAAAATAATCCTTGTTCACAAAAATCTTCTCAGAAGCTTCGGCGCTAATTTGAGGCTGATGTAATCTTCTCACATGGAATATATCATTGCTATAATATCCAGTAGCAATCACAATATGATTATTCAAGAAATACCCACTGTTTCCTGCAGACAAATTGCTTTCAAATTGCAGAGGAATTGTTGAATTCAAATCTTGCAAATAGTACTTGTTACCTTCACCTTGGAAAATAATTCCCAGCACGTTCTTCTCACCCTTATTACCCAGCAAAGATCCTACTTCTGAAATCTTCATCACGTTCGCATTTGTAGTGTTCACTTGGTTCTGGAAAGGGAACAAGTAATCCTTACTCTTCACCATCTTTTCACGAACCAAAATCAATCTTTGCTTATAAGTATTCACCTTTTCATCAGCATTGCTGAAAACCTGTGGTGGCTTTTCATTTTGCACAAAAGTCTGCTTCTCCTTATTGTATGTAAAGTTGGGGAAGTCCTTGTAAGCATTCAAGAACACAATAGAGCTTCCAAGCTTTCTCGTAATCAAATCTCCAAGGTATTCTTCCACAGTTTCAGTTGCAGAAGGTTCACCTCTCGCCTTAGGCTTATATTTCTCAATCTCCATTCCATCATCATCAATGAGCAAAGTGCTTTTTTGAGATTGTTGGAATTGTGACTGCGAAGGAGCGATAATCTTGTTCTGATAGATTTGGAGAGCTTCTTCCATTGCTGGTTCTTCAATAAAAGCTGTAGTATCTAATTCCAGACTGTTGTTCTGGAGCATTCTAATATTCCCAATAACGTCAGTCAAAGGATACAAGAGGTCATTTGCTTGGGCATCTCCAGCTTGAGCAATAAGGAATTCCATGCACAATCTTAATGAACCTGGTCTAAGCATGTAGCCATGGCTTGAAAAGACCTGAATAATTTCTTTTTCAACCTCCTTTTCAGATTTGACTCTTCTATTTCTTTGCGATTGTGAGTACATAGTTTAGGGATGTTTTATTGATGAGATTTTTATTGTAATTCTGTTATTGAGATTTTATATATTTTGAAAACTCCGCGTTTTATTTAAATTTACTTCACTTGGGAACTAATTTGAGGAAAAAAAATTACTTGATTTAAAGACGCTCAAAATGAAGCCAGCAAAATTGATCCCGTAAGTTTGATTTAACAACATCCAAGTTCTTTTTTTTTTTAGATCATTCATTCATATTATTTGTTTTTCATACTCAATCAAGATGATAAATAATTTCATATATTTCAATAGCAAATTAGACATTAAATTTTTCTCATATAGATAGATATATAGGCATCAAAAGACTAGGTACAAAGCTCATTCATTCTCATTTTCACCTTTAATAAACGCTTAGCCTTAATCTCACCATAAATATTGTTGCATTATATTTAATCTTCCAAGACGAAGAGGTTGCCGGACAATTTTTGTTCCTTATCCTTTTGGGAATCAAGCTTGTTGATTCTGGGTCTGAAGTTGGAGGGATCTCTTCTGAATGTTATACCCATAAGTGCCAAGAACTTGTTCATGCCGCTGATCAAATTTTGAGGGCTGTTGGCAATACAGTCTCTACCAGGAGTACCTTCGTAAACGATAACCCTATTGAAACCCGTTAATTCTCTTCAATCAGCCAATAAATCTTACAAGTCAGCAAGATAAGTGGCCATGATGAAATCGTGTTCAACGACGAAACCGGCCTTCTTGGAGTTCAAGATGAATCTCTTGATGACCTTAGAGGCGATAATTCTTTGTTCGGAATCCAAATAAGCAGAAGGTTCATCGATCAAGTAAACATCAGCAGGCTTACCGAGGGCAAGAACCAAGGCAACTCTTTGAAGTTCACCACCTATGGAATGTTTTAGAAATTCGTTTACCCCCCTTCACAGTACCGGAAAGAGTCTTAACTTCGTTATCCTTAAGATGGTCGATTTGGAGGGGTCTGACGACATCGGAGACGAATTGAGCATCGGTGAAGACACCCTTCAATCTGGATTCGAGGAGCTCGCTGACGCTACCTTCGAATTTGGGGGCGATCTTTTGTGGCTTGTAGGAAACGTTCAATTCAGGAACCTAATTTTAAAAAGTTAATCTCACAAAATAATTTCCCAATTATTACTTCTTCCTTCTTTTCTTGATCTTGACCAGCGAGCATTCTGATGAAGGTGGTCTTACCGGTACCGTTTTCACCGAGCATGACCACGATTTGGGAGTTGGTGAAGCTACCAGCATTGATTTGCAACTTGAAGCTGCCCAAAGTCTTGGACATATTGGGGTATTTGTAGGTGGCACTGTGGGTAAGTTCCATGTCAAGGACTTCAGCAACCTAATCAGAATCTTTTAGCGTCTCGCCTAAAACTCAATATATACCTTGAAGGAAAGTTCGATATCTCTGAATCTAAGATTTTCGGTGGGGACGAAACCGGCCAAGAAGATGTTGATACCTTCTCTGACGGAGAAAGGCATGGTGACGACACCGTAGGCGCCGGGTTCACCGTACAAGCAGCAGACGAAGTCGGAAAGGTAATCCAAGATACTCAAATCGTGCTCAACGCAAATAACGTAAACTTCAGAGCTGAGGAGACCTCTGATACTTTCGGCGGCTCTGAGTCTTTGCTTGACATCCAAATAAGAACTGGGCTCATCCAACATGTAAATGGCCTTCTTTTGCATGGCGACGATCAAAATAGCGAATCTTTGGAGCTCACCACCGGACAAATCTTCAATGTTTCTGTCAGTGAGATGGGCGAGATCCAATTCTTGGAGCAAGCGCTCGCTGACTCCTCTCTCGTCCTTCTTGGCGATGATGTCCTTTACCTTACCCTTGACGAACTTGGGAATACTGTCGACGTATTGGGGCTTAATGGTAGCCTTGAGCTCGTCTTCCAAGAGCTTGGTGAAGAAATTCTGGAGTTCAGAACCTCTGAAATACTTGATGATATCGGCCCAGTCGGGAGGGTTTTCAAAGTTACCCAAATTGGGCTTGACCTTGTTGGCCAAGATCTGGAGAGCGGTGGACTTTCCGGTACCGTTACTTCCGACCAATCCGAGGACTTGACCGGCTCTGGGGGTGGGAAGTCTATGGAGCTTGAAACTGTTGGGGCCGTAACGATGAGTAGTAAGCTTGGAGAGGTTAGTAGGGAGGTTGATAATCTTGATGGCTTCGAAGGGGCATTTCTTGACGCAGAGACCGCAACCGATGCAGAGATTTTCAGAGATGTGGCTGATTTTGGAGGCAGGGGTAACTTCGATACAAAGTTTACCGGCCTTGTTGATGGGGCAGCACTTTCTACATTCTTGTTTGCATTTTTTGGGCTTGCATTTATCAGCGTTGACAATGGCAATTCTGAGCTTGTCGTCCATTCTTCCTAATTTATAATTTTAAAACCTTTTGTTAATTGATGAATTGTAAGCAAAATAAAGCACAACCTCAATCTCAATCTCTCGCAAAGGATATAGATTTGATTTTAAGACACAGATTTGATTTGAAGGTACAGATTTACGAGAGATATAAAAACTTAAAAATATTTTTAATACGCCACTCCTTTCGCTCAATCCCTCTCTCTCCCATGACATTAAATTTCTTTCTTGAAGCTTGGAACTATTCTTCCTTGTATAAGTTTTCAAACCATCCTCCCTATTGGCTCTTAATCAATCATTATCTGTTTCACCAACTACAAATGAGCGTAATAATGCCTTAAAATAAATTGATAAGCTTCGAATTTTTCAATTCACATCGTTAGAAAAATTTACTGTGTTCCGAATTGAGAAGTCAATTTCATCAAGTCAAATTAATTTTTAGCCTTATCAATTCGAACTTTTATTCCAAATTCAAAGGGTCAGTCACAAAGATTGAAAGTGAATTCAAATCATAAAATTCTGAAAGTTTTAAAAATACCTTGTGAATTTTAGAATCTGCATTCCTTGTTATAAATTTACTCCTTCTTGAAAACAGTCAGAAAATAAAACAAGAAGATAGAGACATAAAATGATCCCTCCAAAATCACTCTCACTTATTGGAGAGTTCATCTCCTAAAAAATAAGCCAATTCCTTTTAGATCATTTTTCTCATTTACTTGATTATTTTATTTCAAACTATTCTCACGAATGGTCAGAAACTACTCACACAAACAGATTTAATTTTTTGTGAGTTCTCTTGAGAATAAGAATTGAAGACAAGAATCGATTGGTGTTGGCAGAATTTCTCTTATTAAATATTCTAGATTCTAAAATACATCAAATCAGTATTCTTTTTGAATCGTCAAATTTTATCACAATTTTATTCTAGAAGCCATATTCACGTTCAAAATTCTAGTTTGTCTTTTCAAAATCATTCTAAGCAGTTTTCCAATCAAAAATTGGAAAAAATTTCTGCTAGAATTTTAGTCCGAGATTTCTCAAGAAACAATCATTCTTTTCCCTTCCAAAGTTCCCCAATTGGGGTCGCTTTTCATTTTGTTTTGCTTCAATCTTGAAGAAAAAAATTCTCTATTGCAGGACAAAAAAATTTTCGAATGAGAAATCCTTTCTTCAAAATTTTCGAGACAGAAATAATCTCACTCACTTCTTCAAATATAAATCTTGGAAAAATAAAGAATTTAGAAATTTGAGGAATAAAGTCAATGAACTTCGGAAGAATTTCATAAATAGAACTTAATTTCGCCAAAGAAAAATGTTGATGATTTACAAAAACCTTCTTAGTTTTGGAGCATACAAATTTCTTCCCTTTTGTTATTTTTTCTCTCACAAATATTTTTTTCTTCTGTGCTTTTTGAAATCAATTTCTTAGAGTCGTTAAATAATCATGAAAAATCTATGAAATAGTCTCAAATAAAAATTTCATATTTAAAGCGTTTTTACACTCAAATCTTTAAATAAAGTCTCACTTGAACTTTCATGAAAATAATCCAGCCTTGTTCCACCTGTTCCATTTGACCTTATGAGCTTAACAACCATTTCATTGAGCTTTTGATAAATCTTGCAAGATTGTTGAATTATTTTTCAAGAAATTTTAAGCATATTTTTGCAAGGTACAAATCTCTCTTAAAGAATAAAGCCACACTTTTAGCTCTTGAGAAGAAGACGAAGAAAAGTTACAAAATAACCTTGGGATAACAGGAATTACACAGACAGCCAGAAAAGAGTTGGGAAAATTTTTGACTTCATTCATCACTTATCCTTCTATTGTTTGTTGATCCATCATCATTCCGATGAATTCTTGAGAACTTATCAGCTGTCCGTCACCATTGATATCAGCTTCTTTGATCATTCGCTCTACATCATCAGTCCATGGCTTCCCCAAATGCGTTAAAGCAAATCTCAATTCAGCCGCAGATATAAAACCAGCTCCATCTTTATCAACGGCACTGAAGGTTTTAATAAGCCCATCTTCAGCTCCATTACTCTCCATCAGCCTGGGCAACAAAGCTGAAAACTCAGGGAAACCCATTATTCTGGTTCCATTTGCATCGACTTCATCAATCATTTCTTGAACATCATCTTGAGTGAAATTATGACTCAAAGACCTCATGAGAGGACCAAGCTCATCCGTAGTGATTTTACCATCTCCATCCTTATCAAACAAGGTAAAACTCTCTTGACTTCCGCAAATTGTGAATCGCTAAAGAGATCAGACACGGTGAATTCGACTGAAGGTTTCTTATAAAATAAGTCAACTCTACTTTATTTATTTTTACAAGTTGTCTATTTTAAGGTTCAAAATCTTCTGATATTGCCCGAAAGCTTTTCCCAATACAATGAAATTTATTGTGAACTTTTGAAAGCCTTTCGGCATCTCTTTTCTTTGGTATCTCTCACTTTAAAAATCTGGAAGCCTGATTGAAGAAAACGTTCGATTTTCTCAGAAATGAAAAGTCAAGTTTTTATTAGGTTCCATCTCCTTGAAAATATATTTCCGAGATTGAAATCTGGTGATGATTTTCCCATTCATCTTCAGAATACCTGCAACCTTTTTTGAATAATCTATACGTAAGATAAAAGTAAAAGTAATTTTTTTTCATGTTTGTCGTGAAAAGATGAAATTTTTCTCTTATAAAGAAACAATAGAACTGAATTTGATAAATTGCATCTTCTTGAAAAAGCGCATGGGAAAATGTATATTGGGAATTTCTCCAACCAAATCTAGAGTTAGAGACAATAAATTTCGAGTGACAGAGTGATTGATTTTCTTTGAGAGAAATGAAAAAAAATTAATAAAATGTCGATAAAAAATTCCGAGTCAGGATGAGAAAGTTTTTTCTTTCAGACCTTTTTTTTTAAGATTTTATCTTTTCTCTTCTCCTGAGGTTTTTTTTTTTCATTATTGATTTTTTTTCAGAAAATCTTTCTTTCAAAATATTAAAATTTCAAAAAATAAAATGGTTTTTTTTTTCCGACTTGAATGGACATTTCAATTTTATAAACATTCTCGATCTTCAAATTGACTTGACCAAACAGGGAATGAGGCTGAATTCATGACTTCGATGATTGACTTGGAAATTAAAATTTAGAAGAAAACTTTTATCCTTTTCTTTTTTTGCAAAACACCAAAAATGAAAATAAAAAAATATTTACAAATATTTTAAACTCAATCAAATAAAATCCTTTCTTGGACTAGGATATTTTCGTAAAAATATTGTCAAACTGTATAAATGCTCAGCCAAATCTTGATACACATATTTTTCATTTTCACTCTCCTTCTTCCTTAGATCTACTTTTCTTAAATAACACTTAAAAAATTGTTGTAAAATATTCTACAAATTATATAGCTCACTTTCCCGTATCAAAGGTTTCTATCAATTCAATAATATCTCTATATCCAAATCGGTATTCATACAATGTAAGCTGTATGCATTGCCGAGTCTGGAAACTCAACATAGTAATAATAATAATAATAATAAAGTATTTTTATTCTTTTTTGGTAATTGATTCCAAATGTTGTTTTATCAGGGTTCGGAATCTTTTGAGTCTGTCCCCTATTTTTGTTTAATTTTTCCCAAAAACTCTGTAAAAAAATTTCAATATATTTTCAATAAATCTTGAGAAGAAGAAAAAAATTATTTCAAGGGCTTTGCCCTCAAAAGAGGTTTTTCACGTCTCTTTATCACTCATAAAGTTCCAATGAAGAACAAACATTACACAAAATATTCATGAAAATGTTGAAATATTTATTTAATAAAATTTTTAATCAAGAAATAATAAAAAAAGCGGTGCCATACATGATTCGAATTTTTTCTCACGATTTTCTTTCTTCACCTGAGAGAAAACAAAAATCCACAAAAATTTCAGTCTCTTTTAAAAAATAAAAATGACTTTAAATCTGAGAAATGCACCTAAAATTTTCTTTCAGGAACCACACTTCTATTTTTTTTCTATTCACGGATAACTTTAAAATTTCTAAAAAAAATTGGAAAAATTTTTTCAGCTTCACTTGAATGATTTCAAAACGAATTTTTAATCCAAGTCATCAATGTTTGGTTTGAATAAGTCAGCAGAAATTTTTTTTTATCTCCCGTTATTCTTCTATTTAAGACCCCCCTTCTAATTAAAAGCCTCAAAAAATTGTCTCAAATAATTTTTGCCAAAAAAAAACTCTTCTAATTAAGCCCCTAAGCTCATTTTTGACTCTCCTAATTAAGAGCTATAAGACCCCAAAAAGTTTTTTTGAGAGGGAGGTTCTTAATTAGAAGAATGACCGTAATTGAATTGCAATGGCAAAAAGTTTTTGAAGATAAATCCTGAAGATCATTAAAAAAAAATTAACTTGAGATTTTTGTCGGTGACACACTTAAGAATATTGGAATTTAAAAATTCGAAATCAACTTTTCGCTCAAGCGATTTTTTTAACCAAAAACTACAATAACTTTGAATCCAAAAAATTTGATAAAGAGGTTTTTGATGAAAGTCTCAGACGATTTCAACAAAAAACTTGATATTTTCCCCCAAAACCTTGATGAAGAAATGAAGAAGAATTTTTTTGGAATATTTTCTCTTTTTACGCGCTCATTTCTGTCAAAAAATTTCTTTTGGAATTAAAATAAATTAATTTCAATAGTTTTTAAGCAACTTCCAGTTAGTTTCTGAAAAACCAAAGATTAGAGTGAGGGAAATGGGGTAATCGAACTTTGCTTTAGTTTTGAGAAAGAGAATAAGAAGTCAGCCCCAAATAAAACTGATTCGCTCATTCATGAATTTTGAGATTGTAAAGAACTATCAAAAAGGAAGGAGTCTATAGAATTTTCTCATAGAGATACCAATTTCTATGGAGAGTTTCAGTCAAATGACCCTTTTTGGAGTAGAGGAGCCTTATCTCGCCCAAAAATTGTTCGCGTTTCAAATTCTCTTTCCGCGTCAAAAATTAAAATAAAATCAGTTACAGGTCTCAAAAAAGGTGGCAAAATTTATACTTCAGAAAATTTTTTCGAGGCAGAATGAATGGAAAGTTCTCGCTAAGCCTGGCTTTGAGGACAGAGAGTTTGGGTTTTAAGGTTTGCTTTCAGCATCAGGCTTCAAATGAAGAAAATCTCTTTTTTAAAGAGGATCTAACATGAGTCCTCAAAGTACTTCCTGCAGAATTTTCTCTTTAACAACATTTCTTTTCAAATAACATGGTTTCCTGCCTATAAAAACTCATTCTTGCTCTCTTCTTATCTTGAAAAAATAGCATATCTAAGATCACTTTTTTTCATCTCGCATAAACAAATGAAAGTTCTTTTTCAAATGATGATCTGATCATCATCATTATTCCCTCGTCTATCGACCGCTAAATTGTTCAGCTTGATATGCCCTGACAGATCTTCAAAACATGTTTTTATTCAACATATTTCCTCTCTCAGGAAACTATGAAATTCCAACCACCCCCCTCTTCAAAAAAAAACTCTTTCAGTTTCTTAATTAAAAAGAATGATTTGCTTCTTATCCCATAAAGTTCATTTGCAGCATAAACTCTCCTCTTTTCGAATGCGACACCCTTCATCGTCTTGATCTATGAATACTTTTCAAATTGTCCGAGGTTTTTTGCACCCCTTTTCTTCTCAATACTTTTTATCAGCTCAGCTAAAAAAATTGTTATCTTCAGAAGCAATAATTTATTATGTAATACTTTTTTGAGAACTAACAGGTGCCAAACTCAGAATTCTTTTAAAAAATTCAAGTCAAATTGATTCGTGCTTGAATGTCAAAGAGTTAAAAACTCTTTCAACTCCATGTTTAAAAACTGAAAAGAATATGTTTTTTCTTCTTCGATACTTGATTCCTTTCTGCTTCACAAGAATCTCCCTTATTATCTTCCCAGGAAACTTTGTAAAACCTTCGACTGAAAATTATTTCTTTTTCATCTTTTTGTACAGTTCATTACCTCACTTTTTCATACAGAAACCATTGAATTCTCCTTAAAGAAATCGATTCTCACCAAAAGGTTCCTTCTAGTCTCCAATGATCACGAACAACCGCATCCGAATGAGACCCTGAGAACTCTTTTCTTTCATAAAAATTGTATGGTCAGAAATTTTCTCGAATTTCTAATGAAAGAGAGTTCAAAAACAAAATTCGATAACTGAAAGAAGCCAGAAAAGAAGTTTCAGACCTTTGACCTAAAATAGTATTCTTTGTCTCGCCAATGAATAAAAGTGTTATTATATTGAAAAATTTAACAGAAACAATTGTTTTCTTAGTTTCAATAATTTCTAGAATGAAAAAAGATGAAGAAACCAATGAAATAACAAAACATTTTGCTCACGGGCAGATTTTCCAAGAATGATCCTCTCAAAAACTGTTTCTCTGTTCTTGACTATGAAAGTGATTGTTTGAATACAAAGGTTTTTCCTGATTTTTATGGAAATTTCTCTCAAGATCAAATTAATAAATTGAAAAAAGGGAATATATCGATTTTAACAATGATAGTTTTTTTTGCCCACGATTAATTAGAAAATTCTAACGAATTTTTTTGTTTGCGATTTCTCGAAAAACTACAGATTTTCGATGAAATCAAGATTTTTCAACTTGAATCATTTGACTTCACCAAAAAATGCTCGACCAAGCTTCCTATCATTTCTGCCCAAATAAAACAAATTTCAAGAGGTTTATTGCCCCGAATATTAAACTTGATTGAAACCACTCAGGTTGGCCTGAAAAAATTTTTGAATAATTTTGAGTATAGATTTCGGAGTTTCGGAACGCTTTTCATCTCCAAAGAAACCTGACTTGCGTCAGGCTAACTCAAAGAATGATTCTCTTCAAAGCTTAGACTTCCCATTTTTCTTCGAGATTTAAATAAGGTCTCAAAAAAAATTAATTAAAAATATTGGTCAAAAATAGAAAGCAGCCACTTTTCAAATAAAGTATGAATTCCTTTCAAAAAGTCTCGAATTTAATTTTAAAAAATTAACAATCAAAATTATAAATCAACCCCAAAAACTTCGATCTCCTCTTCATGAAAGGTTTGTCTCCCTTTCAGTCAACTCATCACCCTACAATTAAACTCATCACAAAACTGTCTTCGTTCCTCTCTGACAAACTTCCTCCTTCTAAGGGATTTCCAAAATCTTTCGGGGATCCCAGTCAAACTGGGTCATGTGAATTCCTGAAAAATAAACTCGGTTTATTTGACGTAAATTCGGATTTTATTGACCTCTCCTGTTTATAATAAGGGACGAATCCCAATCACGAGAGCTTTCCAAACTAAAAATATTTTTCTCTCTTCATTCTTTGAAAAGACAAAATTTCCCAAAATGATTTTGTTTCTGTCTTTCTCAATGGTTGATTCCTGGTTTTATCAAACCTACTGTTATAAGGCTTAAAACATCTCAATCAACCACTATTAAATCCTCATTTAAAATGCTGCTCAGACTTCCCTCCTAAAAACCTCACTATTCTCAAATTCAATAAGAACACCTCTTTACTCTTGAGGAAATGAGCTTTTCAGTCGTTTTCAAGCCTCAAAAGGAGTGAGGTTGACATTCGCATACAGAGAAATGAGGCTGGACTATTAGGTCTGAAATGGGCCTAAGATTAATAGCTACTATAATTCAAAATACGTCATTTGACTTTCTAATTCGATCAATTTTAAGTCCTCTTGTCTCATTCAAAAGTCTATTTTCAACAAAATTGCTAATTAGGTTGTTGCAATTAAAAATTCAGGCTTACCTTTGCTTCTCTTCACAAAGATTTAGATAAGCGTTAGCATCGACCATTTAAAAATTCTCCTCAAGGTCTCACCTTCTATCCCCCTCTTGCTTCTCCCAAATCCTATTTTTCTCATCCTAACCCCAAAAGACTGCTTAAATCTTCCCTATTTGGTCTCTTTCTCCTTGTTTATTAAAAAAAATCTGTCATTTGAAATTCTAACTGTCTCTTTGTTTTTCCTAAAAAAATGCTAAAATCTTTATCAACAGACTTCTGAACTCGAAATTAAAATGAATTTTCTCTTCACACCATCTTTGTTTCTCTTAAATCTTTCATTTACTCCTATCATGTTAGAATCTTTTGGGGTTATTCATAACACTTCACCATCTTGAGTGGATTTTAGCCAAGCTTTCCCAGAGGCACAAAAAGAAAAGAAATTCAAAAACCTGGCGGAGAAACTGACAGGAGTTGATTCAGTTTTAATAATTTTTATTAAAAGGCCTTTTGCATAACGGACGGTTTCAATTTTGCTCTTCTCTCATTTCTTGTCTAATTCACAAAACTACGCTCAAATGTTGCTGCTTTGGGCCCAAAACCAAAGTATAAGGCTAAATAAAACTGACATCCCATCCCTCGCCATGGATTTTAGCTTTTTTAGAAAGAATTTTTTTTCAATTTGATTTGATTCTCTTAATTAACTCAAAACAATTGACTGGCCAGCCAAATAAGAAATTAGAAAAACTTGATAAATCAATGTTTAAAAAACTAATTACCAAATTGTATTTCATTCCTTGACTACTATTTTAATTGTTTTAAGTTTTCCTGTCTTAAATCCCGCTGGTCTCTGAACAAAGTTATAAAGAATAAAATATTTATCTGGCATCCCTTTTTTAGCTTTTAGTAAATTAAATCTCAAAATGCCTTACCTCAAGGACAAAATCGCCAAAGCCATCTCTAAAAACCTCCAGGCCTCTCAAACTCCTCTCCAAGCCCCCTCACAAATCAAAATAGAGCCCTTAGAAGTCAAGTCTCAGCTTTTAAAACCCAAGAAAATCTCAGAAAACAACAAACCGTCTAAAGCCTTGAAAACCCCTAAAGGTTCGGCTGAAATCACTCCTGCTAGAAAATCTGCGAATTCCGCCAAGAATATTGTAAAGAATTTCGGAAGAGCTATGGTCACCTTTGCGATTTCCAAGGTGGCAGTGCCATATATTGAAGAAAAACTCAAAGAGCTTAATCTCAGTTACCAGGCCTTTCATAGATACCTCTTCCAAAGAAAAGAAAATATGGACGGAATCTCGAGCCTCAGAGGCCTTATTTTGGTGGAAAGCCATGATGATGATGAGACAGCTGCCATAAAAATGGTTTTCCAGTATACTTCTGAGATATTTTTGAAGTATTTCAGCGTAAATTGGATTTATAACAGTAAACTCGGGGATAAATTAGCTCATGTCAAGTCAAGGTTCAAGATTCTTCGAAGAATCAGAAAACCAGAACACTTCACTTACTTTAGAATGTAACTTTATCTTGAATCTATTTTAAAAAATAGTTTCTTTTGCTTTAATCGCATCGCTTTTTTATTGTTAAATTTTTGGCTCATCAAACTTTTTTTCTGTTAATAAATATCTGTGCAAATTCTTTGTTTTTATCTATAAAAAGTCCCTGCGTCGTCATACCTTGTCTTGACCTCTAATTAATCCACTCGATTTATTTAATATCTAAATTCTCTCCCTTTTTTCTTTCATTTTAATTACCCTTCAAGAAGATTTTCCTCTCTAACTCTCCTTTATTATTTCCACTCTTATGATAATTGAATTCTTCATTAATCACTCCCCTTTTCCTTCAATTTCTCACATTTTAACTGTCTGTTATTATTCATTAAAGAGTTTTTCATTTCGTATGTATGAAAAGGTCTGAAAAAGCCTTATTCATTTTTGAAGGCTAATAGAATGTTTTCATAGTTTCAGCCACAGTTTTTATTGTAAAGCAAATTAAGGAGCTATTTTGCTGAGTTTTTAATTCGATTATTTATTAGCTCTTTCTTGAAACTTTTCTAGCTTTTTCTTCATACAATCAGGAAAGTTTTATCGAAATGACTTCATAAAAAGAAATAAAATGTCCAGAAGTGTCTTCAATGAATCAATCCTTACAATAAAAAGTTTCCATCTATGATAAAAATTTAAATTCTCGTCCATTCGGAAGCCAGTAAAATTAATTTTTGAGACACAATTCTGATCACAGAAACCCTAAATTTTTTTGTTGACAAGTTGCCCACAAATGATTCATCATCATCACTGCATTAAAAACTCAAAAGAACTTGCCTTTTCAAGAGTTCTTCTACATAAAATTTTAATTCGAAATTCTGTACTCAATCAAACATTTTTTTATTTTCCAAAATCTCATCCTCTCATTTTCTTTCAAACTGAAAAAAATAATTGAATGACTGAGAAGAGGAAGAATAGTGAGACAAGTGAATTCGCATTGACGTCATCTGAATGAAAAAATGTGGGTTTTTGACAAACCTTGGCCTTGAGATTGAACTCTCACACGAATATCTCAATTAGCCCAATTAATGGATTTGAATTTATCAAATAAATTTCTCCTTATTGTCACTCTAATAGGATAAGATTTCTCCAGATTGGGCTTATTGCCATCATGGGCTTTCTCTGACCTATGGTCAATTCTTCAAATTTATCCAATGGGGAACTTTATGAGTAAAAAATGCACTCCAGATCTTAAATCAGAAAATCGGAATCCTGAGTATAAACAAAACTAAATATAAAGCTCTTTGGGATCCCAAGTGATGATTCATATCTTACAACAATCTTTCCTTGACAAGATCACCAGACATTGAGAAAAATATTTTTATTTCGGGAAAACAATGATTCATACCTTAATAGAAAATTTCCCCTGAATTTACGACATCTCAATTTGCTCCCCTTTCATTCAAGAAAAACTCACCCTCCTGTTTCATCCACTTAAGCTGATTTTGATATTGAGTTTCTAACAGACATATCTTTTCCAGGGAATGGTGGTTCTAAATTC
>Ga0182738_1002286_pt1 | contig 22972 bp, 21 predicted proteins | sample eDN5th30CBELigMG_FD_128876 | JGI IMG/M metagenome (GOLD analysis project Ga0182738, IMG submission 128876) | Enriched Miracle-Growth compost microbial communities from Emeryville, California, USA - eDNA 5th pass 30_C BE-Lig MG (version 2)... ...
GTGGTAGAGCATTCGGCTGTTAACCGAACGGTCGTAGGTTCGAGTCCTACCTGCGGAGCCATTTTTTTTGGGGAAGTACTCAAGAGGCTGAAGAGGCGCCCCTGCTAAGGGTGTAGGTCGCGTAAGCGGCGCGAGGGTTCAAATCCCTCCTTCTCCGCCATTATTGGCCCGTTGGTCAAGCGGTTAAGACACCGCCCTTTCACGGCGGTAACACGGGTTCGAATCCCGTACGGGTCATAAAAAACTGATAGCATATGCTATCAGTTTTTTTATTGATTTAAGAAAGTTAGCCGTTGGAACATTAAAGTGATTAGAATAAGAAATTTTAGATGTTATTAAAATTTTCCCCGTTTTAAATTTTCTTCCCATTTATCCTCACTTGTAAATAATTTGTTACCTGGATTATTTAAATCAAAATCGGAAAGAAATCCAGTATATGGTCCTCTAAACATGTCAACAGCAAGTATTTTTTGGTCCGGTGCTTCAAAGAATGGATTATAATTTTTTGATGTCTGTTCATTCAGATATTCTTCTTCACTTTTACTCATAATAAGTTACCTTCCTTATTTTTAGAGATCCTTCTTAGTATTCCTAATCATTCAAAATCTATGATAAAAATTCACAATCTAAATTAGTCAATTAAACATAAAAAGTTTTAGAGTATCATAAAATTTTAAAAACAAAAAAGGATTTACACTTTATTGATAGAATATTAAAATTAATCGAATTTAATTCTATGTACAATTTGTAATGATTGTCGTAATTTGTTTTAGAAATTGAAAAAAAGGGAATTAGCATGTACAAAGTGTAAAGTTTAGTCACTTAATATTATATGTAATAGAAAGTAGGATGACAGTGGAGACAGTATATCCAACAGAATTTCAACTACATTTATTTCACGAAGGTAACTTGTTTGAGAGCTATAGATTATTTGGATCCCATGTTCATCATAAAAATGGAGAGGTTTACACCAGTTTTTGTGTGTGGGCTCCAAATGCTCTATCTGTTCAATTGGTTGGGGATTTTAATAATTGGAATGGGGAAGGTTTTTCACTGGAACGAATTAATAAAGAAGGTGTGTGGCTTCTAAATGTTAATAAGGATTTAACAGGTGCGATGTATAAGTATAAATTAACATCACCTGATGGAAAAGTGCTTCTTAAGGCTGACCCATATGCTTTCTTCTCCGAATTAAGACCCCATACAGCTTCTATTGTTTATTCATTGGAAGGCTATAAATGGAAAGATTCAAAATGGAAACAAAAAAAGACAAAAAAGAATTCCCTAAATGAGCCACTAGCTATATATGAAGTTCATTTAGGATCTTGGAGAATGCATGAGAATGGAGATCTTTATTCCTATAGAGAACTTGCTGATGAATTAATACCTTATGTAATAGAGCAAGGATTTACACATATTGAGCTACTGCCTTTAGTTGAACATCCCCTTGATATATCTTGGGGATACCAAGGAACAGGCTATTACTCTGCAACGAGCAGATTTGGGGAGCCTAAGGATTTAATGTATTTTATCGACGAGTGTCATCAGCACGGACTAGGAGTTATTTTTGACTGGGTGCCAGGTCATTTCTGTAAGGATGCTCACGGATTATATCAATTTGACGGAACGAGTCAATTTGATTATGCCAATCCATTAGATCGCGAGAATTACGTTTGGGGAACAGCAAATTTTGATTTAGGAAAAAAAGAAGTTCAGAGCTTCCTTATTTCAAACGCTATTTTTTGGATGGAGTATTTTCATGTCGATGGATTTAGAGTAGATGCTGTTTCCAATATTATTTATTGGCCAAATTCCAATGAAAGCAGTGTGAATCAGTACGGAATCGATTTCCTCCAAAAATTAAATCAAACAGTATGCCAATATGATCCGTCAGTCTTGATGTTTGCTGAGGATTCTACTGACTGGCCCCAAGTAACTGCTCCAGTCCATTATGGCGGTATTGGATTCCATTATAAATGGAATATGGGGTGGATGAATGATATTTTAACCTATATGGAAACTGATTCAGTTAATAGAAAGCATATACATGATAAAGTCTCCTTTTCTCTGCATTATGCATTTTCCGAGAATTTTGTTTTGCCCTTCTCACATGATGAAGTTGTTCATGGAAAAAAATCGTTAGTAGATAAGATGCCAGGAGATTATTGGCAAAAATTTGCTCAATTTCGTCTTCTTTTAGGATATATGATTGCCCATCCAGGAAAAAAATTATTATTTATGGGAAATGAATTTGCACACTTTGCAGAATGGAAAGATAAAGAACAGTTAGATTGGATGTTGCTAGATTATGAGATGCACCAAAAAGCAAATGAGTATATGAAAGAATTACTAAAAATCTATAAAAGATCTAAGCCTTTGTATCAACTGGATCATGTTAATGAAGGCTTTGAATGGATTGATGTAAATAATAGAGACCAATCGATATTCTCCTTTATACGTAAAGCTGAAAAAGAAGAGGATTATTTAGTCGTAATTTGTAATTTTACCTATCATACATATGAAAATTATAGGATAGGTGTTCCTCTAAATAACTCTTTCCGAGAAATATTAAATAGTGACACTGATAGATTTGGTGGAGCTAATTATATAAATAAAAAAGTAATAAAAGCAGAAAATGTAGAATTTCATGGTAGACCTTTTTCTGTTCAGCTAACAATACCAGCTTTCAGTATGATAGTTTTACGTCCAGTTCAACATCGGAAGGGGAGAAAAGGAAATGGGAAAGAAACGGTGCGTCGCAATGCTTCTAGCAGGAGGAAAGGGGAGTAGGCTATATTCATTAACCAAGAGTCTAGCAAAGCCTGCTATTCCTTTTGGAGGAAAATATCGAATTATTGACTTCACCTTAAGTAATTGCTCCAATTCTGGAATAGAAACAGTTGGTGTTTTAACACAATATCAGCCGCTAGTTTTAAACTCTTATATTGGAATAGGAAGTGCGTGGGACTTAGATCGTGTTAATGGAGGAGTAACTGTTTTGCCTCCATATAGTGAATCTTCCGAAGTGAAATGGTATACGGGAACAGCCAGTGCCATATTTCAAAATCAGAACTACTTGTCTCAATATGATCCTGAATATGTTCTTATTTTATCTGGAGATCATATTTATAAAATGAATTATGAGGAGATGCTAGAATATCATATCTCAAAGCAAGCAGATGCCTCTATCTCTGTCATTCAAGTAGGATGGGAAGATGCTAGTAGATTTGGAATTATGAATACAAATAAAGATATGGACATCATTGAATTTGAGGAGAAGCCAAAGCATCCAAAGAATAATTTAGCCTCTATGGGTATTTATATATTTAAATGGAAGGTATTAAAAGAATTACTAGAAGAAGATAATTTAAACAAAAATTCATCACATGATTTTGGGAAAGATATCATTCCTTTATTAATAGAAAAGCAGAAAAAGGTTGTTGCCTACCCATTTAAAGGATATTGGAAAGATGTTGGAACTGTACAAAGCCTTTGGGAAGCAAATATGGATTTATTGGATGAGACTAGTAATTTAAATATTTCTGATTATAATTGGAGAATTTATACCGTAAATCCAAATCATCCACCACAATATATTTCTAATGATGCACTGGTTAAGGAGTCCATGGTAAATGAAGGATGTATTATTAGTGGGAATTTAGAAAAATCAATAGTCTTTCAAGGGGTTACTGTAGGAAAAGGGACAATCATTCGTAGTTCTGTAATAATGCCTGATGCTAAGATTGGCAACAATGTTTATATTGAGAAGGCTATTGTCCCTTCTGACATTACAATACCAGATGGAATGGTCATTAAACCAAATAAAGACGTAGATGAAGTAGTCCTAGTAACAGAAGAAATGGTTAATGAAATGATTTCCTAACAAACTAGAAGGAGGGATTAAGATGATAAGATCAATGCTGGGCATAATTGATGCAACAACACATATGGAAGATTTAGAAGAGTTAACTGCTCATCGTACACTAGCTGCACTTCCAATCGGTGGACGATATCGTTTAATTGATTTTGTTCTTTCCAATATGGTGAACTCTGGAATAGGAAGTGTTGCTATTTTTCCAAAGTATCAGTACCGCTCTTTAATGGATCACTTGGGATCGGGGAAAAACTGGGACTTAGATAGAAAAAGAGATGGTTTATTTTTCTTTCCTGCATCAATGGATGATGCCAATACTAGTGGTATAGGTTCTTTTAATCATTTTTCAGCAAATATGGATTATTTTCAGAGAAGCAAGCAAGAATATGCATTAGTTGCGAATTGCTTTACCGTTTTTAATATGAATTTTACTCCTGTACTAGAACGTCATCTCGATTCTGGCTGTGATATAACGGAGATTACCAATAATGGAAGTTCCCTAGAAATATATCTAATCAAGAAATCAAAGCTAATTGAATTAATACATTCAAGGGATGATAAGGGTTATACATGTATGAAAGATGTAGTAATAGATATTAATAACCAGTTAAAAATATGTGAATACGAATATAACGGCTATGCCGAAAAAATAAATTCTATATCTAGTTATTATCATGTAAGCAAGGATATTTTAAAACCTAAAGTATGGAATCAGCTTTTTATAAAAGAGAGACCAATATTTACAAAGGTGAAAGATGAGCCACCTACTCGCTATACAAGTACGGGTGAAGTAAAAAACTCAATGATAGCAAATGGATGCGTTATTGAAGGCGATATTACCAACAGTATTATTTCTAGAGCTGTGAAAGTTGGAAAAGGCTCTAGTTTAAAGAATTGTATTATTATGCAAAAATGCACAATTGGAGAAAATTGTCATTTGGACTCAGTGATTCTAGATAAGGATGTTACAGTTGAAAGTGGTACAGTGATGACAGGTACTGCTACTTCTCCTTTTGTAGTAAGAAAAGGAACCGTGCAAGGAGCGTTGATGAATTCGTGAGAGTATTATTTGCAGTTTCAGAATGTGTACCATTTATAAAATCAGGAGGACTGGCAGATGTAGCTGGTTCTCTTCCAAAGGAATTAAAAAAACAAGGAACAGATGTAGCAGTAATTATGCCAAAATATCAAGATATCCCTGCCCATTTACTTGCCAACATAGAGAAAAAAAGATATTTCTATGTGCCAGTAGGCTGGCGAAATCAGTATTGTGGAATAGAAGAATTAGAAGTAGACGGTATCACTTTTTATTTTATTGATAATGAGTGGTATTTTAAGAGAAGGGGCTTATATGGCTATGGGGATGATGGGGAACGTTATGCATTCTTTAATCGTGCTGTTTTAGAAAGTTTACCATTTTTAGCCGAATTTCCAGATATCATTCATTGCCACGATTGGCATACAGCGATGATTCCTTTCTTATTGAATGTGGACTATAAATGGAGAAAAGAGTATAGCGATATTAAGACTGTTTTTACCATACATAATCTTCAGTTTCAAGGAATATTACCAAGAGAGGTTCTTGGTGATTTATTTAATGTAAATGATTATTATTTTACAACAGAAAATCTAGAATTCTATGGAAACGTAAATTTAATGAAGGGAGGACTTATCTCTGCCGATAAGATTACAACAGTAAGTCCTACTTATAAAAACGAAATACAAACAGAATATTATGGAGAGAAGCTGAATAATGTATTAAAGCAGAGAGAGTCAGATTTATACGGTATTATTAATGGTATTGATGAAGAAACATACAATCCGGAAACAGATCCTATGATAGCTGCTAACTATACCGTTACTTCTTTAGAGAAAAAACAAGAAAACAAAAGATTTATTCAGCAAAAATTTGGATTAAAAGAAAATCCGGATATTCCAATTATTTGTATGATATCAAGATTAACCAGTCAAAAGGGATTAGAACTAGTTAGACATGTATTTCACGAAATGATGGAAGAAGAAGTACAGTTTTTAGTTTTAGGAACAGGCGATCCGGAGTTTGAGAATTTCTTTCGTGAAATGGAAGATATTTATTCAGACAAATGTAAAGCATATATTGGATTTGATGAAAACTTAGCTCATCAAATATATGCAGGTGCAGATTTATTTCTAATGCCCTCTAAGTTCGAACCTTGTGGCTTAGGTCAGTTAATAGCCTTGAGATATGGTAATATCCCAATTGTTAGAGAAACAGGTGGACTTAATGACACAGTGTTCTCTTATAATGAAGGGGCTAAAGAGGGAAATGGATTTAGTTTTACCAATTTTAATGCACATGATATGCTTTATACAATTAGAAGAGGTATTCATTTTTATAAAGAAGATAAAGAAGTATGGCATAAGCTAATGAAAAATGCAATGTCAATGGATAATAGCTGGGCTCAATCTGCATTTAAATATAATCAATTATATGCAGAGCTTATCTCGAGGAGTGAATCCCATGTTTTCTAATAAGGAACGATTTAAAAAGTATTTTTTACAAAGGCTTGAAATGACTTATGGAAAAACCTTTGAAGATACAACAAGTAGTGATCATTTTCAAACATTAGGTCACATGATTAGAGAGTATGTGAGCTCGAATTGGATTCAGACAAATGAGCAAAGTCGGAAAAGTGGCGGGAAAGAGGTTTATTATCTTTCGATTGAGTTTTTATTAGGACGATTACTTCATAATAATTTAGTTAATTTAGGTATTGATCAAGTAGTAATAGACGGATTGGCGGAACTTGGGATTGATTTTTTTGAAGTGGAAGATATTGAACATGATGCAGGTCTTGGAAATGGAGGGCTAGGAAGACTTGCTGCTTGTTTCTTGGATTCTCTTGCTACATTGAACTTACCAGGACATGGCTGTGGTATCCGATATAAGCATGGATTATTCGAACAGCGAATTGTCGATGGATATCAAATAGAGTTGCCAGAACAGTGGCTAAAGCAAGGACAGGTTTGGGAAGTTAGAAAGGAAGATTTAGCAGTAGATATTTATTTCTGGGGAAATATTGATATGTATAGGAAGGATGGAGAGTTACAGTTTCGACATTTAAATGCCGAAACTGTAACAGCAGTTCCACATGATGTACCGGTAATAGGCTACCATACAACAACGGTAAATACCTTGAGGCTTTGGAATGCAGAACCGTCTTCCTTAATTGCAAAAGATGTTAAAGACATTATGCGATATAAACGGGAAACAGAATCGATATCGGGTTTTTTATATCCAGATGATTCCAATGATGAAGGGAAAATTTTACGATTAAAGCAACAATATTTTCTAGTATCTGCAAGCCTTCAATCCATTGTTCGTAATTATAAGCAGCATCATAAAAATATTCGTGAAATGCATCACTATATAAGTATTCATGTAAATGATACTCATCCAGTATTAGCAATCCCAGAGTTAATGAGAATATTAATGGATCAAGAGGGATTAGGATGGGATGAAGCGTGGAATATAACTACAAAAACTATCTCTTACACTAATCATACCACATTATCTGAAGCATTAGAGCAATGGCCAATCTATATTTTTCAGCCCTTATTACCAAGGATTTATATGATAATTGATGAAATAAATGAGCGTTTTTGCAAAGATTTATGGGATAAGTACACTGGTGATTTTCCGAAAATTGAGAAAATGGCGATAATTGCAGATGGCATGATTAAGATGGCACATTTAGCATTAGTGGGCAGCCATAGCGTTAATGGAGTGGCAGAAATTCACACAGAAATTTTAAAGAAACGAGAAATGGCTAATTTCTATGCATTTTATCCAGAAAAGTTTAATAATAAAACGAATGGAATCACACATAGAAGATGGTTAATAAAAGCCAATCCCAAGCTTGCCAACTTAATTTCTCAAACAATTGGTGATAAATGGATTGACGAGCCAGCACAATTAAGAGAATTACTGTCTTATCAAGAGGATGGAAATTTCAAAGAAAATCTTGCAGCAATAAAGCAAACTAATAAGGAGATACTTGCCAAGATAATTAAGGATAAAAATGGTATTCTTGTAGATCCTTCGTCTATTTTCGATGTTCAAGTAAAAAGATTGCATGCATATAAGAGGCAATTACTAAATATCCTGCACATCATGTCTCTATATAACAAGCTGAGGGAAGATCCAACTATTGAGATGGAGCCGAGAACATTTATATTTGGAGCAAAAGCTTCACCAGGTTATTATTATGCAAAAAAAATAATCAAGTTAATTAACTCTGTTGCCCAAAAGGTTAATAATGATCAAAGAATTCAAAATAAATTAAAGATTGTTTTTTTGGAGAATTATCGGGTTTCTTTAGCCGAACACATTTTTCCTGCTGCAGATATTAGTGAACAAATTTCAACAGCAAGTAAAGAAGCTTCTGGCACTGGAAATATGAAATTTATGATGAATGGTGCGCTAACTGTTGGCACGCTAGATGGAGCAAATATTGAAATGCATGATTTAGTAGGGGACGATAATATATTTATCTTTGGAATGAATTCCGATCAAGTGTTAGAATTATATCAAAATGGTGGCTATAGCTCTCGGGAGTACTATTATCATGACGATAGAATCCATGCAGTGGTCAATCAATTGAAAAATGGTTTCTATGATCATCCATCTAATGAATTTGATCCGATTTTTGATTCTTTGCTTATAGAGAATGATCAGTTTTTTGTATTAAAAGATTTTCATTCTTATGCAAAAGTTCATGAAGAGGTCAATCAAGCATTTAAGAATAAGCAAAACTGGCTGCAAAAAAGTATTGTGAATATAGCGATGTCAGGGCACTTTTCAAGTGATCGAACAATAAAACAATATGCAGATGAAATTTGGAATATAAAACCATATTTGTAATGTATAAAGGAGATTCTTCTGAATCTCCTTTATACTCTCTGCTTGAATACAGGAAAGAGGAAAAGGACTATTCCTCTTCTTCCTCCTTATCTTCTGTGTATCCATCTGTCTCGTGGTAGGGAACATCGCCAAAAGGAGCTTCAATTCCTTCCTTATCTAATGCTTGTTCATATTTTTCGTGTGCTTTAGAACGATAAACAGTCCGTTCCGATCCATCGATATTTGTTCCTACAAATGTTTCATAGTCCTCTGTAAAACCTTCGTCATCACTTTCTCGATCGTAAAGACTATCATAATCTTCAAAATCTCCTCTTAAATCAGAAGGTGTCTCAGAAGTGCCATAACGAGCAACTTCCTGAAAACTATCTTCATAGTCTCTGACAGCACCAGTATCATAGTGACGATACTGATTTCCATGAGCAAATTCGAGCATATCCTCCTCGACTGGGCGATCAGAAGCAATAAATTGTTCGTCGCTATATTCCTTAAGAGTTAGTGCAGTTGGAATTGCTTCTAATCTTTCATAAGGAATTTCTTTCCCTGATACTGTACAAATTCCATATGATCCATCTTCCATTGCCTTTAAAGCATTATTTATTTTATCTAATTCAGATTGATCATGCTGTTCTAGAGCTAAATCCTTCTCTCTTTCATATAACTCAGTTCCCATATCTCCCGGATGGTTATCGTAATTAGATAATTCACCAACAGATTCTCGTGCACTATCCCCACTTACATTTTCATCAATTCGGTTTAAAATCTCCGCTTTTCTTTCTTCAAGATTTTGTTTCAAGTGATTTATTTGTTCTTTTGATAACAAGTTAAACACATCCTTATCCATGCAATTGTAATAACAGTAGTATAAGCGAATGGAGCAAAATTAAAACGGTAAGATGTTGTTCATAAATTTCCCTATTTTATCGATATCAAACCTATCTAAAAAGAATATGCCTCTTTTCTATAAATAATTAAAATTTGGAAATGGCATTAAGAATTCACTATGATTGACATAATATAAAGGACAGGTGTATCGTAAAATATGCTAAAATAATGAATGAGCGTATATCTTTGAACCAATATAAGCAAGAAGCTAATTCTTGATTTGTTTTAGGGGGATTCACAAAGGGATGAATGATAGAAGAGGAACAATGGTACAAACAGAAATAAGGGATAGTGTTTCTCCTACGATATTAGTAAGTGAAGTAAAAATGGTAGAAGAAAAAATGAATATTCTCGACTTTTTTTCTAAATACCATGCTTATAAAGGAAAACGTTTTTTTTGGAAGGACCCTTCTGGGAAAAACATGATTGTAGGAATTGGTATTTGTGAAAAGATTGAAAGTTCTTTAGGGGAAAGCTCCTATTCTCATGTAGAGAATAGATGGAAGAGTCTCCTAGAAAAAGCAATAGTGTATAATGAATTCAATCATATTGGAATCGGTCCAGTGCTTTTAGGAGGCTTTGCCTTTGATCCATTAAAAGAAAAAACAGAACTATGGGATGGCTTCTCAGAAGCTCATTTTTATGTGCCACAGTTTATGTTAAGTGAAATTGATGGAAATCAATTTATTACAACTAATATATTGATTCATTCAGATAAAATAGAATATGCAAAAGAAGTATTGAAGAAACAATCTTTTGCGTTGCCAAAAAGAATAGAGGAATATACTCCCGTTTCTTTACCTTCCATACAGAAAGTAATGGAAGTTGATCGTGAAAAATGGAAAGTAACGGTTGATAAGGTAATTAGAAAGTTAGACGGGAATCTAAAAAAAGTAGTATTAGCTCGAGCTAGTAAAGTGAATTTTACAAAAGATATAGTGACAGAATCCGTTCTAAGAAATTTAATTCAACAGCAAAGCAACGGATATATTTTTGCTTTAGAAGCTCATGATAAATGCTTTACTGGGGCATCACCTGAACGATTGGTTAAAAAAGCAGGAGATACCGTATTTTCAACATGTCTGGCTGGTTCTATTTCTAGAGGCAATAATGAAGTAGAAGATAGTGCATTGGCTGAAGAGCTGCTATCTGATTCGAAAAATAGAGAAGAACATAATTATGTTGTTAAAATGATTAAGAATGCCATGGAGGAAGTTTGTACGACTGTAGAAATCCCGGCAAATCCGCAAATCATGAAAATGAGAGATATTCAACATCTTTATACGCCCGTTAGTGGCAAAGTAAAGGAAACAGAATCTTTAATTTCATTAATTCGATTATTGCATCCTACTCCAGCTCTCGGTGGTTTTCCACGTGATGAAGCTTTAGAGGTTATAAGAGAGGTGGAGGGATTGGATAGAGGGCTTTACGGTGCTCCGATAGGCTGGCTTGATTATGAGGGAAATGGTGAGTTTGCTGTCAGTATCCGTTCTGGATTATTACATGGAAACAGTGCTACAATCTTTGCTGGATGTGGTATTGTTGCTGACTCTGATCCTGAATTAGAGTATATGGAAACAGCTATCAAATTTAAGCCAATGCTTACAGCGTTAGGAGGAAAATAAAATGAATCATCAACAACAATTAACAGCCTATTTGCATGCACTAATAGCTGAATTAGGAAAGAGTGGTGTAGAACATGCTGTAATAAGTCCTGGTTCTAGATCTACACCAATTAGTCTATTGCTTGCAGAACAGGAAGATATAAATCTGCATATTCATGTTGATGAACGATCAGCTGCTTTTTTTGCATTAGGAATAGCGAAAGCATCCAAAAAACCGACTGTATTAGTATGTACATCGGGAACAGCTGCGGCTAATTACTTTCCTGCTATCGTAGAGGCGAAAATATCTCGAATTCCGTTAATAGTACTTACGGCAGATCGTCCGCATGAGTTAAGAGATGTAGGTGCACCTCAAGCGATTGATCAGCTAGACCTTTATGGGAAGCATGTAAAATGGTTTATGGAAATGTCCACACCTGATAATAGTCCAGGAATGATTCGATATGCTAAAACAGTAGGAGCTAGAGCAGTTTCGATGGCAAAACAACAACCAAGTGGTCCAGTACATGTAAATATACCATTACGGGAGCCGTTAATTCCTGACTTAGATAATTTAGACAGTTATCAATTAAACGAAAAAGAAAAGCCTGCTATTCGAATGGATATAGGTGACTTTAGAATGAATGATGCTTATTTTCTGGAATTAGCAGCTAGTCTTGATGGGAAAGGGATTATAATATGCGGAGAGATAGATAAAGAAGATTTTTCAGCAAAGGTAATACAATTGGCTGAAAAGACTGGTTTCCCAATCATTGCTGATCCTCTCTCTCAATTGCGGAGTAATAGTGCAGGAACGAATAGCATTATTGACACATATGATACTTTTTTAAGAAATGAAAAGGTAAAATCTCTACTAAAGCCAGATGTGATAATACGCTTTGGCAGTATGCCTATCTCAAAGCCATTAACTATTTTCTTACGCGAAAATGAAAAAGCAAAACAGATAGTTGTAGATGGTGGCATCGGCTATCGAGATCCTAATCAACTGACAACAGATATGGTTTATTGTGAAGAAGGGTATTTTTGTGAAAAGCTTGCATCATTTATATCTCATTGCTCAATAAATCACTATTTAAATAAATGGATAGATATTAATGAACTCACAAAAAAGGAATTAATGCAAACAGCGGAAATTCCAGAAATAAGTGAAGCAAAACTCTTTCATAGCTTGGGTGAAATGATTCCGAATGATGCGGTGTTATTTGTTGGAAATAGTATGCCTATTCGAGATTTAGATACTTTTTTTCATAAACAAAATAAAAAAGTTACTATTATCGCAAATAGAGGAGCAAATGGAATTGATGGGACAGTTTCTACGGCTCTTGGAGTTGGAGTCATTAAACAACCATTATTTTTAATTGTTGGGGACTTAACATTTTTCCATGATTTAAATGGTTTAGTATTATCTCATTTGTATAAGCTACCGATAACTGTGCTATTGATAAATAATAATGGAGGCGGAATCTTTTCGTTTTTGCCACAGGTAAATCTTCCAAGACATTTTGAGCTGCTTTTTGGGACTCCTTTAGGTATTGATTTTAAGCATGCTGTTGAAATGTATAAGGGACAGTATAAACTTATTGAAAGTTGGCAAGGGTTAGAGACACAATTTCAGCATAGTAATTTTGAAGAAGGTATGAGAGTTTGGGAGCTGCGGACAAATCGAGAGAAAAATCTAATAGAGCATCGGCAAATGACAGATAGGATTCAAAAGATTTTAAATCAGCTGGGTTAAAAGGTGAAGTATATGTTTATCCAAATAAAGAATATAAACTATCATATAACTATTGAGGGAGATGGAGAACCTCTATTATTATTACATGGATTTACTGGAGATAGTGGAACATGGTTCCCATTTATTCCGTTATGGAAGAAAAGCTACAAGGTAATAACAGTAGATATTATTGGTCATGGAAAAACCGATTCACCGGAAGAAGCAGAAAAGTATGCAATGAAGGAAAGTGTTGCACATATAAAAGCTGTGATTGATTATCTTCGTCTAGCTCCTGTTCATATATTAGGCTATTCCATGGGTGGACGGTTGGCACTTGCGTATTGCAGCGAATATCCTGAAACCGTAAAAAAGCTTATTCTTGAAAGCGCCTCTCCTGGCTTACAAACGGAATTGGAGAGAAAACAAAGACGAATACAGGATGAAAAACTAGGAGACTCTATCCTTGAACAGGGGATTATCCATTTTGTAAATAAATGGGAGAAGATTCCTTTGTTTAAAAGTCAGGAACGACTAGATCCAACTATTAAGCGGGCTATAAGAAATCAACGGCTTGCTAATAATCCCATTGGATTAGCGAATAGTTTAAAAGGAATGGGGACAGGAGCACAAAGCTCTTATTGGTCCAGAATTTCTAGGCTTTCGATTGATACACTTTTAATAACAGGAGAACTAGATCGAAAGTTTTATCAAATTGCGGAAGAAATGGTCAAAAAAAATAAGAATATACGCCATTTGAATGTAAATAATGCAGGTCATGCAATTCATGTGGAGAAACCTGAGATTTTTGGTACAATAGTAATGGAGTTTTTAAGGAGCTGACATAAAGGTTCAGCCCTGTGAAAAGGAGGAAAAAATGATGGCGGTAGAATGGGTAGCTGGCAGACAATATGAAGAAATCATTTATGAAACATATAATGGGATTGCCAAAATTACGATTAATAGACCACATGTACATAATGCTTTCACACCAAGAACGGTAAGTGAATTAATTGACGCGTTTGCAATGGCAAGAGATGACAGCAATGTTGGTGTAATTATTTTAACAGGAGCAGGTGATAAAGCTTTCTGTTCTGGTGGAGACCAAAAGGTAAGAGGACATGGCGGATATGTAGGTGAGGATCAAATTCCACGTTTAAACGTCCTTGACTTACAGCGTCTAATTAGAGTCATTCCAAAGCCTGTAATTGCAATGGTAAAAGGCTATGCGATTGGTGGAGGCCATGTGCTTCATATTGTTTGTGACTTAACAATTGCTGCGGATAACGCAATTTTTGGACAGACTGGTCCGAAGGTAGGAAGCTTTGATGCTGGTTATGGGTCTGGCTATTTAGCAAGAATTGTTGGTCATAAAAAGGCAAGAGAAATTTGGTTCTTATGTCGTCAATATAATGCACAAGAGGCATTAGATATGGGATTGGTAAATACAGTTGTACCGTTAGAAAAAGTAGAGGAAGAAACGATTCAATGGTGTGAAGAGATTTTAGAAAAGAGTCCCACTGCACTTCGTTTCTTAAAAGCTGCCTTTAACGCGGATACAGATGGTTTAGCTGGTATTCAGCAATTTGCAGGAGATGCAACCCTTCTATACTATACAACAGATGAAGCAAAAGAAGGTCGTGATTCCTTCAAGGAAAAACGCAATCCTGATTTTGGACAATTCCCACGTTTTCCTTAATAGGAAAGAGTTAATTAATAACGTAAAATCAAAAATGGAAATAGTTGTTGATTTACAATCTATTTAAATAATATCAAAGGGTGACACTCGTATTTAGCAAATGTGATTTTAGGGACATGCTAATGATGTGTCACCTTTGTTGTATAGAAAAGAGGATTAATAAGGTCATGACAGAAATACTTCCAAATTTTATTAAATAGAGCACTTTTAACCCCAGATAGAGAGGCGATTGTTTTTAATAAGGAAAGTCTAACGTTTAAAGAATTATATGAGAAGGCCTATTACCGTGCAGGGTTACTGACAGCCTTTGGAGTAAAAGACACAGATTATGTAGGATTTCTTATAAAAAGTGATTTAGAAACCGTCCTTCACTTATTTGCCATGCAAATTATTGGAGCAAAGGCAGTTCTTCTTAACAATCGCTTAACAGCAAATGAAATGGCTTTTCAATTAACTGATGCTAATGCCACCTTTTTAATAACAGAAGATCATTTTCAAGAGACTGCGCGACAATTAGCAGAAGAGCTGAAAATCTCTGTTTATTACAAAGAGGGAATAGAAGATCGTTCATACATAGAACCAATTGAAAAAGAGCAGTTTTCATTAGCTGATACATGCACAATCATGTATACATCAGGAACAACTGGTCTCCCAAAAGGAGTGATACAATCTTACGGCAATCATTGGTGGAGTGCAATAGGAAATACGTTGAATGCTGGTTTATATGAAAAGGAAACATGGTTATGTGCCGTTCCTTTATTCCATATTAGCGGATTTTCTATTTTAATGAGAAGTGTTATTTATGGAATGAAAATTGTTTTGCACGATGGATTTAATGAACACAAAGTCCTGCAAGATATACGGGAAGAAAGAGTTACCATCGTGTCTGTAGTAACAACAATGCTAGAGCGAATAGAACAAGCTACTAATGAAAAGTTTCCAGCTTATTTCCGCTATATGCTTTTAGGTGGAGGACCTGCCACTGTTGAATTGTTTACAAGATGTATTAATAAAGGAATACGCGTCTATTACTCCTATGGCATGACGGAAACTTCTTCCCAAATTGTCACTTTATCACCTGAGGACAGTATTAGAAAAATAGGCTCCGCTGGAAAAGCGCTATTCCCTGCTCAATTAAAGATTGTAAACGACCTAGGAGAAGTATTAGGACCAAATGAGGTAGGAGAAATAAAAGTATGTGGGCCAAATGTATCACAAGGCTATTTAAACAAAGAAAATCATTTAAAAGATGGCTGGTTTTTTACAGGTGATATTGGGTATATAGATTCTGAAGGATTTCTCTATGTGTTAGATAGAAGATCTGACTTAATTATTTCTGGTGGAGAAAATGTGTATCCTGCAGAAGTAGAAGCGGTATTGTCTGAAATGGAAGGAATTAAAGAGGCTGCAGTAATTGGCATTCCAGATAATCAATGGGGACAGGTTCCTGTTGCTTTTGTTGTAGTAGATGGAAGTGTTCTTTCCGAGAAATCCATAATGAAAAACTGCGAGAAATCATTAGCAAAATATAAAATTCCGAAAAGAGTTTTTTTTGTTTCAGAACTTCCACGAAATGCATCCGGAAAAATTGTTCGAAGGAACTTAAGAGAATGGGTAGAGGAGCAAAAGGATTTCTAATTGAAAAATAGAAAGAAAGAAGTGTTGGTTTGTGAGCTTATACCATGGATCATTATATTGGCCGACAACTTTGGGGAATAAACCAGTTTATCCAAAGCTGAGTGAAGACATGTCATGTGATGTTCTAATTATTGGGGCAGGTATGTCAGGTGCTTTGTTAACATATAAACTAGCGAAGGAACCACTAAAAGTTATTCTAGTGGAGAAAGATCAAGTAGGGGATGGCAGTTCTGCTGCTAACACTGGCTTATTACAATACTGTAATGATAAAATGCTACATTCCTTTGCTGAAAACATAGGGGAGAAAGATGCAGTTCGCTTTTACCGATTGTGCTTGAAGGGGATGGAGGAATTGAAAGAAATAGCGTCATCCCTAAAGGCTGACATTCAATTTGAGAATAGGCAAAGCTTATATTATGCAAGTACAGAAGCCGATGTCCAATCCATTAAAAACGAATATGAAATGCTCAAGAAATATGATTTTCCTGTAGAATTTTTAGATGAGGAAATGATTTTTAAAACGTATGGGTTTAGAAAACATGTAGCAATTCGCACAAGTGGGGACGCAGAAGTAAATCCTCATAGGCTTGTTGTATCTTTAGTAAAAGAGGCTTCGAAATGTAGTAATATTCAAGTGTTCGAAAATACTGAAGTCGAAAAGGTACATTTTCAAGATGGCTACTGGCTGTATAAAAGTGAAACCGCAAATATTCGGGCAAAGCATGTTGTTTATGCAACAGGTTATGAATTGGATAATTATACACGAAATATGGCAACGGAATTAAATAGAACTTATGTAACGGTTACGAATCCAATTCCCTCGTTTCATCAATGGGAGGATAGATGTCTTATTTGGGAAACGAAGCGTCCCTATTTCTATATGAGAACGACTTTTGATGGAAGAATTGTTGCTGGTGGTTTAGATGAAGAAACAATGGAGGCACCGAGTGATCCGAAGATATTAGAGGCATATGGTCATAAATTATTGGCTCGCATTAAGGAACATTTTCCACAAATCCAATTAAAAGCTGACTATACTTATGGTGCTACGTTTGGAGAATCAAAGGATGGAATCCCTTTTATTGGAGAAGTACCCAATAGTAAAAACGTCTATTATTGTTTAGGATTCGGTGGAAATGGCACGGTTTACAGTTCCTTTGGTTCTACGATAATAAAGGATTTAATTACAAAAGGGGTACACCCAGATGCAGATTTAGTACGATTGGATAGATAAAAAAGAATCCCGAAAAAGTGATAAAACTTCTACGGGATTCTTTTTTGCGTTTTTTTACTATTTAGCTTAAGCTTGTTTCAGGCTCAAAAGTTTTACAGTCTGTTTCATAACTTGTATCCGCGTGTTTCCCAACATTACTTACTACATAAATTTGATCAGCACCACAATGATTTCCTTTTTCCCAATAAGTACAGTTACTTACTTCACAAAGTACATCTTTTGCCATAGGGTATCACTCCTTATTAATAAGTTTTTTTCACAAGGATTTCATTCCTATCAATGAGACAGATTAAGATCTCATTACATATTAGTATTAGAAGGAGGGAGGAGATACATACCTAGAACAATTTTTAAGAAAAGCCAGAATTTGAAGGAACAAAGATTTCAAATTTGTATATTATATGAATTTTCATTACTATTAATAGGGAGAATATTTTTCCTATTTTGAAAAAGTAGCTGTTTTTATTTTTTATAATGAATGATTTTTTTAAGGAGTGCTTAAAGTGAGTTTATTAGAAAATATTTTAGTGTATAACGAGGAGTTTGTTAGGGAACAAAAATATGAAAAATTTATAACGGGCAAATTTCCAAATAAAAAAATGGTAATCTTAACTTGTATGGACACAAGACTTTTAGAGCTATTACCACAAGCATTAAATCTTTCTAATGGGGATGTAAAAATTATCAAAAATGCAGGTGCTGTAGTTGTTCATCCATTTGGTAGCATCATGCGTAGTATTTTAGTTGCAGTGTATGAGCTACAAGCGGATGAAGTAGTGGTGATAGGACACCATGATTGTGGAATGAGTGCACTACACGCTGACAGTATGATGGAAAAAATGAAAGAAAGAGGCATTGCGGATGATACATTCGCTACATTGCAGCACTCTGGAATAAACCTTGAAAAATGGTTAACCGGATTTGATTCAGTAGAGGATAGTGTTTCACATAGTGTAGATATGATAAAAAAACATCCTTTACTACCAAACGGAGTTCCAGTACACGGATTAGTTATAGATCCAAAAACAGGAAAATTAGATTTAATTGTTGATGGATATTAATTATTTTCTTTTGGTGGATGGGTATGATTTTTGCACTTCCATTCATCAGGCACTGGATCTACCCCACCAGGATGAAAGGGATGGCATTTAAGAATTCGTTTGATTGTTAAGTACCCTCCTTTAAAAGCGCCAAATTTTTGTATGGCTTCTAAACCATAGGAAGAGCATGTTGGATAGAAACGGCAGGTTGGTGGCTTTAATGGAGAAATTACTTTTCTATAAAAGCGGATAATAAATAAAAAAACATGTTTCATTAGCTTATTTCCCTCTCCTTCTTTGCAAGTAGTATACCATGGAGTGGAACACGAATAAAGTATTCACTTTTAGCCATCATTTTGGAGAAATAGCACTAATTTCTACTGGAAAAATATTATATATATTAAGTTGATGAAATTACTCGGTTTTTTAGGTATAATAGAGATACATGAATAAAAGGAGATGTTTATATGCCTTCAGTTGAAAGCTTTGAATTAGATCATAATGCAGTTAAAGCTCCCTATGTGAGACATTGTGGCGTACACAAAGTAGGTAGTGATGGAGTTGTAAATAAATATGATATTCGCTTTTGTCAGCCGAATAAGCAAGCTATGAAGCCTGACGTTATTCATACTTTAGAGCATTTATTAGCATTTAATTTACGTGCCCATGTGGATAAATATAATCATTTTGATATCATTGATATCTCCCCAATGGGTTGCCAGACTGGCTATTATCTAGTTGTTAGTGGGGAACCTACGGTGGATGAAATTATCGATTTATTAGAGGCAACCATGAAGACAGCTATAGAAATTACTGAGATTCCTGCAGCTAATGAAAAACAATGTGGTCAAGCGAAACTTCATGATCTTGAAGGGGCGAAAAGACTGATGAATTTTTGGTTAAGCAAAGATAAAGAGGAATTAAAACAAGTATTTGCATAAGTAGGAAAAGAGAGGCATCTGTCTTTCTTTCAGATTAGACAAAATGCCTCCGAGAATGGACACTTTCTCGAGGCATTTTGTCTTTTTTAATATATTGTAGGCATTTTCATGCAAAATTGATTCTTTTGATTCCTTATAAAAGAGGGCTAAGAAGTCGTGAAAAGGATTCTTTGAAACGAATCCATAATGATCTTTTAGAATATTGTTCTGCTGTTAAATGGGTAGAAAACTCCATGTCTTCTAGGAAGTCATCTGTTAATTCATTAGCGATTTGTTCACTATAAATAAAAGCATTCACTTCAAAATTAAGTCTAAAGCTTCTCATATCAATATTGGCAGTTCCAACAGAAGCGATTTTTCGATCAACTAAAATCGTTTTAGCATGGATAAATCCATTTTCGTATATATAAATTTTCGCTCCAGCTTTTAGCATTTCACCGATATAAGAATAGGTTGCCCAATAGACAAACATATGATCTGGTTTGTTAGGAATCATTATTTTTACGTCGATTCCAGAGAGTGCAGCAATTCTTAATGTATCCAGTAAGCTTGCATCGGGAATAAAATAAGGTGTTTGAATATAAACACTTTCTTTTGCGGAAGTAATCATCTTAATATAGCCATTCTTTATTTGCTCCCATTCTGAATCAGGACCGCTTGATACAATTTGCATGCCGATATTCCCGATAATCTCCTCAATTTTTCCTGGAAAATAGTCAGGTGAATAATTAATTGCATGTAAATGTGAGGCTTGATTCCAGTCGAGAATAAATCTTGTTTGAATGGCATATACAGCTGTACCCACTATGCGTAAGTGAGTATCTCTCCAATAGCCAAATTTCGGATGAAGCCCTAAATATTCATCTCCAACATTAAATCCACCGATATAGCCAATTTTTCCATCAATAATTCCCAGTTTTCTATGATTTCGATAATTTAGGCGTAAATTGACTAAATGAAATTTACTTGGGAAAAATACTTCAACAAATCCACCTGCTGCCCGCAATTCTTTGAAAACCTTTTTACGCAATGTTCTAGAGCCGAGCTCATCATATAATAAACGAACTTCTACTCCTTCTTTTGCCTTTTCAACGAGTAGGCTAATAAGATCTGAGCCAATACCATCATTTTTAAGAATATAGTACTGTAAATGGATCGACTTTTTTGCATTTTTGATATCTGTAAATAATTGTTTGAATTTCTGGTTCCCATCTGTAAAGATTTCTACAGCATTGTTTTCTGTGAGAACGGCATCGTTGTTAAATAAATTCATATAAATTAAATCTTGATTTTTTCGAATTACTTCATTGGTAGTGCGCAATTGGTTAGAGCTTATTTGTAAAAGTTGGGAAGCTAAAATTGGCTCTATTCCGAGTTTTTTTCGCTCATCCCACTGAAATAACTTTCTATTTCGTAAATTTTGGCCGAAAAGTAAATATAAAATAAAGCCAAGGATAGGGATAAAGGTAAGTACCATTAACCATGCCCATGTAGCAATAGGATCTTTTCTTTCAAAGAAGATAACAAGAAAAGCAAAAATAATGTTAAGTAAAATAATGACACTTAAGATAATGGAATAAATGTGCATCGAATTCTTTTCCTTTCTCGCTAAAACAGCAGCTAAATGCGATACATAAAAGATCTTCGTAATACCAGTAAGACTAAATATTTGTGAATGTTCCTAAAGAAATATCCTGTACTATTATAGGGGATAAGGATAAAACTTGGTACTATTTTGATTTCTTTTTAAAAAGAAGAATACTCCTTTTTCCTTTATTGTGATAAAGTAGACTAGGAAAGCTTGTTAAATATTATAAGGTTTATAACAAAGCTGTTTTCGAAATTTGGTTATTGTTTGTACCAAATAGACCATGACTAATATGTTATGGTAGGAATTAGTCTATCGGTCAATCATTACCTAAATTGGAAATATACGTTCAGGTAAGGAGTATTTTTTATGGAAGAATTACATCTTGGAATGCTACTTTTTTTAATTGGAGCCGGATTTATTGCTGCATTTATTGATTCAGTTGTTGGTGGCGGCGGATTAATATCATTACCTGCTCTTTTATTTACCGGATTTCCACCACAAATTGCGTTAGGTACAAATAAGCTAGCCTCGACAATGGGATCATTAACTAGTTCGCTTTCTTTTATAAGGCATGGAAAAACGGATAAGAAATTGATAGTAAAACTCTTGCCTCTTTCCATTATTGGTTCCGCAATCGGAGTTTATGTTGTACAAAAAATACCATCCGAATCACTTAAGCCGTTAATCCTTGTTGTTTTAATCTTAGTAACTATTTATACACTTACGAAAAAAGAATGGGGAATAAACTCTACATATAATGGAATGACGAAAAAGAAGCTTTTCTTTGCTCTTTTCATTGTACCATTAATCGGTTTCTACGATGGTTTTTTAGGGGGAGGGACGGGTTCGTTCTTTTTATTTTCCTTTCTTTTAATGGGTTTTGATTTTGTGGAATCCGCTGGCAATGCCAAGGTTCTTAATTTCGGAAGTAATTTGACAGCACTTATCGTTTTTTTATGTTATGATTCAGTGTACTATTTATATGGTTTCGTGATGGGAATTGCTATGATTTTAGGAGCTTACATTGGTTCTCGCGTTGCCATTGCAAAAGGGTCAAATTATGTGAAAATATTATTTGTCCTTGTTTCTGCCACATTGATTGGAAAAAATATATATGATTACATAACAAATCGATAAATAAAAAGGCCGTTTGATAAATGATCGTTTTTCTGTATGAGCCGATGTTTATCAACAGCCTTTTATTTAAATACAGGACGATTCAGTGTACATTTCGATGGGTAAAGATAGGGCTATTAGGTTTTCGATAATCCTCACTGGCAAACTTTCCTTTTAAGCTTTCAATTAAATAAAGACCCATTAAATCATATAATTCTTGTTCATTTAATTCTTGAATAATATGTAATAAATCTTCTCTGCTCATTTCTTCTAAAAAAGCAAAGGCTAGCATATCAATATCCTCTTCATCCCCAGTTAGTTTATTTTTATATAAGTTGTAAAGTTCATCAACAATTTTCATTATGTTGTCCTCCTATTTCAGTCTATTATCTAATGTAACCGTTTTATTTAACCGTATTATATATGATAACATGATATTTTTGCTAGCTATAATGTGAACATTATGTTAAGAAAGATGAGTGTTTCTTGATCGTATTGTATTCATCTCATTTCAATAGATGGTTGGAATTACTATCTATAAAAAATAATACCCTTTTTATCGATAAAAAACTCCAGTTTTATAGATAGTATTTGTTATGATAATAATATATATCATAAAATCAGGTTAAAAGGCATGTATTTGCTTTAGTATGCAAGCTACTTATATTAATAATACATAATAATGGAGAAGGTATGGAGATATTTTATGATCAAAATA
>Ga0182738_1002287_pt1 | contig 22971 bp, 25 predicted proteins | sample eDN5th30CBELigMG_FD_128876 | JGI IMG/M metagenome (GOLD analysis project Ga0182738, IMG submission 128876) | Enriched Miracle-Growth compost microbial communities from Emeryville, California, USA - eDNA 5th pass 30_C BE-Lig MG (version 2)... ...
CCTATCTCGCCGGACCGCCGGCCCTGGTCGAGGCGGCGACGGCGCTGTTCGAGCAGCGCGGCATGCGGCGCAGCGACATCCACGCCGATGCCTTCTACACCGCCGCCGAAATGGCCAAGGCCGGAAGAAAGACGGGAGCGGAGCTATGACCGCTTGCTGGAAGGGCGCACGGCCATCGTCACCGGAGCCGGCCGCGGCATCGGCCGCGCCATCGCCGAGTTGCTCGCCGCCCACGGCGCGAGTGTCGCCGCCGATGTCGGCGCCTTGATCGCCGGCTATGGCCGTTTCGGCCAGGCCGGCTATGCCAGCGCCAAGGCCGGCCTGTTCGGCCTGACGCGCGCGGCGGCGATGGAACTCGCGCCCGAAGGATCACGGTCAATGCTGTGGCTCCATTCGCCGCCACGCGTATGACCGACGCCGTCGGAGCGACCAGCGGCATCCAGCATCATGCGGCCAACCTGGTGACGGCATTGTGCAGGCCTGCCGCCCGGGACATCACCGGCCAGTTCCTCGGCGTGCGCGGCCGCGAGGTCCTGCTCTTCAGCCAGCCGCGTCAGGTTGCGCGGCTCGAGGTCGGGACGGCCGAAACGACCCTCTCGTATAGCGATCCCTTACAAGCGGGCCAGTCATTGCCCTCATCCCGAGCGGAGCCGAAGGATCTCTTCACCCGGACAGAAGCGCAGGAACAGGTCCACTCCGCCTCCCCGCGCTCGGATCCCATCGGACACTGGAAGGGGCTTCATCTATAGTGGCTCCAGGTTCCAAGAGGCCCCAATGAAGCGCACCATCGGCAAGCTGAAGCGACCGTTCGGCAATCTGCATTACGAGGTCACCGGCCACGGGCCAGCACTGGTTTTCGCTCATGGGCTGGGCGGCAACCAGATGAGCTGGTGGCAGCAGGTCGCGCACTTTGCCGCGCAATACACCTGCGTGGCCTTCGCCCACCGTGGCTTCGCGCCGTCCGACCCGGTGCCGGGCGGCCCCAATCCGGAGAATTATTCGGGCGACCTGTCGGCGCTGATCGACCATCTCGGCTTCGACGACGTGCGCTTGGTGGGGCAGTCGATGGGCGGCTGGACGATGCTCGAATACGCCCTCGCCTTCCCCTCGACGGTGAAGGCGCTGGTGCTGAGCTCGACCTCCGGAACGATCGATCGCCGCGGCGCCGATCCGTCGGGAGGCGCGCAATACGACGCCTGGCAGAGCGATGCCGAGGCCAAGGTGGCCGCGGGCCTGCGCGACGGCATCCATCCGGCCATGGGTGCGACCGGCGCCACGCGCTTTCCGGCATTGCATCTCCTGTACAAGGCGATCGACGAGATGGCCGGGGGACTGGACAAGGAGCGTGTGCGCGCCGGCCTGCGCCGCACCGCGCAGCGCGCCCTCGACGAGCTTGCCGGTTTCCGCGTACCGACCCTGTTGATTGCGGGGGGCGAGGACGTCGTCTTCCCACCCTTCCTCGCCAAAACCATCGCCGCAAGGCTGCCGTGCGCCGACGCACACGTGATCCCCGATGCTGGACACTCGCCATATTTCGAGCAGGCGGCTACTTTCAATCGTCTGGTGGAGGATTTCCTGTCGCTCCACCGCTAGGAGGAGATGTTGTCCAAGGACAACCCGCGGATCGCCGTGCTGGGATTCACCATCGAATGCAATCGCTTCTCGCCGGTCAGCACCGCTGAGGATTTCGAGACCGACGTCGACATTCGCGGCAATCGCATCGTCGCCGAAGGCCGCGCCGAAGCCTCGATCACCCTGCCCGACCTGCCCGGCTTCTTCACCGAGATGGACCGCACCGGCCCCTGGACGCCGGTGCCGTTGCGCGTCTCCCAGGCGCAGCCCGGCGGACCGGTCGAGGAGAGCTTCTTCAAGGGCTTCCTCGCCGAGATCGCCTCGGGCCTGAAATCCGCGCTGCCGGTCGACGGCGTGTTCGTCTCCTGCCACGGCGCGGCCCTGGCCGAGGGGACCGATGATCCGGACGGCGACCTGCTCGAGCTGGTTCGCTCGATCGTGGGTCCCGGCGTGCCGGTGGTGGCGGTGTTCGATCTGCACGCCAATGTCTCGCGCCGCATGACGGACAATCTCTCCGTCTTTGTCGGCTATCTCGAGAACCCGCACAACGACATCCACGAGCGCGGCATCGAAGCCGCGAAACACATGCGCGAATGCCTGGCCGGTGCGCAGACTGCCGTCACCATGGTGAAGGTACCGATCGTCGCGCCGCAGATCGCGCTGCTCACCGCGCGCGGTCCCTACGCCGATCTCATCAAATACGGCCAGACGAAAATCGGCGGTGACATCGTGAATGTCTCGGTGATGGCAGGCTTCGCCTACGCTGACTCGCCCAAGAACGGACTCACGGCCGTGGTCACCGCACGCAACGGCAAGCGCGAGGCGGCGGCCGCCCTGTCGCTCGACATCGCCCAGCGCGCCTGGGGCATGAAGGAGCGCTTCAAGCGCGGCATGATGGCCTTGTCGGACGCCGTCGCGCTCGCAACTTCCGTCGGCCGCGACCGGCGGCGCAAGCCGATCATCCTGGCCGACGTCGCCGACAATCCCGGCGGCGGCGCGCGCGGCAACACGACCTACCTGCTGCGCGCCCTCAAGGCCGCCGGCGCCCGCGGCGTGATCTTCGGCGTCTTCAATGATGCCGCGCTGGCCGCACGAGCTCATGAGCTGGGCGAAGGCGCCGCCTTCACCGCCTCCTTCAACACGAAGGAGACGCACGAATTCTCGCTGCCGTTCGATTGCGAGGCCAAGGTCGTCAAGCTGACCGACGGCAAGTACGTCGGCCGCCGTGGCGTGCTGCGCAACGTCGCCGCCGACATGGGACCGTCGGCGCTGCTCGATCTCGGCGGCATCCAGATCGTGGTCATCACCCACCGCTGCCAGTGCATGGACCCGCGCCAGTTCGAGAGCTTCGGCCTCGACATCGCCGCCGCCCGCGTCGTCGTGGTCAAGAGTCGCGGCCATTTCCGCGGCGGCTTCGACGAGTTCTTCAAGCCCGAGCAGATCTACGAGGTCGACTGCCCGGGCCTGACATCGCCGGTGCTGGCCAACTTCACCTGGACCAAGCTCCCGCGCCCCGTCTACCCGCTCGACGAGGAGACGACCTGGACGCCGCCGACGAGCGTGTGAACTCAGGGGACCGCGCGCCTCCAGCGCGCGGTCCAGAAGAGCTTGACCATACCGCGACCGCAGCCTTCACTGCAGCAACCATGAATCTGCAGGAGCCGATCATGCTGCGCCGTTCGCTGTTCGCCCTTTCCGCGTTGCTGCTGGCAGGACCGGCGGTGGCGCAGCCGAAGACACTCAAGGTGGTGATGCACTCGGATCTGAAGATCCTCGATCCGATCTGGACCACCGCCTACATCGTCCGCAATCACGGCTACCTCATCTACGACACGCTGTTTGCCCTGGACGCCAAGCTCGAGCCGCAGCCGCAGATGGTGGAGAGCTGGACGGTAAGCGACGACAAGCTCACCTGGACCTTCAAGCTGCGCGACGGCCTCGAGTGGACCGACGGCACACCGGTGACCACCGCCGACGTCATCCCCTCGATCAAGCGCTTCACCGCAAAGGACGTGCAGGGCGGCCTGCTCGCCAGGATGACCAGCGAAATGAGCGCAGTCGACGACCGCAGCTTCCGCATCGTGCTCAAGGAGCCGTTCGGGCTGGTGCTCAAGACTCTGGCCAAGTCGGCTTCGGTGCCGTTGTTCGTCATGCCCAAGCGGGTCGCCGAGCTGCCGATCACCCAGCAGCTCGCCGATACCACCGGCTCGGGCCCGTTCATCTTCAAGAAGGACGAATGGAAGCCCGGCGAGAAGGTCGTCTATGTCCGCAATCCCGACTATAAGCCGCGCGCCGAGCCGCCTTCGGGCCTGGCCGGAGGCAAGGTCGCCAAGCTCGATCGCATCGAATGGATCTCGATCCCGGACGGCCAGACCGCGATCAACGCCCTGCTCTCGGGCGAAATCGACATGATCGAGGCGCCGGCACACGACCTGTTGCCGGTGCTAGAGAAGGACAAGAACGTCGAGGTCGTTGTCCCGGACACATTGGGCAGCACCTACATTTTTCGCTTCAACTGGAAGCAGCCGCCGTTCGACAATCCGAAGATCCGACGGGCCGCGGAGTATGCGCTGAACCAGGCCGACTTCATGAAGGCCACCATCGGTGACCCGCGCTACTACAGGGAATGCCGCGCCATGTTCGGCTGCGGCGCGCCGTTCGAGAGCACGGTCGGCTTCGACGGCATCCTGCACTCGAATTTCGAGGAGTCGAAGAAGCTGCTGAAGGAGGCCGGCTACGACGGCAAGCCGATCGTGGTGCTGCACACGACCGACCTCAACGTCCTCATCAATCTCGGCCCGGTGGCCAAGAGCCTGCTCGAGAAGGGCGGCTTCAATGTCGACATGCAGTCGATGGATTGGCAGACGCAGGTCTCGCGGCGCGCCAAGAAGGACCCGGCCGACAAGGGCGGCTGGAATATCTCGATGACCGCGGCCTCGACGGTGCTGCTCTCCGATCCGATCGTGAACCACTATACCGAGGCGAGCGGTGACCGCGCCCAGTTCGGCTGGCCGCTGGACGAGGAGATCGAGAAGCTGCGCCTCGAGTTCGCGCGAGAGAGCGATCCCAAGCAGCAGCTCGCGCTGGCGGAGAAGATCCAGAAGCGCGTGCTCGATCTCGGTGTCACCGTGCCGCTCGGCCAGTTCGTGCAGCCGATGGCGCGGCGCAGGTCGGTGAGCGGCAACATTCCCTCCCCGATCACGGTGTTCTGGAACGTCGAGAAGAAGTAGCCCCGATCACCGGTCCGGAAGCGGGATGAATTCCGGATCGCCGGGCACCTTGGCGAAGCGGCCTTCCTTCCAGTCGGCCTTGGCCTTCTCGATGCGTTCCTTCGAGGAGGAGACGAAGTTCCACCAGATATGGCGGGGACCGTCCATCGGCGCGCCGCCCAGCAGCATCAGCTTGGCCCCGTCCGCCCCTGCCAGCACATCGATCGGGGGGCCCGCTGCCAGCACGGCAAGATCGCCGACCGCGATCTGCCGATCGCCGATCACGACACTGCCGTGCGAGACATAGACCCCGCGCTCGGCATGCTCCGGCGAGACCGTGATCCGGGCCCCTGCCGGCATTTCCGCCGCGACATAGAAGATCGGCGAGAAGTGAGTCGTCGGTGCCGTGTGTCCGGCATAGGTGCCGACGATCAGGCGCAGCGCCGATCCGCCCTCGTTCCACGCCGGCAGGTCAGCGGCCGCGACATGCTGGAAGGCAGGCGCCGTCTCCTCGTGTGCGTGCGGCAGCGCCACCCAGGTCTGGACTCCATGCATGGTGAAGCCCGTGCGCTTCATCTCTTCCTCGGTGCGCTCGCTGTGGGCGATACCGCTCCCGGCAGTCATCCAGTTGACGTCGCCCGGCCGGATCGCCTGCGCGTAGCCCAGGCTGTCGCGATGGAAGATGCCGCCCTCGAACAGGTAGCTGACCGTCGCCAGGCCGATATGCGGATGAGGCCGAACCGACATGCCGTCGCCGCCCGGCGGCACCGTCATCGGCCCAAAATGATCGAGGAAGATGAACGGCCCGACCATCCGCCGCTTCACGCTCGGCAATACGCGGCGGACGGCGAAGCCGGGTCCCAATTCGTGCGCGCGGCCCTGGATCAGAAGCTCGATCGGATCGGACATCTCGTTCTCCCTGCGCCGGTTATGGCCGACGGGTCGCAGTGGTCAACCCCGAAAGGCGCCGTTTCATGGGTTACGCGGCATGGAGCACGATTGACTCCCGGCAAGAGATCCCGCACTGCAGCATGGGCATCGGGAAAACGCCTGCGCACCGTGTAGTTTTCCACGACCATGGCCGGGTCTTCGCCTAGAGAATGCGAATTCTCCTGCAATATCAATGACCTGCGGCACTGTGGCATTTTTGCCACTTTTCGTTGGACTCGTGGAATTTGGCTGGCCAGTATTCAGCAAGGGACGATTGCGGGGAGCGCTGGCCGGGAGGGCCGGCAAGTCGCTGTTGGCCTCGAGTGTGTCGCAGGCAATACGGGAGAGGCGAATGGCGATCACGACGACGCGCGAACAGCGCGGCGACCGTCCGCAGATGGTGCGTGCCTTCCTGGCCGTTACGATGGCGGTTTCCACCCTCGGCCTTCTTGCCGCCAGCGGTGCGGTCGCGCAGGTCAAGACGCCCAGCAAGCACCACTTCAAACCAGGCCCCCGGACGACCGCTTCCAAGTCGTCACCCACCGATAACCAGGCCGATCAGCTCAACGAGAAATGGCTGAGCGAGTTCAACAGGGAAAAGGCCAAGGCAGTTTCCGCAGCTCCGGCCGCCGCCGCAGCGGCTCCGACGGGCCAGGCGGCCCCCCACACTGCCGAACCGGACGACGAGCGCGCATCGAGCGTGCCCACCATGGCGGCCCTGCCGGGCGCCGGCGCGCGCACCGTGGTTCCAGGATCGGTCAAATTCATAGAGGCCAATGGGCTGTCCGGCTTCAGCGCCGTGTCCGGCGCCGCCGCGCAGCCCAGCCTGAAGCATCTCAGCGAAGCCTTCGCCGGCTTCTCGGCCGGCAACGCCAGGATCGAGCTGTTCGAAGGCCGCACCGGCGACGGCGCGACCCGCCTGCTGGTTGCCAGCATCGGCGACGGCAAGAGCAAGCGGTCCTATTGGTGGTTCACGCCGTTCGACCAGCCCGAAGGCTGGTTCGACGAGAACGGCATGCGGGTCGGCGGCGCGCCGCTCGCCGAGCCGCGGCCCGACGCCCGCATCTCCTCGCCGTTCGGCACCCGCCGCTATTACGGCCGCAGGAGCGGCAAGGGCTTTCACAACGGCATCGACTTCGAGGGCAGGACCGGCGATCCGATCTACGCAGCCGCCGATGGCGTGATCAACCATCAGGACTGGTACTACAACTACGGCCGCACGGTGAAGATCACCCATGCCGACAATTTCGAGACGCTCTACGCCCACATGTCGCGCTTCGTGACGGGCATCGGCCCGGGCAGCCATGTCCGCAAGGGCGACGTGATCGGCTATGTCGGCTCGACCGGCCGCTCGCATGGCTCGCATCTGCATTTCTCGACCATCGTCGACGGCCAGTTCGTCGATCCCGCGCCGTACATCTTCGACCGGGGCGGCGCCAGCGCGCTCAGCGGCAACTCGCTTGTGGCCTTTCGCCAGTGGCAGCAGGACGTCCGCTCGGCCACGATAGGGCAGCAGCGCAACGGCCAGCGACAGCTCTAACGTCCCAACTCGAAAGTTCGTGCGACCTTGGCTTTGGCGCCAGCCTGCGCACGACGCCCTCTCGAGCGCAGCGAGGAATGCGCGGCCACCCGTGCAGGCCGGCATTGCGCCGACCACCATGTTCGCCTAGAAATTGCGCTTCCACTGAAATGGCCGTCCGCCGGCCACGAGCGACGCAATAAGCACCAGGGAAGGACCCTCATGTTCAACAAGTTCATCGTCGCCGGCACCGCTGCCGCCGCGCTGCTGGGCATCGCGAGCACGGCCCAGGCCGGCAAGGATCTTGACGCGGTCAAGGCACGCGGCACCCTGATCTGCGGCGTCAACACCGGCGTCGCGGGCTTCGCGCAACCGGACGACAAAGGCAAGTGGACGGGCCTCGACGTCGATGTCTGCCGCGCCACCGCCGCGGCGATCTTCGGCGATGCCGAGAAGGTCAAGTATGTGCCGACCACGGCGCAGCAGCGCTTCACCGCGCTGCAGTCGGGCGAGGTCGACATCCTGTCGCGCAACACGACATGGACGCTCCAGCGCGACACCGCGCTCGGCCTCGATTTCACCGGCGTCAACTATTACGATGGCCAGGGCTTCATGGTGGCCAAGAAGCTCGGCGTGAAGAGCGCCAAGGAGCTGAACGGCGCCACGGTCTGCGTGCAGCCGGGCACAACCACCGAGCTCAACCTCGCCGACTACTTCCGCGCCAACAAGATGACCTTCAAGCCGGTGGTCATCGAGAAGGTCGAGGAGATTCGCGCCGCCTTCTATGCCGGCCGCTGCGACGTCTACACGACCGATGCGTCCGGTCTCTATTCGACCCGCGCGGCCAATACGCCGGCGCCGCTCAAGGCCGACGACTTCATCGTCCTGCCCGAGATCATCTCCAAGGAGCCGCTGGGACCTGCCGTTCGCCAGGGCGACAACCAGTTCGCCGACATCGTGCGCTGGGCGCTCTATGCCATGGTCGAGGCCGAGGAGTACGGCATCACGTCCAAGAACGTCGACGAGATGACGAAGAGCGAGAATCCCACCATCCGGCGCATCCTCGGCGTCACCCCCGGCATGGGCAAGGCGCTCGGCGTCGACGAGAAGTGGGTCTACACCATCATCAAGCAGGTCGGGAACTACGGCGAGAGCTTCGACCGCAACGTCGGCATGGGCAGCCCGCTCAAGATCGAACGCGGCCTCAATGCGCTGTGGACCAAGGGCGGCTTGCAATACGCTCCGCCGATCCGCTGAGCGACCGATCCTTCATTGCGTCATGCCGCCGCCCCTCGGGGCGGCGGTTTGCATATGAGTTATGAGCATGAGACCGTTGGTCCGACAAGGGGGGAGAAAATGGACAAAGCAAAGCGGCTGATGGCCGGGCTCGCGACAGTTGCCGTGGCGACGGCGGGCTTTCTCGGGCCGGCATCGGCCGGGCCAGTCCTCGATGCCGTCAAGGCGCGCGGTTCCGTTGTTTGCGGAACCGGCACCGGGACCGCCGGCTACTACATGCCGGACAGCCAGGGCAAGTGGAAGGGCCTGGCGGTCGACGTGTGCCGTGCCGTTGCCGCGGCGATTTTCGGCGATGCGGAAAAGGTGAAGTACGTGCCGCTCACGTCACAGCAGCGCTTCACCGCCATCCAGTCGGGCGAAGTCGACATGCTGGTCGGCAATGCGACCTGGACACTCACGCGCGACACGGCACTCGGGCTCGATTTCACCGGCGTGTACTACTATGACGGCCAGAGCTTCCTGGTACCCAAGAAGCTCGGCGTGAAGAGCGCCAGGGAGCTGGATGGCGCAACGGTCTGCGTCGCGCCGGGCACCACTACCGAGCTCAACCTCGCCGACTACTTCCGGACCAACAAGATGGCCTTCAAGCCGGTCGTCATCGAGAAGATCGACGAGATCCGGGCCGCCTTCTTCGCCGGCCGCTGCGACGTCTACACCACCGACGCCTCGAGCCTGGCCGCGACGCGGGCCGCCAACGTCCCGCCGCCGCGCACGTTCGACGACTTCCTGATCCTGCCCGAGATCATCTCCAAGGAGCCGCTGGGACCGGTTGTCCGCCACGGCGACAATCAATTCGCCGATATCGTGCGCTGGGCCCTGTTCGCCATGGTCGAGGCGGAGGAGCATGGCATCACGTCGAAGAACGTCGACGACATGCTGAAGAGCGAGAATCCGACGATCAGGCGCATCCTCGGCGTCACGCCCGGCATGGGCAAGGCGCTCGGCGTCGACGAGAAGTGGGTCTACGCCATCGTCAAGCAGGTCGGGAACTACGGCGAAAGCTTCGAGCGCAATGTCGGCAAGGACAGTCCGCTGAAGATCGAGCGCGGCCTCAACAAGCTGTGGACCCAAGGCGGCCTGCAATACGCGCCGCCGATTCGCTGAGGCCACTATATCGCCGGGGGTGTTGCATTTGGCCTGTTGCTTGCAAGCCTTGCGAGGGCGACACTTGGGGTAAGAAAAGGCGTCTGGGATAAGACAAAAGGGAGGAAAGAATGCACAAGATTTCACTGGCTGCCGCCGTGGGGCTGGGGGCGGTCCTGGCGTCCGGGACCGCCATGGCCGGCAAGGACCTCGATGCGATCCGGGCACGCGGCAACCTGATCTGCGGCGTGGGCCAGGGCACGGCGGGCTTCATGATGGCCGACAGCCAGGGCAAGTGGGTCGGGCTCGATGTCGATGTCTGCCGGGCCGTCGCCACCGCCATCTTCGGCGACGCCGAGAAGGTGAAATACGTGCCGCTGTCCTCGCAGCAGCGCTTCACCGCGCTGCAGTCGGGCGAGGTCGACATCCTGTCGAACAACACGACCGATACGCTGACGCGCGATACCGCGCTCGGCCTCGATTTCACCGCGGTCACCTATTATGACGGTCAGGGATTCCTGGTGCCCAAGAAGCTCGGCGTGAAGAGCGCCAAGGAGCTGAACGGCGCCACGGTCTGCGTCGCGCCCGGCACCACCACCGAGCTCAACCTCGCCGATTACTTCCGGGCCACCAAGATGACCTTCAAGCCGGTGGTCATCGAGAAGGTCGACGAGGTGCGTGCCGCGTTCTTCTCGGGCCGCTGCGACGTCTACACCAACGATTCGTCGAGCCTCTATGCGACACGCGCCGCCAACCCGCCGCCGCCGCTCAAGCCCGAGGACTTCATCGTCCTGCCCGAGATCATCTCCAAGGAGCCGCTCGCCCCGGCCGTACGCCATGGCGACAACCAGTTCGCCGACATCGTGCGCTGGACGCAGTACGCGATGGTCGAGGCCGAGGAATACGGCATCACGTCGAAGAACGTCGACGACATGCTGAAGAGCGAGAATCCGACGATCAAGCGCATCCTCGGCGTAACGCCCGGCATGGGCAAGGCGCTCGGGGTCGACGAGAAGTGGGTCTACAACATCGTCAAGCAGGTCGGTAACTACGGCGAGAGCTTCGAGCGCAACGTGGGCCAAGGCTCGCCGCTCAAGATCGAGCGCGGCCTCAACAAGCTGTGGACGCAGGGCGGCCTGCAGTACGCCCCACCGATCCGGTGACGCGATGAAACAGGCATCGATCGCAGCGGCCATCGGATCGGCGATGGCCCTGTCATCGGGCACGGCACTGGCCGGCGGGAGTCCCGACGCGATCGAGGCCCGCGGCAGCCTTGTCCGCGGGCCGGACGTCGTCAGGCAGGTCGGCAACGACGGCGAGAGCCATGACAGGCACGTCGGTCCGAATTCCCTGCTCGAGATCGATCGGGGCGTGAACAGGCTGTGGACGCAGGGCGGCATCCAGTACGCCCCGCCGCTCCGCTGATTCAGGGAGTTCAAGGAATGGCAGTCGAGACGCTCGGCTCCAGGTCACGGGCAAAGGTTTCACCCTGGAACGACCCCGTCATCCGCGGCTGGGTCTTCCAGATCATCGTCGTCGGCCTCGTGGGTCTGCTCGCCTGGTTCCTGGTCAGCAACACCCTCGAGAACCTGCAGCGCCAGAAGATCGCGTCGGGCTTCGACTATCTCGGACGCGAGGCAGGCTTCGAGATCGGCGACACGATGATCGCCTATTCGCCGGCCAGCACCTATGCGCGCGCCATCCTGGTCGGCATGCTGAACACGCTGAAGGTAGCGGTTCTGGGCATCTTCATGTGCACCATCCTCGGCACCTTGATCGGCATCGGACGGCTCTCGCCCAACTGGCTGCTGGCCAAGGTGTGCGAAGGCTATGTCGAGATGTTCCGGAATGTGCCCCTGCTGCTGTGGCTGTTCCTGATCTACAAGCTGATCAGCGAGGCCTTCCCCGGCCCGCGCCAGGCGATCAACGTCCTGGACTCGTTCTTCCTCAGCAATCGCGGCCTCTACTTCCCGGTGCCGCTCGCCAGTCCGGTTCATGCCTGGATGGGAATTGCGCTGCTGGTCGGCATCGCGGCAACTTTCGTGATGAAGCGCTGGGCCAAGAAGCGCCAGGACGCCACCGGCCAGCCCTTTCCCGTCATCTGGACCGGCGCCGGGCTGGTGCTCGGCCTGCCCATCCTCGTCTGGCTGCTGGGCGGCGCGCCGCACCAGATGAGCTGGCCCCAGCTCAAGGGCTTCAACTTCGACGGCGGCACGGTGATCCAGCCGGAATTCACCGCGCTGCTGGTCGGCCTGGTGCTCTACACCTCCGCCTTCGTGGCCGAGATCGTGCGCTCGGGAATCCTGGCCCTCAACAAGGGCCAGAGCGAAGCGGCGATGGCGATCGGCCTGTCGCGCACGCAGGTGATGCGGCTCGTTCTGCTGCCGCAGGCGCTGCGCATCATCGTGCCGCCGATGACCAGCCAGTATCTCAACATCACCAAGAACAGCTCGCTGGCCATCGCCATCGGCTATCCCGACCTGGTCGCATCGGTGAACGTCACGATCAACCAGACCGGCCAGGCGATCGAGAACATCCTGATCATCATGGCGGCCTACCTGTCGGTCAGCCTGTCGATCTCGGCCTTCATGAACTGGTACAACAAGCGCATCGCGCTGCGGGAGCGCTGACATGACCGACGCCATGCCCGTCGGCGAACGCCGGCAACTCGCACCTCCCACCGTCGACACCGGCGCCTTCGGCTGGGCGCGCAAGAACCTGTTCTCGAGCTGGGGCAACAGCCTCACGACGATCGTGCTGGCGCTGTTCTTCGGCTGGCTGCTGTCGTGGTTCCTGAACTGGGCGCTGTTCACCGCCACCTTCGATGCCAAGACCGGCGCCGAATGCCGCGGCCATGGCGCCTGCTGGGCGCTGATCCACGAGAAATACCGCTACATCTTCTTCGGCTCGTTCCCCTACGAACAGCATTGGCGGCCGCTGTTCGCCGTCATCGCCATGCTGGCGATGCTGGTCCTGAGCGCCGACCGGCGGATGTGGAACAAGCGGCTGCTGCTGATCTGGGGCGTCGGCACCTTCGTCACCTTCCTGCTGATGTTCGGCCAGCTCCATATCTCGATCGGCCTGATCCTGTTCGTGGCGCTGGCGGCCGGCGGACTGGGCATGATCCTGCACGGCACCATCGCGTCGCCGGCCGAGATCAACGGCTGGCGGGCGCTCGCGGCGATCGGCGCGATCGGGCTGCTCCTCCGCCTCTTCGGCGTGCTGCCGGCGTGGAGCCTCGCCATCGCGCCGCTCAGCTACGTCGAGACCGGCCTGTGGGGCGGCATTCCGGTGACGATGATCCTCGCCACCTACGGCCTGGTCTTCGCCTTCCCGTTCGGCATCCTGCTGGCGCTCGGCCGGCGCTCCAACCTGCCGTTGATCAAGGGCCTGTGCGTCGGCTTCATCGAGCTGATCCGCGGCGTGCCGCTGATCAGCCTGCTGATCATGGCCTCGGTCATGCTGCCGCTGTTCCTGCCCTCGGGCATGACGATCGACAAGTTCCTGCGCGCCCAGGTGGCGGTAATCCTGTTCGCCGGCGCCTACATCGCCGAGATCGTCCGCGGCGGCCTGCAGTCGCTGCCCAAGGGCCAGTTCGAGGCGGCCGACGCGATGGGCCTCAGCTACGCGCAGAAGACGACGCTGATCATCCTGCCGCAGGCGCTGCGGGTCGTGATCCCGCCGTTGATCAACACCTTCATCGGCTTCTTCAAGGACACCTCGCTGGTGCTGATCATCGGCATCTTCGACTTTCTGAACACCGCCAACCAGGCGCTGGTCGATCCCAACTGGGCCGGTTTCCCCGGCGAGGTCTACCTGTTCGCCGCCTTCGTCTACTTCTGCTTCTGCTTCTCGATGTCGCGCTACTCCAAGCATCTCGAGATCGAGCTCAACAAGGGGACTCGTCGCTGATGGCCACCACCGCCGCCAAAGCCAGGCAGGACCTCTCCACCGCGCCGTCGGTGATCACGCTCAGGGGCGTGAACAAGTGGTACGGCCAGTTCCATGTGCTGTCGGACATCAACCTCGACGTGAAGCTCGGCGAGAAGATCGTCGTCTGCGGCCCGTCGGGCTCGGGCAAGTCGACCCTGATCCGCTGCATCAACCGGCTCGAGGAGCACCAGCAGGGCGATATCGTCGTCGACGGCGTGACGCTCTCCAACGACGTGAAGAACATCGAGGCCATCCGCCGCGAGGTCGGCATGGTGTTCCAGTCGTTCAACCTGTTCCCGCACCTCACCATCCTCGACAACCTCACCCTGGCGCCGATCTGGGTGAAGAAGATGCCGAAGAAGGACGCCGAGGAGGTGGCGATGAACCTCCTGACGCGCGTGCGCATCCCCGAGCAGGCCAACAAGTATCCCGGCCAGCTCTCGGGCGGCCAGCAGCAGCGTGTCGCGATCGCCCGCGCGCTCTGCATGCGGCCCAAGATCATGCTGTTCGACGAGCCGACCTCGGCGCTCGACCCCGAGATGGTCAAGGAGGTGCTCGACGTCATGGTCGAGCTGGCACGCGAGGGCATGACGATGATCTGCGTGACCCACGAGATGGGCTTCGCCCGCGCCGTGGCCGACCGCGTGATCTTCATGGACCGCGGCGAGATCGTCGAGCAGAACGAGCCCGAGGAGTTCTTCGCCAATCCAAAGAACGAGCGCACCAGGCTCTTCCTCGGCCAGATCCTGCATCACTGAGTTGTCATCCTGAACGAAGCGAAGAAGCTCACGCTGTTCTAAAGAACACCTTCTGAAATGGCGCTGATCCTTCTTCGCTCAGGACGACAGCGGACTCGCATGGGATGACAATCGTATGAAGCTCCTCATCACCGGCGGCGCCGGCTTCATCGGCTCGGCGGTCGTGCGGCACGTGATCCGCACCACCGACTGGTCGGTCGCGAACGTCGACGTGCTGACCTACGCCGGCAACCTCGAGTCGCTGGCGGAAGCAGGCGCCAGCAACCGCCATCGGCACTACAGGGTCGACATCCGCGACCGGCCGGCGCTCGACTCGGTCTTCGCCGAAACGAAACCGGACGCCGTGCTGCACCTCGCGGCAGAAAGTCATGTCGACCGCTCGATCGATGGCGCCGCACCCTTCATCGAAACCAATGTCTGCGGCACCTACACGCTGCTCGAGGCTACCCTGGCTTACTGGCGCACTCTCGACGCCGAGGCCCACGAGCGCTTCCGCTTCCAGCACATCTCGACCGACGAGGTGTTCGGCTCGCTCGGTTCCACCGGCAAGTTCATCGAGTCTACACCCTACGCGCCCAATTCCCCCTACTCCGCGAGCAAGGCCGCCTCCGACCATCTCGTGCGCGCCTGGCATCATACCTACGGCCTGCCGGTGCTCACGACCAACTGCTCGAACAATTATGGCCCGTATCATTTTCCGGAGAAGCTGATCCCGCTGGTGATCATCCGCGCCCTGCGCGGCGAGAAGCTGCCGGTCTACGGCAAGGGCGAGAACGTGCGCGACTGGCTGCATGTCGAGGATCATGCCGAAGCCCTCACGACCGTCCTGACCCGCGGACGGCCGGGCGAAAGCTACAATGTCGGCGGCGACAGCGAACGACGGAACATCGACGTCGTGCGCGGGATATGCCGCCTGCTCGACGAGATGCTGCCCGACAGCCCCAACCGGCCGCACGAACGACTGATCGAGTTCGTCACCGACCGGCCGGGGCACGACGCACGCTATGCGATCGACGCCTCGAAGATCCGGCGCGAGCTCGGCTGGCAGCCACGTCACGGTTTTGACAACGGCCTGCGTGCGACCGTGCGCTGGTTTCTCGATCACAAGGTCTGGTGGGAACGCATCATGAGCGGCGCCTATCGTGGGGAGCGGCTCGGCCTGCCTGGCTGACACAGGCATGTCCCCGCGGGACGCCCGCTCTCAAGCCGCCGCTTTGACGACCGGCACCTGCTCGTATCGTACGAAGACCGTGGAGCGGCAGGCACCGTCCGGCAAGACCGTCGTGACCGAGAGCGCCGGCGTCAGCACGCCCGTCGTCCGGGAATGAAGCTCGACCTTCCCCGGCCCCACCATCGCCTCCGTCCGGACCGCACTACCCGAGTTGCCGCATCAGATCGGACCAACGGTCGAGGATCGGCATGATCTTGTCCTCTTTCTCCGCCGGCAGGGTAAACACCACTCGGTCGATCCCGACATCCTGGCAAAGCTTCAGCCGGTCGAGGCTGTCCGGCGTGCGGAAGATGCTGATGGGCAGGCTTGCCGGGTCGCGACCAGCATCCGCCGCCATCTTGCGGAAGGTGTGGATCGACTCGACGCCGTCGGTCTCCAGCCAGTCATCGCGGGGAATCCAGCCGTCGCCGTAACGGAAGGCGCGCTTGGCGGCATATTCGAGGCGGCCGCCGACGATGATCGGCGGATGCGGCTTCTGAAACGGTTTGGGCCACTGCTTCATCTTGTCGAAATTGACGAACTCGCCGTGATACTCAGGTTCCTCGTTGGCCCAGATCGTCTTCATCGCCTCGATACGCTCGCGCGCCAGCTTGTGACGTGTCCTGAACACGGTGCCGTGGTTCTCGATCTCGTCCTGGTTCCAGCCGTTGCCGACACCGAAAAGGAACCGCCCATTGGAGAGCTGGTCGATGGTCGAGACTTCCTTGGCGGTGATGATCGGATCGCGCTGGATGATGAGCGCGATGCCGGTGCCGACCTTCAGCCTGGTCGTGGCCGTTGCCGCCGCGTTCAGGACCAGGAACGGGTCCATGATGTCGTAGTACGGCCGGATCAGCCCGCCGCCGGCCGGATACTGCGTCTTGCGCGACGACGGGATGTGCGTGTGCTCAGGCACCCACAGCGATTCGAATCCCCGTTCCTCCAGCTCCTTCGCCAGAGGGGCCGGCCGCATGGAATCCGTCGTGAAGAACATCACCGCGCCGATCTTCATCGCTCGTCTCTCCCTCTCCTGCGCCGAGTGTAGGACGAACCGGCATGCCAACGCACGCTTGCTGATGCTTGCCCTTCCCGGCCTCGAGGGGCCCGGTCCGATGAAAGACGGCAGTCGGCTTGCGGACGAGCGGCGGTGGTTTCATGAGCTCGAAGTTCCGGCCGTCGCAGGCCGCACCTTCATTGGACCGCGCGCATCCAGCGCGCTCGAAATCTTGAGCGCGCAGGATGCGCGCGGTCCACTGAGCTAATTCAGCCGAGCCGCCTGGGCCATGACCTCGATCGCCTCGGGCTGGCGCGACCGGACGCTGATCGAATCGGCGCCCGAATCCTCCCACGCCCGATAGCGCTGCTTGATCCGCGCCGGCGGACCGACGAGCGACTTGAGGTCGACCCATTCGTCGGGCACGGCGGCGATCGCCTCGTCCTTGCGCTTGGCGAGATAGAGTTCCTGGATGCGCCTGGCGGCATCGCCGAAACCCCGTCGCACCATGATGTCGTTGTGGAAGTTCTTGGTCTTGTGGCCCATGCCGCCGACATAGAGCGCGACCTCGGGCTTCAGTCGCTGCAGCGCCGCCTTCACGTCGTTCTCGACCTCGACGTGGACCGAGGCCTGGGTGGTGAAGTTGTGGAACCCCTTGCCGTTGCCGGCACGCCGGAAGCCCTCCTCGAGCCACGGCCGGTATTCCTCCATCGCGCCCGGCACGAAGCCCATCGGCAGCCAGCCGTCGGCGATCTCCGCGGTAAGCCTGACCGTGCTCTCGCTGCCGGTCGCGAGATAGATCGGGATCCGGTTCATGTGCAGGATCGACTTCAGCGGCTTGGCGAGACCGGCGGAGCCTTCGCCGGTGTAAGGCAGCGAAATCTCCCTGCCCTCGTGCGTCACGGGCGCCTCACGCGCGAAGATCTTGCGCATGATCGCCACGTAATCCTTCATCCGGTAATAGGGCCGGCCCCAAGGCTGGCCGTACCAGCCTTCGACGATCTGCGGACCCGACACGCCGATACCGGCGATGAAGCGCCCGCCGCCCGCCATCGCATCGACGGTCGCGGCCGACATGGCGGCATTTGCCGGCGTACGCGCGGCGAGCTGCATGATGCCGGTACCGAGCTTGATGCGGCTGGTCCTGGCGGCCAGGAAGGCGAGCGGCGTGACGGCATCCGAGCCGTAAGCCTCGGCGGTCCAGACCGAATCATAGCCGAGCTCCTCGGCGCGCTGCACCAGTGCCACCGGTATGTCGAGCTGCGCCCGGGAATAACCGATCGAAAGGCCGAGCTTCATAAGGTTCCCCATGGTTGGCAACTATAGCAATACAGCAAAATTGAGGCGTGGAACCAATGTCAGGCCTCCGGGTTGTATCAGCACTCGACCACGGAATTCGGCAAAAGGGGTTCACCATGAGAAAGATTCTCTTCGCAACGGCCGGGGTGGCCCTCGCCACCCTCACCGCCGGCTGCGGCTACAGCCAGCGCACGCAATATGCCTCCGCGCCTCCGGGTGCGGTCTACTACGGCGACCGTACACCGGCGAGCACCTACTATGTCGCCCCTTCGGGCTATGCCTATCCGTCCAACGCCTATCCCAGCACGACGGGCTATTACTACTCGCAGGGCGATTACTACCGGAACTACCGGGGCATTCACTCGGCGCCCGAGCGCAACATGTAGGTCCGCACCGCCGCGGCGATCTTGTCGACCGACTCGAGGCTAACGTGCGGCCCGATAGGGAGGCTGAGGACGGTATCGGCAAGTTTCTCCGCCAGCGGAAAGGCCCCCTCCGTCAGGCCGAGATCGGCATAGGCCTGCTGTCGATGCGGCGGTATCGGGTAGTGAACCAGTGACCCGATTCCAGCTTCCTGGAGGGCCTCCATCAGCCCTGTCCGGCGCGCGGTGCGCACCACGTAGAGGTGCCACACGGGCTCCGCCCATTGCGGAACACGTGGAAGGCCAAAGCCCGGAATCCCATCGAGCCGATCGGCATAACGCGCGGCCACCATCCGGCGGCGCTCGTTCCATTCATCGAGCTTGCGGAGCCTCTCCCGGAGAAAAGCAGCCTGGAGCTCGTCGAGCCGCGAATTGAATCCACGCTCGATATTCACATATTTCACCCTGCTGCCGTAGTTGCGCATCGCGCGCAACCGGTCGGCCAGCTGCGCGTCGTCGGTCGTCACAGCGCCGCCATCACCGAACGCCCCGAGGTTCTTGGTCGGGAAGAAGCTGTGTGCGCCGGCATGGCCGAGCGCTCCGGTGCGGCGTCCCCGGACCTTCGCACCTTGCGCCTGGGCGACATCCTCGATCACCTTGAGCCCATGCCTGTTCGCCAGCGCCATGATGGCGTCCATGTCGGCAGGTTCGCCGTAGAGATGGACCGGCATGATGGCGCGTGTGCGCGGCGTGACGGCGGCCGCGATCCGATCGGGATCGATATTCGGACCGGCCGGCGTCGGCTCGACCGGCACGACGGTCGCGCCGGCTGCCGTTACCGCGAGCCATGTCGCGATATAGGTGTTCGACGGCACGATCACCTCGTCGCCGGGACCGAAATTCCACGCTCGCAAGGTCAGCTCCAGCGCCTCCAGGCCATTGCCGAGGCCAACGCAATGGCGAGTGCCGCAGAAGGCGGCGTACTCCTGCTCGAAGGCCTCGACCTCCTTGCCCAGCACGAACCAGCCCGATTCCATCACCCGCGCGTAAGCGGCATCGAGCTCCGGCTTCAGCTCGGCATAGACCGACTTCATGTCGAGGAACGGGATCATCGGTGCACTCTCACTTCGCGACGGAAGGCCTCGTAGTCACGCAGATAGTCGGCTTCCTCGTAGGGTGTCGAGGACAGCACCACGACGACCGTGCCGGGCACGAAGTCGGTCAGCTCGTGCCACACCCAGGGCGCGATATGGAGGCCGATGGTCGGATCGTCGAGCGTCACGGATTCCGTGACCGTGCTGTCGTCGAGATGGATGCGGCAGCTTCCGCTGACGGCGACGAGGACGAGTTGGGCCCGGCGGTGACCGTGACGACCGCGCCACTGACCGGGCGCGACATGATGCAGGTAGAAGAGGCGTCTGGGCTCGAAATCGAGGCCCCTGCCACGCTCGAGGAAATTGACGCTGCCGCGTGCGTCGGAAGCCCCCGGCACATCGATCCAGCGGCAGTTGCGGGCTTTCAACACAGGTAAGGTCATGGTCTCGACGGCGCTTGAAGCTTGCGTGCCTGCATGTACACCACTCCGCTCAGGGCCACCAAGCCGCCGACGATCTGGTAGGCGCTGGGGACGAAACCGTACACCATGGACCATAATACGGCGAAAAACGGCACGAGGTTCGTCCATAGCGCGGCGACGGCAACGCCAAGCCGCGACGCACCGACGTTCCAGCTGTAGCTCGCGACACCGCTGGCCAGCACGGCGATCGCGAGAATCTGCGTCCAGACCCATTCATCGGAAACGCCGAAGGGCGAACGCGCGAGGCCCAACGCCATCAGCACGACACTGGCCAGCAGCAGCCAGCCGCTCGCCGAGAGCGATGCGACGTAGGCGCGCTGGAGCTGGCTGGCGTGCGTGAACCAGATTTGCGCCTTGATGCTGTACACGGTCCATAAAGCCGAGCTCGCCAGCACGATGGCCTCGCCGCCCCCGAACACGAAGGAGCCACCGTCCGCCAGTCCGCTGGCCGACAGGATCGCGCCGCCGAGCAGGGTGAGACCGAGCGCCACGCCGAAGCCGGGGTCGAAGCGGGCCCCGGTCACGAAGCGAACCGTCACCGCCGAAACCAGCGGGCTCGCGACCTGGATCGTCGCGGCGGTGATCGGATTGCTGAAATAGATGCCGAGCGAATAGAAACCAAAGAAGCTCGCCATGATCAGGCCCAGCAGGAGGAACCGTTTCAGGCCGAGCTCGACCCTGAGCGCGCGGGCGCCTTCGAGCAGCAGCAGCAGGATGGCCAGGGTCACCGCCGCCGTCGCGGTGCGGATCGTCGCCAGCGGCAGGAGATCGAAATGGACCAGCATCACTTTCGTGACCGGCAGGTTGGCGCCCCAGCTCGCGCCGACGAACAGCATGGCGCCGAAGGCGCCGACCAGGTCGCGCCGCTCGCGGGTCACCGACGGGCCAGGCGTATCTGGCGGAGCTGGTGGGCGGCAATGCCGGCCATGACGATCGCGCCCCCCAGAAGCTGCAGCCAGCTCGGCTCCGCCCCCATCGCTGCGGCGAGCCCGATGGCGAACACCGGCGCGGAGTTCGAGAACAGCGAGGCGACGGCCACGCCGACCAGCGACACGCCGGTGTTCCAAAGCAGGATCGCCGCCGCCACGCCCAGCACGCCGATCCAGAGCATCATGCCGGCCTCCGCTCCGGTTGGAGGGCGATCGGGCCACTGGATGCCCACCGTCGCCCAGACCACGGCGCAGACCCCCGCCAGCAGCACGCTCGCCACGCTCGTGGTCAGGGCCGACAGCATGAGCTGGCCGCGATCGGCGAGCCATTGCTGGGCGCGGATCGAGTACCAGCTCCAGCACAGCTGGGCCGCGACCAGCAGGATCTCACCGCCACGCAAGCCGAGGCCACCCGCCATGCGGCCGGGCGTGCCGAGCACGACGACCAGGCCGCCGCCCACCACCAGCGCCAGGGTGGAGAGAAATCCGGGCGGCATGGTCGATCCCAGCATGATCCTCGACAGGATGGTGGCCGTGATCGGCCCGCACATCAGCACGATCGCCGCCGTGACGGGATGCGAGTGCGCGACCCCGAAGGTGTAAAGAACCGAGAAGACGGTCATGGCGGCGCCGAGCTTCAGCAGCCGGCCGGCACGCAACGGCGCCGGCGCCAGGACGGGCCGCGCGCCGAACGCCACCGCGATCCAGAGCACCGGCATGCCGAGCACGTAGCGCAGCCACGACAGCAGCCACGCATCATAGCGCTCTGCCAGCGTTGCCAGCACGGGGATCATCGATCCCCAGATCAGCGCGGCAAGGAGCAGGATGACGGTGGCGCGACGCAGCCTCTTGCGATCTTGCTCTCCTTCTGCAGTGGGCAGACCTGTCGAGGGCGGAGCCGAAACTTCCGTCATCAGGGCCCGAAGGGCCGCGTGGCGAGATCTTCTTTCCAAGATGCGCCGCCTACGAGGAAGACAAGGTCTCTCCACTCCGCGCTTCGCGCTCCGGTCGAGACGACGGAAAAGGGCATGCGATCACCCTACCCGTAGACGCGGGAGGAAAATGGGCCGGGCGCCGTCACTACTTGCGCCTGACGGCTTCGTAACCGACGCGGCAATCCTTGTAGACGTCCGGCTTTTCGGTCGACACACGCGCCTCGATCACGCCGGGCTGGGCGAGGCAGAGGTCGAGGATCGCGTCGACAAGCGTCTCCTGCAGGTTGAAGTGCCGGCTGCCGGCGATGGCCATGATGCCGTCGTGCACGGTGTCGTAGTTCAGGACATTGCCGATCCGGTCGCCATGCGCCTTGTCGGCCGGCGCAAGGCCGAGGTCGACATTGACGACGACGGCCTGCGGCCCCTCCTTCTCGAAGTCATGGATGCCGATAGAAACCTTGAGCCGAAAGTCGCGGAAGAAGATCCGTCGTTCCATCACTTGTTCTTTTCCTTGAAGAAGGCGACGTCGCGCGGCCGGCCCGTCAGATGCTCGCCACTGTCGACGATCAAGGTGTCGCCGCTGACGCTGGGCGTCGCCACGATGTAGCGCAGCGCCCGCACCAGATCGTCGGTCGTGACGCCGACGGCAAGCGGGTTGGCGACATGCTGCGCGGCGAACCGCGCCGGCGTCTGGTGAAGCCCCTGCAGGGTGAGGCCGGGCGCGATGCCCATCACGCGCAAGCGCGGCGCCAGCGCCTGCGCCAACATGTGCGTCAGACCATGCAGGCCCATCTTGGACAGGGTGTAGGTCAGGAAGTCGGGATTGAGATTGAAGAGCTTCTGGTCGACGAGATTGACGATCAGCCCGACCTCGTCCTTCGGCAGCTGGCGCGCCAGCGCCTGGGCGATCAGCATCGGCGCGCGCAGGTTGATCGCCATGTGCCTGTCGAAGGCGGTTGCCGTCGCCGTCGGGGCACGGTCGAGCTCGAAGACCGAGGCATTGTTCACCGCGCAGACGAGCTTCACGCCCGGTGCCCGGCAGCGACCGACAAGTGCTTCGGCCTGCTTGGCGGAGCCGAGATCGGCTTTCACCGCCTTGGCCCTGCCGCCGGACGCCTTGATCGTCGCGACCGTCTCGAGCGCTCCGGCCGCCGAACGATTGTAGTGAACGAAGACGAAGTAGCCGTCCTCCGCCAGCGCCAGGGCAAAAGCCCGGCCGATCCGCACGCCGGCGCCGGTGACCAGGGCGCCCTTCATGTTGCTCGTTCCTGCATGGCGGTTTAGTACCATGCGCCCATGGATTCGTCCCCGTTCGAGTCAGTCGACTGCGTGGTGATCGGCGCCGGCGTGGTCGGCCTCGCCGTCG
>Ga0182738_1002289_pt1 | contig 22935 bp, 19 predicted proteins | sample eDN5th30CBELigMG_FD_128876 | JGI IMG/M metagenome (GOLD analysis project Ga0182738, IMG submission 128876) | Enriched Miracle-Growth compost microbial communities from Emeryville, California, USA - eDNA 5th pass 30_C BE-Lig MG (version 2)... ...
CTAAATTTGGGATATTGATTTTACCGATGATCTGTCTTGAGCGGTAATGCTGCCTTCAAAATAGAAAAAATTTAGGGAGCATCAGCATGCTGGGACCAATGGCGACGGAAGGGTCGCCGTCAAACTCAAGCGGGCAACCAAGAGAAGGGACGATAGACCAAGGTATCGTCGGGGATCACACCGCGGCCGGGACAGTGATCCCGTTTAAGCAGGCTCTCCTCGTCGCTATTGCATCGGGTCTGGGGTATGGGTTCGACGCGTACGCGGTCAATATCTTCGGGATGTTGAGCCCGATTATGATGAAAGACCTCAACATTGGCGTAACAGCCATCGGTTTCATCGGCTCGCTGTTTCTCGTCGGCTACACGATTGGAACGGTTTTCTTCGGATACCTCGCCGATCACATCGGCCGAAGGCGATCGCTGAAATTTTCCATCGCGCTTTACGGTACGACGACCGTCCTCGGCGGCATGGTGAGCAATTTGTATGCAGTCACTGGTTTGCGCTTTCTCACCGGCGTCGGAGGCGCCGGCGAATTGGCCGTTGGCGCGCCATATACTGCGGAGATGTGGCCACCAAAGTATCGTGCGATCGGTACCGGCGGCATCATGTTCTCTCTCTATTCGCTGGGGTACATCGTGGCTGCAATCGCTGCGTTGGCCATCGTTCCCACATATGGATGGAGATGGGCGTTCATCTTTGCGGGCGTCCCTGCCCTGCTCGTCTACTGGCTGAGAAGCTCAGTTGAAGATTCTCCGCGCTTTAGAGAAGCGCAGGAGGAAATGGATAAGCTAGTTGCGTTACAAGGGGTTAAACACCCGAAGGAAAACATCTGGAAGATACCCGGAGCGAAGAAGCGTATCGTAATCGGCTGGCTGCTTTATACGGCAAACGCATGCGGTTATTGGGGGGTTACCTACTTTCTGACAATCTTCATGATGAAGAAATTCAACGTTACGCTTTCTGAGTCGATTTTCTATGCAATGCTGTTCTATGTGGCCCAATTCTTCCTTTCTTTCATCGGCACTGGCCTTTCCGATATGATTGGTCGGCGCCCAGCGGGAATTGTCGGCGCATTGATTATGATTGCATGCACGATCATGGCGTCTACGGCCGATAACCTGAACACGTTCCTCATATATGGCGGGCTGATGGTTGGTATGCTTGGCTGGCTTTGGGGCATTGGCGATACCTACCTAAGTGAGTTTTTCCGTACGTCGGTCCGCGGCACGGGATTTGGCATCATGGTTGGTGGCGGCAGGCTCGTCTCAATTCTGGCGCCACTGCTCGTCGGATGGGGTATCTCGGTATACGGACCGACGGGACCATTCTTGGCAACGGCCGGTCTGTGGATCCTGACGATCATCGGATACCTCATGGGACCGGAAACCGCAGGCAAAGAGCTCGAAGACGTGCAGCTGTAACTGCTTGACTTCGAGAAGAAGCGGGGAGGGCGGCGCAGCCAACTGCGCCGCCTCTCTCTTTTTTAGTTCTGGTATGAGCGAATTGCGGAATTCCTTTATCGAGCAATACCGGGAATTCTCATTTAGAGTTCACTGGGCGGTGAGCCCAGACACTGCTCATCGCGATTATATGTGTTTTGGAATTTTCGAAGAATCGCCTTCGACAATTTAAGAATTGAATATTTGCATTAGATTGCTGCCATTTGTCATGACAAGCAAGTATCCTCCAACAAATGACGGGAGCATTTGGAGGAGAGGGTGCCGCTTTTCGGCGGCGAGATGAGTAAAGGGCCGGCGTGCTCCGCCAGAAGACCCGATCTGCAAGAACGGCATTCCATCGTCGGAGGGAACTTGCGGTAGCTCAGAAATTCTTGGGGGAAATGATTGAATGAAGCGTTTTCTATTCATAGCATTTGTCTGTTTGAGCGCGACTAGTTCTCAAGCTGCGGATCTTGGAGGTGATTGCTGCGCCGACCTGGAGCAAAGAATTGAGGAGCTGGAAAATACGGCCGCAAGAAAAGGCAATCGAAAAATCTCACTGACGGTGCAAGGCAAAGTCGCCGAAGAAGTGCTGTATTGGGACGACGGTCGAAATTCGAATGTGTATGTAACAGGAATGGGAACAGGGGCTGCGAGCTATATCAGCTTCAGTGGATCGGCTAAAATAACAAAGGACGTTTCAGCCGGCTTTGTTTTGTATTTGGAAGCTATTGATAGCGACCTCTTCTCAATTACCCAAAAGAATCCCGATGGCCCTGGATTATATACCGGCGTGGCAAATGCGCCGCAGACATTCTTCTCCTACTGGTATCTGAAAAGCGACCGATTGGGTCAGCTCAGTGTGGGTAAACGTCAGACTGCAGACTCGCAGGGCCCTCAGACGATTGATGCCTCCGGCACCATATGGGCTGCTTATTGGCAAGCCTACAACGTCTACGCCTTCGATGTTCAAGGAGACATTGGAGCCGGGGAAAAACTCATTTGGTCACAAGTTGGCTCTTGTCGCGGCAACGGGGCAGGCCCTGCCGATTGCGACTCTGGTCGTGAAGAGATCATTAGATACGACAGTCCAGTGCTCGCAGGTTTCATGGCGACGGCTTCCTGGAAACCCAAACATGATAGCTGGGCTTTGGCCCTCCGATACTTAAATGGAAGCTTCGGAGATCTGAAAGTTCAAGGCCTACTTAGTTATTCTGACTCGTCTATGGATTGGAAAAACCCACTCAATAATACTTTTGCATCCGACGACCGTCTCAGTGTCTGGCAGGCGGCGACCTATCTTGAGCACATGCCAACCGGTCTGTTCGCTTTCGGCGCATGGGCACGCATCAGCCAGCAAGTCAATAAAATGAACAATCCGACGACAGATACATACTATCTCAAGGTTGGCGATAGACTGAAACTGACCTCGCTCGGTCACACGATTCCGTACGGAGAATATCTGCAATCGACGGATGGCGTTGCAATCTATGACGTGAATAACACCGATGGCGGCGCCAAGGTCATCGATGGGTCAGGGAGCACAATTTGGGGCCTCGGCGTTGCTCAGGAAATCGATGATGCTGCGATGTTGGTTTGGCTGCGTTACAGACATCATCAAGTCGACGTGCCTGGTCGCAACCTGCAGGACGCCGATACTTTTGCCCTTGGATCACAGATAGATTTCTGAGCGAATGAACCTGCTGGACGTTTAGTGTCTCAAGTCGATCACTAAGGTCTCTGGCTATCGAGCGGCCGCGCGTTAGCAAAACGCGCGGCCGTGTCGATACGTAAATTCTCACAACGACGTTTTGCTAATCCTCGCGCCGTTCGAATTTGGCGGACGCGCAATCGCCGGAGCAGGTTATTTGCTGGCGGCCGGATTGTTGCTCAAATATTCGACAAGGGCTGCAACATCGTCGTCTGGAACGGGCGCCTTGTAGACGTTGATCATCTTTTTTACGATTTTTTCCCACGTCTCTTTCGAAAGCGGCGCCTGGACGGTGACCATTTCTGCCGAGTGGCACGTCAGGCAATTGTTGTTGGCAACCTCTGATCTTGGTCCCGTGAATTGACGATCGCCGGTTGGCAGATCGAAGCTCTCCGATTTGAGACGAGCCGAATCTTGGGCAACGGCCGTTCCGGTCAACAGCACGGCGGTGACCATACCGGCGATGATTTGAACGTAGAGTCGCATCTCATCCCTCCTCAAAGGTCACAAGGTCAATCGTCTCGATGACGTTGCGCATAAAGCCTGAGGAATTCCAGTTTGGTTTGTCCGGCTGAGCCAAGCCATTAGCATTGGTGCAACGCGCCATGAGGCTCAATCGTTGGCCATCACCCGGTGACGTGAATTTCGCAGTCCAACGCCGGAAGCCATACTTACCTTGGTCGGGACCAAGCTCTGCCGGCTGCCAATTGGCGCCGCCGTCAATGGACGTCTCGACCTTTGCCACCCCGCAATCGCCTCCGAACGCAATTCCGCGAACCTCATGCGGTGCTGAAGCCTTGATGCGTGCGCCCGAGCTGAAGTTGGTCACAAAGGAGCGAGGGACCATGCGATTGATCGGTATCATTTTCACATCCTTGGTGCCCGGCGAGATATTGGCGTGCGGGGTGTCCGGAATGAGGTACGCCTTCTTTGTCCAGAAATTCTCGTCCGGCTTGTCGAGCACTTCGATGTCCGTCAGCATCTTCATCCAATAGGTTGCGTACCACCCTGGCACGACCAAGCGTAACGGAAAGCCATTGAGAAACGGGAGCGCTTGTCCGTTCATGGCGTAGGCGACCATGACCTCGCCGTCTCTTGCATGATCGATCGCAAGCGATTTCCGGAATGGCGGAGCATCTTCGACGGTTGGCTCATCGAGCCCAGCGAAGCGCACTTGCACGCTACCGGCTTTCACCCCGGCCAAATCGAGCAGATCCTTTAGGCGGAAGCCCGACCACGTCGCGTTGCCCATGGCACCATTTCCCCACTGTGCACCAGGGACGCGTGGCGAGAACAAGCCTCGGGAATTCCCCGAACACTGATTGACGGCGGCAAGATCAACCCGAGGCAGTTTATGCATGAGTTCGGAAAGCGAGAATGCAAGCTCGCGTTCGACATTTCCATGCACCCGGAGACGAAACGTATTGATGTCGACGGTTTCTGGGATACCGGTCCAGTGCCAGCGGACGTAAAACCGATCGTTAGGCGTGAAGACATCTTTATCGAAGATCGTCCACGGAGTTTCGAGCAAGGGCGCTCTTGTCCGCTGCAAGATCATCTCGCCTTTCTGAGGAAACGCGCCGGTTATTTCTCTTCCGCCGTTTTGAAAAGGCAGGTTGATCGCGTTCGACCATGCGGGGGCCGCAATGAAAGCCGCGCCGCCGAAAGCAGCTTGGCCCAGGAGAGCCCGACGCGTCAAAGTCCGGGTTCTGGTATCCGATGGAATCATTCGTGATCTCCCGAAAGAGAAGCGCAGAAATATCTTCTGCCTATCAGTTAGTGGATCGATGCGATCGTCCAATTGATCGTTCCGATCATTCCAATCGATTGCGTTTATGATTCAGAGAAAAATCAAATTCGAGAGCGGTGCTGGATTTGCATAACCATGCATCGGTCGCCGCGATGGTGGCGATACTGAGCGCGCCTTTCACGTAGCGTCGCAATCAATATTCGCAGCTCTTCGCATGATCGCCCTGTGGGCATGAATCATCGGATGAGCCGATCGGAACCAGCAAAATTTTGCGTTGGAATGGAGTGAGGGAGGAATGGATGTTGCTGTACGTGTGACAAGGAGAAAACAATGCAGGACGCGTCGCCGGCTAGTGTATCCGCTTCCCCAACCAATTTTCAAAATCGAACGATCTCGCGGAGTTACGGTCAAGGCGTTTGGCCTGGCCTTTTACTTACCGGCACGATCGCAGCGCTCGCCTTTGCATTACGCGCATTGCCTGGGGTTGGAACATTCAGTCCCATGATCCTCGCGATCGTTATGGGCATTGCGTTCCATAATATCGTCGGTACTCCGCAACGCGCCAAGGAGGGCGTGAAGTTTTCGCTTCGGCGTATCCTACGGTTCGCCATTATTCTTCTCGGCTTCCAGCTGACAGCACAGCAGATCGTTGAGGTCGGGCCTACCGGATTTGCGATCATCGTCGCGACGCTGATGGCCACGTTCATGTTTACAAGTTGGTTGGGCCCGATCCTGGGTGTTGACCGTAAACTGACGCAGCTCATCGCCGCGGGTACATCGATATGCGGTGCATCCGCCGTTATCGCGACCAACACGGTCACGAAAGGGCACGACGAAGATGTGGCTTACGCCGTTGCCTGCGTGACCATCTTCGGTTCGATTTCGATGTTTATATATCCGTTGCTTCCGGCGGTTTTCCATTTGGATACGCACGGATTCGGGCTCTGGGCCGGCGCATCAATCCATGAGATCGCACAGGTCGTCGCTGCATCCTTCCAGTACGGTCAAACGGCCGGCGAGTACGGTACGATTGCAAAGCTCAGCCGCGTCATGCTGCTCGCGCCCGTTGTCATTACACTTGGCGTGCTGGCAGCGCGGAGTTCGTCGTCGCGCCAGGGGAGCGATGGTGCAAACGTCACCGGCAAGGCTCCGATGCCTTGGTTCGTCGTCGGCTTCATCGCACTCGTGGCGGTGAACAGCGTGGTCGTCGTGCCGCTAGAGTTCAAGAACATCATCGTGCCGGTGACAGCGTTTCTGTTGTCCGTAGCTCTCGCCGCGATGGGACTCGAAACCGACATCATGAAGCTCAAGGCAAAGGGATTAAAGCCGCTTCTACTTGGCGCCGCATCAGCGCTGTTCATCTCTGGTTTCAGCCTGGCTCTCATCAAGTTCTTTGTTTGAGGACCAGAACGTCGACGTGAACTTTGCCGAGTTGCGACTTTGTAAGTCAGGTCAGGGCGATGCGAGTTAGATCGCGTCGCCCTACGTGTTTGAAGGACTGCCACGCTCCTTGAGTGACCTGACTGATTGTCGGGTGATGTCCGGTCAGATGCAAAACGCGTTTCCACCCAAGCGGTCCTTTTTGGCGCCGGGTGAATTCGGTCCAAAGATGCCTCGAGAGTGGGCGTGTATCGTGCAACCAAATTCATAACTGGGCAGGCTCTTCTTATCGGAGCGTTGCCAGATCTTGTTTAATCGATAAAATCGAATGGACTAATAGATACTATTTATTGGATCGATGAAAAGAAGCCTGTCAGTTGTGATTGGGACTCAGCCCGAGCCTGTCTAGGCGGTGACTTGAGGATCGATCGAGAGGCGACATGACGCTCGAGCAGCTTCGTATCTTCATTGCTGTCGCCGAGAGAGAGCACGTCACACAAGCTGCGAAAGCGCTTAACCTGACACAGTCGGCGACGAGCGCGGCCGTCGCCGCTCTTGAGACGCGTTATGCAACGAAGCTTTTCGACCGCGTGGGTCGCCGCATTATATTGACCCAGGCCGGCAAGCTTTTTCTCGTTGAAGCGAAGTCGGTCGTGGCACGAGCCGAAGCCGCGGAAAAGGTCCTTGCCGATCTCGCTGGTCTTGAGCGGGGATCCTTGACGATTGGTGCAAGTCAGACCGCCGGCAATTACTGGCTGCCTGCGATTGTTCACGCATATAAGTCGCGATTTCCGGGTATCGCCGTATCTTTGGAAATCGGGAATACGGAGACCGTCTCTGCGGATGTTGGCGCAGGCATCGCGGATTTGGGCTTCATCGAAGGTGAAATCGACGATCCGGCCCTATCAGTGACGCCGATCGCGGACGACGAGATGGTTCTCGTCGTTGCTCCAAGGCATCCTCTTGCTCAGCAGCCGTTGTCGCCGGCATCTCAGATCACGCAAGCGAGCTGGGTCGTTCGCGAAGTCGGTTCGGGAACACGTGCGGTCTTGGAATCAGCGCTTTCGAAACTCGGCATCGAAATGTGCGATCTCGATATCGCACTTGAGCTTCCATCCAACGAAGCGGTTCGTGGAGCGGTGGAGGCAGGGAGTGGGATCACGATCCTTTCCAAGCTCGTCGTGGCGGCGTCGCTCAAAGCGAAGACGCTTGTGGCTCTCGACGTTCAACTACCAAAGCGACGTTTCTTCGCGCTCCGCCACAAGGAGAGGTATTTTACGAGAGCCGAGAGGGAGTTCTTGACAGTTGCGGCGGGTAAGCCCGTGCAGTAGGGCTGCAGCGTGGAGTTCCCCGGTTCGAGACGAGAGCGCGCGGCCGGCACCTCAATGCGATACGGGCCAATCAGTCGAAAATGCGTGAAACGCAGAACGAGGCCGTGGGGACGCGGCCACCTGTCTACGTAAGCGTCTCCGGTATGGACTTATTGAATCCATTTTGGTCGGACCAACGGCGCCAGCTGCGCTTCAACTGAGCACGCGCTTCGCGCCTCAGCCACTGTTGCGCATGCGATAAATTTCAGAGATCGACTCCCACACCGATACCGCTTCATCGCCGCTAGGAGACCCTTTGTGGTTATGGACTCGGAAAACCGCAAAGAGAGCCGTCTCTCGTTCGCTTGCTGAAAATCGTGTCGCGCCAGGTCGCGGACAATGCGGGGGCGACGACTTGAGAGACGTGTGTTTTCTCACGCAGTCTCAATAATTTATGGCGGAGAGGGAGCCAATTTAGAGTGGGTCCGCCAGCATCCACCCGCGTCCGAATTTTTCGTTATGTCACAACAACATATACGTCAGAATTCAGAAATCATAGCAATTTCAAATGGCTTCTAACGGCCGCCGATCTTAGGAAGAATCTTAGGAAGAGAAGGGGCCTTGGCGCTAACCTAACGAGCAGGAACATCAACGGACCGGAGCCAATAGTGGCAACGCTTCTTGTGAGAATCGAATCTCTGGACGACTTCAAGTCGCGCGTGACCGATGCAATGAAGGATGCACAGGCCGGGCGCGCTCGTGAGGCCGCACTCGATCAGCTTCGCTACATATGATCGGATGCAGGAGGTCCTGTCGCCCGCTCGCTTGGAGATAATCAAGTCGCTGGTTGGTAAAGGCGCACTCGCCATCCACGAAGTTGCCCAACGCGCCGGACGGGAAGTTGAGGCTGTGCGCGATGACATAACCCGGCTCGTCAATGCCGGGATCATCGAGCGTGATGCCGAATGCGTGCGGTTCGACTATGATGGGATAGAGCTAAGCTGATCGCGGGAAGTTGAGATCGATACGTTTAAACGCTTCGACACCGGCCCGCGAATCAGATAGCAAATAGTTTGTGAGCCATTGCACCGCCTAATCGGCGCCGTGCGTAGGGGCGCGGTTCACACTGCAGTTAGAACTTCCGATGGAATGACACTGGTGGCCATGAAAGCCCTGCCGGTGCGCTTTGCGTTGCGCAGGCCGGGCGAATCTCATAAGCTTGATATAAGTAGGGCCGACGAGGTCCTGCACGAGGCTCTCCTCAATCGTGAGGAGTTTAAGGCCCGCAAACGCGCGATGGGGCCTGCGGATTTTAGCGCACAGTATCTGCAAGACCCACTCCCCGACGGCGGCGGCGCGCTTGATCTTTCGATGCACAAACGCTTCGAGACCCCGCCCAAGAATCTGTTGATCTTCCAAAGTTGGGACGTCGCTCGGACGCCCGGCGGACGCGACTACACCGTCGGGATCAAGTTCGGCTACGCTGAAGACAAATATTATATGCTCGATGTCTATCGCGTGCAGTACGACGTCACTCAGGTGATCCAGTTCGTCAAACACAAGATGACGACAGACAAGCCCGCATGGAGCATCATCGAGACCGCTGATGGTTCAGGTGACGCTGTGCATAGAATGTTGACCCGGGAATACGGGTTCAACAACATTAGTCCCAAAAAATCGATACGAAAAAGCCGCCGATGATGGCGGCGTACAAGCCTCGTTCCGGCGACACGCCGGAGGCGACGGCAATGGCCATCGACAAAGGCAGGGCCACCACTGCGACGGTAAGCCCGGCGAACGTGTCAGCCCGTAGCGTTGCCCAGCCGTATCCCTCCATGAAGGTCGTGAACAATTTCGGGTAATAGAGGTGGGCGGTAGCGGAACCGTCGGGCATGGAACACTCCTGGTGGGGGTCCACGGATCATAAATGGAGTCCGACGCGCTGTCGAACGGCTTTAGGATGTTCTTTTGTGCACCTCCGAGCGGGAACGCATCGGGTTGGATCTCGGATCCGCTAGAAAGGCGTCCGGATACCCAATTCGAGAGTATTTGGAGAGCCCCCGATGGTGCATCAGGCCTCCACTTTGGCTTTCTTGTATTTTCTTTCCCAGCGTTCGAGTTCTTTCTTGAGATGCTCGACGAGATGATCGGTCGCGTCACGCAACGTCTCGGTTTCTTTGCCGGCTTTGCTCTCTACTTCGCGAAGGAGCTTCTCGCCCTTCTCAATCGCTTGCAGCGTATCGTGACGTATGCCGTTAATGAGTGTTTCTTCCATCGTTAGCTCCTGTTGCTTGGTTCATTCGAAGATTTTGTTTTCGGTGCGCTCAAAGCGCGATGGCCAAACGGTCTTCCACCGACTGGACGCCGGGCACCGACCACGCCGCATTCTCAACGATATCGCGATCGTCCCAGCTATCGACCGCTCCCTCGAGGCGCACCTTATTGCCATCCGACACATTGACTCGGATTGCCCGGGCTTCGACGTGAGCATTGCGCGCCAGTGCCGCCTCGATTTTCTTCTTGATGTCAGACGCTGAGACACGCGGTTTTATGGTGATGGAATTGCTCACTCCGGTTACGCCTGACAATTTCCGAATGGCGTCTTCAGCAGCTTTCTTCTGGAACTGCCAGTCGACTTCGCCAGTGAGTAATACCCAGCCCTTCTGAACCGTCACTTTCACCATATCTTTCGGAATGACCGCATCCCACTTCAGAACGTTGAGCGCACGTTTGGCGATCTCATCATCCGCGGTTTTCTTTTCACCCGGATAGCGAACCTCGATTTCCTGAGCGATAGCGCGCACCCCCTTAATGCGCTGAACGGCGTGCTGTGCAGCGACCTTCTCGGCATAGCTGAAGACATGGCCCGATAATGTCACGACCCCATCGCTTACTGCGACGCCAATGTCCTGCGCGTCTACGCTCGGTTCGAATTCGAGCTCATCGATAATATTTTGTCTCAGCTGCTTGTCGTCCATCGTCCTACTCCTTCGGAATACTTTTGTGGTTCGGGTTTCTGGCTTCATTGGCATTTCATGCCTGAGCGCGAGCCCCAGCCAATCGCTTTTCCTCATCGGGCGAGTAGATCGTCATACCGGACATGGGATCGACCCAGGAAAGATGACTTCGCACCTCCTTTACGCCGGCAACGTTCTCGGCGGCGACGACGGCAGCTTCGTCCTGGCGAAACGCCATAAAAGATCCCCACAGGTCGACCACGCCGTCCTTTACTTTGACGTCGACAAGTTCGTTCGCAGGCCAAGGCAGCTTTCTGAATTCCGCTATAATATTATCGCGAATTTTGGTGTCGGTTTCGTTCACTTTCGCGCCGCGCAGCAGCCCCGCTAATGCCCGAATGACGTTAGCGCGGCTGACGATGCCGACCACCGCATCCGCTTTCATGATCGGAAGCCGCTTGATCCGGTTCTTCTCCATCAGATGGATGATCTCGGAAACGTCGGTATCTTCAGTCACCGTAATAGGATCCGGCGTCATGACCTCGGAGACCTTGCGGCCGTGAGCGTGAATGTATTCTTGGGAGAGCTTTTCCGGGCCTGTGAAGATTTCCCGCCATAATGGCCGTTTGATTTCCGTGCCCGTTTCTACGCGGCGCAGGCAATCGCCTTCGGTGATTACGCCCACCAGCTTGCCGCTGGTGTTGACAACAGGCAGGCCGCTGATGCGACGGTCGAGCATCATCTGCAACACTTCAGAAAGCGGGCACTCGGGCTTTGTCGAGACCACGCCGGTTGTCATAATATCGCTGGCTTTCATAGCGGGTCTCCGAAGTTTCCATTTATCTTGGATGCATTTTGGCGATCATTGGCTGCTTCGAGAAACGTCCGCGCGGCTTTCCAGCCGGTGTTTGCAATGATCGAAAATTCGGCAGCGTAGTCGCCCGCCGCCTGTTGCCAGAACTTCGCGTAAAGATTGTAGATGTCGTTGGGGTTGCGGCAGGCTGCGAACTGATGCGGAAGGGCGCTATCTTTTGCGAGACGCTCGCCAACAAATTTCACCCAGCTTTTAGCAACTTCGTCGCCAGCTTGGCAGATCGCCGTATTCCACGCCTCGGCGCAGGCCGCTGCCGGCACCAAGACGTTTGTAAGCGGCGCGATGCCTGGACCCGGCACACGCGAGCCTTGGCTTCCATTTCTGCTTGGATAATCGAGCATCGTTCGAACTCCTGAAAGATTTTAAAAAATGTTGCCGCTGCGAAAGGCTTGCGCCTTGACGAAGATCAATCTGCGATATGACGAATGTTCAGCGTTGAAAAACGTATGTTCCCGGCGCCTCTGTGGGCGTAGTCGGATTGTCGGTCGACGCGCCCATTGGTGGTGGGTCAATCCATTCAGACGATCCCTCAGCAAGCCAATTCGACCACGCGACCCACCAGGAGCCTTCGAATCTTGGCGCCGTCTTCTGCCACTCATCGGGATCAATGAAGGGGGCATCAGCGGCCTTTGTCGCCATGCGATATCGGCGGCCAGGCAGTCCTGGCGGCGAGACGATGCCGGCGTTATGGCCACCGCTTGTCAGTAGGAAGGTTACGGCTGCATCGCTCAGAATGTTGAATTTATAAACCGAGCGCCAGGGAGCAACGTGATCCGTCTCTGTTCCGACGGCAAAAATCGGAACCCGCAGGTCGGTCAACGTCACCGTGTGTCCGTCGACTTTGAAGCGACCTTCCGCGAGATCGTTGTTCAGAAACAGAGATCGCAGATATTCAGAATGCATGCGATAGGGCATGCGCGTCGCGTCGGCATTCCACGCCAGTAGATCGTAGACGGGCTTGCGCTTGCCGAGCAAATAGTCGTTGACGACGTGAGACCAGATCATATCGTTGGACCGAAGAAACTGAAATGCACCCGCCATCTGGGTGCTGTCGAGAAAACCCTGCTCAGCCATCATGTCTTCGAGAAGGGCGACCTGACTTTCGTCGATGAAGAGGGTCAGCTCGCCGGCTTCCCTGAAGTCCGCCTGACCCGCCAGAAACGTCAGGGTTTGGATACGATCGTCATCAGCGAGAGCCATCGCGCATGCGACGGTCGCCAGCAGCGTTCCGCCAAGGCAATAGCCAGCTGCGTGAATCTTTCTGCCGCCGGTGATTTTTTCGACAGCGTCGATCGCTGCCATAACGCCGAGGCGACGGTAATCGTCGAAGCTTGTGTCGCGGTCGCTTGCGTCCGGATTGCGCCAGGAGATGATAAAAACAGTGAACCCCCGCTCGATCAGATACTTGATCAGTGAGTTCTGGGGCCTGAGATCAAGGATATAGTACTTCATGATCCAGGCGGGGACGATGAGAATGGGCTCGCTATAAACCTTCGCGGTCCGCGGTTCATATTGAATGAGCTCGATGAGATGGTTCCGGAACACCACTTTGCCTGGTGTCACCGCCACCGTCTCTCCGACCGTGAACTGCGCGGCGCCTTCGGGTGCTTCCCCGGCCTGGAACCGCTTCAAATCGTCAATAAGGTTCCAAAAACCGCGTATGAGATTGAAACCAAACTCTGCGGCGGTTTGGGCAAGTACGTCTGGGTTCGTCATTACGAAGTTCGTCGGTGCGAAAACATCAAGAGCCTGCCGGATTAAGAAATCGACGCGTCGCGCATTTTGTCTGTCGACGCCCCGCACTGTCGTTGCTGCTTCACGCCACCATTGCTCCGTCAGCAGGAAGGTCTGAGCGAACACGTTGAAGGGATAATCCCCCCACCGTTCCGACGCGAACCTCTTATCGTGTGCTTGGGGATCTATGACGGGCGCAGCATCGGGAGTCTCGAACGTTGCAGCTTGCGCGAAGTGCCAAAGATATAACCAGTTGTGAAATGCCTTAGCGAGCAGCTCAAGCTGTAGGCCGGGTGAGCCCGCCAAATGAAATCCCCAGTCGAAGAAGGCGTTGGCGCAGGCCGCGGGGGAAAGCCCTGCGGTCGTGCGCGCAATAAGATAGTTGAGGCTCCGGTCGAGATCCGAAAGTTTTGGCAGTTCCAAATTGGGAGGTACCGGTGTGGCTTTGGGCGTCGGTGTGGAGGTGCCACGCTCTTGTCCGCAGGAATTCGGAAGCAGCGGGAGATAGGAAGATGCTGGCTCGTCCAACACGCGGGCCTCCATTTTTCGGTACGGGCAGAGCACAGCATTTCACGTTCAGCGCGCGAGCCATTGATGCAACTCAACGCAGTATGCGACTTTTTGGCTTGACCGGGATCAGTTTGCCGCCGGTCTGGAAAGATAATGGAATAGACTTCGGAAAAGCTGCGAGGACGCTCAATGACCGTTCGTAATTTGAACTATCTGACGGCGCCGCGCACGGTTGCGCTCATAGGAGCAAGTGGACGTTCAGGCTCGGTCGGTTTGACCGTCATGCGCAACTTGCTGACGGGCGGGTTTGCCGGAGCAATCGAACTCGTCAACCCGAAGTATCGAGAGATCGACGGCCGACCGTGTGTCGCTTCCGTCGGCGAGCTTGCGGAAGCGCCGGAGATGGCGGTGATCGCGACGCCGCCGCGGACAGTTCCTGGACTGATCGGTGAACTGGGCCGTAAGGGCACGCGAGCGGCCATCGTGCTGGCTGCGGGTCTGGGCGATCTCAAGAAGGAGATGCTTGACGCCTCACAACCGTATTGTCTGCGTATTCTCGGGCCGAACTGCATCGGCCTTATGTCGCCCACCATCGGCCTCAATGCGAGCTTTGCGTCCCGCGCGCCGCTTTCTGGCGATCTCGCGTTCGTGTCGCAATCTGGTGCGCTCATCACGGCAGTCGTCGATTGGGCGGCCGGGCGCGGCATCGGATTTTCGCAAGTCGTCTCACTTGGAGAAATGGCCGACGTCGATCTCGGTGATATGCTCGACCATCTCGCGACGGACAGATCAACGCGTGCCGTTCTGCTCTATGTCGAGGCCGTGACTCACGCGCCGAAGTTTTTGTCGGCTGCTCGCAGGGCTGCGCGGTTGAAACCCGTCATCGTTGTCAAAAGCGGACGCCATGCCGGCGGTGCGCACGCTGCGCTGTCTCATACAGGGGCGCTGGCGGGATCGGACGCAGCCTATAATGCCGCCTTTCGGCGCTCCGGCCTCCTGCGGGTGAAGACGCTCGATGACCTCTTCGCGGCGGCGGAGACCCTGGCTCGCGTCCCAAGGCTCGGCGGTGAAAGGCTCGCCATTCTGACGAACGGCGGCGGTGCTGGCGTCCTCGCGTCCGATGAGTTGCAGGATTTCAACGGAAAGTTGGCTAATCTCGACGCCGGGACGCTTACGGCACTCGACCGAGTGTTGCCTCCGACGTGGTCTCGCGGGAACCCGGTCGATATCATCGGCGACGCCGATACGGCACGTTACGCGAACGCGCTGCACGTGCTGCTCAGTGATGAGCAGTCCGACGCCGTGCTTGTGCTGCACTGTCCGACTGCAACGGTCTCCGCGACAGACGCGGCCAGAACCGTCGTCGATGCTGTCGCGAAAGCGCGCGATGCGGCCAGGAATAATCCGGTGCTCACCTGCTGGCTGGGAGACGCCACAGTTAAAGAGGCGCGAGAGATTTTCGCACAAAATAAAATTCCGACGTTCGAGACGACCTCGGAGGCTGTCACCGGCTTCATGCAGCTTGTCGGATATGCGCGCGCTCAGACGGAATTGATGCGGGTGCCACCCAGCATTGCCGCAGAGCGCACGTATGACGCCGCGGCTGCAGCCCGGGAGATCGGAAAAATTCTGGTGTCGGGCCGCAGCGTAGCGTCGGCGTCGGAAACCAAATCCATCCTTGCGGCTTATGGAATTCCAGTTAATCGCGCCGTCCTCGCTCGCGACGCGGCCGAGGTTCGAACGATTGCTAGCGATATCTTGAGCAGGTCGGTCTCCTGCGTCGTCAAAATCGCGTCTCCAGACATTTCACACAAATCAGACATCGGCGGTGTGCGGCTGGGCTTGGAAAGCCCCGAGTCTGCCGTCCGTGCATCTGATGAAATGATTCAACACATCACGAGCGTGCGCCCAGATGCCCGGATCGATGGCTTTACTGTCGAGCCGATGATTAGCCGGCTACATGCAGTCGAGATCATCGTTGGGATGAACGTCGATCAGACTTTCGGGCCGATAATGCTGTTCGGCGCTGGTGGCGTGGCGGTCGAGGTCATGCGCGACAGTGCGCTGGCGTTGCCGCCGCTCGACGCGCTTCTTGCACGTCAGATGATCGGCGAAACACGCGTCGCACGGCTTCTCGGCGGGTACCGCGATCGCCCGGCCGCGAAGCTCGACGATCTCGTCAACGTTCTTGTGCGCGTCAGCGATCTCGTCATCGCTCATCCCGAAATTCGCGAGCTGGATATCAACCCGCTACTCGTTGACGAAAATGGCGTTATCGCCATCGATGCCCGTATGAAACTCGCGAGCGAGGCGGCGAATCCAAGAATGCCTCTCTCCATCCGGCCGTATCCTTCCCACCTTCAGCAGATCGTGCAGATCGAGGGGGGTGGAGAGATGACCGTACGGCCGATCCGTCCTGACGATGAGCAGAGCTATGCGCGCTTCTTCGCGGCCATCTCTGCCGATGATATCCGTCTGCGCTTCTTTTCAGGTCGCCGTTCTTTCCCTCATACGTTCGTCGCTCACCTGACACAGATCGACTACGCAAGGGAAATGGCCTTTGTCGCAATCGACAACCGAAGCCGGGAACTGCTGGGCGTGTCCCGGCTCGTGTTGGATCCGGATCTCACGCGCGGCGAATTCGGCATTCTTGTGCGCTCGGATATGCAGGCCCGAGGCATCGGCTGGCAGCTCATGGAGGCTCTTCTCAGATACGCGCGAAGCCAAGGCGTGACGGAGGTCAAGGGCATCGTTCACGTCGAGAACAAAAACATGCTCGAAATGGCGCACCAACTCGGCTTCGCTTCCAAAAGCGTGGAAGGAGATGCGGCCCTCCGGGAGGTCGTATGGTGCCCCGCCGACATGGAACCGAAGCCGCTCGTCAATGCTGCGGACGTTTCTACGTCGCGAGGCATTTGACGCGTTTATGGCCGATGCGTTGAAAGTGGCTTACTGGGTTATCGCATTGCGAAATGCTTCAACGCTTCTGCGGCTGCAAGGTATACTGCGGTAATGCCCGCGATCGCCGCCAGAATCGGCATCGGCGGCGGCACAAATCCGGCAAATCGGCCGATCGGTGTTAACGCCACTGATAAAGCGACGGCCAGCGCGCCCAACGACGTCCACACGAGAATTCGGTCGGGCTGGCTCGTCCATGCGCGCTTCGCCGTTCTGATGACGAAGATCACCAGGATCTGCGTCGCGATCGATTCAACGAACCAAGCGGTGCGAAATACGTCGACGTCCGCTTTGAAGCCAAGCTTGAGAAGGGCGAACGTCGCAAGATCGAACAGCGATGATAACGGTCCCATGATAAGCGTAAATCCTAGCACCGAATTGATGTTCCACGCTTGCGGGCGGGCGAGTGCGGCCGCGTCCGCGGCGTCGAAGGGAATACCGATTTCCGAGAAATCATAGAGAAGGTTATTGAAAAGGATCTGCAAGGGCGTCAGTGGCAAAAAAGGCAGAACGAGGGAAGCGAGCGCCATGGACAACATATTTCCGAAGTTCGAGCTCGTACCCATGCGAACGTATTTCATGATGTTCGCGTAGGTCTTCCGTCCTTCGGAGACTCCATCGGCGAGAACGCCGAGATCGGGCGCGAGCAGAATGATGTCTGCCGCTTCTCGCGCAACGTCGGTTCCGCCCTCTACCGATAGTCCGACGTCGGCAGCGTGAATGGCCGTGGCATCGTTGATTCCGTCACCGAGGAAACCGACGGTATTGCCGCTCAGGCGCAGCGCGCGAACAATCCGGCCCTTCTGCTCCGGTGAGATGCGGACAAAGAGGTCCGTTGCGACCGCCCGGTCCGCCAAAGCCCTGTCGGTCAGCGTGTCGATTTCGTCGCCCGCGAGAGTACCGCGCGCCGGTATGCCTAGCGTCTCGACCAAATGCGAGACGACCGGCGCGGCGTCGCCGGAAACGATCTTGACGCTTATACCGGCGTTGACGAGGCGCGCCACGGCATCACGAGCGGTTGCCTTCGGCGGGTCGAGGAAAGCTGCGCATCCGGCGAACGTCAGAGCCACCTCATCCTCAGGCGCTATTTTGGAGCAATCGGGATTCATTGGCCTTCGGGCAACTCCGAGCAGGCGTAGGCCTTCGCGGCTTTTGTCCTCAAAAAGCCCGAGAATTTTTTGGTGCATGACATCGTCCAGAGGGACGACGTTTCCATCGGACCGTTCCATATTCCTACAGAGCGCCAGAAGCGCTTCCGGTGCTCCTTTCGTGATCATCTGGCGCGCATCACCTCGCGCAACGAGGACCGAAGCACGCCGGCGCTCAAAATCGAAGGGCGCGTCGTCGACCCGCTCCCAACTGCCATTGGATTGGGGCGCGATGGCAAGGATCGCGTCGTCAAGATTGCTACGCATGCCGCTCGCGAAGCGGCTATTCAGGCGAACGAGTTCCGCAACGCGTTCGCTTTCGCGGCCATCCGCGTCGAAATTGCCGACGTGCGCGATCTTCGCTTCCGTCAGCGTTCCCGTCTTGTCGGTGCACAAGACATTCATGGCACCGAGATCGTGAATGGCAGAGAGGCGTTTGACGACGACGCGGCGTTCCGACATTCGGACGGCACCGCGTGCCAGCGTCACGGTCATGATCATCGGCAGCAATTCCGGCGTCAGGCCTACCGCCAGCGCCACGGCAAACATGAAGCTTTCAAGCGAAAGCCCATGCCTGACGAGTTGTGTCAGAAGAACGAAAAGCACCAAGAAAGCGGTGAGCCGAAGAATCAGAATACCGAGCCTGCGCAAACCGCGCTCGAAGCTCGTCGGCAGCTCTCTCGCCTGAATGGAGGCCGCGATCGCACCGAAGCTCGTCTTCCCGCCGACGCGATCGACCAGCATCACGGCTTCGCCGCCGACGATCGTAGTGCCGGCAAACAATGCATTGCTGGCGTCCGCAATCGACTGCGATTTTGACGTCTCCGGCGACTTGTCGACGGGGTAGGGCTCGCCTGTCAGGATTGCTTCGTTGGCGAGTGCACCACGGCTTGAGAGCACGATGCCGTCAGCTGGAACAAGGTCACCGCCGCGTAATTCGACGATGTCGCCGCGGACGATGTCTCTGACGGGCAATTCGACAAGAACCCCGTCGCGGCGCACCGTTGCGGTGACCGCAATAGAACGCTGGAGCGCGGCAATCGCGGACTCGGCCTTATGTTCCTGGAAGACATCAAGCACGATCGATAGCGCAACGATCAGGACAATGATGACGAAGCTTTGCCAATCACCCGTCGCGCCGGAAATTGCGGCGGAGATCAACAAAATGGCGACCAATGGTTCGGCGACGCGGCGCGCTATCTTTGCGATGAGACTTTGGCGGCGCGTCTCGTTGACGTTCGGACCGTCGCGTGCAAGCCGCTCTGCGGCCTCGGCCGACGTCAATCCCTCGCGTCGGCTTGCCAGCTCGCGCATCGCCTGGCCGATCGGGACAAGCCAGAACGCTTGTGCTCCCGGAGATTTCGGGCTCTGGAGCGAGGAGCCAGCGCGAGGCGTCATATGCTGACCCAGTAATCGCCTGACTTACGATATTTCTTCTTGACTGCCGACCACGCGATGCGATGGCAGGTCTCCTCGCGCTCGTGCGGGGATGACGTGGCGTAGGTCACCCAGGCATTGTTAAAGGCTGCGCGAAAGATTTCCTGCGCATGCACCGGAAGGCGCGATCGCAGCGATGGCGGCAAGTCTTCTAGGCGTTGAAACGGCATCATAGACTCGCTGGCATCGCCGGAATATTTGGCCGATAGGTCCGCTAGTGTTTCACACCTATATGATAATCGCGGCTTTTTTCGAAATCGGGTTTGATTGCCGTCAATACGGGGCTACATACAAAGTATATAAATTCGTCGCGATCGGCGTCGAAACCCACGACTGCTCTATCTCGGAACGGTGCTCACGATGTGCCCTACGCAGCGCTGGACAGCCTCTATTGAGCTATTGCGGCCGCCGCCCTTCTTGCGCAATGTGGGTCGGCGCCGACGACCGGCATGCTTGGCCTAAAGGTTCGGATGTCGAGATCGGAAAGCACCTCGGTCCTATTGGTCAGCACTTGGGCCTTCACGGTTTGCTTTGCCGTTTGGATGATGTTTGGTGTAACCGGCATCCCGATACGCGCTAAGCTCGGCCTCGACGGTACTCAGTTCGGTTTGCTGACCGCGACGCCCGTTTTGACCGGTGCACTATTCCGCCTGCCGCTCGGCGCGTGGACAGACCGCTTCGGTGGCCGGCGCATCATGCTGCTGCTTTTACTTGGCTGTTCCGTCCCGGTGTGGCTATCCTCCTATGCGACGGTTTTATGGCAGTTTCTGCTGTTGGGATTGGCGCTCGGACTCGTCGGTGCTTCGTTTGCGGTCGGCACACCCTACGTCGCACGGTTCTTCCCAAAGGAGCGGCGCGGTTTCGCGATGGGCTTTTTCGGTGCAGGAACAGTAGGTGCCGCACTCAACATGTTCGTCGCGCCTGCCATTATTGATACCTATGGTTGGGAAATGGTGCCGAAAGTCTATGCGGTGGCACTCGTCGCCACGGCGGGATTGTTCTGGATTTTCTCGGCGCCAGATCCGGCACGTAGGGACGGGCCGGGCCCGTCAATCGCCCAGCAGCTCGCAGTCCTACGCGTTCCTCGCGTGTGGAAATATTGCCAATATTATTCGATCGTCTTCGGTGGCTTTACGGCACTTTCGATTTGGATGCCGCAGTATTTCAAGACTGAGTATGGGTTCTCCATCGCGCAGGCCTCCCTGTTTGCCGCCTGCTTCTCGCTGCCGGGCGGTGTGTTTCGCGCTCTCGGAGGCTGGCTTTCGGACCGTTTCGGCGCGCACTCCGTGACATGGTGGGTGCTCTGGGTCGCGGTGATCTGCCTATTCCTCCTTTCATATCCTCGGACTGATCTGACGGTACATACGGTTCGCGAGCCTTTGAACTTCGAGATCGCGCTGCCGTATTGGTTCTTTACGGCGCTGCTGTTTCTGCTCGGTCTCGCCTTCGCTTGCGGTATGGCTTCCACCTTCAAATATATTGCGGACGATTTTCCCGACAATATGGGCATTGTCAGCGGTATTGTCGGCATGGCTGGAGGCCTCGGCGGCTTCTTGTTGCCAATCATGTTTGGTGCCATTCTCGACTGGCTGGGTGTAAGCTCGAGCTGCTTCATGCTCCTTTATGGAATTGTGCTGGTCTCGTTGACACTAAACTACATAACCGAAGTGCGACGAGCCTCACCGATCGGTCCGACAACGACCGAAGGACGCGACGCAAGCCTGATGGAATGACGAGGCATCTCAATGAGCCACTTTCTCGAGCGATTGACCTATCTTTCCCGACGGCGGGAGTCATTCGCGGATGGGCATGGCGAGCTTCGCGACGAAGACCGCATGTGGGAGGAAGGTTACCGGCAGCGCTGGCAGCATGACAAGATCGTGCGCTCCACTCACGGCGTTAACTGCACCGGCTCGTGTTCGTGGAAGATCTACGTCAAGAGCGGCGTCGTTACCTGGGAGACGCAGCAGACCGACTATCCGCGCACCCGTTCTGGCATGCCCAACCACGAGCCGCGCGGCTGCTCGCGCGGGGCTTCCTATAGTTGGTATCTCTACAGCGCCAGCCGCATCAAATATCCGATGGTACGTGGCCGCCTCGTCAAGGCCTGGCGCGAGGCGCGCAAGACGCTTCAGCCCGTCGAAGCCTGGGCGTCGATCGTCGGTGATGAAAAGGTTACAAAATCCTACAAGGCGATCCGCGGCCGCGGCGGCTTCGTGCGTTCGACCTGGGAGGAAGTGGCCGAGATCATCGCCGCTGCCAACGTTCACACCATCAAGACGTGGGGACCGGACCGCGTTGTCGGCTTCTCGCCGATCCCGGCCATGTCGATGGTCTCCTACGCCTCCGGCTCGCGCTATCTGAGCCTCATCGGCGGCACGCTTCTCTCGTTTTACGATTGGTATTGCGACCTGCCGCCATCGAGCCCGCAGACTTGGGGCGAGCAGACCGACGTGCCGGAATCGGCGGACTGGTACAATTCCGGCTACATCATCGCCTGGGGTTCAAACGTACCGCAGACACGCACGCCGGACGCGCACTTCTTCGTCGAAGCGCGCTACAACGGCACGAAGGTCGTCGCGATCACTCCGGACTATTCCGAAGTCGCCAAGCTGTCTGACCTCTGGCTTCACCCCAAGCAAGGCACAGACGCCGCGCTCGCCTTGGCGATGGGCCATGTCATCCTCAAAGAATTCTTCCTCGATCGCAAGACGCCCTACTTCGAGGATTATTGCCGCCGCCTCACAGACATGCCGATGCTCGTCAAGCTCCGCAAAGACGGCAAACGCTTCGTGCCCGACCGCTATCTTCGGCTGAGCGACCTGCCCGGCGCATCGGCCTCGCCGCGCGCCGACTGGAAGACCGTTGCCGCGGCCGAGGACAGCGGTGACCTCGTCGTGCCGCAAGGTTCGGTGGGCTATCGCTGGCCGGCAGATGGAGAACCGGTCGGGCGCTGGAACCTCGAAGAGAAGGACGGCGAGACGGGCAAAGAAACCCGGTTGGCGCTCAGCCTCATCAATCGGCGCGACAAAGTTCTGTCCGTCGCCTTTCCTTATTTCGGCGGCAGGCCCCACGAGCATTTCCAGCAGAACGATCAAGGCTCCGACGTGCTCACACGCAACGTGCCGGTGCGCCGCATCGCGCTGGCGGACGGCGAAGCCTACGTCGCGACCGTGTTCGACCTTTTGTGCGCCAACTACGGCCTCGACCGCGGCCTTGGTGGGGCGTGTGCCAAAGGCTTCGATGACAACGTACCCTATACACCTGCCTGGCAGGAACCGATCACCGGCGTCGCTGCCGACAAGGTGACCGCCTTGGCGCGCGGCTTCGCCGAGAACGCTGAGAAGACCAAGGGGCGTTCGATGGTGATCATCGGCGCCGGCATGAACCACTGGTATCACCAGGACATGGGCTACCGCTCAATCATCAATATGCTGATGATGTGCGGCACCGTGGGCGTGTCGGGCGGCGGCTGGGCGCACTACGTCGGGCAGGAGAAGTTGAGGCCGCAAACCGGCTGGACCATGCTCGCCTTTGCGCTCGATTGGGTGCGGCCACCGCGGCACATGAATGGCACGTCGTTTTTCTACGCGCACAGCGACCAGTGGCGCTACGAAAAGCTCGATGTTGCGGAGCTACTTTCGCCGCTAGCCGATCCGGTGCCCTATCGCGGCAGCATGATCGATCTCAACGTGCGTGCCGAGCGCATGGGCTGGTTGCCTTC
>Ga0182738_1002290_pt1 | contig 22931 bp, 23 predicted proteins | sample eDN5th30CBELigMG_FD_128876 | JGI IMG/M metagenome (GOLD analysis project Ga0182738, IMG submission 128876) | Enriched Miracle-Growth compost microbial communities from Emeryville, California, USA - eDNA 5th pass 30_C BE-Lig MG (version 2)... ...
ACGTCGCCCATCATGACGTTGCCGTCGCCGTCGGTCGCCATTCCGTGACGGGCTCGGGCAGATGGTTTCGTCGACGGGGACTTCTGGGTCCAGGAACTGCCGTTCCAGACCCACGTGTCGTCCAGGTAACTGCCGCCGGTCCGACCACCAAACAGCACGACGTTGCCGGAAGCGTCGTTCGCCATCGCATGGAAGTAGCGGAACCCGGGCGTGGAGGACGGGTTCGCCGCTGTCCACGTCGAGCCGTTCCACAGCCACGTGTCCCCCACGATGTCGGTGAAGTCCCAACCACCGAACAGCATGACCTTGCCGGACGGGTCGAGGGCCATCGCGTGGTTGTAGCGGGCGGTCGGTGAGGTGGTCGGGTTTCGCTGGGACCAACTCGACCCGTTCCAGATCCAGGTGTCCCCGAGGTAGAAACTGTCACGGCCGCCGTACAACAGGACGTTGCCGGCGGCGTCGTTCGTCATCGCGTGCCCGTAGCGACCCGGCGGTGACGCTGCGGGTGCCTGCTGGGTCCAGGTGGCACCCGACGGGTTGCTCCCGGCGGCGAATGCGGCCCGGGCGGTCAATACCTGGGGAGCGGTCCAGGCCACCCCACCGGCTGCCACGCCCAGTCCGAGTCCCTTGACGAATCGCCGGCGATCCACGCCGCCGGCGATCTCGTCGTCCATTGCTCCCGATGTGTCCGCTCGCCGCATGATCGCCCTTGGTTCGAAATCACGATGGTTTTTCCGTCGGACAATGTGTTTACACCATTCGCGCAGATTGCCTGGACGGCACATCGCACGGAGAGCCATTGGGGGCCCCTACGCGGTTCCCGACGCGGTGGTACTCAATGCTTGTCGGAGCCGACCACCCACATGGCGAAGTACTGCGACCCGCCGCCGTAGGCGTGGCCGAGTGCCTTGCGGGCGCCGTCCACCTGGTGGTCACCGGCAAGGCCACGCACCTGCTGGGCGGCCTCGGCGAAGCGGATCATGCCCGAAGCGCCGATCGGGTTCGACGAGAGCACCCCGCCCGACATGTTGACCGGTAGGTCGCCGTCGAGTGCGGTGACGCCTTGTTCGGTGAGTTTCCAGCCCTCACCCGGCCCGGCGAAGCCGAGGCTCTCGAGCCACATGGGTTCGAACCAACTGAAGGGTACGTAGATCTCGGCACAGTCGATCTCTTCGCGGGGGTTCGTGATGCCCGCCTCGGCCCAGAGCGCCGCGGCGCAGTCGGCCGAGGCGACGGGCAACACCGGGTCGCGGTCGGCCGACAGCGTGGGCTCCGAGCGCATCGCGGTGGCGTGGATCCACGCCGGCGGCCTCGCGGCGCGTTCGGCAACCGACTCCGACGACAACACCACCGCACAGGCACCGTCTGACGACGGGCAGGTCTCGGCGTAGCGGATCGGATCCCACAACATGATCGACTCTTCGATCGACTCATAGGAGATGCCGTGCTCGTGCAGGTGCGCGTACGGGTTCTTGAGCGCGTTCTGGCGGTCTTTGAGCGCCACGAGAATCCCGATGTGATCGGGGGCGTTCGAACGGCGCATGTACGAACGCACGTGCGGCGCGAAGTAGCCACCGGCGCCGGCGTGCATCGGCGGCGTGAACGGGATCGGCAGCGACAATGCCCACATCGCCTCGGACTCGGACTGCTTCTCGAAGCACACCGCCAGCACCCGTTCGTGAATGCCCGACGAGACCATCGTCGACGCGACGATCGCCGTGGAGCCACCGACCGAGCCGGCGGTGTGGACCCGCAGCATCGGCTTGCCGGTGGCGCCCAGGGCGTCGGCAAGGTACAGCTCGGGCATCATGACGCCTTCGAAGAAATCTGGCGCCTTGCCGATCACCACGGCGTCGATGTCGGCCCAGGTGAGTTCCGCGTCGGCCAGGGCCCGCACGGCGGCTTCACGGACCAGTCCCGCCATCGACACGTCACCGCGGGTGGCCTGGTACTTGGTCTGACCGACGCCGGTCACCGCGACACGCTGTCCGCTCATGAGCGGTCTCCTTCCAGAACGGCGACCAGATTCTGTTGCAGGGCCGGCCCCTGCGTGGCATGGGCGACCATGCGGTGCGCGTGCCCGCCGGCGATCTGGCCGGCGGCCTCGCCCAGGCGGATCAGCCCCGCGGTGAGCATCGGGTTGGCGCTCAGCGCCCCGCCCGAGCGGTTCACGACGGCGTCGTCGGGCACCGACAACGCCCGGCGGAGCAGCAGTTCGTCGTGGGTGAAGGGCGCATGGAGTTCCCACGCGTCGACCGGCGCGTCGGCGACTCCCGCCTTGGCTGCGGCGAGCCGCGCCGAGGGCACATCGGTGAGGTCGCGCACGCCGAGCGCCATCGGATCGACGCGGTGGTCGATGCCGGTGATCCACACCGGATGATCCGACAACTCCCGGGCCCGGTCGCCCGCGGCGAGCACGATCGCGGCGGCACCGTCGGAGATCGGCGGGCAGTCCGATCGGCGCAGCGCACCGACGAAATCGGCCTCGGCCATGATCGACTCGGCCGGGTGGTCGAACCGGAGCTGGGCGTGGTCGTTGTTGGCGAGCGCGTCGCGGCGGCTGCGGGCTGCGACCTCGGCCATCGCCTCGCGGGTGACCACCCCCGCGTCGAGTGCCGCGGATGCCGCCAGCGCCGCCAACGAGATCGCGTCGAGCCAGAGCGGCCCGACCGTGTATGGGTCGAGCTGACGAGAGAGCACCTTGGGCAGGTCGCCCGAGGAGGCCTTGGAGTACGAGTACACGAACGCCGTGTCGATGGCGCCGGTCTGGATCTTCACCCAGGCCTCGTACAGCGCCCAGGCGCCGTCCATCTCCACATGTGATTCCTGAATCGGCGGCCAGGGCCCGACCCCGTCGAGGGTCGACACGAACGAGAAGGCGTTGCCGGCCAGATAGTCGGTGCTGCCCGAACAGGTGAACCCGATGTCGCCGATCTCGAGGCCGACCTGGTCGAGGGCGGCCCGGGTGACGGGCATGAGCATCTCGACCTCGTTGAGGTCTTCGACGGCGCGGGTGTGCTTGGACTGGGCGAACGAGACGATCGCGACGTCACGCATCACCGCTCACCTCCGTCGCTCGCGGCACCTCGATCTCGGGACGAGGGCCCCCAGGATGTGACGTGCCCGGCTTCGTCGACCTCGGCGTCGGGCCGGTCGAGTGGCCGGAAGTACTTGATCGACTCGAGCGTCGGGGCCAGGTCAGCATCGTCGACCCAGACCGGTTCGAGCCACTGGCCGATCCGCACCTCGTCGGGATTGGCCTCCTGGATCAGGTGCATGAGGAACATGTCGGCGCCCTCGAGCTGGATGAGCCCACCCACGTAGGGCAACTCCATGACCGAGCCGTGGAAGGCGACGTTGACCACGCAGTACGACACCAGTACTCCGGGGCCGGCGAGTTCGACGATCTCGGCGGTCGGGACTCCGTGACTGGGGCACGCGCCCCGGGAGGGCACGTAGACCTTGTGACAGATCGGGCATGCCTCACCGAGGATCTTGTGGTCGAGCATGCCGCGGAGGAAGGTGGTGGTCGCCCGTCCGGCGGTGAAGTCGTAGTCGAGCCGTGCCGGCGTGGCGAGCCGCTCGACGGGGGCGGCTCCGACGAGTGCGTCGGGCAGGGTGATCGTGGGCGTCTCGGGGAGGGGGGCGGGGGCGGTCATGAGGTCTCCTCACCTGATCCGATGACGGTGAAGTAGGCGATGTCGGTGATCTCGCCGACCGTCTCGTCCCGCCAGTGCGGCGTGACCCGGCTTCCCACCGTGACTGCGTCGGGAGCGGAGGCATCCACGGCGTGCACCATCGAGGTGTCGGCGCCGTCGGGTCTGATGAGCGCCCAGGCGAACGGTCGGTCGAGCGGATGCTCGGGACGCGGTTCGGCGACCCAGGCGCACGCGGTGACCGTGCCGACCGGGCCGACGACGACCAGTTCGGTGAGGTCGTCAGCGGTGACCGGGTCGTATTCGACGGGCGGCACGATGACCCGCCCGTCGGCGCCGGTGATCCCGACGAGGGTGCGCTCACGCAGGCCGGTGAGGAAAGCCCCGATCACCGGCCCGGTGGTGCGCACGAACGGATACTCGATCACCAGCGGTGCACGCAGCACGTCGGTGGTCGCTTGGTCCCCGGTGGTGTCCACGGGCGCTCAAACTAGAACAGATTCTAGTTCGGTTGCACAATCTCCCTCGTCCCGCGACCTCCGATGGATGCTTCGGATGAGAAACGACGCCCGACCCCGAGGCACCACACCGCCCGAGGCGGCTCTGCGGTTCGAAGTCGGGCGCCGGAAAAGGTCAGGGTCCGGGGTCGGCATGCGGGCACGCCGACCCCGGACCCTCGTGTCGAGTCGATCAGCGGTACCAGACCCGGCGTCCGCCGGCTTCTCCCTGGCCCACGACCCAGCCCACGAGCCAGAACACGAAGACCGCCAGGGCGATCCACCAGAACACGTGAGCCGCGAATCCCAGACCGCCGAGGATCAGGGCGATGAGCAGAACAATCAGTGCGATAGTCATGGTCCGGTTCTTCCCGAGGGTCCTTGCTTCAAACGTTTTTATGTCGCATGGACGCGCTCCCGCTGCGCTCTGACGCAGCCCGGAGGTCGACCGATCGAGCGGTTAGCGTGCCGATCGTGGCAACCGTCGATGATCTCCGCATCGGAATTCTCGGCGCCGCGGCGATCGCCCCGGCCGCGGCCATCAGGCCGGCCCGGCACGTCGACGGCGTCGCCGTCACCGCGATCGCCGCGCGGGATCGTGCGCGGGCCGAGGCCTTCGCCACCAGGTACGGCGTCGAGACCGTGCACCACAGCTACGCCACACTGCTGGACGACCCCGACATCGATGCGGTCTACATCCCTCTGCCCAACGGGCTGCACGGTGCGTGGACGAAACGGGCGATCGAGGCCGGCAAACACGTGCTGTGCGAGAAGCCGTTCGCGGCGAACGCCAGCGAGGCCCGCGAGGTCGCCGAGGTGGCCGCGGCATCGGACCGGGTCGTCATGGAGGCGTTCCACTGGCGCTACCACCCCCTCAACACCGCGGTGCTCGACGCCGTCGCCGCCGGTGACTTCGGGCAGATCACCGACGTGCGGGGTGCGTTCTGCTTTCCGCTGCCCAAACCGAGCGACATCCGCTGGAGCCGCGCGCTGGCCGGCGGGTCGCTCATGGACGCGGGCTGCTACCCGATCAACATGGTCCGGGCCGTGATGGCGGCGGCGGGTGCGACCGAACCGACCGTGACGGGCGCGAAAGCGGCGTTCACGAACGGGGGTGTCGACCGTGCGCTGCGGGGAACGCTGCACTGGTCGGCCGCCACGGCGGCCGAGGGCACGACGGGCGCGATCCGCTGTGGCATGTTCGATCCGTTCCACCCGGTCGACATTCGCTTGGCGATCACCGGTACCGGCGGGTCGGTACGGGTGCGTAATCCTCTCGCACCGCAGCTGTTCGGTCACGCGGTCTACCGACGTGACGGCCGCCGTCGGGTGGAGCGCGCCACCCGCACCCCCAGCTACACGTTCCAGATGGTGGCGTTCCGCGACGCGATCCGTGAAGGCACGCCGTTCCCGTCGACGGCCCACGACGCGGTCGCGAACATGGCGGTCATCGACGCTCTCTACGAGGCGGCCGGCGTCACGCCCCACGTGCCGACCCCGATGGCCGGCTGATCAGCTCCCGTGGCAACCCTTCCGACCTTGGGCGACGCCGGCGGCATCAGCGTGCTCGACCAGCGCGCGCTGAGTGACCGACTGATCGAGCTGCACGTGGCGAGCAACGCACTCGTCGGACCCGAGGGCATGCGGATCCTGCTGCCGGCGGGCTACGACCCAGAGGGGTCGATCACCTACCCGGTGCTGTACCTGCTGCACGGTGGGCTCGGCGGCTACCGCGACTGGACCGATGCGGGTGGCATCGAGGCGACCACGGCCGACACCGACCTGATCGTCGTGATGCCCTCGGGTGGCACCGGTGGCTGGTACCGCGACTGGCACGACTTCGGACGCGGCCGTGCCCCCAGGTGGGAGACCTTCCACACGTCGCAGCTGATCGGCTGGGTCGACGACCGGCTCGCCAGCCGAGCGCACCGGTCCGGGCGGGCCATCGCCGGTCAGTCGATGGGCGGGTTCGGCGCGCTCGGCTACGCCGCCCGCCATCCCGACCTTTTCTGCGCCGCGGTCAGCTTCTCCGGCGCGGTGAACACCCGGTATCCACTCGTGCGGTCGCTGATCTGTGTGTCGTCGGTCGCGCACCGGCGTCCGCCGTTCGCGATCAATCGACTGCCAATCGTCGGCACTGACGATTGGGCCGCCCACAATCCGTGGGACCTGGCCGAAGGTCTGCGTGGCCTGCACGTTGCGATCACGACCGGCAATGGTCGCCCCACCCAGTGGCGACGACCCGGCGACACCCGCCCCAAGGACCTCCAGGAGCACCAGGTGCGCGCCATGACGCTCTCGTTGCACCAGCGCCTCGACCGGCTCGGCATCGCCCACACGTTCCGCGATTACGGCAACATCGGCCACACCTTCGACAACTGGCGCCGCGCCTTCGCCGACGAGCTCCCCGACCTGCGGGCCGCGCTCGGAGCGACCGTCGGACAGGCCGCCTCCGACGCGAACACGTGACAGCCCCCCGGCAGTTGCCGGGGCGGAGGACGGGCGGTCAGCTCAGAGCGATGAGGTCGGTGAACTCAGTCGTCCAGTTCGCGAATTCACCGTCGGGCATCATCAGCACCCGGTCGGGTTGCAGCGCGGCGACGAACTCGGTGTCGTGGGAGACCAGCACCACCGTGCCGGGCCACTCCCCCAGTGCCGCGGCCATCGCCTCACGCGACGCCGGGTCGAGGTTGTTGGTGGGCTCGTCGAGCAGCAACAGGTTGTGGCGCCCCGCCACCAGTTGCGCGAGCGCGAGCTTGGTCTTCTCCCCGCCCGACAGAGTGCCCGCGTCCTGGAACACCTTGTCGCCGGTGAGCCCGAACATGGCGAGCAGGCCACGACGGACCTCGTCGGATCCGCCCGGTGAGGCGTCGCGCATGTGCTCGAGCAGCGATCGGCCCGGTTCGATTCCCTCATGCTCCTGGGCGTAGTACCCGGCGATGATCCGGTCGCCGAAGTCGACCGTGCCCGCGTCCGGAACGGTGCGGCCCGCGAGGATCTTTAGCAGCGAGGTCTTGCCGGCGCCGTTCAGACCCAGCACGAGCAGCCGGTCTCCCCGGCCCGCGTCGAAGCTGAGATGTGAGAACACGGCATTGTCGTCGTAGGACTTGGCGAGACCGGCCACCTCGAACACGGTGCGGTTCGCCGGAGGGGGATCCGGGAAGGCGATGTGGGCGGTGCGGTGACGGACCGGACCGGTCACGGCTTCGGCGCGGAGTCGGCCGATCCGTTTTTCGATCGACTTCGCCATCGTCGCCTTGGTGGCCTTGGCGCCGAAGCGGTCGACCACGCCCTGGAGCCGGTCGATCTCGGCCGCCTGCGCGGCGGCGAGCTTGGCCTGTCGGATCTCGTCGCGGGCGCGGGCGGCGACGTACTGGGAATAGGTGCCCCGGTACTCGACCATCTCGCCGGTGTCGTCGTGGCCGCCGCGGTCCAGGTGCAGCACGCGGGTGATCTCGGAATCCAGCAGGTCGAGGTCGTGGCTGATCACGATCAGGGCGCCGGTGTAGGAACGCATGAAACCCAGCAACCAGTCTTTCGCATCGGCGTCGAGGTGGTTGGTGGGTTCGTCGAGCAGCAACACGTCGCTGCCCGCGTAGAGGATCCGGGCGAGCTCCACCCGGCGCCGCTCACCACCCGACAGCATCCCGACGGCGAGGTCCAGGCGACCCTCGGTCACGCCGAGCCCCGCGGCGAGACGACGCACCCCGGATTCGGCGGAGTAGCCGCCGTCGATGCGGAAGCGTTCCTCGGCGCGGGTGTAGCGGGCGATGTTCCGCTCGGAGGGGTCGTCCTCCATGCGTCGGCGGAGCTTCTCGAGCCGCCGAGCGGCCTCGTCGAAGCCACGCCCGGACAGCACGTGGGCGAGCGCCGGGGTCTCCGGCGGCACCGAATCCATCCGCGGGTCCTGGGGCAGGTAACCCAGGCCACCCTTGACGAGCACGTCGCCGCCGGCGGGCGGTTCGGCGCCTGCGAGCACCTTGAGCAGCGTGGTCTTGCCGGCACCGTTGCGGCCGACGATCCCGACCTTGTCACCGGACGCGACGGTGAAGGTCACGCCGTCGAGCAGCGTGACCCCGCCGGCTTCGGTGCGCACGGACCTGGCCTGGAGCATCGGACCAGCGTGACAGCATCGGGGCGATGCGGACACATCGGATTCGCCGACCGATCGATGGGTGATCGGTGGTGGCCGGGCTACGGTCGCGGTGGATGAAGACCGGTTCGCTTCCCGTCATCGACATCGACCTTCCCCGTCTGCCCGACCAGCCCGACGACGTGCCGTGGCCGACCGACGATTGGCCGACGGGGGACCCGGTCGACGCGAAGAGGCGCAAGCTCGCCAAGGTGGTCGACCTCGCGTTCGAAGGCGAGCCTCCCGCGGTGCTCGGCCCGACCCGTGCGCTGCTGGTCGTCCAGCACGGTCGAATCGTCGTCGAACGGTACGGGCCCGGGATCATGAACGATTTCACCGGCATACGTGAACCCGACGGGCCCGACACGACGCTGATCTCGTGGTCGATGGCCAAGTCGATCCTGCAGGTCGCCATCGGCATCGCGACCCGCGACCACGACCTGCACCTCGACTCGCGGGCGCCCGTGCCCGAATGGGACGACCACGACGATCCCCGTCACGGCATCACCTGGCACCACCTGTTGCACATGGCGTCGGGTCTGTCGTGGATGGAGGAGTACACGACCGACCGCGGCTCGGATGTGATCAGCATGCTCTTCGGCGACGGGAAGGGCGACATGGCGGCCTACGCGGCGTCGTTTCCCCTTGCCGCAAGGCCCGGCACCCAGTTCCTGTACTCGAGCGGCACCACCAACATCCTCGCCCGGGCACTGCAACACGTACTCGGGCTCGAAGGCGACCCCGACGGCATGTCGGCGTGGCTCCGCGACGGGGTCTTCGCCCCGCTCGGCATGGCCAGCGCGACTCCCGAGTTCGACGATGCCGGTACCTGGGTCGCATCGTCGTACGTGTACGCCACCGCCCGCGACTTCGCGCGCTTCGGGCTGCTCGCCCTGCGTGGCGGTTGCTGGGACGGGTCCCAGATCGTGGACCGGTCGTGGATCGACAGCGCGAGGCGCCCGATCAAGCTGCCGACCGGCCATGCGAATCGTTACGGTTCGCACTGGTGGGTGCACGACGAAACGCTCGGCGCGTTCGCCGCGCACGGCTACGAAGGCCAGCGGATCCTCTGTGTCCCCGCACGCGACCTGGTCGTCGTGCGCCTGGGCAAGACTCCCCTCACCCCGGCCGAACACGACCGCGACCCCAACCCGGTCGACAAGTACCTCGACAAGATCGTCGCCTGTTTCCCCGAGTGACGACCGGCCCGTCACTCCCGACCAAGGAGCACCCCACCATGCGCATCGGAATCTTCATGGGAGACCTCGGCGGGGACTCCTCCCGCGTCGACGCTGCGGTGGCGGTGGCCCAACGGGTCGCCACCGGAGGATTCACCTCGGTGTGGATGCCCCAGATCTTCGGGCTCGACGCCCTCACGACTCTCGCCGTGATCGGCGCGCAGGTGCCCGACATCGAACTCGCGACCGGCGTGGTGCCGATCTACCCGCGTCACCCAGGTGTGCTCGCCCAACAGGCGTTGACCGTGCAGTCCGCCTCGGGTGGGGGCCGATTGAGCCTGGGAATCGGGCTGTCGCACAAGCTCGTGATCGAGGACATGTTCGGCTACTCGTTCGACCGGCCGGCGTCCTACATGGAGGAGTATCTCCAGGCGCTGGCGCCGCTGCTCCGAGGCGAGCGCACCGACCAGGTGAGCGACCGAATCACCACGAGGCTCACCCTGGACATCGCCGCGCCCGAGCCTCCGGGTCTGTTGGTGGCCGCACTCGGCGAACGGATGATCGGGCTCGCGGCACGCTACGCGGACGGCACCGTCACCTGGATGACGGGTGAGAAGACCCTGGCCGAACACACCGTGCCGACCATGCGGGCCGCAGACGGCGGCGCCGACAAGCGGGTGGTCGCCGCGCTGCCCGTGGCGGTCACCGATGATGTGGCCGCAGCGAAAGCTCTCGCCGCGAAGATCTTCGTGATCTACGGCCAGCTCCCCTCCTACCGGGCGATGCTCGACCGCGAAGGAGCCGCCGGACCAGAAGACGTCGCGATCGTCGGCTCGGCGGACGAGGTGAGCGAACGGATCACGTCGATGATCGACTCCGGGGTCACCGAGTTCGTCGCCGTGCCCTTCAGCCGTGACGACGCGCCGGCGACCTTCGAGACCCTCGGCGCGTTGCTGGATCACTGAGAACCTCGCAAGCGGCCGCTCGGCACGGGAACTAGGGGCCCGGGCCCGCCGGAAGATGGACGTCCTCGAGCTCGCGGCCGTGGGTTTCGGGGTAGCGCAACCAGATGATGATCAGCGCAGCGACGGGCCCGACGCCGAGGATCGTGACCGTGAGCGACAGGTTCCCCAATCCAGCGAGCAATGCACCGCCGATCGCGAGGCTCAGCGCCTGGCCACCGACGCTCGCGACCGTCGCCCACGCGACCGCCTGGCTCCGCACCGACGTGGCGAACAGTTCCGCGGAATAGGCGCCGAGCACCGGCCCGGCGCCGAGCACCCCGAGCAGCATCACCACCATGCAGGCGCCGAGCACGACCGGCCCGCCCGGCAGCCAGAAGAACGCGACCGCGCCGATCACTCCCAGTCCCGCGAGCGCGCACCCCACGAGTCGTCGGCCGTAGCGGTCGGACGCGGCTCCGGCGAGCACCATGAACGGGATGCCGGGGATGCCGGCCGCGACGAGCATGAAGCTCGCGGTCGTGGCGTCGAAGTTCCGCTGGGTCTGCAGGAAGTCGACGGCGAACGACGACGCCTGCTGTGACAGGCTCATCAGCACGCCGACACCCAGGACGAGAACGATCCATTTTCGGTGCGGCGGCCGGAACAACGCCCGCCAGTTCCGCTCCAGCAACCCGGATCGCCGGGCGGTCTCGAAGCGTTCACTTTCGGGAAGCAACCGACGCAGCCACGCGATGAGCAGCAACGGCGGGACGCCGAGCAGGTACATCCAGCGCCACGACAGGTCGAGCGGGTGGATGATGCCGCCGAAGGCGATGGCCCCGAAACCCACGCCGAGGGTGTTCATCATCTGCAACCAGCCGAAGCCGACCCCACGAGCACGCGCCGGGAGCGACTCGGCGGCGAGGGTCCACACGATGGCTGCTTCGGCATTGAGGAACAACCGGGCGACGAACTGGCATGCGGTGAACGTCGCCGCCGTGGGCGCGACCGCAGTCGCCGCGGTGGCCACGGTGTAGCCGAGAACCGAGATGATCAACAGCCGCTTGCGTCCGACCTGATCGGCCCTGAGCGCGAGGGGCACGGCAAGCAACGCGCCCAGGTACAGCACCGACAGATACCAGCTCGCAGCCGACTGCGACAGACCGAATGTCTCGCGGATCTGCTTCAGAGCGACGAGGATGATGCCGCGGTCGTACCCGTCGAAGAACAGCGTCGACCCCAGCAGCCACAACAGGAGCCAGTCGGTGCGCCTCAGAGCGGCGAAACCAGCTCGGATCGCGGCCCACCCGCCTGCTTCGGTGTCGTCCATGGCGTCGATCAGGGACGGGGACCACGGGGCACGGTCGACGACGAGTCGGTGCCGGCGGCCGCCCCGGTGGTCGTGGTGGTCGTGTCCGGGCTGCCGCCACCGCCACCGCACACGTCGAGCCGCACGAGCTTGCGACCCGGCCTGGCCGGGTCGGTCACCGACGTCACCGCGCCGTTGCGCTGCGACGCCCAGGTGGTCAGCGCCTTGCGCATGTTGTCGGGCGACGAGTCACCGGTGGTGACGTCCAAGCGCACACACGATGCGCCCTCCGGGTTCTCGTACGCGACGAGGGTGTCGCCCCGGTAACCGTTCATGGCGAGCCCGAGCACGTCGTCGTGCACGAGTGGGGCGAGCGTGCCTTCGAGGAAGAAGCGTCCCAGGGTGCCCGAGGAGTCGACCTTGCCGTCGACCTTGGGGGTGGTGACCGGGAGCTGGTCGATCCGAGCGGCGACACGCGCCGGCGAGAGAACCTGGGCCGACCCGTCGGGCGGGTCGCCGAAGACGGCGTCGAGCGGCGCCGATGAGGAGCCCGTGACGAGATTCGCGGTGTAGGTCACCCCGTGGTCGGCCGGAAAGCGCAACCAGCTCGACAGCACCGCGGGCACCTTCGCGGTGTCGGTGTCGTCGCCGCGCCGGGCCTTGAGTTCGGCGTCGATCTGGTCCTGGGCTCCGGGCGACTGCGTGCCGGCCCATGCCGCCGCCACCCGCCAGGCGTCGCCCCCGACCAGCGTGTCGAGCCCGAACGTCGCGTCTCCGTAGGCGCTGGGAGAGGCGACCGCGTCGGTGGTGAAGTGCTGGTCGTCGAGCTGCTGGGTCAACCCCACCACCAACACGGCCGACAGGTACGGGCTCGCCGGCACGGCCCGCACATGGATGATGTTGTGCACGGTGTCGTAGAACACGACGGTCCTGGCACCGTAGAAGGCCTGCAGGGAGCGGGCCATGTCCGCGTCGTTCGGGTTCAGCCCGAGCACCTCGAACGGGGTGGAGAGTCGATCCAGCAGCCCGCGACTCCGGGCCAGGTACCCGCGGAATGCGGTGTCATAGGCCGTGTCGTCGTCGAGCAATGTCGTGGGGTGGCTCGTGAACGAGAGTTGTCGGGTCTGCTCGACGAAGGGCACGAGTTCATCGGTGAGGCGTGCGAGTTCGGCCGGGGTGATCACCGGGCCGCGGGGCAGCGTCGTCGAGGCCGACGAGGTCGGAGCGACGGTCGTGGGCGGTGCCTCGACCCTGGGCTTGGGCGGCCGGATCGCCCGCAGGACGACGTAGGTGACGATCGCGGCGACCAACGCGACCCCGATCACGCCGAGGATCATGGCGACTCGGCCGTTTCCGTCAGGTGAAGGAGACGCTTCAGCATCGGGCTCGGCCTCCGGAGGTGGCGGCACTGCCGGCGAGCCGGCCGGCCACTGGTGCGGCGGCCGTGTCGGGAACGGCTGGGGATTCGGAATCCACTTGTCGGACACGGCGTTCCCTTCGACGGACCGGACCCGAGACGGCTCGCCCGGGTCGGTTCCTCGGCCCAGAGTTGCTTCCGGCGATTGCGTATCGTCGCTACGGTATCGGCCGATGGGCAACGATCGGGACCGTCGGCCGAAGCGCCTGGCCCGCGACACCGCCGGACAGGCCTATCCGGCCGGCGTGACCCCGACCACGAGCGACGGTCGGCCCGCCGGGATCGGTGAATCGGTCGCCAGTCGATCGACCGAGGAGGAGGCCCGCGATCTGCTCGCACTGCGGCGGGCCAAGCGCGGCGACACCGGCGCGTTCGCCGATCTCCTGCAGGCGAACGACCGTGACGTCCGGTCGTTGCTGGCGGCCCTGGTCGGCCCCGATGACCTCGACGTGGTCTGCACCCAGGTCTACCTGCGGGCGTTCAGGGGCCTGCCGATCGCACCCTCGACCTCTCCCCGGATCTGGCTGCTCGGCATCGCGGATGGTGCCGCTCGTGACGCGGTGCGGCGCATCCGACAGAGCCCGGGTGCCGACCGGCCCGCCACGGCACCGATCCCGATCGACCGTCCGCCGGAGGAACGTCTGGTGGTCGCCGCGATCGACGCGGTGGGGCTCACCCCACGCGAGACCGCCCGGCTCATCGACGGGGGCATCGAAAGCGTCCGTGAGCTGCTGACCGAGGGTCGTGCCCGACCCGGCGTGGTGATGCCCTTCGACCCGCCCCCGGAGCACGCGGGCCGTTTTTGGGACGATCTCGGTCGTCGCCTGCTCATGGAGCAGTCCGCGCCGGCTGCGTCGCGGCGCCACCAGGACCCGGCCGGCCGCCGCAGCGCAGTCGGCGACGACGACCTCGCACCGACACCCCAGACCCTGGATGTCGTGCGGGGCATGGCCGTGCGGGTCGAACAGCAGCATCCGCGGGTGATCCCTTGGCGACGCATCGCGACGGCGCTCGCCGTGGTGGTGACCGTCGCGGTGTTCATCGGGGTCGCCCTGACGATCGCCGGCCACGCGTCACGTCGGGACGCGGGCCTCGGTGACACCGCGGCGAAGACCCTCGATCGACTGGACGCGGCACTCGCCCGCAACACCGTGGTGCGCGGCACCGTGACGATCACGGGAGGCGCCTCGGACGCGGTCACTCCGGGCACGTACCGGTTCGTGCGCTCCAACATCGGTTCGTGGCGGACCACCGCGCTCGATTCGTCGGTCGACGAGGGCTACGACGTGGCGCACGCGACCGCTGCCTCGGTGCAGCGGCGTGGCGGCACGCAGGTGGTCGCCGCGCAGGTGCGCTCGGGCCTCGCACCGGGGCCACCCGAGGCCACCGGCGACGCCCAACACGGACCGGGCGACGTGCTGGCGAATGTGATCCGCACGGTCCGCGCCGGTTCGGCCGGTGAAGTCGAGACCCGATCGGTGCCGGTTGCGCCATCCGGATCGTCGGGCCCGACCGGATCGTCCGGCTCGACCCAGCAGCCCACGACGACCGAGGCGCGCTCGGTCTGGGTGGTGACGAGCAGGCTCGACGGCCCGGTCGGATCGTCGGGCCTCGCCGGGACGGGCGGACTCGGCGAGGTCGACGCGGACGAGGCCGAACTCGTCGCCGACCAGTCGCTCGCCCTGCCGACCCATCTCACGCTGCGCCGCAACGGCGTCACGGTTCTCAGCGTGCGGTTCACCGGTCTGTCGATCTCGCAGCAGGCCACGGCCATGCCCTACACCCCCACGGTGTTGGCGGGAGTGCAGGCGACCACGACCGACAGCGGATTCATCCCCACACCCGCCGGTGACCTCGCCGGAGCGAGCGCCGGACCGCCGGCGACTCCCTCGTATCTTCCCGGGGGCTACGTGCTCGCCTCCGCGGGGGTGAACCGTGCGCAACGCACCACGGTCGTGTGCTACCGGAACGGTTCGCGGCAGCTCGTGCTCACGGTGCGACCGGCCCCGTCGACCGCCTCGGATCCGGCCGATCCGTTCGCAGGAGCTTCGCCGTCGCACGCCGGAGCAGACCGCGTGTCGATCGGCTCGGGTTCGTTCGCCGGCCGAGATGCCTATTCGTCACGCGACGTGGTCCGTCACGTCTGGGTGAACGGACCGCGCACCCAGGTGATCGCGGCCGGCGATCCGACCGTCGCGGAGCTCACCAAGGTGCTCGCGTCGCTCCGCTAGTGCTGGTGTGCCCGGAGCGGGGTTCGAACCCGCACGACCCGAGATGGGTCAGAGGGGTTTAAGCCCTCCGCGTCTACCGATTCCGCCATCCGGGCGTCGCCCAGACGCTACCGGTCGTCAGCGCGACCCTGCCGCCCCGTCGACTGCCGGGTCTTCAGGCCGCGTGGGCGATCGTGCCCGGTGACGTCGACAGCGACTCCCACAGCGCGGTGCGCGCCCGGGTCGCCCCGGCCCCGTCGAGTCGGTTGGCGACGATGACCCCTTCGACCATGTCGGCGACGACGGCACCGAGGGGACGACCTTCGAGGCGCACCGACACGGTCGTCCAACCGCTCCGATTGCGCTGGACCGTCCGCTCGGCACCGGCAACCCGCGGTGGGCTGCGGAACGAAGGGGTCTGCAGCCCCATCGCGCGGGCGTGCGTACCGAGGGTCCGAGCGACGGTGGCGAAATCGAGGGAGTTGGCGGTCTCGGTCATCGCTGCCCACTCTGCCACCGGGGTGGGACACTCGCCTGAGGGCGCCCCGGCGAGGCCACCGACGATCCGGGCGGCGAGCGCCTGTCACACCTGAAGCGTTCGGTCCGGTCTTGTGCGGTGTGAGAGCTGCGTGCCGTGTTCACCGATCGAATCCCGCCGCCGACGACGCCAGGCACCGGCGGGTGCACCGGCGCGTCGACACCGACGCGGCCGTCAGAATCGCGAACGCCTTCATGGACGGCACCTCGACGCCCGGTGACCCACGCGTCCGAGCCGCCTACGACGCACTGGCGGCCGAGTCGGACCGGCTTTTCGACCAGCTCACCGGACCACGGACCGCCCGGCCGGTGCAGGTGGTGTTCCGGCGCGATCAGGAGCCCTATGCGTCCGCGGCCGACGTTGCCGAATCGGTCCGTGTGCACCGGGTTCTCGAGGTCGGATCCGTCGCCTACCTCCATGACCGTCGACATCCGCTTCTCGACCATGCCTTCGGCGGTACCCACGACCGCTTCAGGGCCGTGCACGACATCGTGAGCCACGCTCGACTCGGGCACGACTTCGGACGCCACGGTGAGTTCTCGGCCTGGCTCGCCGAGGACCGCATCTACCACGGGCTCGCCCGCTGGGCTCTTGCCACCGAGCTGCACGCCCAGCACAGCGTGCGTTGGACGTCCGGAGAGGTCGCGCCCTTCAAGGCGCTCCTGATCGACCCGGCGCTCCTGCGCCGGTCGAAGCGGGCCGCTCGCGTGGCAGACCCGTGGGAGTCGATCTGAACGGCGTCGGCCCGGAGGTGCCGGCCGGGTCGCGCCCGATCCGCGGATCTCGAAGACCGGCGTCCCGACGTCGGCGTCCGACCTCGGCGTCTCGAAGCCGGCGTCCCGAACCGGTCAGCGTGCCGGCGTCGCGGTCACTCCAGGTCGGCGAGCGCCGAACGTGCCTCGTCGACGGTGTCGTACTCGGCGACGAGCACGTTGCCGTCGACGGCGATCGTGCCGTAGAGCGCCCACCGGCCGCCACCGACGGCGACGACGTCACCGGCGATGGCGGGGTGTAGATCGTCGACGTCGCCGATACTGGCGTGGGCGTGGGTCGAGTCGGAGATCGGGGCCATGAGGACTCCTCGGGGCAGGGCGCGTGGCGCTCAGGTGTCGGTGGGTTCGCCCGATTCGGCGCCTGGAGCGACGAATCCGACCCGGAGGTGGCTTCCGTCACAACGCGGCTTCGACGCCGAGTGGCCACAGCGGCACAGTTCCCAGTGCTCGGCGATCTCCGTGCTGCCGTCGGGCATGCGGATCACGACCGAACCGCTGATCGACAGCGGGCCGTCACGGAGCGGGGTGATCGTCACCGAGGTCGGCGACGGGGCGGCGCCGTCGGGCGGGCCGCCGATCGCTTCCGGGGCGTCGACCCGCCTGGATCGCCATGCCGGGTCGACCTCGAGCGAGCGCGTGGGATCTTCACCCGCCGCGCGGCCGCGAGGTCCGTGCGCGGCCCCGTCGGTCCGGGTGTAGGTAAGAGCCCCGCTGGGACAGGTGTCGATCACGGCGGCGATCTCCCCCGCGCTCGCGCCGGTACTGTCGACCCAGGGTCGCCGCGCGCGATCGAACACGGTCGGTAGTCCGGCGGTGCAGTGTTGCGAATGCATGCACCGCTCGCTGTCCCAGTGGACGATGATGCCGTCGCCCTCGTAGTCCCGGGTGGTCATCGCAGCGCTCCGATCGTCGTGTCGGGCAGGGAACGGGCCCGTCGATGTGAAGTGACCATCGAGCCGTCCCGGTTGTGACACGCCGGTACGCTCAGTGGCCGGGACGCCGTGGTGGAACGGGCCGACGGGTGGCGCTGACCCCGCTGCCGGGGGGCGTGGCCGACGACCGGCGCTCGCAACGATGCCTCCAGCTCGCCCAGGTCGCCACGCGCCGCCGCCATGATTCCGTCGACGAGGCGGCGGTGCGCCGCCGGGTCGAACGCCCGATGGTGGGGCACCGCCAGGTGGCGCTGCGCGCGGCTGACGAGCTGGCGGACGTTGGCCTCGGTCAGGCCGAGGAGCCCGGCGAGTTGCGCGTAGGGGTAGTCGAAACCCTTGCGCAGCACGTACGCGGCCCGCTCCGAGGGTGACAGCCGTTCGAACAGGAGCCGACACCCGGCCTCGAGAGCTGCGCGTCGTTCGGTCGGCGTCGACGGTTCGTCGCCGGCCACCGAGCCCACGGGCACCGCGTCGTCGTGGGGCGTCCCCACCGTCGCTTCATGGCGTGACCAGGCCGTCTGAGAGGCGTTGATGGCGAGGCGTCTGGTGGTCGTGACCAGAAAGGCGGTGGGGCACTCGACGGCGGTCCGGTCGCAGGCCTGCCAGCGCAACCAGGCCTCCTGGACGACGTCCTCGGCGTCGGAGCGGTGCCCGAGGACGCTGCGGGCGACGGTGAGCAGTCGCCTGCGGACGGCGAGGAACTCATCGGTGCCATCGGCGGAGCGGAGTGCTCCATCGTCGGCGGGCCCATGACGGGGAGAAGGCGAAGTCGACATCGTTCTCACTTTCGATTCGTGGTCGGATCGGGGGTTCGATCCGATGATGAGTCCGAAGCAGGCTCCGCCGCATCCGTGAGATCCCCAGTCCGCGTCCCCGGTCGCCCCCGGGGGTCCCGGGCCAGGGGCTGGGGCCCCGAGGCCGGGTGTCGGGCCGGGTGCGGTGACCGCCACGGCGCGCCGAGACCGTGACGGCGACCGACGCGCAGCACCCCCGTGCCCACCGCTCGTGTACGAGCAGTGGCCACGGGGGTGCCCGGGCCGGAAGGTCCCGACGGTTCAGGCGCTGACCGACAGCGTGGCGTTGCAGGCCGTGACGGCGTCGAGGATGGTCGCGGCGACCGCGTCCGGTTGCGACACGCTGATGGCGTGCGAGGCCCCCGCGAGCTCCCGGACCGAGCGAGCGCCGGCACGCTCGGCGACGAATCGGTGGAGCTGAGCGGGAATGTTCAGGTCCTCGTCGCCGAAGACGAACCACGACGGCTTGGCGCGCCACGCCGGGGTGGGAGCCGACAGTCCCATCGACAGCGCCGCCTCGGTGACGGGACGCTGCGTCGCGCCCATCAGCCGCGCTCGTTCGATGGGGACGTCCGCCGCGAACTGGTGCGCGAAGTCGCCGGTGCGGATGGCGAACTCGTTGCCGCCGGACGTGACGGGGTACGAGTCGAGCGCCGCACCCAGCGAGCTGCCGGGGAACATCGTGGACAGCCCGAAGGCGGATTCGCCGTGATCGGGCGCGAAGGCCGCGACATACACGAGCGCCGCGACGAGGTCGTTGTCGGCCGCCGCTTCGGTGATGACACTTCCGCCGTAGGAGTGCCCGACCAGCACGACGGGCCCGCCGAGGGTCTCGAGCACGTCGCGGACGTACGCGGCGTCGCCGGCGAGGCTGCGGAGGGGGTTGGCGATGGCCACCACGTCCCGGAAGCCGGGAGCGTCGGCGCGGTCTCGCCACAGGCACTCGATGACCGGGTCCCAACTGGAGGATTCGGCGAATGCGCCGTGGACGAGGGCGATGGCGGGTTGCTCAGACGACATGGTGTGGGTGCTTTCTGTAGGGGGTGGAGCAGGTGAAACACGCAGTGATCAGGGCCGGTGCAGGGCCCGGCGGAGCACGTCGATGGCCTGGGCGGTCGCCTCGCTCGACGCGGCGGTGTCGCGAACCGGGTTCAGCATCATGAAGTCGTGGAGGGTGGCGTTGTAACGCACGCTGGTGGTGCGGACGCCCGCGGCGATCAGATGACGGGCGTAGGCCTCGCCCTCGTCGCGCAGCACGTCGTTCTCGTCGACGATCACGAACGCCTCGGGCAGTCCGGCGAGGTCGTCGGGTCCCGCCTGCAGGGGCGACACGGTGATCGCCGAGCGCTTCTCGATGTCGGGAACATAGGCGTCCCAGAACCACGCCATCGCCTGCGCGGTGAGATGTGGACCGTCCGCGAAGGCGCGGTAGCTCGCGGTGTCCTGACCGGCGTCGGTGACCGGGTAGTAGAGCGACTGGTGGACGAAGCCGACGTCGCCGCGTTCTTTGGCCAGCAGGGTCAGCGCCGCGGCCATGTTGCCGCCGACCGAATCACCGGCGACGGCCATGCGGGTCGCATCCAGGCCGAGGGAAGCGCCTTCGCGAACGACCCACCGCGCGGTGGCGTGGGCCTGCTCGATCGCCACGGGGTAGCGAGCCTCGGGCGACCGGTCGTACTCGACGAACACGATCGCCGCGTGCGCTCCGACGCACAGTTCGCGCACCAGTCGGTCGTGGGTGCCGCTGTTGCCGAGGATCCAACCGCCGCCGTGGATGTAGAGGACCACGGGCAGCAGCCCGGTCGCTCCCCCCGGCTCGAGCACCCGCACACGGACGTCGCCGACCTCGGCTTCGACGGTGTGCCAGGTCTCGTCGACGACGGGCAGGGTGCCCGGGTCGGACTGGACGTCGTCGAGAAGCCGGCGCGCCCCGGCGATGCCGCGCTCGACGAGTCGTGGTGGGGTCGCGGCCGCTCGGGCGAATGCCTGCGCCGCCGGTTCCAGCAGTGGGGTCTCCATGGCTCCTCCGTGGGTCGTGGTCGGTGGTTCAGACCGGACGACGGCCGCGGTTGTGACCGATGCCGGCACCGGTGCGGACCGGTCGCATCACCGCTGCGGGGGCTGTCACAACCAGCCCCGGCCTCTGGTCGGTACCGGCACCACCCGATCATCCGATCGGGGGAGCCACCGAAGGAGAAGCCCGTGAAGATCGTCGTCGTCGGAGGTACCGGCTTGATCGGCTCGAAGGTCGTCGAGAAGCTTCGTGACCAACAGCACGAAGCGGTCGCGGCGTCACCGGAGTCGGGCGTGAACACCCTCACCGGTGCCGGCCTGGCCGACGTCCTGGATGCCGCCAGCGTCGTGGTCGACGTGTCGAACTCGCCCTCGTTCGCCGACGACGCGGTGCTCGAGTTCTTCCGCACCTCGACGTCGAATCTCCTGCGTGCCGAACGGGATGCCGGAGTCGCCCACCACGTCGCGCTGTCGGTCGTGGGCACCCAGCGGCTCGCCGAGAGCGGCTACTTCCGCGCCAAGATCGCCCAGGAGGAACTGATCGCCGCATCGGCGATCCCCTTCACCATCGTGCACGCGACCCAGTTCTTCGAGTTCATCGACAAGATCGCCCTGGCCGCGACCGAGGGCGACGTCGTGCGCGTCGCACCGGTGATGATCCAGCCGATGGCCGCAGACGACGTTGCCGGCGCCGTGGCCGAAGCGGCCGTCGGCGACCCGGTCGGTGGCGTCATCGAGGTCGCCGGCCCCGAACCGTTCCGCCTCGACGAGCTGATCCGGCAGACGCTCGAAGCCCGCCACGATCCGCGCCGCGTGGTCAGCGAGCACGACGCCCCCTACTTCGGCGCGCACCTGACCGAGCAGATGCTCCTCCCCGCAGCCGACGCGCAACTGGGCCGGCACCACTACGCCGCGTGGTTGGCGCAGTCGCTGGTCGGGCGGTGAGACGATGGCCGCCTACGAACCCGCCGTCTACGTCGACCCGCTCGGGTATCAACCCGTCGAGTTCCTCGACATCCCGCCCATGGTCGAATCCCCCGAGCCTCCGATGGCGACCGCATCGGCCGACCATCCGGATTCGGCTCCTCCGTCCATGGAGGCGTGATGTCCTCACGATGGGGACCGCTCGAAGCACTCACGGGAGCGTGGGAGGGCACCTGCGGCATCGACTGGGCCTATTCGCACGCCAAGGGCGAACTCGTGCGGACCCCGTTCCATGAGCGGATGGTCTGTGTTCCCTTCGGGCCGATCCTCAACGGCCGTCAACACCTGCACGGGCTGGACTGCCGATCGGCGATGTGGCGCGCCGACGATCCGGTGCCCTTCCACGCCGAAGTCGGCTACTGGCTCTGGGACGGCGATTCCGGGGAGATCCTGCGATGCTTCGTCGTCAGGCGGGGAATCACCGTGCTCGCCGGCGGGTCCGCCCAGGCCGGCGCGCATCGGTTCACCCTTGCCGCCTCCAAAGGTGACCCAGTCTATTCCATCGCGGAGAACCGGTATCTGACCCGGCGTGCCCGGTCGCACTCCTACCGGCTCACCGTCGAGGTGCATCCCGACGACACCTGGAGCTACGACGCGGTCACCCGGCTCGAACTCGACGAAGTGCCGGCGCCCTTCGACCACACCGATCGCAACACGCTGCACCGGGCCCGAGAACCGTGGGTCGATGCGGCCGCAGAAGCCGACGGGTTCGCCGATCGTCAGGTCACCGGCCCCGCCGCGCGGTAGGTTCACGTCGGACCGTCCGCCAGCCGCTCCATCGCGGAGGGAGTCGACGCGTGGCCTCAACCCAAGGGGCGTCCCTGCGAGGCCGCCAGCGCGAGATCGCCCGCTTGCGTGCCCTGGTCGACGTCGCCACGCACGGCACCGGCCGAGCGTTGGTCGTGTCGGGTGAAGCCGGCATCGGCAAGTCGATGCTGCTCGACGAAGTCGTAGCCCACGTACCACCGGACGTCGTGCTCCGACGCATGGTCGCAGCCGAATCCGAGATGGAGCTGGCCTACGCCGGGCTGCAGTTGTTGTGCGCACCGCTCATGGATGCGGCCCAGATGATTCCGTCGCCACAGCGTGAAGCGCTGGAGACGGCGTTCGGGCAACGGGTGGGTTCCGCACCCAACCCCCTGCTGGTGGGCCTCGCCACGTTGAGTCTGTTGACCGAGACCGCCGGCGATCACGGACTGGTGGCCGTGATCGACGATGCACAGTGGCTGGACACCGCCTCGGCCCAGGCGATCTCGTTCGTCTGTCGCCGTCTCGACGCGGAAGCGGTGGCGATGGTCCTGGTGATGCGAACGGTCGGTCCCCTCTGGGACGACCTCGCCGAGCTCCGTGTCGCCGGCCTCGGTGACGACGATGCCCGCGCGCTGCTGCGGGACGAACTGGTGGGCCCGATCGATCCGCGGATCGAAGACCAGATCATCGACGAGGCCGCGGGGAACCCCTTGGCACTGGTCGAGTTTCCCCGTTCGGTGCACCCGCTCGACGGCGCGGGCGGCTTCGGACCTCATCACGCCGAACCGCTCGAACACCGGATCG
>Ga0182738_1002291_pt1 | contig 22925 bp, 21 predicted proteins | sample eDN5th30CBELigMG_FD_128876 | JGI IMG/M metagenome (GOLD analysis project Ga0182738, IMG submission 128876) | Enriched Miracle-Growth compost microbial communities from Emeryville, California, USA - eDNA 5th pass 30_C BE-Lig MG (version 2)... ...
CGGGGCTTATCCCGACAAGCAGGTTCGCATTGTCGTGGGCTACCCGCCCGGAGGCGCCTCGGATATGGTGGCGAGGCTGCTGGCCAAAGAACTGGAAGATCTCAACAAGCAGCCCTTCGTGGTGGAAAACAAGCCCGGCGTGGGCGGGATGCTGAGCCTGAGTTCGGTGGCCAGAAGCCCGGCCGACGGCTATGTGCTGGGACTGGGCGTTAGCGGCACGCTCGTCACCGGACCGCATTTGCAGAAAAACCAGCTGTACGATCCCAAGCACGATTTCGCGCCCATCGCCATGGTGGCCAAGGTGCCCATGGTGCTGCTGGCCGGGCCCTCGCTGAAGCAGAATACGGTGCAAGAGATGCTGGCCGAGGCCAAGGCCAAGCCGGGAAATATGATGTTCGCCTCGGGCGCGCAGGCCTTCGAGCTGGCCCTGCAATTGCTGAACCACAGCGCGGGCATGCAGATCACCTCGGCATCCTACAAGGGCGGGGCGGCCGCTTCCATCGATGTCATGGCCGGCCGTGTGCCCATCATGATCGACAGCATCGGCGCCCAGCTCAACAACATCAAGCAAGGCAATTTGCGCGCGCTGGCCGTTCTGGACAACACCCGCTCGCCGGTGCTGCCCGACGTGGCCACCATGCAGGAAGCCGGCGTGGCCGGGTACGACGCAGTGGGCTGGATTGCCTTGCTGGCGCCCAAGGGCACGCCGGATGACGTCGTGTCCAAGCTGAACCAGCAGATCAATCAGGTCGTCGCGATGCCCGAGTTCAAGGACAAGCTCATGTCGCTGGGGTTCCAGCCCGCCGGCAGCACGCCGGAAGGCCTGCAGCAGACCATCGAAACGGACTTCGACAAGTGGGGCGAGGTCGTTCGCAAATCCGGCATGACGGCCGGCTGAATGTTCCGCTAAGCCCACACCGCGCCGTTCCCCGGAACGGCATTCCATCCGCTACACCCGATATCCCTGCCGAGTTTTCGGCATGGCAGGGGACAGCTGTTTCTTTCAAGCAGGAAAAACGCATGTCTATTACGCATTCCGACCGGGACCAGGACTGGTCTTCTCGCCTGGGCCAGGCGCTCGAGTCGGCCAATTTGCCGACCTTGTTGATGGTCCTGGTGCATTTGACCGGCGACCGGAAATGGCTGTCCGAGCGCTTTCAGTGCAGCCGCATCGCGGGGCTCGACGACAATGATACGGGTGGCTTGCCGGACGACGTGCAGGCCGAGATCCGCGCGGCGGCCCTGGCGGCCATCCTGGCCTGGAAGTCGGGCGGCAAGGCGGCCCTGCCGGATCCCGCGCCCCGCGACCTGGTCGAGATGCTGGCCACCAGCATCGGCGAGGCGGTTCCCGACTCGTACGGCTCGATGATCTCGTCCTGGCTGGGCCTGGATCCGGAATTCGCGCTCGACCAGCAAGACCGGTTCCAGCCCCGCCCGGGCTTCAAGGTGCTGGTGATCGGCGCGGGCGTGGCCGGGATATGCGCGGCGATCCGGCTGCAGGGGGCCGGCATCGATTACACGGTGATCGAGAAAAATTCCCAGGCCGGCGGCACCTGGTACGAAAACCGCTACCCGGGCGCGGGCGTCGATACACCCAACCACATCTATTCGTTCTCGTTCGCCAAGCGGGACTGGACCAAATACTTCGCCCTGCGCGACGAGATACAAGACTATTTCGTCAAGGTGGTCGATGACTTCAAGCTGCGGCCCCGCATCCGGTTCGAGACCCGTTGCGTCGGCCTGGCCTATGACGAGTCCGAGGCTAACTGGTCGGTCACCCTGGCCGGTCCGGACGGGCGGCACGAAACCGTGACGGCCGACGTGGTGATCAGTGCCGTGGGCATTCTGAACGTACCCAAGTTCCCCGCCATCAAGGGCCTGGACACCTTCGCGGGGCCTTGCTTCCATACGGCGCGCTGGCCCGACGGGTTCGACGTCGCGGGCAAGCGGGTGGGCATCATCGGCAACGGCGCGAGCGCCATGCAGATTGTTCCCGCGACCGCCGGCACGGTGAAGCACCTGACGGTATTCCAGCGCTCCAAGCAGTGGGCCGCGCCGTTCGAGCGGTTCAAGAAAGCAGTGCCCGCGGATGTGCGCTTTTTGCTGCGCGAAGTGCCTTTCTACCAAGAGTGGTACCGCCAGCGCCTGGCCTGGGTCTTCAACGACCGCATCCATACCTCTTTGCAGGTCGATCCCGAATGGCCGCATCCCGAGCGCGCGATCAACCGGCGCAACGACAAGCACCGGGAATTCTTTACCAACTACATCAAGGCCGAACTGGGCGACCGGCAAGACCTGCTCGACGATGTGCTGCCAGACTACCCCCCCTTCGGCAAGCGCATGCTGATGGACAACGGCTGGTACCGCACGATGACCCGGCCGAACGTCACGCTGGTCAATAGCCACATCGCGGAAGTCGACGGCAACCGGGTGGTGACCCGGGACGGCCAGTCGCACGAACTGGACGTACTGATCGTGGCGACCGGTTTCGATGCGATCAACTTCCTGTCTTCGCTCGAGGTCCGCGGGCGCGGCGGCGAGTCGATCCGCGAGCGCTGGGATAACGAGGGGGCCGAGGCCTATCTGGGCCTGACCGTTCCGGGGTTTCCGAATTTCTTCGTGCTGGCGGGCCCCAACACGGCCCTGGGCCACGGCGGCAGCGTGGTCGCGTCGCTGGAAATCCAGGTGCGCTATGTCATGGGCGTGCTGCGCCAGGCCATGGAGCGCGCCGGCGGCGAGCGGTTCGAAATCGAGGTGCGGCGCGAGGTATGCGACGACTTCAACCGGCGCGTGCAGAGTGCCCACGACAAGATGATCTGGACGCACAAGGGGATGTCGAACTGGTACCGCACGGCCACCGGCAAGGTCGTGGCGCCCACGCCATTTCGCAATGACGACTATTGGCACATGCTGCGAGACACCCGGATCGCGGATTTCCAGGTGAACGTGAAGGTGGCTTGCGCGGACCAGGCCCAGGAAGTGGAGTAATTGATGGACATGGCGAAGAAGGGTGAAGGAAAGCATCTGCTCAGCGGCTTGCGGATCCTGGATCTGGGCACGATGGTGGCGGGGCCGGTGGCCTGCACCCTGTTCGGCGATTTCGGGGCCGAGGTGATCAAGGTCGAAGTGCCGGAGCGGGGCGATACCGTGCGCGACATCGGCCCGTATGTGGACGATGTATGCCTGTACTGGAGCGTGGAGAACCGGAACAAGAAGTCGGTCACCCTGGACTTGCGTAAGCCCGAGGGGCGCGACCTGCTGCTCAAGCTGGTGGCGCATGCCGACGCGGTGGTCGAGAATTTCCGGCCCGGCACCCTGGAAAAATGGGGGCTGTCGTACGAGGCCATGAAGGAACACAACGATGACCTCATCTTGCTGCGCATCTCGGGCTTCGGCCAGACCGGCCCCTATAAGGCGCGCGCGGGCTACGACCGCATCGCGCTGGCGTTCGGCGGCGTCATGGGCATTACGGGCTTTCCGGATCGGCCGCCCGTGAAAATCGGCACCTCGATCGCCGATTATCAGACCGCGATCCTGGGCGCGTTTTCGCTGATGATGGCCATTTACCATCGCGACACGCATGGGGGCGGCGGCCAGGAAATCGATCTTGCCATGTACGAGTCGATTGCCCGGTTCACCGATGTGCTGATCCCCACCTACGACCGCTTGGGCAAGGCGCGCCAGCGCCGCGGCAATACGCACTTCGCGTCGGCGCCGGGCGAGCACTTTCTTACCAGCGACGGCCGCTACATCATCTTGACCATCTCGGCCAATACCGGCTTCGAGCGCCTGTGCCAGGCAATGGCGCGTCCCGACTGGGCCGCCGATCCCCGGTTCCAGTCGCACGAGTCGCGCTGGGAGCATGTGGACGAACTGAACAAGGCGGTGGCCGAATGGATCTTGAGCAAACCCGTCGAAGAGATCTGCCGCATCCTGGACGAGGCCAAGCTCGCGTATTCGTTCATCTATAGCGTGGCCGACATGGTGGACGACCCGCATTACCAGGCGCGAGGCACGATCGTTGCGGTCGAAGACCCCAGGATCGGCCCCGTGCGCATGACGGGCGTCATTCCCAAGTTTTCGAATGTGGCCGAACAGGCAATCGCGCCCGCGCCGGAACTGGGCGACTGCAACGAAACCATTTACTCGGGCCTGCTGGGGCTGTCGCCCGAGGAGCTGAAGCAGTTGCGCATCAAGAAGGTCATCTGATGCCGGGCCAGGTCCAGAAATGCTTCGTGTTCGGCGGCGGCGGGGTAACCGGGATTGCCTGGGAGGTCGGCATCATGGCGGGCCTGTCCCGGGCGGCGATCAAGGTAACGCCGGATTGCCTGCTGATCGGCACCTCGGCGGGCTCGGTCACCAGCGCGGAACTCGCGCATGGCGTGCCGGCCGAATTGCTGCTGGCCCGCCAGTTGCAGCCGCCGGAGGCCTTCGGCGAGGTCTTCCGCGAATACTCGCAGCAGGCGGCCCACCAGAAGAACCGGGTGCTGATGGACAAGGTCCAGGGCGACCTGGCGCAAGCCCGCCAGAAAATCGGCGCCTATGCGCGGCACGCCGAGACGCCCGCGCTGGCCGCGCGCCGCGCCATCATTGAAGCGCGGCTGAGCCATTCCACCTGGCCCCGCACGCCCCTGAGACTGACCGCCGTGGACACGGATACGGGCGAGCGGATCGTGCTGGACGCCCGGTCGGGCGTGGCGCTCGCCGATGCCGTGATGGCCAGCTGCGCGGTGCCCGGCGTATGGCCCACGGTGCCGTTCCAGGGAAGGCAGCTGATGGACGGCGGCCTGTGCTCGATCACCAATGCGGATCTTGCGCGGGGCGCCGCCCACGTGCTGGTGCTGGCCCCGCTGGGGTATTGCGACGACAACCCGGTCAGTGGCCATCTGCGTGCCGAAATCCAGGCGCTTCGAGCCGCGGGTGCCCGCGTCGAGGTGGCGGTGCCCGATGCGCGGTCGCGGGCGGCCATCGGCGACAACGTGCTGGATCCGGCGGGCCGGCGCCCCAGCGCCGAGGCGGGCCTGGCCCAGGGCCTGCAACTGGCGCAGGCGTTGGAGGCGGCCTGGAGAGGCTGACCGGCCCGCTTGCACGATGCACTCATAAACATACAACCGACACAAACCAAAGGAGACAAGAATGGGTATGGAACGCAGACAATTCATGGCGTGCGCGATGGCGGGAGCGCTCGCGATTCCCGGGTGGGCACGAGCCGCCGAGGCCTGGCCGGCCAGGAATATCCGCATCGTCGTGCCGTTTCCGCCCGGCGGGTCGACCGACATCCTGGGGCGCCGCACCGCCGACTACTTGCAGAAGCGGCTGGGCGTGCCCGTGATCGTCGAGAACCTGCCGGGCGCCACGGGAACCATCGGAACCGCCGCGGTGGCGCGCGCGGCCCCCGATGGCTACACGCTGCTGATGGGTTCGATCGGCACGGTCGTGACGAATCACTTCGTCTACGACAACCTGCCCTTCAAGATGGACGCGTTCGATCCCATCATCAATATCGCCGAAACGCCGAACGTCGTCATCGTGCGGCCCGGTTTGCCGGTGAATACGGTGCAAGAACTGATCGACTACATGAAGGCGCACCCGGGGCAGCTGAACCATGGCAGCCCGGGCCTTGCCTCGAGCTCGCATGTATCGGCCGAGCTTTTCAAGCTGCGCGCCGGCGTGCAGGCGCAGCACGTGCCGTACAAGGGCAGCACGCCGATGCTTACCGACCTGATGGGCGGGTCGATCGACTTTACGATCGACAACATCTCATCGTCGCTGGAACTGATCAAGAGCAACAAGCTGCATGCGATCGCGGTCACTTCCCGCAACCGTTCGCCGTTGCTGCCCGAGCTGCCCACCATGATCGAGTCGGGCATGCCCGGGTATGTCATGGCGCCGTGGTTCTGCGTGGCGGCCCCGGCGGGCACGCCCACGGCCGTGGTGGAAAAACTGAATCTCGTCCTGAACGGCATGCTTGACGACGCCGAGGTTCGCAAGCTTCTGGAATCTTATGGCGCCACGCCGGTCGGGGGCACGCCGGCGCAGATCCGCGCCTTGATGGCCTCAGAGGCGGACACGATCCGCGCGCTATCCGAGCAGGTCGACTTCAAGCCTGCGTGATCCCTTTCCAACAGAGGAGTACGACTGTGATTGAACAATATAGTCCCGAGCGCCTTGCCGACCGGGCCCAGATACAGGACGTGATCTACCGCTGGTGCCGGGCCGTGGACCGGCTCGACCGCCAGGGCATCCTGGACCTGTTCTATCCCGGCGCGATAGACAGCCATGGCCCCTACATCGGGCCCATCGAGGGCCTGGTCGACTGGCTGATGGAGCGGCACAAGCCCATCGGATTCTCCAGCCACTTCGTGGGCAACCTGCTGATCGAATTCGCCGCCGAGGACGTGGCCCTGGTCGAAACCTACGTGCGGACGATCCAGCAGTACCCGGTAGAGGCCAAGGCGCAGCTCGCGCAGCTGACAGGAGGCGCCAGCGGCGATCCGGATGCGGCCATGGACATGTTCACGTCGTCGCGCTACCTGGATCTGATGAAGCGGCAGGACGGACGGTGGCGGATCGCGCGCCGCACCCTGATCCAGGACTGGAAGCAGCTCGTCGAGGTCAGGACCAAGGCGCTGCAGCCGCACGAAGGCTGGATCATCGGGCGGCGCGACGGCCAGGACGCCATGCAGGCGGCCCGGCGAGAGCTGGGGCTGGAGTAAGCCGCGATGACACAGACCGGCTCGGGCCACGGACCGCTGGACGGCGTGCGCGTCATCGAAATGGCGGGTTTCGGGCCGGCGCCGTTTTGCGCCATGGTGCTGGCCGACATGGGGGCGGACGTCGTCCGGATCGAGCGGGCCCACGCGCCCGAGCGCGGCATTCCGATACCGGCCAGGTTCGAGGTGCTCAATCGCGGGCGGCGCTCGGTGGCCCTGGACCTGAAAACCCCGCAGGGCAGGGCCACGCTGCTCCACCTGGTCGAGAAATCGGCCATGCTGATCGAAGGCTTCCGGCCGGGCGTGATGGAGCGGCTTGGCGCGGGGCCCGAAGAATGCCTGGCCCGCGCGCCGGCGCTGGTGTACGGCCGCGTGACCGGTTTCGGCCAGGCGGGGCCGATGGCCCATGCGGCGGGCCATGACCTGAACTACATCGCGCTGACGGGGGCGCTGGATGCAATCGGGCCGCGGGACGCGGATCCGGTGGTGCCGTTGAACCTGGTCGGAGATTTCGGCGGGGGCGGGATGCTGCTGCTTTCCGGCATGCTGGCGGCGTACATCGAATCGCTGCGCAGCGGCCAGGGCCAGGTGGTCGATGCCGCCATGGTCGACGGCGCCAGCCTGCTGATGGCCAGTTCATACGGGCTGCGCGCCGCGGGGGTGTGGCGCGACGCGCGCGGATCCAATGTCCTGGATGGCGGCGCGCCGTGGTACGGCGTGTACCGGACGCGCGACGGGCGCCACGTCTCGCTGGCCGCGGTCGAACCGCGCTTCTACGATGAGCTGGTCCGGCGGCTGGGCCTGGACGCCGGGACGTTGCCCCCTCGTAGCGACAAAGAAGCCTGGCCGCGGCTCAAAGACGCCATCGCCGGCGCCGTGGCGGCCTTGACGCTGGACGAGATAGAGCAGCGCCTGGCGGGCACCGACGCCTGCTATGCGCCCGTGCTTTCCATGGCCGAGGCGCCCGGGCATCCCCAGATGGTGGCGCGGGGCACCTTCGTGCGGGTGGACGGGGTGGTGCAGCCCGCGCCGGCCCCTCGCTTCAGCAGAACGCCCGCGCGCGTGCGCGGCGGGCCTGCCCAGCCCGGGGCGCATACCCAGGAAGTGCTGACGGAATGGCTCGGGAATTGAACAGCCCGACGGCGCCGGCTTACTTGCCGCGCGTTTGTTGCGGCGTTTCGCCGAACGCCTGCCGGTACGCCCGCGAAAACTCGCCCAGGTGGGTGAAGCCGTACCGCGATGCGATTTCGCTGACCCTGTGCGCCTCGCCGGCCTGCGACAGGGTCTGCCGCACCGCCTGCAGGCGCTGCGCGCGCAGCCAGTGCAGCGGAGACTGCCCGCATTCGTCGCGGAACAAGGCCTGCAGGCGCCTGGCCGACAGGCCGCAGTGGCTGGCGACCATGGTCACCGGCAGGCGTTCGCCTATGTGTTCAAGCATATAGGCCTGGGCGCGGCGGATGGCCTGGGGCGCGGAGGGCGGGGGCGCCGGCCACAGCTGCGTCGCCATGCTGTGAGGCTGGTGCAGCAGCAGGGTGGTCGCCACCAGGACTTCGGTCTGCTCCAGCAAGGCGGCCTGGGCGGCGTCCTGCCCCTGGCCCATGCCCGAGCATCGCACCACCCATTGCAGCATGGGCAGCAGCGCTTGCCAGCCGGCCGTATGCATGGGAATGACCGCGTCGAAGCAGATGTCGGGGGCCTGCTCTTGCGAGGTCAGGCGGCGCCAGGCTTCGGCGATGGCCGTGCGGTCCAGGCGCAGCAGGACCTGTTCGTAGTCGTGGCTGGCCGTGAAATGAAACCGCCTGTCGGGGCTGAGAAGAAAGGCTTTGCTCGGCGAAACCTCGATGCGGCGCCCATCGAAATAAAACGCCGCCTGTCCCTGGGTGGGCAGCACCAGCAGGTAGTAGCCGTCCAGGCCCTCGCAGTCGGGGTCGATGCTGATGTCCGCTCCGTACCCATGCCTGAGCTTGATCAGCGACAGGCGTCCGCAGGCAAGCAGGTCGAGGCGGCTGTGCAGGATATGCCCGCGCACGACTCGCAGCCGATACGAATTCAGGACCTGGCCGATCTGGTGCCGAGCCTGGTCGAGATCGGCGGTATTCACGATCCGGTGTTGCTCGAACGGCACCTGGGCAAACAGCGAGGCGATCATCTGAGTTCGTATGTGCGGGGTGTGCACAATACTACTGGAGAAACGTCGCGATACGACTAAAAAGTGGCGCTTTTTTAATGGCCGGCGCCGACCGTTCAGAGGTGGGCCTTGAGCGGTATGGCCGGATCGGCCAGCACCGCCCGGCCGGGAAGCTCGTCCTTTTCCAGCAGTTTGCGCGCGGCAATGTGATCGACCGGCGCATTGATCGATTCCACGCAAGCCAGCCTGCCCTGGGCGAAATGCAGTATCGAGAAGCTGCCGGGCTTGGCGCCGGGCCGCGTCACGCGCTCGGCCCCCTGCGGGGCCAGGCCGGCCATCTGCAGGCGCAGGCTGCCCAGATCGGACCAGAACCAGGGCACGGCGGCGTAGGGTGCCGGCTGCTGCTCCAGCAGCAGGGCCGCGAGCGTGCGCGCCTGGTCATTGGCATTCTGCACCGATTCCAGGCGCAGGCGCCGATTCCAGCGCGCATAGGGAAAACTCACGCAGTCGCCGATCGCATAGATATGTGCGGCGGATGTCCGCATATGGCCATCGACGGCGATACCGTTGTCGATGGCCAGGCCCGCCGACTGGGCCAGCGCGGTATCGGGCTCGGCGCCGATGCCGGCCACCAGCAGGTCGGCGGGATGCGTCTCGCCCTGGCAGATCAGCGCATCGACGCGCCGCTGCTGGCACTGGAACTCGATCGGCCCGCAATTGCGCCGCAAGGTGATGCCGGCCTGCAGAAGCGTGTTTGCGACATGTTCGGAAACGTCGGGCGAGACGGCGCGGGCCAGCAGCCGATCGGCCATCTCGAAGACCGTGACGCGCTTGCCCAGCGCCGCCGCGGTCGCGGCAATTTCCAGGCCGATGAAACCGCCCCCAAGCACGGTGACGGACCTTGCCTCGGCTAACGACACGCGCAGGCGCAGCGCATCGTCGATGGTGCGCAGATAGTGCAGGTTGTCCAGCGTCTCGGGTAGTCCGGGCAGGCGCCGCGGGCGGGTGCCGGTGGCAAGGACCAGGGCATCGTAGGGCAGGACCTGGCCGTCGCTGAGCGTGACCTTGCGTGCCGCGGCATCGATATGCTCGGCGCGCGCGTTCAGATGCACGGTCATCCCCTCGTAGGCCGACTCGGGGCGCAGCAGCTGGGGCGCGGCCTGGGTGTCCTTGAGGTATCCCTTGGATAGCGGAGGGCGGTGATAAGGAAGGTGGGCCTCGGCGCTTACCAGGGTGACGCCGGTTCGAAGCCCGGCCTCGGCGAGGCTGGCACAAAGCTGCGAGGCGGCATGGCCGCCCCCCACGATGACGATACGCTGCATGAGGCCCCGCTGGCAGTCTGGGAAAGAAAGATACCCCGTATCTTTCCTCAATACGGTTGAATTGTATATCGATGCGGGCCATTTTTGCACCGGCGATCAAAAAATCGGCATAAAGCGGCGGGGTTAACCCGTGAATTCCTTATTAATCAAGGGTTTTCCCGAGCAAGAAAACTATTGCCCCAGTTTCGATCTCGGTTCATTATTAAATACGGTTGTATTGTTAAGCGATACGATGATTGATCTGTCATCGAGTGTAGGTACCTGTTCCATATACCCAAAAAAAGGGGGCTTCCATGTCCAGGATTTCTCGTCGTCATATGCTCGGGTTGCTGGGGGCTGGCATTGCGCTGCCGGCTCTGGTCAAAGCGCAAGACTCGTCGCCCATACGCATTGGCTGCATGTTGCCCTTGTCGGGTAACGGTTCCATCGAAGGCAATCAGGTTTTCAAGGGCGTCAAGTTCGCCGTCGCCGAAGTCAACGCCGCGGGCGGTGTGCTGGGGCGCAAGATCGAACTCGCGGTCGAGGACGACGAAAGCAATACCTCCAAGGGGGTGTTGGCGGTTCGCAAGCTCATCGAGCAGGAACACGTGCCTCTCATCATCGGCACTTATGCCTCCGCCGTGGTCGTTGCCAGCATGAAGGTGGCCAAAGAGCTCAAGGTGCCCATGCTGACGGGCGGCTCCACCGGCGCTATCGCCACGGACGCCAACACGCCGGGAGATCCCTGGTTCTTCCGGTTCTTTTCCGACAGCACGGGCCAGGGCTACGACACCGCGAACGCGATCATCAACAAGTTCCACGCCAAGCGTGTCGCCATCTTGCACGACACGACCGGCTACGGCACCGACCTGGCCAAGCAGACCACCGAGGTGGTGCAAGGCGCGGGCGGCGAAATCGTGGCCAACGAGTCGTACAACATTGGCGACCAAGACTTCTCCACCATCCTGACCCGGATCCGCACTCTCAAGCCCGACGTGGTCTACATAGGCGGCTGGGCGGCGGACGGCGCCACCATCGTGCGCCAGGCCGCGTCGGTGGGGCTGCGCACCCAGTTCGTGGGTTCCGGCTCGATGCTGAGCGACGATTTCATCAAGCTGGCGGGGCCGGCGTCGGAAAATTTCGCGGTGGCCACCGCCTACGAGGCCAGCACGCCGAACAAGGTCGGCCGCGCTTTCGGCGAGCGCTTCCGCAAAGAGTACGGATACGACCCTGGCATGCTCAATGCCCTCGGCTATTACTCGGCGGCCATCGGTATCGAGGCGCTGCGCCGCGTGGGCAAGCCGGACGGCGCCGCGATCCAGCAGATGCTGGCTAATGGCATGAAGGACTTCCCGATAGGCCTGGGGCCCGAGGGAACCACGGCGGACTTCAATGACAAGGGCAGTGTCGACTATCCCTATTTCATTGCGATCATCAAGAACGGCAAGCGCGTTCTCGATCATTGATCAATCGAGGCGGAAGCGATCGTGGACCTTCTACTGCAGTATCTCGCCAACGGCATTGTCAACGGCAGCAATTATGTGCTGGTGGCTGTCGGGCTGACCCTGGTATTCGGCATCCTGGGCGTCGTCAACTTCGCCCATGGCGAGTTCTATATGCTGGGCGCCTACACGGGGCTGATCCTGGTCATCAACTACGGGCTGCCCATCTGGGCAGCCCTGGCCGGCGTGCTGGTGGTGGCCGTCATTCTGGGCCTGGGCGCCGAAGGGCTGCTGAACAAAATGCTCAAAGAGCGAGACGCAACCAGTTCCATTATTGCGTCGTTCGGCCTGGCGGTAGTGCTGCAGAACTCGGCCTTGATCGGCTTCGGCCCCAGTCCCATGCTGATGCAGACCAAGTATTCCACCATAGGGGTCGAAATGGGGCCGGTCTACCTGCCCCTGCAGCAGTTGCTGATCCCGGTGGCGATGGTGGCGCTGATTTCGGTGCTGTACCTGGTGTTGCGCTACACCTGGACCGGGCGCAGCCTGCGCGCCATGGCTCAGCATGCAGTAGTGGCCAGGATGTGCGGCGTGCGCGTGCAGCGGGTTGCCGTCATTACCTTCATCGTGTCGGCCCTGCTGGCGGGTATCGCGGGTTTCCTGATGTCATCGGTGTACATGGTGTACCCCATCATCGGCAACATGATCGTGCTTAAGGCATTCACGGTTGTCATCCTGGGGGGCATGGGCAACGTGGCCGGCGCGGCCGCGGCCGGCCTGCTGCTGGGTATCGTCGAATCTCTCACCTCGGCCTACCTGGGCAACGGCTTGCGCGACATCGTCGGGTTCGTGATCGTCATCGCCGTCCTGCTGCTGCGTCCGCAGGGTCTGTTCGGAAGGACGTTCCAACGCTCATGAAGAAAAATCTTTCCCTCGTCATTCTGGTGCTGCTGTTGGCCGCGGTGCCGTTCCTTGTGCAGGGCAGCTATATCGTGTCGCTGCTGCTGCTGATGCTGGTGTACGTGATCCTGACGACCGGGTTGAACCTGGTCACCGGGTTCTGCGGGCAGTTTTCGTTCGCCCAGGGGGCGTTTTTCGGAATCGGCGCCTATACCGCCGGCATCATGTCGCGCGACCTGCATACCGGTTTTTGGGTGCACCTGCCGGCCGGGATGATCATCACCGGTCTGTGCGGCCTGCTGCTGGGCATCCCCGCGCTGCGCCTGAAGGGGCATTTTCTGGCCATCGTGACCATTGCCTTCCAGACCATCGTGTATCTGGGGCTGGTGCAGTGGACGTCTTTTACCGGGGGGCAGAACGGACTGCCGGTGGAACCGGTAGGCGATGTCTCATTGTTCGGCGCGCACTTGTTCACGATCGACGGCTTGAGAGCCAACTATTGGCTGATTCTGACGGCGACGGTCGTGCTGGTGGTCATCGCCGAACGGCTGGTGAAGTCGCGGCTGGGGCGCGAATGGGTTGCGGTGCGCGATGACGAGGTCCTGGCGTCGGCCATCGGCCTGAACGCCACCCGCGCCAAGCTGACGGCTTTCGTCGCCTCGGCGGCTTTTGCCGGCGCGGCCGGCGTGCTCATGGCCCACTATATGGGCAACATCGCCCCCGACGACTACACCATCTGGATATCCTGCACGATCGTGGCAATGATGATCATCGGCGGCAAGGGTTCGTTCTATGGCCCCATATTGGGCGTCGCGCTCTTGACCCTTCTGCCCGAAATGCTGGGCGACTGGGCCCGCTATCGCATGCTGTTCTTCGGCGTCCTGCTGGTACTGGCCATTGCCCTGATGCCCGAAGGCATCGCGGGCCGGGTACGCAAACTGCGCGCCACCAAGGAGGCTCAGGCATGAGCACCGCTCCCATTCTGGAAGCCCGGGGCATCCATCGCCGGTTCGGCGGCGTGGTGGCGGTCAAGGATGTCAGCCTGTCGGTCGGCGTCGGCGAAATCGTCGGCTTGATCGGACCCAACGGCTCGGGCAAATCCACCATGGTCAACCTGATCACGGGCGAGCTCGAGGCGAACGGGGGATCGTTCCTGTTCGGCGGGCAGGACGTCACGGCCTTGCCGCCCTACAAGCGGGCTCGCCTGGGCATGGCGCGCAGTTTCCAGATGATCCGGCTATTCGGCTCGCTGAGCGTCGAAGACAATCTGCTGCTTGCGCATCACATCCGCATGCAATCCAGCACGCTGGACACCATCCTGGGGCGTGCCCAGGCCGTCCAGGAAGAAGACGCCGTGCGGGCCAAGGCGCGTGAACTGCTGCAGTGGTTCGAGATGGAGCAATTCGCGAAACGGCCGGCGACCGACCTGTCTATCGGGCAGCAGCGCATGGTGGAGCTGGCCCGCGGGCTCATCAGCATGCCCAAGCTGTTCCTGCTCGATGAGCCGGCGGCCGGGCTGTCGCCCCCCAACGTCGACCGGCTGGTCGGCATCATCCGCAGGATGCGCGACGAATTCGGCATGAGCATCCTGCTGGTCGAGCACGATATGCGCGTGGTGCGCGAACTGTGCGACCAGGTGGTCGTGCTCGACAGCGGGGTCATGATCGCCCAGGGACACCCGGAGGCCGTGGTCAATGACCCGGTCGTGGTCGAGGCTTATATCGGTTCAGGATGGAAGCGCCGTGCTAAAGCTTAACAACATCATCGCGGGCTACGGCCGCACGCGCATATTGCATGGCGTGACGCTGGACGTGCCCAAAGGCGGGCTGGTCGCGTTGCTGGGCGGCAATGGCACGGGGAAATCCACCACCCTGAAAAGCATCGTGGGCCTGGTTTCATTGCAGGAAGGAAACATCGTCTTCGACGGCAAGTCCATCGACGACGTCCCGGTCGAGCGCCGCGCCGCCATGGGCCTGTCGCTGGTACCGCAAGGCAAGGAAGTCTTCGCGGGCATGAGCGTCCAGGAAAACCTGATGATGGGGGCCTATCACCGCCGCCGCGACAAGGCCGGCATCGCCGAAGACCTCGAAGGCGTTTACCAGCGCTTCAAACGCTTGCGCGAGCGCCGCAATGTGGCGGCGGGGATGCTGTCCGGCGGCGAGCGCCAGATGCTGGCCATCGGCCGTTCGCTCATGTCGCGTCCTTCCATGCTGCTGCTGGACGAGCCGTCGGCCGCGCTGGCGCCCAGGGTCGTGGAAGAAATCGCCGAAGCGATTCTCGCCTTGCGCGAACTGGGCCTGACGCTGCTGCTGGTGGAGCAGAACGTGGGGATGGCGCTGGACATCGCGGATTACATCTATGTGATTCGCGGCGGACGTATCGCTTATGAGCGCGAGGTCGGCGATGGCGTGGCCATGGACGAACTGCGCGAATTCTATCTTGGAGGTAAAGAGCATGTCTGAATCGCGCTTTCAGGGCCGTGTTGCTTTCGTGACCGGAGCGGCCTCGGGGTTGGGCAAGGCCAGTGCCTTGAGGCTGGCCCGCGGCGGCGCGAAGCTGATGCTTTTCGACCGCGATGCGGCCGGCCTGGAAAAGATCCAGGCGTTGTGCCCCGACGCCGTCACTTATGTGGGCGACGCATCGGTGGCGGCGGACGTGAACGCGGCCGCGGAACGGTCGCGCCAGGCCTTCGGCCCCGCCGAGTTTCTCGTGGCCTCGGCGGGCATCAACGGCATCCCCAAGCCGGCCATCGACTACACCGAAGAAGAGTGGGACAGGCTTTTCGATGTCAACGTCAAGGGGGCCTGGCTGGCCGTCAAGGCGCTCGTTCCGCAGATGCGCGAACTGGGCAAGGGGTCGATCGTGCTGTTCTCGTCCACCGCCGGCCTGGGCGGTTCGGGCTTCCTGCCCGCGTATTCGGCCTCGAAAGGCGCCGTGGCGCTGTTGGCGCGCAGCCTGGCGCTGAATCATGCGCGCGAAGGCATCCGGGTCAATTGCGTATGCCCGGGCACCATAGACACCCCCATGGCGCAGGAAATGTTCGTGAAAGCAGGCGAGCTGGGCGGCGCCGCGCCGCCAACCGTCGATGTCATGCGCAACCGCATTCCCATGGGAAGGTTCGGCCAGGCCGACGAGATCGCCGATGCCGTCATGTATTTCCTGAGCGACGCCGCCAGCTACACCACGGGCGTGACGATGCCGGTCGATGGGGGGCTGAAGGCCTGACGGGCGAGTTTGTCCAGCACCAGTCCAGACGAAAAGGAACCAGACCATGACCCAAGTCGCGGTTGCAGTCGCGGCCCCCGAACTCGACATCGATCCTTACGACGATGCCGTGCTCGAGTCGCCGTTTGCCATGTTCGAACAGCTCCGCCAGGCGCCAGCGGTGTATCTGAAGCGCCACGGCGTCTACGCCATCGGGCGTTATCGGCAGGTGCGCGACGCGATGAAAGACTGGGAGACCTTCTCGTCTTCCGCCGGCATCGGCCTGACCGACGTGCGCGAGCCGGACACCTGGCGCGCCCAAAGCCCCATCGGTGACGTGGATCCGCCCGACCATACGCAGGTGCGCACGGTCATACAGCGCATCCTGTCGCCGCAGGTCATCCGTGGCTGGCGCGCGGGATTCGAAGAAGAAGCCGAGCGGCTGATCGGCGAGATGGTCGAGAAAGAATATGTGGACGGCGTACAAGACCTGGCGGAAGCCTATGTGTCCACGTCGTTTCCCAAGGCCATGGGCATTCGGCATACGCCTGAGCTGCGCGCGAACTGGTACCTGATGGGCGAGCTCAACTTCGATAGCCAGGGGCCCCGCAATGCCCGCTATCTGGCTACGCAGCAGCGCGCCGACGCGCTCATCAAGGATTGGCAGCAGGCCAGCATGCAGCGCGAAAGCATGATGCCGGGCGGCTTCGGAATCAAGGTTTTCGAGGCGGCCGATGCCGGCCAGATGGCGCCGGAGCTGGCTCCGTTGCTGATCCGTTCTTTCCTGCGCGGCGGGCTGGACACCACGACCAGCATGATTTCCGCGGTGCTGTATTACCTGGCCCGCGATCCTTCCCAGTATGCCCGGCTGCGCGAAGATCCCGCGCTGGCCCGTCCGGCGCTGGACGAAGTCATGCGCCTGGAAAGCCCGTCGCAGACGGCCTACCGGCTCACCATGCGCGATGCCGTGGTGGACGGCGTGGCGATTCCGGCAAACAAGAAAGTGATGCTGCAGCTGGGCGCGGCCAATCGCGATCCCGCCTTCTGGGACAGGCCCGATGAATTCGACGTTGCGCGCAATCCCGTCGGCCACCTGGCGCTGGGGCACGGGGTGCACATGTGCGTCGGCCAGATGATCGCCCGCCTGGAAGGCGAGTGCGTGCTCAATGCCTTGATCAAGCGGGTCGGCAGGTTGAGCTTGGAAGGGCCCACGACGCAGCGGCTGAATAATGCCCTGCGCAGTCTGAAAACCCTGCCTCTGCGCCTGCGGGCCTGAGGTAAGCGGACTTACGGAGAAAGCATGGCCACGATGCAGCGGTTCCAGGGAAAGTCCATTATCGTCACCGGCGCGGCGCGCGGTATCGGCGCGGCAACCGCCCGGCGTTTTGCCGACGAGGGGGCATCGGTGCTGTGGGTCGACGTGCTGCCTGAAGTCGTCGAGACCGCCCGGTCCGCGGGCGGCGAGGGGCTGGCTGTCGACGTCGCCGCCCCGGAAGCGGGGCAGCTTATCGTCGCTGCGGCGCTCAAGGCGTTCGGGCGCATCGATGTGCTGGTCAACAATGCCGGCGTCGGGGGTTCCAAGCGGCTGGAAGATTCGGACGATGCGCTGCTCGCGCGCATCGTCGATATCAACCTGGGATCCCTCATGCGCATCACGCGGGCCGTGCTGCCGCACCTGCCCAGGCCGGGCGGCAGCATCGTGAACCTGTCTTCGATCTTCGGCCTGGTGGGGTATCCCGGTACCACCGCTTACGCCGTGGCCAAGGCCGGGGTGGCCCAGTTCACGCAGCAACTGACCAGCGAGGTCGCCCACCTGGGTATCCGGGTCAACGCCATTGCCCCGGGCGTGGTGGTGACGCCGATGACCGAAGCGCATTTGCAGAACCCCAACTACGTCAAGCTGATGGTGTCCTCGACCCCGATGGGCCGCGTTTGCCAGCCCGAAGAGCAGGCCGCCGCGATCGCGTTCCTGGCATCGGACGATGCTTCGTTTGTTTGCGGCGTGACCTTGCCCGTCGATGGCGGCTATTTGTCCGCCCGATACATTCCCAACTACTGATCCACGACCGGCGTGTCGCATACGCCAGGAGTATCAATGATGAAACACGACATGAGTGTCAAATGGCCCAACGGAGCGCGTTGCGCCGTCATGCTGACTTTCGATTTCGACGCGGAAACCCTGTGGACGTCGCGCGATCCGGCCAACGCCAAGCGGCCGGGCATTCTCAGCCAGGGCGCGTACGGCGCCAACGTGGGCGTGCCCAAGATCTGCGAGCTGCTTCATGAAGAAGACGTCAAGGCATCGTTCTACGTGCCGGGCTGGACGGCCGAACACCACACCGACAAGGTCGAGCTGATCCTGAAGGGCGGCCACGAGGTCGGGCACCACAGCTACTCGCATCGCTGGTCCGACGGCGACACCGATGCCGAGATCGAAGAAATGGAAAAGGGGCTGGAGGCGCTCAAACGCACTGTCGGCGTGGTGCCCAAAGGCTATCGTTCGCCGGCGGGCGAGGTCAGCCCCATGCTTTTCGAGCTACTCAAGAAGCATGGCTTTCTGTACGACACGTCGCTGATGGACGACATCAATCCGTATCGCCACACCATGCCGGACGGCAGCAAAGGCGTCATCGAGCTTCCGTGGCACTGGAGCCTGGACGACGCGCCGTACGCGCTGTTCTCGATCAAGAACCCCCGCACCATCTGCTCGAACGCCCATATGGCCGACATTTTCAAGGCCGAGTTCCGCGAAATATACCGGTGGGGCGGGCTTTACGACCTGGTGATGCATCCGCAGGTCACGGGGCGGCCCGGCCGCATTGCGCTGCTGCGCGAAATGATCCAGTACATCAAGACTTTCCCGGGAGTGTGGTTCGCCACCGGGGCGGAAGTTGCCCAGGCCTGGATCGATGTCAACGAAAAATAGCGGGTGAGAGCTGATAATGATTGACGCCATCGCTGATAACCCCAGGCAGGCTCCCGAACTGACCATCGACCCCTACGCCGAAGACGTGCTGGACTCGCCCTACGCGATGCACGCGGCCATGCGACAGGCCGGGCCGGTGGCGTTCTTGCCCAAGTACGACATGTATGTCATGGGCCGCCATCGCGACGTGCACCCCGCCATCAAAGACTGGAATACCTTTTCGTCCACCGGTGGCTCGGGCGTGGCCGACATCCGCAAGCCCGGCAACTGGCGGCCCGCCAGCGCCATCGTCGAGGTCGATCCGCCGCGGCATACCTACGTGCGCTCGGCCATGCAAAAGGCGATGTCGCCCCAGCTGATCCGCTCGTGGCGCGAGACCTTCGCCAAAGAAGCGGAACGCCTGGTCGACGAGCTGCTGCAACGCGAATACGTCGATGGCGTCTACGATCTGGCCGAGCAATACATCTCCACGACCTTCCCGCCGGCCCTGGGGCTGGAGATCACGCCCGAAACCCGCGACAACCTGTTCTTGCTCGGGGCGCTCAATTTCGATGCGCAAGGGCCCAAGAACGACCGCTACGAAGCAACGCAGAAGCGCGCCGACGAAATCATGCCGTGGCACGACGCCATGATGCGGCGCGAGAACCTGCTGCCGGGCGGCTTCGGCGACCGCCTGTACCAGGCGGTCGACACGGGCGAACTCGAACCCGAACTCGCCCCTTTGCTGGTGCGTTCGTTCTTGCGCGGGGGCCTGGACACCACCAGTAGCGCCATCTCGGCCGCGCTCTGGTACCTGGCCATGAATCCGGCGCAGTATGCGCTGCTGCGCGACGACCCCGCCCAGGCACGGCCCGCCCTGGAAGAGGCCATGCGCCTCGAAACGCCCATCCAGACGGTGGGGCGCTTGACCCTGTGCGACGTCACCGTAGACGGCACGCGCATTCCCGCCGACAGGAAGGTCATGATGTTCCTGGCGTCGGCCAACCGCGACCCCGACTTCTGGGACCGCCCCGACGACTACGACATGACGCGTTCCCGCTTGGGACACGTGGCTTTGGGCAACGGCATCCACATGTGCATCGGCCAGATGATCGCCCGCCTGGAAGGCGAGTGCATCCTGACCGAGATCGCCCGGCGCGTGAGCGCCATCAGCCTCGAAGGGGCCCCTGTGCGCCGCATCAACAACGTATTGCGCAGCCTCAAGCACCTGCCCTTGCGGTTGAAAGCTGCCTGACCTTATCTACAGGAAACTTCTTCATGCCGAAAATCATATTCACCGACGCCGAGGCCTCCAGCACCGAAGTCGAGGCGGCCAGCGGCGAAAGTGTCATGCTTGCCGCGCTGGGCGCCCATGTCAAAGGCATTCTGGGCGAGTGCGGCGGTTCGCTGGCCTGTGCGACCTGCCACGTTTATGTAGACGATGCCTGGACGGACAAGCTGCCTTCCGTATCCGACCTTGAAAATGAAATGCTCGACGCGACCGTCTGCGAGCGTCGCCCGAACAGCCGCCTGTGTTGCCAGATCGAAATGTCGGAGGCACTGGATGGCTTGACGGTCAGGTTGCCCGCCGCGCAGATATGACGCCTCGACGCCTCTGGCCCGCGCAGGCCCAATCAGCAGAATGAGCCATGAGCATCAAACACCGCTTTCCTCCTATCGATGAGCGCTTGTTACTACAGTCCGTATCCCGGGCGCTCGACGTACTGGAGGCCTTCGCCGAAAAGCCCGACGCAAAATCCCTGAGCGAGATCGCGGCGGCGGCGGGTATCAACAAGAGCGCCGCGCAGCGCATCAGCCAGACCTTGCTTAACCGGGGCTACCTAGAGCAGACCGAGCGCGGCGGTCTCACGCTGGGCCATTTGTTGCTGGACCGGGCATTCGATTACCTGCGGTCCAATCCCCTGATCGAAAAGGCCGCGCCCATTCTCAGCGACTTGCGCACTACCACCGGCGAACGCGTGGATCTGAGCCTGTTCGATGCCGAGCACGACAACCTGACCATCGTCTATGCCGCGCGCATGCAGAGCAAGCGCGAACGCTTCTACGCGACCTTGCCCGGAAGGCGTATGCCGACCTGCGTGGCCACCGGTGGGCGGGCCTGCATGGCCGCGCTGCCCGACGAAGTCGTCGAACAGATCATCGCCGACTCCGAACTGACGCTGATAACGCCCAAGACCCGGATCGACCCCGAGTACATCTGGGAAAAAGTGCATGCCGCCCGCCGCGATGGCTATTCCTCTCAAGTGGAAGAAACGCTGCTGGGCGAGGTGGTGCTGGCCGCCGCCATCCGCGGCCACGACGGCGTGCCGGTGGGGGCCATCCATATCGCTGGTTCGCTCAGCGACTGGAACGCCGAGGTTTTTTATAAACGCTTCAGTCCACTGGCCATCGAGGCTGCGCGTGCCTTGAGCCTGTGGAATTCGCATCAATGAGCCAGTTACATTAAGGACGAATCATGACGGAGAACGAGTACCAGGACCTGGACGGCCTGGCCCTGGCGGATTTGCTCAAGAAAAAGGCAGTGTCGTCGACGGAACTGATGACGCACGCGATTGCCTTGTCGCGCACGCGTGGCGTGGCGCTCAATGCCATTCGCTACGAGCGTTACGACGACGCGCTGCAGTGGGCGGGGCAGTGGCGGCATCAAGGGCAGTTCCAGGGAATTCCTTTCCTGCTCAAGGACTCCAGCCTGGCGTCGCAGCGCTTGCCGATGAGCCTGGGGTCGAACCTGTTCACCGACACACCGTTTTCCTTCGACGCCACGCTGACGCAGCGCTTCGAGGCCGCGGGCCTGATTCCCTTTGCGCGGACTTCCGTGCCCGAGTTCTGCATGGCGCCCACCACCGAGGCCGTGGCCAATGGCGCGGTAACGCTCAACCCCTGGGACGAGACGCGTTCGGCGGGCGGCTCCAGCGGGGGGGGCGCCGCGGCAGTCGCCGCGCGCGTCGTGCCGCTGGCCCATGGCAGCGACGGCGGCGGCTCGATTCGCATCCCGGCGTCTTGCTGCGGCTTGTACGGTTTGAAGGCAACGCGCGGCCGCGTACCGACCGGGCCGACCAAGGGCGAGATCTGGGGAGGAATGGGCACGGACGGCGTGCTGAGCCGCAGCGTGCGCGACACGGCTGCCGTCATGGACGCGATATGCGGCCGGGAAGTTGGCGCGCCCTACGACTCGGCGCCGCCGGACGAATCATTCTTGTCGGCCGTCACCGAAGCCAGGCGCGCCCCGCTGCGCATCGCGGTCTGGACGTCGGCATGGGATGGCATCCCGCTGGCGCCCGAGTGCCTGGATGCCGTGCGCTACGCCGCGAGCCTGTGCAAAGACCTGGGCCACGAAATCATCGAGGCCGCGCCGCCGTCCCTGGACTACCAGCAGTTCTTCCAGGCGCACCTGCAGGTCCTGGAGGCGAACATCGTCGCCTCGGTGCATGCCCGGCTGGCGGGCATGAAGCGCTCGCTGCGCGACGACGATCTCGAGCCGGCGATGCACGACGGCTACGAACAGGGCTTGCGCCTGACGGCCGAAGACTACGTGAACGCCATCAACACGTTTCACCACGTGGGGCGCGTGCTGCAGACGGACATCGCCCAGTTCGACCTGATCCTTACCCCCATGCTGGCGCAACCGCCCGCGCCCCTCGGGTTCCTGGCCATGCAAGGGCCGTTCCGGGATTTCCGCTACAAGGTGGCGCAGTACGCCGTTTTCTCGGCCATCATGAACGCGTCGGGCCAACCGGCCGCGAGCGTGCCGGTGTACTGGACCGAGGGCGGCTTGCCTATCGGCGTGCAGATCATGGGGCAGTTCGGGCGGGACGACCTGGTGCTGCGGCTGTCGGCGGAGCTCGAGCGCGCCGCGCCGTGGGCCGGGCGTATTCCGGCACGCTTCCTTTGATCTTCTAAGGTGGCATTAGAAAAAAACCCATAAAGCCCCTGGTGGGTGCTTTATGGGTTTTGGCACAAGAGTGTGTGCTGATAAATCACGGAAATTTGGTGGAGCCGGGGGGAATTGAACCCCCGTCCGCAAGCCCTCCGCAACCAGTTCTACATGCGTAGTCGGCCTATTTGGTTTTAACCCTGGACTTAGCCAACCGACAGGCCGGACCAGGGCGATTCACGTAATTTAAGCCTGAACCGTGTGACCCCAGTGCAGACCGATTCCTTGTAAATGTCGCTGCTGCGGTTCGGGGTTGCCCCTGGGAAGTTGCCTTCCCCCGCCTGACCCAAGGACAGATCAGTGCAGCGGCTCACCGCTTAAGCGGCGAGAGCGAAACGCTCGTCGTTGGCGTTTGTAGTGTTCCAGTGGATTAACGA
>Ga0182738_1002292_pt1 | contig 22919 bp, 21 predicted proteins | sample eDN5th30CBELigMG_FD_128876 | JGI IMG/M metagenome (GOLD analysis project Ga0182738, IMG submission 128876) | Enriched Miracle-Growth compost microbial communities from Emeryville, California, USA - eDNA 5th pass 30_C BE-Lig MG (version 2)... ...
ATCGCTCAGCCGCTCGAATGGAAGCCGGCTCCGATCGACGGGTCGTCTGCGCCGGAAGATGGCTTCCCGTTCGCTCGTGCCGCGCGATGTGCGTCGGTGGGCGAGAGCGTGACGGTGGAGCTTCGGCGCGGCGGCGAGAGCGCCGCGTGGGTCACCTCCAGCGCACCGGTGCAGTGGTGGCGCGCGGTGGCTCCGGGCGCGCCCGGGCTCGGCGAGCGGGAGTTCTTCGTGCTGCGCACCAGCGCGCGAAGGGGCAGCGTGACAACGGTCTGGAACTGGGGCGCCGCCCTCCTGAGCGTACGTCCGGCGGGCGAGGCAGTTCTCGTAGAGCGATGCGATGGGAGCCGCCATCGCCACACCGCGCGGTATGATTCGTGGGAGGTCGAACGTTGGAGCACGGGCGTGGCAGAACGCGTGGTGCTCGGCGGCGTACGCGCGCGAAATGCCGTGATGGAGCGCGCGCCGCGCGAGCCGGCGACGCCGATCCCCGCCAGCGAGCGGGAGTACCTCGCAACGGCTCTGTCGGCCACGTCGCGCTATGCAATCGCGCTTCGACCTGGCGCAGACGTGCGCTTCGAGCTCGCTCGCGACGACTATCGCATCTCCGAGGAGAGTTGGGAGGAGGCGGGAGCGCCGCGCGCGAGTGTGCGCGTCGGCTCGACTGGTGTGAGTTTGTCGATCGAAGTGGATGTGATCACGGAGTCGCCGTACTTCCGTCCACCCGATGCACCCGACCCGCGGCTCGATAACGAGAACCCCGACATCAACAGCGACGGCGTGCAGTTGCATCTCTATGTTCCAGGGAGCGCGACGCCTCCTTCGTGGCTGCTCGTCCCGGAAGAAGCGGGAGGCGTTCGCGTGCATTCCTCGACGGGTGACGCGAGCGCGCGCCGGGCCGCGCTCGATTCCCGCTGGCATCGAACGCCCGACGGCTATGCCGTGAGCATGGCTGTCGACATCGCTGCCATCGGTGCTTCACCCGGCGGCGTGATCGGGCTTCGCGTAGTGGTGAACGACATGGCGCGCACGCGCACGCGCCGCCGCGGGCAACTGGTGCTCGCTGGGACGGCGGTGCGCGGCGAACGCGTCTATCTGCGCGGCGATCGCGAAGATCCCGCGACCTACCTGCGCTTCGTCATCCCGAATGCCTGACCGGCGCGCGGACACCGCGGGGGAAACCATCCTTTCCCGGGTACGAGTGGTGCTCCTGGAACCGCAGGATCCGGTGAACATCGCGGCGGTCGTACGTGCCATGAAGAACATGGGACTCTCGGAGCTGCGGCTCGTGCGGCCGGTGGACTACGACGTCACGCGCATCGAGCTCGTGGCGCACGATACGCGCGACATCGCCGAGCGCATCGCGCACTTCGATACGCTCGATGAAGCGATCTCCGACTGCGTGAGCGTGGCGGCCTTCACCGCGCGCCGGCGTGCGGCGAGGCGCCGGATCGTCGCACCGCGCGAGATGGCATCGGAGCTGCTTCGTGGCGCAGAGGATGGACCGGTGGCTCTTCTGTTCGGACGTGAGGACAAGGGGCTTCCGAACGACGCGCTCGACCGGGCGCGGCTCGTGGTGACGATTCCGACCACGGAGCACAAGTCGCTCAATCTCGCGCAGGCGGTATTGATCGCGCTCTACGAGCTGCACCTCGCGGTGCCGTCCGCCTCGCGCGTGCTCGCGCCGTCGCGGAAGGCGGCGCGCACTCCCGATGTCGGGGAGTACGAGCAGTACTTCGCGGATGTGGAACGGGCGCTCTCGGAGATCGACTTCTTTCGCACTCGCAATCCGGAGCTCATTCTCAGAACGGTCCGCTCGCTCGTCTTTCGCGCCTCTCCAGACGCGCGCGAACTGCAGCTTCTTCGTGCGATGGCGCTCGAGGTTGTCAAGTCCGTGCGGAAGGCGAAATCGGGGCCTTGATTCTCGAGCGCGCCCCGAACTGATTCCTCGAGATGGCCATTCCTTTCTCCTCCGCTGCCTCGCTCGACGCGGCGTGGCGCGCGCGGGCGGCCGCCGTGATCCCCGGCGGCGCCTCCACCGGAAGCAAGCGTCCCGACGCTCTCTTCGGTGAAGACGCGGATGACGTACCTACGCATTTCCTCGGCGCCTCAGGCTGCCGCCTGACCACCGCGGGGGGAGTCGAACTGGTGGACTGCGTCATGGCGCTCGGCGCCGTAGCGCTGGGCTACGCCGATGAGGCCGTGACCCACGCCGTGGTCGAGGCCGCGGCGCAGGGAAACGTCGCCGGCCTCTCGCACACCCTCGAGGTGGAAGTGGCCGAGCGCCTCTGCGAGGTGATTCCCTGCGCCGAGCGAGTTCGCTTCCTCAAGAGCGGCGCGGAAGGAGTGGCTGCAGCGGTGCGGATCGCACGCGCCTACACGGGACGTTCGCGGGTGCTCGGCTGCGGCTACTTCGGCTGGCTCGACTGGTACACCGAAGGGCCTGGAATCACGTCGGGTGCGCACGCGGACTTTCAGGCCGTGCCGTTCGACGACACCACCGCGCTCGAGGACGCTGCGAGGAAGGCGGGTAGCACACTTGCCGCGATCGTACTCGAACCGGTGATCGAGCGTCTTCCCTCCCTGGAGTGGATCGCGACCGCCAGACGGTTGTGCGACGAAGTGGGAGCCGTGCTGATCTTCGACGAGATGAAGACAGGCTTCCGGATCCGCACGGGAGGTTATCAGGAGCTCGTGGGCATCACACCCGACATCGCAGTCTTCGGCAAGGCGCTCGCGAACGGCTTCCCGCTCTCGGCGGTGGTCGGAAAGGCGGCGATCATGGAAGCCGCCAGACGAGCCTGGATTTCCTCGACACTCGCGAGTGAGAGCGTGGCGTTGGCTGCAGCGCGGGCCGTGCTCGACAGTCATGCACATGGCGGCGTGTGCGAGACCATAAGCGATGCGGGCACGGCGATGCGCGACGCGGTCAGCGAGGCCATCGCGGAGAGCGGAGTGGGCGGCGTGTCCGTGCGCGGGATAGCACCGATGTGGCTGCTCGATTTCGACGACGAAGCGCGGCGCTCGCGCTTCCTCCAGGTGGCCGTCAGCCGCGGCGTGCTGTTCAAGCGTGGGGCCTACAACTATGCCTCGACCGCCCACGACGACGAGGCGCGCTCGCTGATCCGAAGTGCCGCCACGGAGGCGTTCGAGCTGCTGCGGGAGGAAGATCGTGCTGGCTGAGCCGAGCGCCGGCCGCGCTCCGCTCGCGGGTCCGGGACCGCTCGTCGACATCCACGCACATTTCCTCCATTCGAGCTCTGGTAGAGCCGATTGGCGCGCCGTGAACGACGCGCGCTTCAGAGCGGGCGAGCGAATGGGAATCACGGTGCACGTCGCTTCCGTCCTGGGGAGCTGGGGCTGGACATCGCCGATCTATTTTCCATCGCCGCGCGACGTCAGCATGGGGAACGACGAGATGCTGGCGATCCAGGCGAGCGAGTCAGCGCGCGTCCGCAGCTACGTGACGGTGAATCCCAACGACACCGGGCATGCGCTCGGCGAGATCGCACGGCTGACGGATAGAGGGGCTGTCGGGATCAAGCTCGCTGCGAGCCGCCGCGCGGATGATCCGCTGCTCGATCCGATAGCGGAGGAGGCCGCGCGCCGCGGGCTTCCCGTGCTCCATCACATCTGGCAGCATCGCACGCGCGAGTGGCCCAATCAGGAGATATCCGATGGAGTCGATCTCGGGCGGCTCGCCGCGCGGCATCCGCGCGCGACGTTCATCCTCGCACACATCGGCGGCGGAGGAGACTATCGCCACACCTTCCCGGCCGTGGAGGATCTCTCCAACGTCTACCTGGACATCTCCGGAAGCGGGGTGGATCGCGGGATGCTCGACGACGCGCTGCACGCAGTGGGCGCCGGCCGGATGCTCTGGGGGTGCGACATCACCATGGAAACCGGCCTCGCGAAGCTCCGCGCACTGGAGGTGATCGGAATTCCGGCCGAAGATATGGCCGATATCCGCTGGCGCAACGCCGCCCGGATCTTTCCACGCGGCTCGCTTCCATCGCTCCCCGCGCCTGGTGACGAATCGTTCGCGAAGTCCGCCACCGGCGGAGCGGTGCAATGAGCGTCGACGTCAACACCTTCATCGGCGGGTATCCATTCCGCCATCTCCCGCATCCGGATCCCGACGTGCTGGTTCGAGTCCTCGAGCGCGAAGGCGTGTCGGCGGCGTGGACTGGCCATCTACCTTCGGCGTTCCATCGCGATCCGTACGCCGGGAACGAGCGTCTCTTTGCGGCGCTCGACGCGTACGCCGGAGCGCTTCTCCCGACGCCGGCAATCCATCCCGCGTGGCCGAAGTGGGAGCGGCGTCTGGGAGAAGTGCTGGGCAATGGCGCAGTCGCGATACGGGCCTATCCGGCGCAGTGGGGGCTCGGCCCGCACGATCCAGCGATGCTGGAGCTGGCCTGTGCATGCGGTGAGGCGAACGTGCCGCTCCTGCTCACCACGCGCTTCGAGGATCCGAGGCAGCGCCATTGGATGGACACGGCTGGCGATCTTTCCGGTGCGGCGATTCGTGCGATCGCGCGTTCGCACGCGAAGGTGAAGGTGGTCGTGACGTCGGCCGGTCGCGCGCTCGTGGAGGAAGTTCACTGGGGGCTGACGCCGGCGGAGCGTGCGCGCGTGTGGTGGGACATCTCGTGGATCTGGGGCCCGCCTTCGGACGATCTCGCGCATCTGCTGCGCACGGTTGGTGGTGACCGGTTCCTTTACGGAAGCGGATGGCCGCTGCGACTGACACAGACGCCGAAGGCGAACCTCCAATTGCTACCGGAAGACGCGAGCGGAATCGAACTCGCGGACGTTGCGGAACTGCAACACGGCGCGAACGATCACGAGTAATTGATTCGCAATTACATACGAGCGGAGTAGAGTCGCAAACAGGTACAAAGGTGCAAGCGACATTTGCCTGCATGCACTTGCATCTCTCATTACCACCAAACAGATTCACGCCGACCGTGCAGGTTAGCGACGCGTTCGCGAGCCGTGCGACACACGTTCTCGAACAATTCCATTCGCGATGACAGTGAGGCGGAAGTGGGCCGTCATCCCGGGGCTCTTTGCTCTGGCGGCGGTCGCGGTGCTCTTGTCGGCGTATCAGGGAGCAGCCACCAGGCCCGACACGATCATTACGGACAAGGGTGCCTGGGGTTATTCCGCGGCGTCATCGCCTCAGGGTCGTTCTCCCGAGCAACCGATCCACTTCCCGCATCCGACGCACGTGCAGACGCTCGGGATGAACTGTCTGTACTGTCACTACTCCGCGAACAAATCCACCGATCCGGGCCTCCCGGCAGTCAGCACGTGCATGGGGTGTCACCTCGCGATCGGTCCGAAGCGCCCCGCGATGGGCGACCGCCCGGCATTCGAGAGCGCCGAGCTCACCAAGCTGCAGCAGTACTGGAACGAGAAGAAGCCGATCCCCTGGGTTCGCATCCATCACGTTCCTGACTACGTGAATTTCCCGCACATGACGCACGTGAACGCGGGAGTGACCTGCCAGACCTGCCACGGTCAGGTGCAGCAGATGACGCAGGTTTACCAGTACGCATCGTTGAACATGGGATGGTGTGTGAACTGCCACGTCGGGAACGTGAATCCTGCATGGAAGGCACGTTACGACTGCAGCGTCTGTCATTACTAGGAAATCTCAATGACCGAGAATTCGGCGCCGTCGGGGGTTGGCCGACGCGAGTTCCTCAAGATCCTCGGCGCCGGTAGCGCCGCTACGGCCGCGATAGGTTGCAGTTCGGACCGCGTCGAGCGGTTGATACCTTATCTCACTCAGCCAGACGAAACCGTTCCCGGTGTCTCCACCTACTACGCTTCCACCTGCCGCGAATGCTCGGTGGGTTGCGGCGTTCTCATGGAGACGCGTGACGGCCGTACATTCAAGCTCGAGGGCAATCCGGATCACCCGCTGAACCGCGGCGCGCTGTGCGCGCGCGGACAGGCGGCGGTGCAGGGGTTGTACAATCCGGATCGCTATCGCGGCCCGATGATCCGGAAGGACGACAAGCTCGTGCCCGCCACCTGGACGGAAGCGCTTCAGCTTCTGAGCCAGAAGCTGGGTGAGGCGCAGAGTGCCGGCACGGCGGGGAACGCTCTCTTCATCAACAAGCACGAGAGCGGCAGCTTCCCCGTATTCCTCGACAGGTGGCTCGCGGACTTCGGGATGCCCGCGCACCTCAGCTACGACTCGCTGGCCGATCACGCAGTCCTCGCGGCCAACCGTCAGTCGTACGGGGTGTCGTGGCCGTCCTTGTCGTTCAGCGCCGCGAAGCTCATCGTGTCGATCGGCGCCGACTTCCTCGAGAACTGGGGCGCCAGCGTGCCGCAGCAACTCGACTTCGCCGACGCCAGGGCGAAGCTCGAGGATGCTCCGCGCTTCGTCTACATCGGTCCGCGCCGCTCGCTCACCGGCTGCAACGCGGATCAGTGGATCGCGTGCAAGCCCGGCTCCGAGCTCGCGATCGCGAAGGCGCTGGCGGGTGGCTCGGTCGAGAGCGCCGCCGAGGCGAGTGGCGTCCCGGCCGCGACTCTCGAGTCGCTGCAGAAGGAGCTCGCGGGCGCGGGCCGGAGTCTCGTGCTCGCCGGCGGTAGCGGGGCGGGCGCGCTCGATCTGGCGCTCGCTGTCAACGCGCTCAACAGGCAGCTCGGCAACGTCGGCACGACGGTTCTCCCCGACCAGCCGATCACGAGCTTCGAAGGAATCGCGACGGACGCCGATCTTCGCGCGGCACTCGAGAGAATGCGCGCCGGCCAGGTGTCGCTGCTCATGCTTCGCGGCGTGAACCCGCTGTTCACGATGCCGCGCGCGGCGAGAGTGCCGGAGGCGATACGCGCCGTGCCGTTCAAGGTGTCGTTCTCGAGCTACCCCGACGAAACGTCGGAGCTCTGCGACCTGGTACTGCCGGACCATCACCCGATCGAATCGTGGGGTGACGCTCAGCCGCTTGCCGGAGTGATCTCGCTGCAGCAGCCGGGGATGGATCCGGTTTACGACACCCGCCAGACCGCCGACGTGCTCATCGATCTGGCGAAGGGGAATCAGCGCACGGCCGCGCGCTACACGGCCGCGAACTACATGCGCTGGCTGATCGAGAACTTCCCGGGCGGGACGGCGGCTTTCACCGCCGGCCTTCAGAAGGGGATCACGAGCGGCTCGCTCCCGCGCGCCGCGGCACCTGCACACGTCTCGAACGCACCGCAGGCGCCGGCCATCGACGACACGAAGGGCGACTTCTATCTGGTCGTGTATCCGTCTCCCACGCTGGGCGACGGCAGCGGCGCCAACAAGCCGTGGCTGCAGGAGCTTCCCGATCCCGTCACCAAGATCTGCTGGCAGACGTGGATCGAGATCAACCAGCAGACCGCGCGCAAGCTCGGCATCGATTCGGGCGACATTCTCCATGTCGAGACCGACATGGGCGAGCTCGAGGCGCCGGCCTACGTGTACATGGGGATCCAGGAGAACACGGTTGCCATCGCGTTCGGCCAGGGTCACACGGCGTACGGCCGCTACGCGGAGGGTGTCGGCTACAACCCCGGAAATCTCCTCCCGGTGAGCTTCGACGCCGCATCGGGGAGCCTGGCGTGGACCGCCACCAGGGCGAAGGTCACGAAAGGCACTACGTTCGCGCCGCTGGTCACCACCGAAGGTTCTGCGCGGCAGCACGGTCGCGGCATCGCGCGCTCGATTCCGGTGGATGAACTGCCGCACCTCGAGATGGAGCACGAGGAGCACGACATGCCGGGGAAGCCCGATCAGTCGTACCTCCCGGGGCTGCGTTCGAGAATGGCGGCCGACGCCATGGGTGAAGTGGGCGACTCGCCGTCGCGCTTCCAGAAGGGGATGTACGATCCCGAGCACTGGAGCGGGATGGCCAAGCGGCGCTGGGCGATGACCATCGACCTCGCCCGTTGCACCGGCTGTTCCGCGTGCGTCACGGCGTGCTACGCGGAGAACAACATTCCGACTGTGGGTGCGCCGTACCAGACCACCCACACTGCGTTCCTGCACGGCGTTCCGGGCTCGAACATTCTCAAGGGTCGCGAGATGAACTGGATTCGTCTCGAGCGCTACTGGGAGGGCGGGGAAGATGGCGGCGAGTTCGAGCCGCGCTTCGTTCCCATGCTCTGTCAGCACTGCGGCAACGCGCCCTGCGAGCCGGTCTGCCCGGTGTACGCCACGTACCACTCGCCGGATGGTCTGAACGTTCAGGTCTACAACCGCTGCGTGGGAACGCGCTACTGCTCGAACAACTGCCCGTACAAGGTTCGCTACTTCAACTGGTTCGGCTACGGCGAACCGGCGCGTCCGCAGTACGCATGGCCCGAGCGGATGAACTGGCAGCTCAACCCCGACGTCACCGTGCGCGGCAAGGGCGTCATGGAGAAGTGCACCTTCTGCGTCCAGCGAATTCGCGAGTCGGAGCACCGCGCGAAGGCCGAGGGGCGTGAGGTGAAGCCGGATGAATTCACGACAGCGTGCGCGCAGGCATGTCCATCCAAGGCGATCACCTTCGGCGATGCGGCCGATGATGAGTGGTCGGTAGCACGGATGGCGCAGGACCGCCGCGCGTACCACGTATTCCACGAGCAGCTCAACACCTATCCCGCTGTGGTTTACTTGCAGAAAGTCACCCACCCGGCGCCGAAATCGGCGGCCGGAGCGTAGGGGAGGCGCGAATGGCTACCGTGGTATCACCGTCGCCGGATTCCTCCCCGAACATACCGTCGGCGAACATCCAGCTCCCTGCGATCCAGAGTTACACGCAGGTAAACGACGAGATCATCGGCACTCTCCGGCCCACCGGAAAGTGGTTCGCGGGCCTCGGCTTCGCGATCCTGTGCATGCTGATCGGCGCCACCGCGTGGACGTACCAGATCTACATGGGGCTCGGAGTCGCCGGTTACACGCCGCCGGTCATGTGGGGCGTGTACATCGTGACGTTCGTGTTCTGGGTCGGCATCGGGCACGCGGGCACGCTGATCTCCGCCATTCTCTATCTCTTCCGCGCCGGCTTCCGCACCACGATCTACCGGTGCGCGGAGGCGATGACGGTGTTCGCGGTGATGACGGCGGGGCTCTTCCCGATCCTGCATCTGGGGCGGCCGTGGAAGTTCTTCTATCTGATACCGTATCCCAACTGGCGGCTCATCTGGCCTCAGTTCAAGAGCCCGCTCGTGTGGGACGTGTTCGCGATTCTCACGTACCTCACCGTGTCGGCCACCTTCCTCTACATAGGACTGGTGCCCGACCTCGCGGCGATGCGCGATCGCGAGAAGCATCCGGTTCGCAAGCAGATCTACAGCGTCCTGTCGCTGGGATGGCGCAACTCGGATAGGGAATGGCGGCACTTCGCTCGCGCCTATCTCTTCCTGGCAGCCTTCTCCACGCCACTGGTGCTGTCGGTGCACTCGGTGGTGTCCTTCGACTTCGCGATGTCGCTCGTTCCGGGCTGGCACGCGACGCTCTTCGCTCCGTACTTCGTGGCCGGCGCGATCTTCTCCGGAATCGGAATGGTCTTCACGATCATCATCCCGGTCCGCCGCTGGTTCAACCTGAAGAAGTACGTCACGATCAACCACCTCGACGCAGCGGCGAAGCTCTGCCTCTTCACGTCGCTCGTGGTCGGCACCGCGTATCTCGTGGAATTCTTCATCGGCTGGTACAGCGGAAGCGAGTTCGAGCACTCGTACTGGTGGGATCGCGTCTTCGGGCAGTGGTGGTGGGCCGCCTGGATCATGCTTCTCTGCAACTGCGTACTCCCACTCACGCTCTTCTCGCAGAAGCTCCGGCGCAACACCACCTGGCTCTTCATGCTCTCGATCTTCATCAACCTGGGGATGTGGTTCGAGCGCTTCGTGATCTTCGAGCCTTCGCTCTCGCACGAATTCGAGCCGTGGCAGTGGACGGCGTACGCGCCAACCTACATCGACTGGGCCATCCTCCTCGGGAGCTTCGGCTTCTTCTCGATGTGGTTCCTGCTCTTCATAAAGAACCTCCCCATCATAGCCATCTCCGAGGTGAAGGAGATAGTCCCGCCACCGGTCCGTGCGCCGCACAAGGTGGAGGGGATCAACGTATCGGGCATGCACCTGGAGTTCGAGCCGGAGACACCGGGGGAGCGCGACTGATGCAGGGAATCGTCGGAGTGTTCAGCGATCTCGATTCCACTGTCGATGCGATCGAGTCGCTCAAGAAGATGCGCGCTGGCGACATCACGGTTTACTCGCCCGCCCCGCGTCACGAGATCGAGCACGTCATCGCCAAGGGACCGAGCCCGGTGCGGCGCTTCACGCTGATAGGCGGCCTCCTCGGCGCCACGTTCGGTTACTGGATCCCGATCTGGGTCTCGGACTACTGGCCGCTGGTGGTGGGCGGGAAGCCGGTGCCGAGCTGGGTGCCGTACACGATCATCAGCTTCGAGCTCATGGTGCTCATCGGCTCGCTCGCCACGGTGCTCGGCCTCTTCGTAAATTCCCGCTTTCCGCGTATCACGATGACCGTAGGCTACGACCCGCGCTTCAGCGATGGGGAATTCGGAGTATGGGTCGAGTGCCCTCCGGATCGCCAGCGCGAGGTGTCGGGCACTCTTCAGAAATTCGGTGCGGCGGAGGTGCGCGGTGAGGCGTAACCATCGCTTCCCGAGCGGCGCCACCTTCGTGCGGCCGCTCGCTCTCGTTGCGCTCCCGCTCCTTCTCGGCGCGTGCTCCTGGTTCACCGACTTCAAGGAGCAGCCGAAGATCGAGCCATGGGAGGCGGAGTATGCCGGCAACGACACCACGCCATTCCGTGGCAACCCGATGTATTCGGTGCCCGTCACGGGTGAGCGCGTGCCGGCCTACGTGGTTTCGCACCAGGGGAGCATGACCTGGGCGCCCGGCGTTCCGGGCTCCACGACTTCCATCGACTCGATGGCCAGTCTCGCGAATCCGACGCCGCACAGCGCGCGCTCGCTGGAGAACGGCCGCAAGTACTATCAGATCAACTGCGAGGTCTGCCACGGAATCGCGGGGAAGGGCAATGGCCCGGCGCTCGCGTACGGCATGCCGGCGCCCAGTCTGTTGACCGACATAACGAAGGGCCGCTCGGATGGCTACATCTACGGAATGATCCGCAACGGCCGAAACCTCATGCCCACGTACGACCGAATCGAAGACATGGACCGATGGGACGTGGTCAACTACGTGCGCGCCCTGCAGGGAAGCATCGCCGGCGTCACGGCTGACACTACCCCGATCGGCTTCCCGGGCGAGAACGGCAAGACGGTTCCCGGTCCCACGCGAACCGGACCGACGCGCCCCGCCCCATACAGGGCGCAGGACATGGCCGACATGATGTCCACCGCCGCCGACACCTCGGCCGAAGCCGCTGCCGCGAAACCGGCCAGCGCTGGAACGGGAGGTCGCCCATGAGCGAGCATAGCGATCGCGACATGCCCCGCCGCGACGAACTGGCAGCCGCGACTGCGCGGCCGATGCCACGCTCCTTCACGCTCGTCAGCGCGGTGTTCGCCATCATCGGCATCCTCGTCTTCGTCATCGGCGCGTTCAAGGGCGAGCCGCGGGCGTGGCAGGCGCTGCACTTCAACTGGCTCTTCTTCGCGACCGTCTCGCAGGCGGGCGTGGTGTTCGTCGCCGTTCAGCGTATCACGACTGCGCGCTGGTCCCGGCCGATCGTACGGTTGCTCGAGGGTTACGTCGCCTTTCTTCCGGTGGCGTTCCTCATGCTCATTCTCATTCTGATCGGCGGCAAGCACATCTTCCCGTGGCTCACGCACGAGCCGCCCAGCATCGAGAAGAAGCAGTACTTCAACTACACGTTCGTGGTGGTGCGCGACATTCTCATGTTCGGCATCATCACCTGGCTGAGCCTCTGGTACATCTACACGTCGGTGCGGCTGGACGTGGGATCGCTGCCCGACTCCGGCGCGGCATGGGCGCGCGGCATCCGCGAGCGGATGCGGCGCGGATTCCGTGACGAGCGGCGGGAAATCCACTCCACGCACTCGCTGCAGGGGAAGCTCGCGATCTGGCTCTGCTTCTGCTTCAACTTCTTCTTCATCGTGTTCTCGTGGGATCTGTCCATGTCGCTCGACATGTACTTCCTGAGCACGATGTACGGCTGGTGGTTCTACATGGGCGGGTGGATGGCGGCGCTGGCTTCATGGTCGCTCTTCGCCATCTGGTGGCGCAGCTACCTCGGCGCCGAGGAATACATCACCGAGCACCACTTCCACGATCTCGGTAAGCTCTGCTTCGCGTTCACCGTGTTCTGGGGCTACCTGACGTTCGCGCAGTACCTGGTCATCTGGTACGGCAACATGCCGGAGGAGACGCACTGGTTCCGCCTCCGCCTGATCCAGCCGTGGACCGGCGCGACCATCGCCGTGGTGATTCTCGCTTTCGTGATCCCGTTCTTCGGCCTGCTCTCGCGCGCCGCCAAGGTATACCTTCCCACGTTCATAGCGTTCACGCTCAGTAGCGTGGTTGGCCTCTGGCTCCTCCGCTACGTGGAGGTGTACCCGTCGCTGCACTACACCGAGAGCAACGCTCCCTTCGGTATCTGGGAGATTGCCATCACGCTCGGCTTCATCGGTATCTGGGGCCTCTGCTATCGCGCGTTCATGGATGCCTTCCCGCGTATGCGCGTCATGCTCATGACATCACCCTACCGCGACGAAGTCCAGGTCCCTGTCGACGCCGAGACGATGGAGCCCCTTCCCGCGCACGAGTAGTGCTTGAAGTCTGGAAGGCCACAGGAAACAGGAAACAGAAACTGCACACCGGTCCACAGAGGTGTGCAGTTTCTGTTTCCTGCTTCCTGTGGCCTCTTCTTACTCACCCAGCATCTCCTCCAGCCTCGGCCCCGGCACCGCTCCCACCTGCCGCGCGACTTCCTTTCCGTCACGGAACAGGATCGTGGTGGGGATGCTGCGGATCTGGAAGGAAGTGGATGTTGCGGGAGCGAAGTCGGTGTTGACCTTGGCCACGAGCGCCTCGCCCTGGCGGCGCTTCGCGATTTCGTCGAACGCAGGCGCCATCATCTTGCACGGCCCGCACCAGTCGGCGTAGAAGTCGACCAGTACCGGGAGCTGGCTTTCGCGGACCGTGCGTTCGAAGTCTTCGTCGCCGAGCGGAATTGGACGGTCGAGCAGGAGCGGTCGAGCACATTTGCCGCACTTCGGCCGGTCGGCCATCCGTCGGGCGGCGACCCTGTTCCAGCTCTGGCAGAACTGACAGCGAATCGTCACGGTCTTCGCATCTGCGGCTACTTCCGCGGAGGATCCTGAGGTATCGGTCATCGGTGTGCCTGGCAATCGTTTCGTACGTCGGGTCGCACGTCGGTGTGAACCCATCGTCGATAAAGTTGCAACGCTCGTACCGTCCGCTCCACTGCTCTCCCGCACGTCCGGGCTGGACCGCGTGCTGCTGGCATTCTATTTTTCCAACCTTGCACCGGGGCGTTAGCTCAGCTGGGAGAGCATTCGGTTTGCAACCGAAAGGTCGCGAGTTCGATCCTCGCACGCTCCATCGTACGCAAACTTCAACGGCGGCCCGACGGGATATCCCGCGGGTCGCCGTCCTGCTTCGGGGCTGCCGGGACGGATGGCAGGGCGGCTCCTCGGTGCGCGGTGCGTCCGCGCGTGCCGGGCTCCGCCCCATCGCCGGCGAGCGGCACCCTGATCCGCGCGAGCGTCCCCCGCTCGGACTCCGGAAACTCGAGCGAGCCGGCAAGCTCGTTCTGCACGACGGCACTCGCGATCCTGAGCCCGCTCCCTTGCCGTGACGATTCCGCGCGCATCCCACGGCCATCGTCGCTGATCTCCAGTTCGAGCGCACCATCCGTGCGACACATCCGAACCACTACCTCACGAGCTTTCGCGTGCTTCAGCGAGTTCGTGATCAGTTCGTTGAGCACTATGGCCACGGCGCTGGCGCCGCGCGATGGAAGAGTGGCTTCGCCCTCGACCCTGCATTCCACATTCCCCATCTCGCCGAAGACTTCCAGGGCACTCTGCGCCACGGCGCGCGCCAGAGCGGCGAGATCCACCAGTTCGCTCCGCGGAGCGAGCGAATCCTGCAGCGCCGCCATGCTGCGCAGCCGACCTATCGCGACATCGAGCGCTTCTCCGAGCGCGCGCGGGGGATCCCGGTGCCGCTCCAGTACCAGCAATGCCTGAATCGCCGCGAGGTTGTTCCTCACCCTGTGCTGCAGTTCGCGCAGGAGCACCGTCGTCGCTTCCGCATCGCGGCGGGCGCGATCGTACAGGCGCCCGTTCTCCGCCGCGAGATCCGTCAGCGACGCGTTCAACCGCACGAGCTCGCGCTCGGCGCGTCGGATCCGGACGAATTCCTCGACGCGTTCGACGACGTCGGCCGACTTCGCGCCCGCAGGGAGCCAGGCGTCGGGCGCGGCGGTATCAGGTGGGTGGGCCGGACGCGCGACCAGCGCGATCACGGGCAGGAGCGGCATCTGGAAGCGTGTCTTCAGGCGCCGGGTTACCCTCAGGACTTCATCGCGCGAGCCCACTACGACTACCGCCTCCACGCCGTCCGAGGCCGTCTCCACGGCGGTCCCGAACGACGCGAGCGCCACCGAGTGGCCTGCGCGTTCGAAGGCCCGCTTCAGTCGGGCCGTGGATCGCTCGGCCACTATCAGGACCCGGTCGGATATCGCCATTCGGGGGTCTTCACGGAGTGAGTTCACAGGTCGGCGTCTGGTCGCCCGATCGAGCGTAGTCGCCCATCGGACATCGATCAAGCTAAACCGCGCGGGCGGTGCTGAATGCGTCTTCGTGGCGGGTCCGCCTCTTGCAGGCATGGGAGTTCACTTTAACGCGGCGATGCCGCCACCGCGGAGTATCCCAGTGTCATCTCGCAGCTTTCGCGTCCTCATTGGCGAGGACGAAAGCGTTACCGCGCTAGGTCTCGAGCAGGATCTCAAGTCGCTCGGCCACACGGTCATCGGCATAGCCGCCGACGGCGCCACGGCCGTTTCCATGGCACGCACACTGAGCCCCGACCTCGTGCTCCTGGATGTGCGCATGCCGCATCTCTCCGGTCTGGAAGCAGCCCAGCGCATCCACGAGGAGCGGCCGGTTCCCATCATCATCATAACCGCCTATAGCGACGCCGAAACGGTGGACGAGGCCATGGGAGTCCCGGTCTTCCACTACCTCGTGAAGCCGGTGAGCGCCGCTCAACTGGGAGCGGCGATAGCCGTCACCGCCGTCCGGCACCAGGAATGGCTGGCGGAACGAAAGGAGAGCCACGACCTCCGCCGGCGGCTCGACGATCGCAAGATCATCGAGCGGGCGAAGGGGATTCTCATGGAGCGCGAAGGGATCTCCGAGAACGCGGCGTACCGCGTGCTGCAGCGCACCAGCCAGAGCCGCAACATGACCATGGCCGACCTCGCCCGAAGCCTGCTGGCCGCAGAGGATCTCATGCGAGCTGGCCCTCCGCGGCCAACCGCCGGCGGTTCGCGAGGCGCGGCGGAACCGGGACGAAAGCTCTGAGTTGCGGGGCGCTACCGTGTGCCCCTGCGTCCTTCGGTCGCGGCCGGCGTCCCTTCGGTGCCGCTGGCAGCCATCTTGTCGCCGCTGGCCTTGCCGCCCGACGTGCGCGACGGCGTGATCTGCTCACGCCCGGTCTTCGCCTGAACCTCCTGCCCTCGCTCGCCGCCGATCTGGATCCGGCGCGGCTGAGGCATGGCTGAGCGCGGGATGTCGACGGTCAACAACCCGTTGTCGAAGCTCGCGCCGATCTTCGATTCATCCACACCCTGCGGGAGCTGGAACGAGCGCGCGAACGACCCGTATCTGCGCTCCACCGAGTGGTACTGTCCCTCCTTGCCCTCCTTGCGTTCCGTGTGCTTCTCGCCCGCGATCGTGAGCATCCCGTTCTCGACGTTGATGTCGATGTCCTTCGGATCGATTCCCGCGAGCTCGATGTCGATGTGAATTGCGTCGTCATCCTCGCGCACATCCGCCGCCGGCATCCATCTGCCACCCGACGGCGCTCCGGCGTCGTCGAAGATGCGATCGATCTCGCGCCGGAGACTCGACATCGGGAAGCTCGAGCCGAAGAACGGAACCAACCCTGTGCCTCGGTATGCCATATTCAGCTCCGTGTTGGGGTGCGCGGAAAAATCCTGCAACGCACGTACCCGGGACTTCGTTTCGTGATGTGAAGCCGCCGCGTGCGCGCAGAGTGGCAAGCGAGTCGAATTTCGCTCTCGCCCCTGGGGTGGCGGGGTGGCGGGGTGGCCTGCTTCGTCTTGTTGCCCGCTCACTCCGACACTTACCTTACAGGCGAACACAACAGAGTCTTCCGTTCTGTTCATGAGCCATCCTCAGCGCCACGCATGCGATCGCAGATTCGAGATGAAGCTCCCAGCGCGAGATTCGACAGCGCTTCCTCGCCGAGGGCAGGCGTCATCGACCGGGGGCAGTGATGATGGATGACGTACGCATCCGTATTCTGATCGCCGACCCGCATTCGGCATCGGACGGTGCACTCGATCTTTTTCTGACGGAGCGCGGATTCGAGGTGACGCGCTGCGTCGACGGCCGTACCGCGCTCGACACGCTGGCATCGGAAACCTTCGATGTCGCCTTCCTGGACGTAGCGTTGCTCGGTGCCGCGTTCCGCGAGGGAGGCGTGCTGGAAGCGCTGCGCGCGGCGCGTGGCGATCAGGGCCCGTGCGAGGTGGTGCTCCTGGCCGATCCTGCCACGCCGCACGTTGCTCTCGATGGCGCGTACGATCAGCTCCTGCGTCCGTTTCGTCTGACTCTCGCCGAGGCGGTAGCCAGGCGCGCATGGATGCGTCGGCAGATCGTCCTCGAGAACGTTCTGCTGCACGCGCTCCTCGCTCGCGATGAGCGGCCGGCGGAGGTAGTGACGGAATACGCGCCGATGCGTGCGGTACTCGAGCTGATCAACAAGGTGGCGGGGAGCGACTCCGCGGTGCTGATCGCGGGTGAACGCGGTACCGGGAAAAGCCACCTCGCGCTCGTGCTGCACTCGCGCTCGCGTCGCGCGGCCGCGCCCTTCGTACGGCTCGACTGCGCCGCCGGAATCGGCGACGGGGCGGCGGGCACCACCCGCGCGGAGCAGCTCGAGGCCGAGCTCTTCGGCCGGGAGTACACGGCCGTGTCGGGTGCGACTTCGCGTCAGCTCGGCGTGCTCGAGCTGGCATCCGCAGGCACGCTCTGCCTCGAGAACATCGACGCGCTCGGCCAGCCGCTGCAGGGCAAACTGCTCCACTCGCTCGAGCTGGGAAGCTTCTACCGAACCGGCGGTACCCAGAAGGCCTTCGCCTCGCCGCGTCTGATAGCGACGACCCGGCTGGATCTCGCGGCGATGGCTGCCGAGGGGCTCTTCCGGGGTGACCTGTACTATCGCATCAACGCCGTGAACGTCACGCTTCCGCCGCTTCGCGAGCGCACCGCGGACATTCTGCCGCTCGCGCGCTACTTCCTCGCTGAACTGGGGGTGACGCCGACGCCGGAGCTTGGCTCCGACGCACTCGCGGCGCTCGAGAGCTACCCATGGCCGGGCAACATCGCCGAGCTGCGCGAAGTGGTCGAGCGTGCCGCACCCCAGGCCATCGATGGAGTGATCCGCGCTGCGAGCATTCCGTTCGCCACGGCGTCGCCGGCGCACGATGGCGGCGCGGGTGACCGCGGGGAGTCGGGCGATCCGAGCTCGCTGCCGCTCGAGGTGGTCGAGCGCGAGCACATACGTGCGGTGCTGGAAGAAGTCGGGTGGCATCAGGGGCGTGCGGCGGAGGCACTGGGCATCTCGCCGAAAACCTTGTACAGGAAGATTCGCCAGTTCGGATTTCATCGTCCGGTGGCGAGCCATCACGAAGGGCGATGAAGATCCTCGTAATCGAAGACGATCCGACGGTGGGCGAGTACGTGAAGCGCGGACTCGAGGAACAGCTCTGGGGAGTGGACCTCGTCTCCGACGGAGAGGAGGGCGAGCAGCGCGCGCGATCGGAGGCCTACGATCTCATCGTTCTCGACATGCGGCTTCCGGGGAAGTCCGGGATGGACGTGCTGCACGGCCTGCGTGCGCGCGGGTTCGAGCGTCCGATCCTCGTACTCACCGCGCAGGACGCGGTGGACGCCAAGGTGGGTGCGCTTCGGGCAGGGGCGGACGACTACGTCACCAAGCCATTCGCCTTCGAGGAGCTGCTTGCGCGAGTGGAAGCGCTCAGCCGCCGCCCGCGCGCGATGGCGTCCACGGTGCTGAGAGTGGGCGACCTCGAGCTGGACAAGGACACCCGCACGGTGACCCGCGGCGGCGAACCGGTGGATCTCACGCCCAAGGAATACACGGTGCTGGAGTATCTCATGCGCCATACGGGGCGTGTCATGAGCCGCACGCTGATCACCGAGTACGCGTGGGGCTACCATTTTGATCCCGGCACGAACATCGTGGATGTGGTGATCAACCATCTGCGCAAGAAGATCGATGCGAACGGCGCTCCGAAGCTCATCCATACGGTGCGTGGCGTGGGTTACGTGATCCGCGAGTGACGGACCGACAGGTGGAGGCGCGTTGAGCAGTATCCGATCGCGTCTCACCATCGCGTATGCTGGCGCGATGGTCGGCACGGTCGTGGCCTTCGCGATCGCGCTCTGGGCGGCGCGGCGCGCGAGCTCCTACGAGGAGCTGAACCGCCACGTGTATGCTGAGGCGAATCTGGCGCGCAACATCATCCGCCAGGCGGAGGAGTCGGGGCAGCCGGTCACCGTCACGCACGACTCCGTGGTGGGACCCACGATCACGAGCTCGATCCGCAGCCTCCTCGAGGGAATCCCCGACTACATGCTCGTGCTGGATCAGCGGGGGCGGATGCTCTACGGATCCTTCGCGTTCCGCCAGCTCGACGAGGACGACCGCGCCGCGCTGCAGACCGCGGCGATCGTGGCGCCGGCCAGCGGCACGGGTCAGATCTACGACCTCGGCCACGATCGGCTGCTTCTGGTGGCGGTGAGCACGGGCGCTCTGGAATCGAAGGTCTCGCGCGTGGTGGCCGCGTCGTCGATTCGATCCACCGAAGTGGCCATCCGCGAACTGCTCGGCACCATGCTCGTCGTGGCGCCGCTGCTGGTGATCGCATCGGTGGGTCTCGCGTATGCGATCGCCGGGCACGCACTCCGGCCGGTCGATCAGATCATCGACGAGGTGAAGGCGATCAGCGACGGTCGCAGTCTGCATCGCCGCCTTCCGCTCGAAGCATCGAACGACGAGATCGCGCGGCTCGTCGTGACGCTCAACGAGATGCTGGAGCGGCTCGAGAAATCGTTCGGTGCACTGCGGCGCTTCACCGCCGACGCGAGCCACGAGCTCAAGACTCCACTCGCCGTGCTGCGCGCGGACGTGGAGCGCGCGATGAGCGCCAACGTGTCGCGCGGTGATCGACTGGTGGCGCTCGAGGAGGCGCTTCAGGAAACCACGAGGATGGCGGACCTGGTGGACAGTCTTCTCACGCTCGCTCGAGCGGACGAGGGTCGCTTCGATCTGCACCGCGAGATGGTCGATCTGGAGCCGCTCGTCCGCGATGTGTTCGAGACGGCTTCGATACTGGGCGAAGCTGCCGGGATCACCGTGGTGATGCCGGAAATTTCACCGGTGATGGTGTTGGGTGACGCGACCCGACTGCGGCAGCTCTTTCTGAATCTCACGACGAACGCCATCAAGTACACGCCGCGCGGAGGGAGCGTGGACCTCTCGCTCACCTCCCACGATCATACTGCATCGTTCTCGGTACGCGACTCCGGGCTCGGGATCTCCGCGGCCGATCTGCCGCACGTCTTCGAGCGCTTCTACCGCGCGGACCGGGCCCGGTCCAGGTCCGCGGAGCGTGGCGGCTTCGGGCTCGGTCTGGCCATCAGCCAGTGGATAGCCGAGGCACACGGCGGAAACATCTCGGTGCGTTCGAGGCTGGGGCGGGGAAGCACGTTCACCGTCACCCTCCCGGTCGCGGACGAGGTCGAGGAACTGGCGCGGACGAGCGGCATGACGGAAAAGTAACAGCGTCTTCACCAATTCTTAATGTTCGGGTCATTTCTTCGATAACTGCGCCATGTAGTTTCATGGCATAGTTATGCAAGTGCACTATTGGCACGGACTTCAACAGGGCCGAGTGACTCAAGCATGTTCAACAACCTGATCGAGTCGAAGCGAAAGAGGGAGGCCAGTGCTGGTGGAACTGTCACCAGCATTATCGCCCACGTCGCGCTCATCGCGTTGGCGGTGTGGATCACCGCGCAGGCAGGTACGGCCGTGGCGAAGGAGAAGGTCCAGGAGGACGTGAACTTCGTCGAGGTGAAGAAGGAGCCGCCTCCGCCTGAGCCGGAAAAGCCACCTCCGCCGCCGCCGGACGTCGTGGTCAAGCCGCCACCGCCGAAGGGTTTCCAGACCCTGCAGGCGCCCATCAACATCCCCGACAAGATCCCCGAGGTCGACCTCTCCAAGGCGGTCACCAACGAGGCGGACTTCAGCGGTAAGGGCGTGGAGGGTGGCAAGGCAAGTGGTGTAGTGGGTGGCAAGGGCCCCGTCAACGACGACCAGCCGTACTTCGAGTTCCAGGTGGAGAAGCCCGTTCTCGCGAGAGAGGGCAATCCCCCGCCGCAATACCCGTCGATGCTCGAGAGCGCGCGGGTGGAGGGCGACGTGCTCGTGCAGTTCGTGGTCGACACCAGTGGCCACGCGGAAATGGGCAGCTTCAAGGTGCTCAAGTCCTCGAACGATCTCTTCACCAGTGCCGTGAAGAAGGTGCTGCCGAGGATGCAGTTCTACGCGGCCGAGGTTGGCGGGCACAAGGTGAGACAGCTCGTGCAGATGCCGTTCGGCTTCAAGGTTCCCAGGTAAGATCAACTAGCCCAATCTCGGGAGGAGTAGCACCATGAACATGTCGCTGATCGAGCTCTATCATTCCATGGGCTGGTTCGCCAAGGGCATCGTTTTCGTCCTTGCGATCATGTCCGTTTTCTCGCTCTCCATCATGGTTCAGAAGTGGTGGAGGCTCAAGAGAGCGCAGGCTGAAACCCGCAAGTTCGCGCCGGAGTTCTCGCAGTTCCTCGAGGAGGACAATCTCAACGAGGCGATCAAGCTGGCCGAAGGTTACAAGAAGTCGCACGTCGCGCGTGTGCTGGGTGGCGCGCTTGGCGAGGTCCGTCCCCTTCTGCAGGATGGCTCCGTCACCGTCGCCGACATCAACTCGGCGGAGCGCGCGGTCGAGCGCAACATGATGATCATCACCTCCGAGCTGAAGCGCGGTCTCGCGGTTCTCGCTACGGTGGGTGCCACGGCGCCGTTCGTAGGTCTGCTCGGCACCACGATGGGTATCGTGAACGCGTTCCAGGGAATGGCGCAGTCGGGCGCTGGTGGTATCGGCGCGATCTCGGCCGGTGTGGCCGAGGCGCTGATCACGACCGCCTTCGGTCTGCTCGTGGCCATTCCGGCGGTGTGGGCGTTCAACTACTTCACCACGAAGATCGACAATCTCAACGTCGAGATGACGTACACCTCGAAGGAGATGATCGACTACCTGATCAAGGGTGTGGCTGGAGAGTTCGGTCGTTCGCGCTTCACTCGCGAGTTCAATGCGTCGACGACGGGTGCCGCCGGCAACCCGGTCAGTCAGTAAGCCGAACCACCGGCAAGGAGTTCAGCCATGGCAATGTCCACTGGCGGCGGGTCGAACGTAAAGGCGGAGCCGAACGTGACGCCGATGATCGACGTCATGCTCGTACTGCTGATCATCTTCATGATCGTGACGCCGCTGATCAATGCCGGATTCCAGGCGCAGCCCCCGCAGGGGGTGAACCTGGCGTCGCACCCGGAAGATCCGAACGATCAGGTGCTCGGAATCGACCGGGACGGCCAGTACTACCTGAACAAGCGGGCGATACCCAACGAGTCGCTCCCCGAGCGTCTCAAGGCGATCTTCGACGCCCGCACCGAGGACAAGATCCTCTACCTGAAGGCTGACAGGGACCTCGAGTACTCCAAGGTTCTCGATGCCATCGACATCGCTTCGCATGCCGGCGTGCGCGTGGTGGGAGAGATCACCGATCAGACCCCCGGCACTACCTCGCCCGAGGCGGAAAAGAAGCCTGACGGCAGCGGATCCTGAGGAGGAATAGCAATGGCAATGTCAACCGGTGGTGGGGGCGGACTCACCAACGAGATCAACGTTACGCCGATGATCGACGTGCTGCTCGTGCTCCTCATCATCTTCATGATGGCGATCCCGATGCTGCGCAAGGCTATCGACGTTCAGATCCCGGATCCGACGCCCGTCGAGGCGCAACCGCCCACCGAGTCGGATCAGATCGTGCTTCAGGTCCTTCCTGGTGAGAAATTCAAGGTCAACAGCGAGGACGTTTCGGCTGCCGATCTGCCGAAGTTCCTGAAGGACGTCTACGACGGACGCCCCAACAAGATCATATTCGTGAAGGGCGATCCGACGGTGAAGTACCAGGACGTCGTGCACGCGATGGACGTGGCGCGCGGCGCTGGAGTTAAGGTGATCGGAATTCCGCCGAAGTAAGAGCTGGAACCGGTCGCAGCTTCGTGACCTGCACGACGGACGGGGCCCCGCGCCACGTCCGTCGTGTTATTTTTGGGGATCGCCGAGCGTCGCTCCGACGTGGGTGGAGAGAGACAGGTGACTCTGACGAACGTCCCCGTTAACGAGCATCGCGGGCGCGAGCCATATCGCCCGCCGGTCGGCGTTCCGCTGGAGCGCCGACGTTGGTGGGGCGTGCCTCTCTCGCTCCTCGCACACCTCTTTCTGCTTGTCGTTCTCGTGCTCCCGGTGTGGAGTGGAGCGGAGCTGCTGGTCCCGGAAGGCGCGGGTGGGACAGGACCAG
>Ga0182738_1002294_pt1 | contig 22913 bp, 14 predicted proteins | sample eDN5th30CBELigMG_FD_128876 | JGI IMG/M metagenome (GOLD analysis project Ga0182738, IMG submission 128876) | Enriched Miracle-Growth compost microbial communities from Emeryville, California, USA - eDNA 5th pass 30_C BE-Lig MG (version 2)... ...
CGGCGAATAAAAAGGAGAGAACGGCGAATAAAAAGGGGAGAACGGCGAATAAAAAGGGGAGGACGGCGAATAAAAAGGGGAGGACGGCGAATAAAAAGGGGAGAACGGCGAATAAAAGGGGGAGAACGGCGAATAAAAGGGGGAGAACGGCGAATAAAAAGGGGAGGACGGCGAATAAAAAGGAGAGGACGGCGAATAAAAGGGGGAGAACGGCGAATAAAAGGGGGAGAATGGCGAATAAAAGGGGGAGGATGGCGAATAAAAGGAGGCGGCTGACGGATCTTTTGCTAATAAAGCTGCCCAATATGAAAAAAGGAACATGCTTCCACATAATCTTCATCGATGTTAATCCCATCTGCTTTCCTATATAATAGTGGAATAGAATGAATCAGTAAGGCGGGAAAAGTTTGACTAACCAAAGTAAACATTATTTATATACATATAGCTACCATAAGGATGAAGAGGAATTATGCCGAATGGAAATGCGTTCATTATTTGGATTTGATACATCCTCTTTTGTATTGGAAAGCACAAAGCAAATAAAATTAGGCCGGAGCCCCTTTATAAAGGAAAAAATAGCTGTTATCTACAGGGGAGAAAATGTGGAGGATCTTATCTACCAGGTCAGCCAGCTGCCGATAAATGAAGCTACCTTAAAGGTTCTTTTTATTGAAAATCCTGATAAAAAAGGCGAGATTCCTTTTGCAGAAAGGAAAAGGATTGCCAAGGAAATAGGAATGCAATTAAAAGGAAAAGTAGATTTGGTGCATCCGCAAATATTTTTCGCGATAATGCCTGTAGAAAATGGCTGGATATTCGGACGATATGAAAAAAGTGAATCAGTGTGGCTAAAGAATCAACAAAAACCACATCAATATTCAACGGCCCTCAGCACAAAGGTGGCTCGGACAATTGTTAATATTGCTGTTCCTCATATAAATGGAGTAAAGGTTATAGATCCGTGCTGTGGAATTGGCACTGTTTTGATTGAAGCATTATCGATGGGGATCAACATTATTGGCAGCGATAATAACCCACTTGTTACTGGCAGGGCTAGAGAAAATCTTGCGCATTTTGGCTATAAAGGGGAAGTGCTGCTAAAGGATATGAGGAATATACAAGAGCATTACGACACAGCAATCATTGATATGCCCTATAATTTATGTTCTGTGCTTCCAGCTGAAGCTCAATTGGAAATGCTAGTGAGCGCCCGCAGATTTGCAGATAAAGTGATTATTATTACAATTGAAACAATTGACGACTATATAGAAGAAGCGGGTTTTATAATTAAAGATCGCTGCAGGGCAAGAAAGGGAAGCTTTTCTCGGCAAGTGCTTATTTGTGAATAGAAAATTCCCTAGAGAGGAGATTTTTTTTTGAATACACAATTAACAAAAAAACGAATTAAAGAGCTTTGTGGCGACATCTCCTTTAAAAGAGGAGATTCTTTTTATCGAAATAATAAAGTGTTGATAGAGGAATATGACGGTCACCACTGTTTTGCAATAGTTAAAGGAGCAGAAAATTTTTATGTCAACATTACCAAAAATGAACAGGGGGCACTGCAGACAGAGTGCAGCTGTCCAAAGCTGGCCTCTTTTGATCGTGATTGTCAGCATATTGCAGCAGTTCTTTTGAAAATAATGGACGAGCAGCAGACAAGGAAAAATCCAGGTCAAGAGAGAGACGAGGAAATGCTGGCAGAAGGATTTATGAAGCTTTTTACAGATGCATCCAATCGCAGAAGCGGCCATTTGCGTCATTTTGAGAATAGACAAGTAATGGAGGCAGAGTTTATTTGCCGATTAATGCAGATCAATCAAAAGGAATGGGCATTTTTTATCAAGATAATCATCAATAAACAAACTGTCCATAATATACAGGCATTTTTGCAGCAGCTAAAAAAGGGGAAAGCCTATCCGCTTTCGCCTTTTTTTATATTTGACCAAAATCAGCATTGCTTTTCGAAACAAGCCGATGACATTTTGCAGCAGCTTGCTTTAATAAAAGAGGAAAACAAAAAAGAGTGGCTGAGGATTCCGCCCATATCTTGGAGCACTATTGTTCCATTGCTTGCAGATGCTCCGAATGTTATTTTGCAATATGGACAAAAAAAGGATAATGGCTTGCGAATTGCAGAAAAGCTGCCGCCGCTGCAATTTGACTTTATGAAAATAAATACTAGCTATCAATTAAACGTAAAAGGATTGCATGAAATTATTGTGTTACCCAATTATCATTCTGTGTTGGCAAATGGAGAATTGATTGAACTAGACTATCAAGATTGTCAAAGGCTTTATGAATTAAAGGAAATGATGAGCAGGTCTGGTACAAATAGCATTCCGATTGCAAATGATCAAATCAGTTTATTTTTAGAGAAAGTGGCGCCCTCCCTGCAAAAGTTAGGTGCAGTGACAATCGAAGGAACGGCGAGAAGCGAACAGCCGCCGTTAGCTGCCAAGCTTTATTTGGATCGGATCAATAATCTCCTGTTAGCAAGCCTAGAGTTTCAATATGATCATATAAGCATCAATCCATCAGAAAACAGGGAACTTGCTCGAGGAGTATTGCTAGTAAGAGATGCGGAAAAGGAAGCCGCCATTATGGCACTAATGGAAAAAAGTCGATTTACACAAACAGAAAGTGGCTATATCATGCAAAATGAGGCGCTGGAATATGATTTTTTATATCATATATTGCCTAAATTGCAAAAATTAGTGCAAGTATATGCGACGACGGCCATCAGAAATAGAATTTTTCGAGAAAATGCTCGTCCGCTGATAAAAGTGCGGGTGAAAAAGGAACGGACAAATTGGCTGGAATTCAAGTTTGACATGAAGGGCATCTCCGAATTGGAAATAAAAGAAATATTGGAAGCATTAGAAGAAAAACGCAAATACTATCGATTGCGAAATGGTTCTTTATTTTCATTGGAGACGAAAGAAATGGAGGAAATACACCGTTTTCTTCATTCGCCGCATGTAGAAGCAGAAGACTTATTAGCTGGACTTGACATGCCGATTTATGATGGTCTGTCTCTTGTTCACCAATTAGAAGAAAATAATTTGCTGCAAGCAGAGACTTCATTTAAACAGCTGATACAACAATTGCTTCATCCAGGAAGCTCTTCTTTTGAAATTCCAAAAAGTTTCCAGACGGTATTAAAAAACTATCAGCAAAAAGGATTTTATTGGTTGAAGACACTTGCACAATATGGAATAGGAGGCATATTGGCAGATGATATGGGACTTGGAAAAACGGTGCAGGCAATAGCCTTTATTCAATCAGAACTGGAACAGATTCGGACTAAAGGCCAACCTGCACTGATTATTTGTCCATCTTCTTTATCCTATAATTGGCTTTCAGAGCTGCTGAAGTTTGCTCCAGAGATACAGGCGATTGTAATGGACGGAACAGTACAAGAGCGAACAAAGCTGCAACAGAAAATAAGCGAGGCAGACGCACTGATTACTTCGTATCCTTTATTGCTAAAGGATATAGCATGGTATGAAAAACAGGCATTTTCAACCGTTATTTTTGATGAAGCTCAGTATTTTAAAAATCCAACAACGCAAACAGCTAAAGCTGTCAAAAAAATTCAAGCAGCCAATCGTTTTGCTCTTACCGGCACACCAATAGAAAATTCTTTAGAAGAGCTATGGTCCATCTTTCATGTGGTTTTTCCACAGCTATTTGCTGGGTTGAAGGAATACAGTCATTTGCCGAAAAAAACGATTGCCAAAAGAATCCGCCCATTTATGCTGCGCCGTTTAAAAGAGGACGTATTAAAAGAGCTGCCAAAGAAAAAGGAGTGGCAGGAATCAACAGAGCTGCTCCCAGAACAAAAAAAAGTTTATGCCGCCTATTTGGCGAAGCTCCGCCATGATACACTAAAGCATTTGGATAAAGACACATTCCGAAAAAATAAAATCCGCATATTGGCAGGACTGACAAGACTACGGCAAATTTGCTGCCACCCCAAGCTGTTTATCTATGATTACAAAGGGAATTCAGCAAAGTTAAAGAATTTGCTGCAATTGGTGGAAGAGACTAATCAAGCGGGAAGAAGAGTATTGATTTTTTCCCAATTTACAGAAATGCTTAAAATAATCGGAACAGAGCTTGCAACAGCTGGATTGCCATTTTTTTATTTAGATGGACAAACTCCATCAGAAGAAAGGGTGGAGCTGATGAATCGTTTTAATACAGGAGAACGGGATTTTTTCCTTATTTCATTAAAAGCTGGAGGAACTGGCTTAAATTTAATGACAGCAGATACTGTTATTTTATATGATGCCTGGTGGAATCCTGCAGTAGAAGTGCAAGCGGCAGACCGAGCTTATAGAATGGGGCAAAAAAATGATGTGCATGTCATTAAATTAGTTGCCAGCGGAACGATTGAAGAAAAGATAAATGAACTGCAGGAGAAAAAGAAAAACTTGGCAGATGAGTTGATGGATTTAGGGGAAAATAGTGCTGATTCCTTTACAGAAGAGGAGATAAGAGAAATTTTAAACATATAGATGACATAAAATTATTAGATTAGCAGGGCGATAAACAGGCGTTTAAAGAAGCAGTTCTTTAAACGCCTGTTTATTTTGCCAGAAAAATAATGATATTTGCCTAGATGATTCATATATTGTATAGATGAATTTTTGCGAATGAAAAGAGGTGGATTATGTCTGAAGAGGCGGAATGGATCTATTATAATGGAGAAATTGTATCTATGAATAAAACGAATGCCATTTATGAAGCAATTGCCATTAAGAAGGAAAGAATTGTCGCTTTAGGGAAGTGGAAAGAGATAAAAAATTGGAGGGGGCCAAATACAAAGCTTGTTGATCTAAAGGGGAAAACCGCGCTTCCTGGATTGATAGACGCTCATCAGCATCTTTTTCACAGTGGATTTAATTTATTGCATATTCATTGCAGCCATTCCTCTATTAAGGAAATGACGGAAGCAATAAAAATTAAAGCCAAAGAATTGCAGCCAGATCAATGGATTATTGGCTGGGGATATGATGAAGCAAACTTTCAGGAAGGGAGGCATCCTGAAAAATCAGACTTTAAGGATATTAAAAATCCTATCTATATTTCAAGGTATTGTGAACATGCAGCTGTTGTAAACGATGCGGCTCTTCTTCTTATGAATATAACGAAGGATACAACTGTAAAAAATGGAGAAGTTGTGCGAAATAGCAGCGGAGAAGCTATTGGAGTCCTAAAAGAAGAAGCGATGAATCTTGCAAAACAAGTAATGCCCAACTATACGAAAGAACAAATGAAAGAGGCACTGAAGCTTTCGATGAATGCCAACCTTTCAAATGGAATTACAAGTGTGCATGATGCTGGTTTTGGTTTTTTCTCCGATTCCTTTGAACAAGAATATAGCGTTTTACAAGAAATGGAAGGGGATAAAGAGCTTCCCATACGGATTTATGGCATGGTGCTTGAGAAATTTTTTAAGGAAGCGAAAATAACGCAGCCAAGAGAACATGGTTATTTGAAGATAGGAGCAATAAAATTATTTGCCGATGGAACGATTAGCGGAAAAACAGCTGCCATCTCACTGCCTTATAAGGAAACTAACGAATATGGAATGTTAATGTACACAGAAGAAAAATTAATAGAAAAAATGATGGCTGCCCATCAAGCAGGATACCAAATTGCCATTCATGCTATTGGAGATCGGGCAGTTGAACAAGTCATTCATGCATATGAACAAGTCCTTCTAGCATATCCTCGCAAAAATCACCGTCATCGCATAGAGCATAGTATGGTTACCAACAGTTCCTTATTGCAAAAGATGAAAGCATTAGAATTGCTTCCCGTGCTGCAGCCGACCCTAGTGTATCAAGCAGGGGATGTATATCAAAAAAATTTGCCGCAGGCTCTCTATCAGCATATTTTTTCCACCAAAAAAATGATGGACTATCAGCTCTTTCCAGCAGGCAGTTCCGATGCTCCCATTACTCCATGCTCGCCATTTTTTGCTATTTATGCTGCTATGTCGCGAAAAACAAAACAAGGAAAAGCTTTAGCTCCAGAAAATAAAGTAAGCTTAAATGAGGCGCTGAAAATGTATACGATAAATGCAGCTAGAGCTTCTTTTGATGAAGAAAATAAGGGAACGCTGGAAATTGGAAAATGGGGGGATATGGCAATTGTTTCACCAGGATTTATGCATTTTACCGAAGAGGAAATTAGGGAGACAAGGGTAGAAATGACCGTTGTTGGCGGCGAAATAAAGTATCAAAGGGGGAAGCGAAATGCATGAGGAAAGAGAAGGATATTTGGCAAATTTAGATAAACAACATTTTTTGCATCCAACTTCTTCTGTGAAGCAGCAGCAGGAAAATGGACCAGCCATTATTTTTGAAGAAGGCATAGGAATTTATTTAAAGGATATTCATGGAAAAGAGTATATTGAAGGAATGTCGTCCCTTTGGAATGTTGCTATTGGCTATGGAAGAAAAGAGCTTGCAAAAGTGGCGGAAAAACAAATGAAAAAGCTAAGCTTTAGCTCTGCTTTTTCTACTTTTAGCCATGAACCAGCCATTCTTTTGGCAGAAAAAATTGCCAGGCTTGCTCCAGGCAAACTCAACACAGTCTTTTTCACTTCTGGAGGCTCGGAAGCAAATGAAAGTGCCTTTAAGCTAGTCCGCTATTATTGGCTGTTAAGGGGAGAGAAAAAAAGGAAAAAAATCATCGCCCGAAAAAAAGCCTATCATGGGGTAGCAGCAGGTGCTACTAGTGCAACTGGAATAGATGAATTTCATCAAATGACCAACTCTCTTGCTCCGGATTTTTATCATATTGAATTTGATTCTGTTGCTGCATTAAAAACGGAAATCGAAAAGGAAGGGCCGGAAACGATTGCTGCTTTTATTGCAGAACCTGTTATTGGAGCAGGAGGCATGCTGATTCCCGATCGCGACTATTTAAAGGGAGTCCGCAAAGTTTGTGATGAATACGGCATTCTTTTTATTGCAGATGAAGTGATTACCGGCTTTGGAAGAACAGGAAAAATGTTTGCCGTTGAACATTGGAATGTGGAACCAGATCTGCTTGTATTTGCAAAAGGGGTGACAAGCGGCTATTTTCCTCTGGGTGGGGTGGTGATTTCAGAACAGATTCATCATTTGCTGAAGGAAAAATCGCAAGGCACTCTTTTTCATGGTTTTACATACAGCGGCCACCCAGTGGGATGCAGCATTGCTTTGAAAAACCTGGAAATTATAGAAGGAGAGCATCTTGTAGAAAATAGTGCCCAAATGGGAATAGAATTATTAAATGGGTTAAGTGAAATGGAGCGGCAATTGGGGTGCATTGGTGATATTCGCGCGCTTGGACTGCTTGCTGGATTTGAATTGTATGAAAATCTTTTAGCGAAAAAAAGATTTACCGAAAAAACAGCGCCAAAGATTGTAGCAGAATGTGCAAAACTTGGCCTAATATGCCGCAGTGTTACGTACAATGACAGTGATACGATTGTACTTGCGCCGCCGCTGATTATAACAAAAGAAGAAATAGCAAAGATTATCAGCATTTTAACAAATGCAATAAAAAATGTAGTAGTAAAGAAATAAAGACGAGAAAAGGCAAAACGATAAATTATATGCATCGTTTTGCCTTTAACTCTAGAAAATATCAATATTTAAACTTTTTCATTATGTCGGTTAGTTCCTCTGCCATAGTGCTAAGCATATTGGCAGAAGACGAAATCTCTTCCATGGCTGCTAACTGTTCTTCTGTTGATGCAGCAACCTCTTCTGATGAGGCAGCATTATTTTTGGCAAGGTCCAAAATGTGAGTGGCATTTGTTTCGACTTCTTGTATGCTTCCTGTCATTTTTTGAATGGTAGAGGAAACATTTTCCATTTTTGGTGAAATTTCTTGCATACCAGTAAAAATTTCTGTGAATTTTTGAATAGTTTCTTCTGACATGATTAAGCCATTTTCCACATTTTCTGCAACAGTCGCCATATTTTTAACCGTATTTTCTGTGTCTTTTTGAATGGCAGCAATTAATGCAGCAATTTGTTTTGCGGAAATCTGCGATTGTTCCGCTAACTTCCTTACTTCATCTGCAACAATGGCAAAGCCTTTTCCTGCTTCCCCGGCTCTTGCTGCTTCAATCGCTGCATTAAGTGCCAATAGATTTGTTTGTTCTGAAATTCCTGTAATGACATTTAAGATAGAATAAATTTCTTTGGAACGGTCAGAAAGGGAACGAATAATAGCATTGGAATCTGTTACAGATTCATGAATTAAATTCATCTGCTTTACTGTCCGTTTAACCGATTTTTCTCCATCTGCTGCTTTGTCCGTTGTTGCTTTTGCTAGTTCAGAAACCTCCATGGAACTTTTTGCAATAATTTTTGCTCCATGTGCTAATTTTTCGATGGATAAATTATTGGCATCCATGCCAGAGGTTTGGTGTTCAGCACTTGCTGCAACATGCTGAATAGCAGCTGCGACTTGTTCTGTCGCTTCACTTGTTTGTTCGGCGCTTGCAGTTAGCTCCTCTGCTGCTGCTCCTACTTGGGCAGCATGATGGTCTACTGTTCCAAGCAGATTGCGCAAAGATGACTGCATATCATGAAACGATTGGGATAAATCGCCGATTTCATCTTTGTCTGTAAGATTAATCGTCTCAGTTAAATTGCCTTCGCTTATTGTTTTTGCTTTTTGCTGCAAGTCTTTTAATCTCTTTGTAATGGAACGCACGATAAGAACAATAAGGATGGATCCAATAATAATGGCTGCTATAATGATAAGCAAAGTAGTATTTAAGATTGGTTTTGCCGCATCATCTACTTCAGAAAGAAACATAGTGCCAGCTACTTTCCAGCCTGTCACATTATTTGTTGAAAAATACATTATTTTTTGTTGGCCTTTTAACGCATATTGAAATTTGCCTGTTTTTTCTTTAAACATTTTACTGTAGAAGCTGTCTTTTGCTTTATCTCCAGCTTTTGCATTAGGATCTACAATAAAATGCTGATCTTTATCAAGCAAGATGGCATATCCGTTTTTTCCAATCGAAACTTCTTCAGCAGTAGTTTTTAAAGTATTGATATTAAGATCAATTCCAATGACTCCCGATCCGTCTGCTGTTTCTTTGGTAATGGTTACAACCATTTCGCTAGTGCTGGCATCTACATAAGGACTTGTAATGACTGCTTGTCCGTTTGCTGTTTGGGCATCTTGATACCATGGCCGGTCTCTTGGGTCATAATCTTTGGGAAGATCTAGCTCTGGATATGTTATCATTTGGCCGTTTTTTGTTCCTACATAAATAGTTTGCACTTCTGGATGCAGCTCAATATATTGTTGGAACTTTATCAATGCAGCTGAAGAATTATCAGTATCTTTATACGATTCTTTCGTCATTTTCTCAGCGAAAAAATTGGCGTCATGAATTTTTGGGGAAATAGTATTATTAATATTTGAATTTAGCAGTTTAACATTTTCCTCTGCACTTGATAATAGTTTGGCTTGCAGTTGTTCTTTTGCACTGTAAAAGGATAGAAGCCCAACTGTGATAGCAGGTAAAATAAGCATCAAAGCAAAAGCGATATACAGCTTTGTGCTTAAGCGCATATTTTTATTTTTTTTTGAAAAAATCATAGATTATCCCCTTTCTTGTTGCTGGAATCCTCATTTAATTAATGACTGTTATCATTTTAATTTCGACATTTTTAGACAAAAATGAAGTGGATTTTAAAAAAAATTTTTTAATTTTCAAAAGGAAGCGTTTTAAGTGGATAAAAAAGCAAAGATCCCTTGTCAAGAGACAAGAATAAGGATCTTTGCAGATGATTTTAGTGGTTTAGCATAATGAAGTTGATGATAAAGGCAATGCTCACAAAATACATAATCCAATGGACTTCTTTATATCTGCCTGTAACAAGCTTTAAGAGTGTATAAGAAATAAATCCAAAGGCCATTCCTTCAGCAATGCTGTAGGTTAGCGGCATCATAACAATAGTTAAAAAGGCAGGAACGACATTAGTGAAATCTTCAAAATCAATATTTTTGATTTCGCTTAGCATTAATGAGCCAATTAATATTAGAATAGGCGCTGTTGCAACAGAAGGAATAATATTAACTAATGGTGCAAAGAAAAGACCAAGCGCAAACAGAATTGCCACAATAAATGCTTTTAGCCCAGTTCGTCCGCCTTCTGCAATTCCTGTAGCATTTTCTACATAGGTGTTTAATGCCGTGCTGCCAAACATGGCGCTGACCATTGTACCAATTGCATCTGCAGTTAACGCTCGATTTAAGTTGGGGATTTTGCCATTTTTATCAACTAAATTTGCTTTTTTGGAAAGACTGATTAATGTTGCAAGACTATCAAATAACTCTACGATTGTAAAAGAAAAAATCACCGAGAATATCCCATAGGCAATCGCACCTTTTAAATCCATGTGCATAAATGTATCGGCAATGCTGGGAATAGAAAGGGATGCTATATCATGTATGGAAGTGGGAACAGCGGAAAATCCTGTAGCCATGGAAATTAAAGCAATAGCAAAGATGCTGATGATTAAAGATCCTTTCACTCTTAAAGCCATTAGGACAGCGGCAATCACAAGCCCAATTACTGCAAGCAGCGGTCCCCCTGAAGTAATATTTCCTAATCCGACAAAATTGGATTCATTTGCAACAATAATGCCTGCATTTTTAAAGCCGATAAAGGCGATAAATAATCCAATTCCAACGCCCATTGCTGATTTAAGGGTATTGGGAACACCATTCACTAATTTTTCCCGAATGCCGGTGACAGACAGAATAAAAAAACAAACACCTGAAATAAAAACCGCCCCTAATCCAGTTTGCCAGCTTAGTCCTTGTCCAATGACAACTGTATACGTAAAAAATGCATTTAATCCCATGCCTGGTCCAACGACAACAGGAAAGTTTGCCCATAAGGCCATAAGCAAGGTGCAAAAGACGGTGCTGTAAATAGTTGCAGCAAGCGCCGCTTCTTTTGGAATACCCGCTTCGCTTAAAATAAGGGGATTCACAAAAATAATATAGCTTACTGTCATAAAGGTTGTGATTCCAGCCAATATTTCTGTTTTAGCATTTGTATTTCTTTCTGAAAGCTTAAACAGTTTCTCCAAAATTGTTGGCTGCATGTTGTCCGTCTTTTTCTGTTTCCATTGAATTTCTTCCAAAAAAACCACTCCTTTTTTATTTTTAGGCATAAAAATAGCTACGAAAAAAATATGCAAAAAAGGCATATTTTTTTCGTAGCTAGAAATTTACGGTTTCTTAGTAGAGACCCTTAAACCAATTATTAAGGATATACGAAAAAAAATATTTTTTTGACGCTGCTATTTACAAATGAAATCATAAAAGATAAAAAAAGGTGTTGCAACAAAACTGTCAGATAGTCTGACAATGATTTTGAATTTTTAGAATTGTGCATAATGACTATTTACTTTAATTGTTTACTCTGATAATGTATTTAAAAGTTAGTAATAGTGTTATATGAAAATAGTACTTTTTCTTATTGAAGAGTTTCTTTTATGATTTTGCTATCTAAAATTTAGTGAAAAATCCGATACTAAAAAAGGGGATCTCTTTCATAAATACTATAAGAAGCTAGAATGTTTAGAAAGAAGGGGAGCGTCATGTCGTTAAAAACAAGAATGATTTTACTAACAAGCATCTTTATTGCCTTAATTATAGGATTAAACAGTATCTTGCAATGGGGGCAGACAGCTAGGTTAAAGGAGCAGACAGAAAGTGTAAGGAAAGAGCTTGATAGTAATTCAGCAAAAAGTGTGAAAAGCACTTTAACAGAGCAAGCCTCAGAAATCTCTAATCATCTTATTATATTAGAACAACAAATAGATAAGAATATGGCAAATGCAGCATATACTTTGCAGCAAATAGATTCCAAGCAAAAACTATCGAATAAGGACTTGAAAAAAATTGCAGAGCAAACAGGGATGACTGATTTATTGCTGACAGACAGCAAGGGTGTATTTACACATTCGACAGATAGTGCTTCTCTAGGGTTTAATCTTGTGGAGCTTGATCCAGGGTCTAAAGGTCTCCTTGATGGCAGTAAAGAAGTGCTAAAAGAGCCATTAAAATTAAAACAAGAGACAGGAGAAATTTTTAAATTTTTATCTATTCCAAGACTTGATGGGAAAGGCATTGTGGAGTCTGCCTTAAATGCAAAAGTATTTGAAGATTCTCTTGCCCATTTTATTCAAAAGGGCAATGGCATTGAAGCATTGTATTTAATTGACAGCACGAACCTGGTATTAACAGAAAACTTGCAAGATGGACAAGCTTCTTTATGGAAACAGGGGGAAAAGGTTGAAAATCCAGAAGTAGAACAGGCAATGCAGACCGAAAAATTAAGCTTGCAGATGACAGAGAATAATGCAGAAATTTATTATCCCGTTATATTTGATGGAGAGGTTCGTTATATATTAATGGCAAAAATCAATACAAAACCTTACTTTGAAAATGCCGCATTAGCTAATAGTGCATTAGATAATACGCAAAAGGATTTAGTAAGTTCCAATACAACGATTCTTACGATATCAATCCTTCTTGCAGTTGTTGGGATTATTTTATTAATCATCTTTATCCGCAGTAGGTTTAAGCCACTAGAGGCAATTAATCAGGAAGCACAAAAAATTGCTAATGGGGATTTGCTTGTAGAAGATATTAAAGTCAATTCCCATAAAAAAGATGAAATTAGTGCCATTGCTATATCCTTTAACACAATGGCTGCAAACTTAAGGGATGTTATTAATCGAGTATCCTTAGATTCACAGCAAGTAGCTGCATCTGCAGAGGAATTGGCAGCAAGCGCTGATTCCATGAATAATGCATCAGAGCATATTTCCAATACTGTACAAGAAGTGGCAGCAGGTACAGAAAAGCAAGTAAAGGAAGTAGTGGAAACAAATCGTACAGTTCAGGGAATGCAGAAGTATGTAAAACAAATCTTTGCCAATTCCAATATTGTGGCTGAAAAAGCGAATGAAACTTCTGATAAGGCCAAAATGGGCAATGAGGCTATGCAAACAGTTGTGAATCAAATGAATACAATCAATCATACTTTTTTAGAAACATCTCAATTAATTGAAGAACTAGGGAAGCATTCTAATGAAATTGGGGCAATTTCCAAAGTGATTAATGATATTGCCGATCAAACAAATTTACTGGCACTAAATGCAGCGATTGAAGCAGCCCGAGCAGGAGAACAAGGAAAAGGTTTTGCTGTTGTAGCAGATGAGGTGCGTAAATTGGCAGAACAGTCTTCTCAGTCTGCTAATCAAATTACAAATCTAATACAAAAGATACAAGCAGAAACAGTAAATGCAGTCAGCTCGATGCAAAATGCTACAGATGATGTGAAAAACGGCATTAAACTGGTGCATCAGACAGGTGTTACATTTGAAGGCATTAAAGGCTCCATTGATGAAGTAAGTGGGCAAATTACGGAAGTATCAGCATCTGTTGAGCAATTAACTAAAGGAATGGAACAGATGGCAGCCGTGATGAATCTTGTAATGGAAGTTGCAGAACAAACTGATTTTGGCACGCAAAATGTCTCTGCAGCAACAGAAGAACAACTGGCATCCATGCAGGAGATTTTTGCATCGGCAGCGTCTCTTACAAAAATGGCAGAAGATTTAATGATGTTGATTGGCAGGTTTAAAGTGTAAGAATCTCCTAAATGAAAACAAAGCCTGTAGACTTCTATAAAAAAAGCAAAGAGGCAGTCTCTTTGCTTTTTTTATTAGATCCAATTACTAATCTATTATTATAGCTGTACACTTGAAGCATATGGATTGCTTTGTGTTGTGCTTGTAGCTGTAGTACTTGGTTTCCAATTAAATGGAGGCAAAGATGCGCCTGTCATTTGGATGCTGTTTGGGAAAGCTTCTGTTGAGCTGCTTTCAGAATTGGCAGCCGTTTGTGTGCTTTGCTGTGCTTCTTCTAACTGCTTCATTAAATTTTCAAAGAGTGCTTGCACTTCCTTATCTGTTGCAGTAGTTTCATCATATTCGGAAAGCTGGTCTATTAAGTTAGTGCTTAAAGAATCACTGATGCTTTTGGTAGAATCATCATTCGAATTAAGTGTGCTGATAAGATTAGAAATGAATTCTTTCATCTGGTCGACAGAAAGTGCTGTGCTTGTTTCTGCTGCAGTATTCTCTGCTTGTTCTGCATTGCTGTTTATTGGCGGCAGTGGAGGGGGCGTCATTCCATTTGCCTGCATTTCCGCTTTAGATGGTTTAGCTTTTTCTAGTGTTTCTGTCACAGATGCGAATAAATTGGAAATTTCTTCTTCAGAACTGCTGCTTGCATCAAAATTGCTAAGAAGATCATTTACAGTGCTTAATGCTGTCTGCAAGCTTTCAGGAAGATTAGAACTATCACTTGTATCTGTTGACTGAATTCGTTTTAACATCGTTTCTAAATAGGTTGTTTTCTGTTCTGTCGTTAATGATGTTTTATCTCTAGTGCTGCTATCGTAATTGCCAATGCTGTTTCCTTGGCTTGCAGCAAGATGCATGTAGTCTCTAAAGGCTGGTTGACTGCTGGTGTCTGTTTGCTGGCTGCTGCTAGTGGAGGTGTTTGTCACATTTGCTGCATTCTGGCTCCCATAAAGATTGGCATAATTGCTGTTGATAGATACTGACATAAAAAAACTCCTTTCATGTATGAGAGAGACTGCATTGCTTAAAAGGGCAAGGCAATCCCTGTGTCATCATAATGAAAGCAGCTTAAGAAAAGCTTAATTTTTCTTTATCCTCGCAAAAAGATATTTTTAAAGCCTTCTTTATTAAAAGAAAGCCAACCTAAGTTGTTTTTTGTGTCAATAATTGAACCATTTGGCAAAACTTGGTGGGAGATTGTTTCTTTCCATAAATAAGCTGAAGCTGTTTCTTTTGTATGAATTGCATAATCATCCCCGCAATAGCGAGATATTCGATGTTGTTTGGTGCGATTATTTCTAATGTGGAGTATGCTTTTTAAAGCAATTCCTGACAAACCATCAAAAGACTGATTTTTCATCGGACTGCTTGTAAATTGATGAATGGTTCGTTTTTTTTCTTGTTGATAATTTACCTCTGTTTCAATGGAAAAGGCCATATGTGCATCCCCCGATAGGATAATGCAATCACTTGGTTTCCACTGGGCGATTTGCTGATGAAAAAAGGAAAAGCCTTTTCCATTAAATTTCCACCATTCCAAATCTAATTTCTCTTGCAGAGAAGGAATCACATTTGTAATAGGCATAATGTAGTTTTTTAAAAAAGATTCAATTAAATGGACTCCATACAGAGGGGTTGCTGAAACGATTATTAAAGGAGTATTGGATTCCCAGCCGCTAGCAGACAATAGTTCTGATAGATTCTTCCATTCTTTCTTGCGGATCAAATTGGGTCCATTTGTTCGCTGCTTCAGTAAACTCCCGACAACAAAGGTTCTTTCAGCTGGATATGCTCTTTGTGTTCTGGTGTCTAGTACAAGGCTTTTTGGATTAGTTGGTGCAACATAATTCCAACAATTAAAGTTTAACAATGTGTGGAGCCATTCCTTATATTCTAGTGTATTTATTTGCAGTCGCTTCACATACTTCCATATTTTGTTTGCGAAAGAAGGAGGAAAAGCAGCAGGATCATTGCCCCATCCTTGAAAAGTCCAATAGGCAGTTAAAGCATTTGCAATTACATGATTTCCGAGAGGAGAACTAGCTATTTTTTGCTGCCATTCTTCTGTAATATTCCAATCATCTGTTATATCATGATCATCGAATATCATATAAGTGGGGATATTTGCTAATAAACGGCGCACTTTCGATATAGACTGACAAAATGCTGCTGTTTCTTGTAATTGCTTATTGTATTCTTTTTTTAGCGTACTGATTTTTTTTTCATACTCTTTTTGTGAATATGTTTCTATTTCTATATAAATCTTCTTATCTGCTAAATGTTCTTCGAAACTTTTTATATAATGACCATTTATTGCCAGTTCCCAAATTTCAGGACTCCAGCTCATAATATACATGGATGCATATTCTCCAAGTGTTATGAGGTGATTATCCGCTTTTCTAGAAGTAAACTGACAATACTCCTCCATAATGTCTTTTCGTCCATTTATTTGGTTTATAGATGTTTGAAATGTTTTTGTTTCAAGCCTTTTACAAAGTTTTTCCAGCTTTTCTTTGCAGCCAATCAAATAATCTCCTAATTTAGAAAGAAAGGGAGCAACAGGTGCTGGAACGTCATCTGCATAAATTTGGTCGCCAGTCATAAAAAGAGCACTTGGTCTTTTCTCTAAATTAAGGTGGAACTCCTGCAATTTTTCATCACCTAAACTTAAAGCATCCCCGCCGCTTCCATGCAGTTTTCGACAGGAACCATAAAGTATGTGCTTTTCATTAGATTCGGCAATAAAAAGGGAAGGATATTTCAAATTTCCGTAACAAATAGAGTTTGGACTGTTAGGGGATAGTAATTGGAAGTCACCTAAATCATAGGTACTATTTCCTTTTTTAAATTCAATATTGTATCCTAGTAAAGTTTGCGAAGGGAAGTTTTTTTTGTCTGGCTGGAGTTTTATTAAATAAATATATATTTTTTTTCCTAAACGAAATACTTGAGTTTCTGATTTGGCGCTTATAAGTTCGTAATCGTATTCTTTCTTTTGGTGATTTGTTTGAATAGAATAAAGTTTTGCATATAATTGATATTTTTTGCTTAAAGCAATCCAAATATAGATTGCGGTTTTCTCCACTCTGCGCAGAATAGGTCCAGATAAAATTGTTGGCAGGTTCATCATTACCACCATCCATTAATAATATCTTTTAACCTATTCAGCAAAATTGGGTAATATGATTAACAACATACCTGAACAATTAAAACGACAAAAATCCATCCTTCTACAAGGACAGATTAATAATTAAATCACTAAAATAAGTAAAGAGACTTTAGACTATTTTCCTTAGGCAAAGAAATTTCTGTTTCACTTTGCATTTTTTGTTTAAATTCTTTCGGGGAGCAGTCATTTAAACGTTTAAAAAGCTTGTAAAATTGCGCCATATTGCTGATGCCGATTTCATAGCTGATTTCTGTAATGCTCAAGTCGCTCGTCAACAGCAGCAATTCTGCTTTTTTAATTCTTTTAAAGTTAATATAATCGACAAAAGAAAGCCCCATTACCTTTTTGAAGTATTTAATAAAATAATGATAGCTTAAATTCAAAAGGCTCGATGCATCTTCTACCGAAATTTTATTTTGCAGGTGATGATCAATATAGTCAAGCACTGGCTTAAGGCGGGTCAAATCATTTTCTTCTGTATAATTTAATAGATTTTTCGTATCATTGCGCACCAATAAAAGCATCAATTTTTTGATATGATAATTGATGGCAATTTCATATCCTTTTTGCTGCATCTGTGCCTCTTTAAAGCTGTCAATGATTAAATGATGTGCTTCTTGTTTGACTAAGTGATTTGTTTCAAATATATAATTGAGCTGCTCAAGTGGATGTGTCAATTCTGAAAAGCAATATAAATAAGGAAGGATGCTTTGGTCAAAATGTTTGGTTAAATCTACCTGAAAGACGATATATTTTAATGCCCCAAATACAGGTTTGCAGGAGCGATGCGGCTGGGAGGTCCCCATAATATAGACATCTCCAGGACCCAAAATCGTCGTATTATATTTATTTTGTATCGCTAAGTTTCCTTCTATAATAGCAAGAAACTCTACTTCTTTATGATAGTGCCAAGGATGCTGCTCTAAAGTGGAAGAGGTTTTTGCCTCTTCGTTAATTTCCCAAATTTTTAAAAATAATAAAGGGTTTTGGTAAATAACTTCTTCGATAACAGGCTCATCCACTGAATTTTTTTTGTTTTTTTCTTTTATCATAACAGATCCCCCCTTTTGTTAAAGTTTATCATTTTTTTCTTTTTCCCTCGACTTTATTTTTGGATTTTTAAAACAATGACATAATTGAATAATAATAAGGCAGGATAAGGTATATTTTAATACGCTTACATTTTTTATAATAAGGCTATAGAAAACAAAGAGGAGTGACTCATTGATGATCACTATTTGGAATGAAAACCGTCATGAAAAAAAGAACCCGGTAGTTGCTGGAATTTATCCAGAAGGTATACATGGGGCTATTGCTGATTTTTTACATAAAGCAGGATATGAAACACAAACGGCAACATTAGATCAAACAGAGCATGGTTTAACAGATGAAGTGCTAAATAATACAGAAGTGCTAGTATGGTGGGGACATCTTGCCCACAATGAAGTTGATGACAAAATTGTAGAAAAAGTAAAACAGCGTGTATTAGATGGAATGGGATTAATTGTTCTTCATTCTGCCCATTTTTCAAAGATATTCAAAACACTTATGGGCACAAGCTGTGATCTTAAATGGAGAGAAGCAGATGAGAAAGAACGCCTATGGGTAGTGGCGCCAAATCATCCGATTGTAGAAGGAATCGGAGAATATATTGAACTTGAAAAAGAAGAAATGTACGGAGAACATTTTGATATTCCTGCACCAGATGAATTAATTTTTACAAGCTGGTTTGAAGGCGGAGAGGTTTTCCGCAGCGGCTGCACATATGCAAGAGGAAATGGAAAAATCTTTTATTTCCGACCAGGTCATGAAACCTATCCAACTTATCATAATGAATCCATTCAAAAAGTAATTACAAATGCAGTAGAATGGGCAATGCCTGTTAAACGTGAGCGGCCTGTGTATGGAAATGCGAAGCCTTTAGAAAAAATAGCGGCAAAAACAGTAACGAAATAAGCTTTAGATAAAAAAGAAGATTTTGCTTTGAAAAATAAGGAGGAAAATGAATATGGGAAAATTAAAAATTGCAGTTATCGGTTGTGGAAGCATTGCACAGCATCGTCATTTGCCAGAATACCAATTTAATAAAAATGTAGAGATTGTTGCGGTTTGCGATATTAATGAAGAACGTGCCAACAAAGTAGCAGAAAAGTATAAAGCAAAAGCATATACAGATTATAAAGAGCTGCTGCAAGCTGGAGAAGTAGATGCAGTAAGTGTTTGTACACCAAATTATCTTCATGCGCCAATTTCAATTGCAGCATTAGAAGCAGGTGTTCATGTATTATGTGAAAAGCCAATGGCAACTTCCTATGAAGAAGCAGATGCAATGATTTCTGCTGCAGAAAAAGGCGGCAAAAAGCTGATGATTGCCCATAATCAACGGTTTGTAAAATCCCATCAAAAAGCACGCCAATTAATTGAAAGTGGAGAAATCGGAAAGATCTACAGCTTCCGTTCGGCATTCGGCCATGGCGGTCCTGAAGGCTGGAGTGTTGAAGGAAAAGAGGGCTGGTTCTTTAAGAAAGATCAAGCGTTTATTGGAGCTATGGGCGATCTTGGTGTCCATAAGACCGATTTGCTTCGCTACATTTTAGGCGAAGAATTTGTGGAAGTGGGCGCATTTGTTGAAACAAGCGCTAAAGATTTTGCAGATGTAGATGATAATGCAGTATGTGTCTTAAAAACGGAAAGCGGCATTATTGGCACACTTGCAGCTTCTTGGGCTTATGTAGGAAAAGAAGATAATTCAACGATTATTTATGGAGAAAAAGCTATATTGCGCCTAGAAGATCATCCTACTTATTCTCTTGTTGTTCAATATGCAACAGGTGAAGTGGTAAATTATGAGCTGGGCAAAATTCAGTCAAATGATGAAGGCGGCCAAAATAATTCTTATGTGGTAGAAAATTTTGTGGATTGTGTGCTAAATAATACAGAGCCTTTAGTAACAGGAGAAGAAGGCAAAAAATCATTAGGCGTTGTTTTAGCAGCGCTGCGATCACAAGAAACAAAAACAATTGCTGCAATTAAAAACGAATCTTTCGTTAATTAAAAGAGTGTTGTTTTTGTAATGAGATAAGAAACAGTTAGAAGCACTAAAGCATCCTGAATACATTTTCGCGGAAAGCAAAAATAGATTCAGGATGCGGATTATATTATCATAATTTATACGGACACAGCTATAAAAAAGATAGAAGTTTTCCTGCACGGCATGGTGGGGAGATCACTCAAATAATAAGCCATAAGGAAAGGAAGCGTTTACGATGAAACTGGGTGTATTTACAGTTCTATTTGCAGATAAATCTTTTGAGGAAATGCTTGATGCAGTAAAAGCGGCTGGCATTCAAGCAGTAGAAATTGGTACAGGAGGCTATCCGGGAAACAGCCATTGCGACCTTGATGCATTGTTAGAAAGCGAAGAGCTCCGCAACGAATATCTGCAAAAAGTAAAGGATCGCGATCTAATGATTAGTGCATTCAGCTGTCATGGCAATCCGATTTCTCCGGAAGAGCATTTTGCTAAAGAATCACATGAAGCACTAGTAAAAACAATTAAGCTTGCTTCACTAATGAATGTGCCTGTCGTCAACTGTTTTTCAGGGACAGCAGGCGATCATGAAGGAGCCAAATTTCCTAACTGGCCAGTAACGCCATGGCCAAATGAATATAGCGATGTAAAAAAATGGCAATGGGAACAAAAGTTGATTCCATATTGGAAAGAAGTCGGCCAACTTGCCAAACAGAGCAATGTGAAAATCGGCTTAGAGCTTCACGGTGGATTTTTAGTGCATACGCCATATACATTATTGAAATTGCGTGAAGAAACTTGTGATGCAATTGGGGCTAATCTAGATCCAAGCCATTTATGGTGGCAAGGAATTGATCCTGTTGGGGCAATTAAAATTTTGGCAAAGGAAAAAGCTATCCATCATTTCCATGCTAAAGATACATTTATCGATCAAGAAAATGCCAATATGTATGGTTTGACAGATATGCAGCCATATGGAGAAGTGCAGACAAGAGCATGGACATTCCGCTCTGTTGGCTGCGGCCATGACTTAAAAGAATGGTCTGATATGATGAGTGCACTGCGCACATATGGTTATGACTATGTAGTAAGCATTGAGCATGAAGATCCAATTATGTCTATCCAAGAGGGATTGACAAGAGCGGTTACAAATTTAAAATCTGTATTAATTCAAGAATCGCCATCGCAAATGTGGTGGGTATAATCAACAACAAGTTTGGGGGAATCAGTCATGACTAAATATAAAGTAGCGATTATTGGGTGCGGAAATATTTTTCCTATGCATGCTCAATCGATTGTTTCAAGAGAAGATTGCGAGCTTGTAGCAGTTTGTGATGTGAAAAAAGATCGTGCAGAACAAAAAGCAGCAATCTATCAATGTGCTTATTATACAGATTATCTGGAAATGTTTGAGAAAGAAAAATTGGATGTTATTCATATTTGTCTGCCGCATCATTTGCATGCACCTGTTGCAATTGAAGCAGCGAAAAGAAAGATTCATATTTTAACAGAAAAGCCAATGTCCATTCATTATGATGATGCAGTCGAAATGGTGGAAACAGCAAAAGATAATGATGTAACACTTGGCGTTATCTTCCAAAATCGCTATAACCCTGGTTCTCAATTAATCAAAAAAATGCTGGATAGCGGCGATCTTGGTGCGATTAAATCAGGAAAACTTTCTGTAACATGGGACCGCTCTGATGAGTATTATCAAAAAAGCGACTGGAAAGGAACATGGGATAAAGAAGGCGGCGGCGTCATTATTGACCAAGCGATTCATACAATGGATTTAATGCGCTGGTTTGTTGATAGCGACATTAAATATGTGGATGCAACAATCAGCAATCGCGCCCATGAAATCATTGAAGTAGAGGATGCGGCAGAAGGGGTGATTGCCTATCAGAATGGGGTGGTAACAGCATTCCATGCCATCAACTACTACACATATGATGCTCCTGTTGAAATCGAACTGCATTGCGAAAATGGAATTGCCAAAATGGTTGCAGACAGGGCTAGCGTAAGATTAATGGACGGCAGAGAATTTATTGCAGACAATAATCCACAAGAAACATTCCATTATGAAAATGGCGTCAAAGGCTATTGGGGTGTCAGCCATGTGAAACAAATCAATAATTTTTACGATACACTACAAGCGGGGGCGCCTGATGTTACCGGAGAAGAAGCATTAAAAACGCAAAAGATGATTTGTGCTGTATATGAATCTGGCAAGAAAAAAGAACGAGTTGTTTTTCAGAATAAAGAATTAAAAGAAACTTGTTAAAGAAAAATTTGCATAGATGGATCCCTTTGCAACATACCAATAAATAGGTAGCAATATGCAAAGGGATTTTTTCTGATTATTTTATTGAAGTTTTCACAATTTAGACAATGAAAACAGTACAATACTAATGGTTTTTGGGCAGGATGATTGGTACTATTGACATATATTTATTTATCTAAAACGGTTGGAGTGAATAATGTATGTTTAATAGAACTAAATTATATAAAGAAGATATTAAGCTTTTAAAAAAGCAAATAGCTGAATTAAATGAAAAGTTACAAGGAAGAGAGAATAGGCTGCAGCATTTTTTAAATGAACTGCATATCGAATTATTAACGGTAATCGAACAGCATAATGATGTAAACAGTCAGCATGATCTATTAGCACAAATGGTGGGCATTTTATTAGAGCAATTTAATGAAGTAGAAAACACAACGAAAGAGGCCAATAATGTTTCAACAGATATTTTGGTGAAAGGGAAAACATTAATTTCTTCTTCGCATCATATGGTGGGAATTTCAAATGATGGAAAAAAGGCTGTGGATAAAATATTAAATTTAATAAATGATCTAGGTGTACAGTCGCAAAGCAATTCTTCTGGCATGACACAGCTTAGTGAAAGGTCCAAAGAAATAGAAAATATTGTTGGAGTGATTAAGCAAATTTCAGAGCAAACCAACTTGCTTGCCCTAAATGCATCCATTGAAGCGGCAAGAGCAGGAG
>Ga0182738_1002298_pt1 | contig 22896 bp, 22 predicted proteins | sample eDN5th30CBELigMG_FD_128876 | JGI IMG/M metagenome (GOLD analysis project Ga0182738, IMG submission 128876) | Enriched Miracle-Growth compost microbial communities from Emeryville, California, USA - eDNA 5th pass 30_C BE-Lig MG (version 2)... ...
CGCTGGTCGAGGCTCTACACGCCAAGGGATTCGCCGCCACCGAGGAGGCCGGGCGGGGCATCATCCGCGAGGAGATGGAGGCCGGCGGCGATGCCCTGCCCTGGATCGACCGCCAGCGTTTCGCCGAGCGCATGTTCGAATGGGAATTGTCCTCCTACCGGCAAGCGGAACGGGAAGCCGGCGCCGTCTTCTTCGATCGCGGCCTGCCGGATACGCTCGGTTACCTCACGCTCGAAGGGCTGCCCGTACCGCCCGGGATGGAGGAAGAGGCATGGCGGCTGCGCTACCACGCCCGGGTCTTCGTCGCCCCTCCCTGGAAGGACATCTTCGGCCATGATGATGAACGCCGCCAGAGCTGGCAGGTCGCCGTGCGCACATATGAGGTGATGGTGCATACCTACACGGACTTCGGCTACGACCTCATCGAACTGCCCCGCGCGCCGGTCGGGCAAAGACTTGCCTTCATGCTGAAGGAAGCCGGCCTGGCCGAATGAGGACAGTGAATAGGGCAGTAGGAAAGAGAGGACGGCTTCTTCTCCCTTATTGCCTTATTGCCCTATTCCCCTACTCCGCCGGCACTTCGGCCGGCTGGCGCGCGCTGCCCAGCGTCAGGTGCGCCAGCGTGAAGGAAATAACCGCGCACAGAGCGATGCCGGCCACCATCGGCAGCGGCGTGCCGTCGGCGAACACGCCCGCCACCGCCATCGCCACCGCGCCGATGCCGAGCTGCAGGGTGCCGAGCAGCGCCGACGCCGTGCCTGCGATCTCGCCATGCTCGTCCATCGCCAGCACCGAAGTCGAGGGGATGACGAGGCCGACGAAGCCGTAGCCGAAGAACAGCAGCGTCGCCAGCACGCCGAGGCTGTCGAAGCCCGACGCCATCAGCGCGAACAACAGCACCATCACGCTGGCATAGCCGGTCACCGCATAGCGCACGACCCGGCTGAGGCCGAAGCGGTCGGCGAGCCTGCCGGTCAGCTGCGACATGGCGAAGAACGACACCGCGTTGATCGAGAAGAACAGGCTGTAGACGCGCGGCGTCAGCCCGTAGTGGTCGATCAGCAGGAACGACGAGTTCGACAGGTAGACGAAGAAGGAGGAGATCGCGAACGAACCGATCGCCGTCAGGCCGAGGAAATAGCGGTCGCGCAACAGGAAGCGATAGGCGCGAAGCGCCTCGCCGAACGAACTGCCGATGCGCTCCTCCGGCGGCCGCGTTTCCTTGAGCGAGGTCGCAAGCAGCACGACCGCGACCAGAGCCGCCACCGTCACTGCCCAGAACACGCCGCGCCAGCCGAAGCTCTCGCTGATGAAGGAGCCCGTCAGCGGCGCCAGGATAGGCGACACCGAGAACACCAGCATCAGGAGCGACATCAGCTTGGCCGCCTCGTTGCCCGTATAGAGGTCGCGCACGATGGCGCGCGGCACCACCAGCCCGGCGGTCGCGCCGATGCCCTGCAGGAAGCGGAACGCCACCAGCCATTCGATGGTCGGCGCCAGCGCCGCACCCACGCTGCCGACCAAGAACAGCGCCAGCCCGACATAGAGCGGCCCCTTGCGGCCGTAGATGTCGGCGATCGGGCCGACGGCGAGCTGGCCGATGCCCATGGAGATGAAGAAGGCGAGCAGGCTCATCTGCACGCCCACCGGCCCGGCATGCAGGTCGCTGCCGATCGAGGGCATCGCCGGCAGGTACATGTCGATGGCGAACGGGCCGATGGCGGAAAGCAGGCCGAGGACGACCGCAAGGCCGAAAAATCTGGAATTCATGACGATGCTCTTTCGAATCCGGGGCGTCGCCGCACGCTGTTCCGCACGACACGATCAAGGACGCTTCAACCGGCAAGGCGCCGACACTTCGACGCTGCCCTTGTTACTCCAAAAAATTAGACATCCTTGTCCAAATTGTCAAACAGGTTTATATAGATTTCATGACGACAGCTATCGCTCCTGACATGCTCCCGCCACCCGTTTCGCTCCCGCGAGGCCACGAGGCCAAACGCGCCGCCATCCTCGACGCGGCCGGCTCGGTCTTCTGCCGCGAGGGGTTTGCCGGCGCCAACATCGACCTGATCGCCGCCGAGGCCGGTGTCTCGCGCCAGACCGTCTACAACCACCATGGCGACAAGCAGACGCTGTTCCAGGCGGTGGTGCGCGACCTGACGGAACGCTCCAATGCCGGCGTCTTCGCTACGCTCGCCACCTTCCCCGACCAGCCGAAGGACATCGAGGCCGATCTCATCGCCTTCTGCATGCGGCTGAACCGCAACTGCGTGTGCAACCGCGAGGGCAAGTTCCTGCGCAAGCTGATGCAGGCCGAGAGCGAGCGCTATCCGGAACTGTTTTCCGAATGGCGCGACCATGGCCCGGCCAAGACATGGTCGGCGCTGGCCGCCCGGCTGGCGCGGCTGGCCCATGCCGGCTACCTCGACATCGACGATCCCGACGTCGCCGCCCGTCAGTTCCTGGCGCTGGCCAATGCCGACCTGCACATGACCTTCCTGCTTGGCGGCACGCCGAGCGAGGCGGAAGTGCTTTCCTCCGCCACCAACGGCATGCGCGCCTTCCTGCGCGCCTACGGCACGGCGCGTTGCGTGGCCGAAAAGCCGCAGACGGCCGCCATCTGACAGACTTTCTTCGTCATTCCCCTCGTCGTCGCGTGCCGGCTTTCCATATTCGGTTTACGCAGCCGCCAAGCTTGATTACAGCTAGACCGACGATTCAAGGGAAGCTCGGCGCCACATGGCAGACGACCACATCCGCTATGACATTCTCGCCCAGGAGGCCCTGCGCGGCGTCATGCGCAAGGTGCTGGCCGAGGTCGCGCGCACCGGCCTGCCCGGCAACCATCACTTCTTCATCACCTTCCTGACCGGCGCGCCCGGCGTGCGCATCTCCAGCCGCCTGCGCGAGCGCTATCCCGAGCAGATGACCATCGTCATCCAGTTCCAGTATTGGGACCTGAAGGTCACCGACACCGGCTTCGAGGTCGGCCTGTCCTTCTCCGACGTGCCCGAGAAGCTGGAAGTCCCCTTCTCCGCCGTGCGCGGCTTCTACGACCCGTCTGTCAACTTCGAACTGGAATTCGATGTCCGCACCGAAGGCGAGGCCGAGGGCGAGGCTGTCGCCGAGCCGGTGGCGCTGGTGCCGGAAAAGAAGGCCGAGCCGAAGAAGAAGCAGGCCGAGAAGGAAAAACCGGCCGCCGCGTCCGAGCCCGCCGCCGGCAAGGGCGCCGACGTCGTCTCCCTCGACGCCTTCCGCAAGAAGTAGCGGCCGGATCGATGGCCGAGATCGTCAATCTTCGCCACGCTCGCAAGCAGAAGGCGCGCGCCGAGAAAGAGCGCACGGCCGCCGGGAACCGCGCCGCTTACGGCCGCACGAAGGACGAGCGCGAGCGGCATCGCCGCCTGGAGGAGCAGGCCGGCCGCTTCATCGACGGCCATCGCCGCGAGCCGTTGCCGGACGAGACGTGAGCCGCGTCGAGAAGCGCTCGGTCAGCATCCGCGGCCACCGCACCAGCTACTCGCTGGAAAAACCCTTCCACGACGAACTCGCGGCAATCGCCGGCGCCCGCTCCCTGCCGCTGGCCGCGCTCATTGCCGAAATCGACCAGAACCGCTCGCGCGAGACGAACCTGTCCTCGGCGCTGCGGCTGTATGTGCTGGAGTGGGTGAAGCGGCGGGGAAGCGCCGCCACAGGCTGACGGCGGATTGGCCGAGGAGCGAGGCTTCGCATCGGAAAATCTCAGGCGTGAATTGACTTGATACCCCCCCACCTTTGTCCCCCCTCGCCTAAGGGCAGGACTACCGCATATGGCGTCCCCCTCTCCGTCGCGCCCTGCAGGCGCGCCACCTCTCCCCCCGTTTCGGGTGGAGAGGATAAGCCGGTCGCAAGGCTTAGCACCCATCCTCTCCCCTCACAAAGTGGGGGAGAGGTGGCTCGGCGAAGCCGAGACGGAGAGGGGGCGCTACACCGATGCGATAGACTGCTCACAAGGCGCGCAAATGTCCCCAAGCCATGCGATGCCTTCCAACCGCCCCTATTGCAGCGTGTCGAAGAAGTCTTCCATCGTCGACGGCGATAGCCGGACCGGAGGCGGCTTGGCCTGCTGCGGCGCTGGCCGCGTCTGCGGCAGCGGAGCCTGCTCGATCTGCTCAAGCTGCTGTTCGCGCGCCTTGCGTTCGGCGTCCTGACGCGCCTTTTCCGCCTCGGCGGCGCGCTTCGCCGCCTCCGCCTTTGCCGCCGCATCGGCCTTCGCCTTGGCCTCGGCTTGCGCCCTTGCTTCGGCCTCGGCTTGCGCCCTGGCGGCGGCCTCCGCTTCCGCCTGTGCCTTTGCCTCCGCTTCCGCGGCCGCCTGCGCCGCCGCCTTGGCCGCTTCTTCCGCCCTTAGCCGTTCTTCTTCCTGCCTCTGCCGCTCCGCCTCGGCGGCGCGGGCACGCGCCTCGTCGAGGGCGGCGTAGTAGCGCACCTCGCGCCTGAGCCGCTGCTTTTCCAAAAGCGCCGCCTGCATCGCCTCGACGCGCCGCTGCTCCGTCTCCAGCGCCCGCTGGGTGAGGAATTGCGCCAGCGGCTGGCTGTCGAAGCGCCGTACGGCCGCCCCGAGCGGCCCTTCGACGGTGAAGTTCACCGCCGGCTCCGAGCCGACGAGGTCCTCGTCGCCGGGCTTGTAGGCGACGGTGCCCCTGGCCGAGACCGTGCCGGCGCCGAGATCGGCCGACAGGTCCGCCGTCAGCGTCGACGCCGGACCGGCGAGCGTGACCGGCGGCGCCCGCACGATCCCGGCCGCGACGGTGAAGGCGAGATCGACCTGACCCGCGGCGAAGCTGCCGTTGCCGGCGATGCGCGGCGCGAAAGCCGCCACCTTGCCGGCATCGATGTCGCGGCCGATCCGGTCGGCCTCGGCGAGAAAGGCCGGCAAGGCGTCCGCATTGAGGTTGGCGACGGTCAGGCCGGCCAGCGAGGCGGTGCCGGAGCCCGCCAGCGCCGAGACCATCGCGTCGACCGACTTGCCGCTGCTCGACAGCGCTGCCGAAAAGGTGCCGGAGCCGCCGAGGCCCGTATCGGGCAGCGCCTTGGCGAGATCGGCGCCCGCCAGTTCCATCTGGCCGTTGAACAGGCCGGTGCCGCCATTGTTCCTGAGGTCGAACAGGCCCGTCAGCGTGCCGCCGAACAGCTTGGCCTTCAGGTCCGACACGCCGAGCCCGTCCGGGGAAAGTCTGAGCGACAGCGAGGCGTCGTAGGCGGTCGCCAACGGCCCGGCCACGACCGAGCCGGCCGAAAGGTCCAGATCCGCGCTGAATGGTGCGACCGAGCGCTCGGCGAAGGCCGTCGACGGCCATCCGGCGTCGCCCGCCGATGCCGCTTCGGTGGCGAAAGCGGCGTCGCCGAACAGCATGGCAGCCAGCGGGCCGAGGTCCAGCTCGTCCAGCGCCAGCGCCCCGGTCAGGTGCGGCTGCCCGTCCTTCATCTCGACATTGACGTCGCCCGACACCGCCGCCTCGTTGACGGCGCCGTCGAGACCCGACAGCACCAGCAACCCGCTTGCATAGTCGGCATCGGCCGACAGCGCGGCGGCCGTGCCGGTGCCCATGCCCGGCAGGCCGAAGCCCGTCGTCATCAGCCAGGGCTCGATGTCGGCCGCGTCGATCGCCGCCTTGCCCTTGGCCGAAAACCCTTCGGCCGTATCCGAGACGGTACCGTCGAAGGTCGCCTTGAAATCGGCGCCGGTCAGGTTGAGCGTCGTCTGCAGCCCGCCGGTCAGCGTGCCCTTGGCCGAAAGGTCGGTGCTCGCCTCGCCGACCATGCCGAGCGGCAGCGCCGGCAGGCCGTAGAGCGCCAGAAGCGCCGCGCCGTCGCCGTTGCGGGCGCTGAAGGTCGCCGTCAGCGGCGCGTCGAGCGGTCTGTCGGCGGCCCCCTGCCCCGACAGCGAAGCCGAAAAGGCCGAGCCGCCGGCCGTGCCCTTGGCGGACAGCGCCACGCCCGTTGTGCCGTCGCCGTTTTCGGCAGCACTTGCCACGAGATCGACCTGTGCGTCCGAGAAAAGGCCCGGATAGGCCTTCGCCCGCGCCGAAAGTCCCGCCAGCAGCGCATTGTCGGGATAGCGCGCGGCGGCCACGTCGAGCAGCGGCGCCAGATCGACCGCCACCACCGAGGCGTCGAGGTCGCCGGTCGGCCTGTCGGGAAAATCCTTGATGCGCCCCGTCGCGCTGATTTCGGCGCCGGCCAGCCCTCCGACCGACAGCCGGTCGATCTCCAGCGTGCCGGCCCTGAGCCTGAGTGCGGTGTCGACTGTATCGGCGCTGAGGCCGGCGACGCTCACCGGCCCGGCCTTGACCGCAATGTCGAGGTCGCGGTCGGAAAAGCGGTTGGCGCCCTTGTCCGAAACGAACAGCGAGGCGAAGGCGGCCAGTCCGCCGACATCCAGATCCCCGCCTTCCAGCTTCATGGCGACGGAGGGGCGCTGGCCTTCCGGTTCGGCCGCCTCGACGTTGCCGTGGAATTTCGCCTTGCCGAGGATCAGTTCGAGATCGGAAAACGCCTGCCGCGCGTCGGTCAGGTCGACATTCGCCTTAAAGCCTGCGGCCGGCAGGCGGCGGATCGCCTCGTCGACGTCCTTCGACAGCCAGGCGGCGAAGCCGGACGGCTGCGCGATCGCCAGCAGCAGCGAGCCGGTGAAGCCGAGATGGTCCCGCGTGGCGAGCAGCCCCTGCGCTTCCAGCGTCGCGCGGCCGGGCAGCGTGGCCGACAGCGATTTCACCGACCAGCCTTCGGCGGCGGGCTCGGCCGACAGGGCGACGTCGCGGATCGTCGTGTCGCCGGCAACGACGGCCGGCAATTTCACCTCGACGGTACCGGGAATGGCCGGCTTCGGCAGGCCGGCAAGGGCCGTCTCCAGCGCCGCGACGCGCCGGGCGAGCGTCAGCCCGCCGCCGGACTTGTCACCCCCCTGCTCGCCGGCCACCGCCTCGTCGAACTGCACCTGCGCACCGCTCGCCTCGATGGCGAAGCGCGGCTGCTGGCCGAGATCGATCGACGCCTTGCCGTCGGCGGTATAGGGATTGTCGGTCGGCCCCGTCTCGAAGCGGAACTCGTTGACGGCAAGCTGGCGATGGTCGAGCCGGAAGGTGCCGTCGAGCCGGTACGCCGGCTCGGCCTTGCCGGCGCTCACCTTCACCGCTTCGCCGTCACTGCCGCGCAAGGTGGCGCTGTTGCGGTCCTCGCCGGCGATGCGCAGGCGGCCCTCGTAGCTCAGGGCGCCCTTGTCGATGCCGGCGGTGCCGTCCGTCTCGATGGCGAGCGGATAGGCGTCCGGGTCGATCTTGAGTCGCAGGCCGATCCTGCCGTCCGGGCCGGCCTTGCCGGTCGAAGCGGCGAGCCGCGTGCGCAAGCCGTCCAGCCTCAACGCGCCGTCGAGCCGCCACGGACCGGCCAGCGACTTGGCCGACAGCGTGGCGTCGATTTCCGAAAGCACATGGCTGCGGCCGCCGGCGGCATGCGCCAGCACGATCTCGCCATCGCTCACCGTCAGTTTCTCGATCGACACCTGGGCGGGATCGAAGGGTGACGACGGCCGGACGGCCCAGTCGATCGTGCCGTCGGCGGCCACCGCGATCACCGCCTTCGGCCGCACCAGCCGCATGTCGAAGATCAAAACCTCGCCGCGCATGAACGGCGCGAGTTCGGCATCCATCGAGAATGTCTCGACGGTCATCGCCGGCTGGCCATCGGGACCGCCGGCGACGGAAACGTCGGAGAAGGTCACCGAAGGAAAAGGCAAAAGCCGGGCGCTGGCAGCGCCGTGCACGGTGACCTTGCGGCCGAGGATGATGCTCGCCTCGCGCTCGAAATCGGCCTTGTAGTTCGTCCAGTCGACGAACGGCGGCACCACCAGCGCCGCAAGCAGCACCAGCACGACAAGACCGCCGACAATGACGAACAGGCGAGAAAGCATAAGCCCCTGTCGATCCGTTTAGATCGTCTTGCACCCCATCGGAAGCATAAAGGACGATCTGACACTTTGAATGAGCATCGGAACAAGCCGGAAAGCGGATTCCGCCTTCGGTCCGATGCTCTGGTTGCGGCACTCTACCTGCATCGCCGTGTCGATAAAGAGGCAAATGGCCATGCCGGCGATGCGCCGCGCCGTGGCCTACCTCGTTTGGCTAAACTACCGCCGACTGGGCGATCGTGGTACAATTTCCGGTCGGGATCATGTCCCGGCGAGAACCCAGGGAGGGTCAGATGACGTCCGCGAACTGGAGACTGGAAGGTGAGTGGATAAAGAACTGCAATTGTGCTTTCGGTTGCCCCTGTGACTTCAATGCCAGGCCGACCCAAGGCTATTGCCAGGGCCTTGTGGCGATGCATATCACGAAAGGCCACTTCAACGAGACGAAACTGGACGGGTTGTGCTTCGCCGTGACCGTTCATTTCCCCGGTGCCCTCCATGAAGGCAACGGACAGGCGCAGCCCATTCTCGACGAGCGCGCCAGCCCTGAGCAGCGCGAGGCGCTGGGTGCGATCCTGTCCGGCGAGAATTCGGACGAAGGCACGCTTTTCAACATCTTCAGCCTGATCGTCACCACGATGCACGATCCCGTCGTGGCGCCGTTCGAATTCCGCTTCGACAAGAAGGGCCGCACCGCGCACCTCGCCATTCCCGGCGTGTTGGAAACCGACGTCGAGCCGATCAGGAACCCGGTGACAGGCGCACCGCACAGCATCCAGGTGGTCATGCCCGAGGGCTTCGAGCACAGGGGTGCGGAGGTCGCGTCCGCCGACATCCGCAGCCTCGGCGCGATCAAGTTCCAGACCAAGGCGACGCACAGTTCGCTCGCCCATGTCGTCCAGACGCCGCAAGGCGTGGCGGCCTGACGGTCCAGGCCCATGAGCCTGCTGGCCAATCTGCACCGGCATGACCGGTCGATCGTCGTTGCCCTCCTGCTCGGCGTGACGCTGGTCTGCTGGCTTTATCTTCTGGTCGGGGTCGAGATGCCGATGCCAGAGATGGCCGGCATGGCGATGCCGATGGCAACGCCCGGCTGGACTGTCGGCCACTTTTTCCTGATGCTCGCAATGTGGTCGGCGATGATGGCGGCGATGATGCTGCCGAGCGCGGTGCCGATGCTGCTGTTCTACGATTCCGTCGCGCAGAAGCGCGGCGGCCCCGCCATCGGCCTCACCATGCTGTTCGCGCTCGGCTATCTCGTGGTCTGGTTCTGCTTCAGCCTCGGTGCCGTCCTCCTGCAATACGCCCTCGACCAGGCCACGTTGCTGTCGCCGTCGATACGCACCACCAGCGCCGTGCTTGCGGGCATCATCCTGATCGCCGCCGGCCTCTATCAATGGACCCCGCTGAAACAGGCATGCCTGCGCCGCTGCCGCTCGCCGCTGGACTTCATCATGACCGAGTGGCGCAGCGGCAGCCGCGGCGCCCTGTCGATGGGCCTTCGCCACGGCGTATTCTGCCTTGGCTGCTGCTGGATGCTGATGCTGCTGCTGTTCGTCGGCGGGGTGATGAATTTCGCCTGGATCGCCGGCATCGCCCTCTTCGTCCTGGTCGAAAAGCTGATCCCGGCCGGCCATTGGGTCGGCAAGGCCGCCGGCCTGATCCTGATCGGCTGGGGCGGCTGGGTGCTTGCTTCCGTCACCCCGATGGCCTGAGCGCCGAACGATCGATCATTTCATCGTTGGCTGCAAAATGCTCAGGCCGGCAGCGTCTTTCCCGGATTGAGGATGCCGAGCGGATCGAGCGCCTGCTTGATCTGCCGCATGACATCGACGCCGTGGCCGTGTTCGGCGCGCATGAAGCCGGCCTTGCCCTGGCCGATGCCGTGCTCGCCGGTGCAGGTGCCGTCCATGCGGATGGCACGTTCGTTGAGCCGGGCCACGAACATCTCCACCTTGGCGATCTCGGCCGGATCGTCGGGGTCCATCAGGCACAGCGTATGGAAATTGCCGTCGCCGGCATGGCCGACGATCGGCGCGATCAGGCCCATTTCAGCGATGTCGACCTCCGTCTCCGCCACGCATTCGGCCAGCCGCGAGATCGGCACGCACACATCCGTCGAAAGTCCCTTGGCGCCGGGGCGCAGCGTCAGCGAGGCCCAGTAGGCGTCGTGGCGCGCTTTCCAGAGCTTGCTGCGCTCCTCCGCCACGCTGGTCCACAGGAACGGCCCGCCGCCGTTCTCCTCGGCGATCATGCCGAAGGTTTCGGCCTGTTCGGCCACGCTCGCGTCCGAGCCGTGGAACTCAACGAACAGGCACGGGCTCTCGGGAAAATCGAGCTTGGAATAATTCTTCATCGCCCGCATCTGCAGGGCGTTGACCAGTTCGATGCGTGCCACCGGAATGCCCATCTGGATGGTGGCGATGACCGCCTTCGACGCCGCCTCCAGCGTCGGGAACGGGCATACGCCGCCCGAAATCGCCTGCGGGATGCCCTGCAGGCGCAGCGTCAGCGCAGTGATGATGCCGAGCGTCCCTTCGGACCCGACGATGAGGCGGGTGAGGTCGTAGCCGGCGGCGCTTTTCTTCGCCCGCTTGCCGGTCGTCACCGCCTCGCCGTCGGCCATTACCGCCGTCAAGGACAGCACCGCCTCGCGCATCGTGCCGTAGCGCACCGCGTTGGTGCCCGACGCCCGCGTCGCCGCCATGCCGCCGAGCGAGGCGTTGGCGCCCGGATCGATGGGAAAAAAGAGGCCGGTGTCGCGCAGATACGTGTTCAGCTCCTCGCGCGTCACGCCCGGCTCCACCGTGCAGTCGAGATCCTCGGCGTTGACGGCGAGGATACGGTTCATGCGGCTGGTATCGACCGAGATGCCGCCGCCCGGCGCGTTGACATGGCCTTCCAGCGAGGAACCGACGCCGAAGGCGATCACCGGCACGCGATGCGCCGCACAGGCGCGCACGATCTCCTGCACTTCCGCCGTCGATTCGGGAAAGGCGACGCCATCCGGCGGCTGGGTGGGAAGATAGGTGGTGGTGTGGGCGTGCTGCTCGCGGATCGCCTGCCCGGTCTGGAAGCGCTCGCCAAAGCGCTGCTTGAGGATGCCGAGCACGGCGGCGATGCCTTCCTCGTTGCGTTCCACCGGTCGAAGGTCGCTCAGCGCCATTGATTCCTCCGCGAATGGGCCACCGTGGCCCTTGTCGCCGTTCTATAGCTGGGTAGTCTCACCGGCCGCACCTGTCCAGCAAGACCTGAAAGGTACCCATGTCCATACCCGCGCCCTTCCTGTCCAGCCCCATGACGATCGAGAAGGACTGGATCGACTACAACGGCCACCTCAACATGGCCTACTACAACGTGCTGTTCGACCGCTGCTCGGACGAGGCGTTCGAGGCTATGGGGCTCGGGCCGAATTATGCGAAGGAGCGGCGGCTGACCATCTACACGGCGGAAGTGCACGTCTGCTACGTGCAGGAAATCCACCTCGACCATCGCCTGTCGGTGTCCTTCCAGCTCATCGACCATGACGACAAGCGCCTGCGCTTTTACCAGGAGATCCGCCATGCCGAGGAAGGCTGGCTGGCCGCCACCTCCGAGCAGCTTGCGCTGCATGTCGACATGGCCGGACCGAAGGTCGCCCCCTTCCCGCCCGACATCCTCGCCCGGGTCGAGGCGATGCGCGCCGCCCATGCCGGCCTGCCGATGCCCGAGCGCGCCGGCCGCGCCATCGGCATCCGCCGCAAGAGTGGCTGATAAGCCGCACCGTTAACCTTAATTGCCCGTAAACGGGCAAAGCCTGTGGGTTGGCCCAATTGGCAGGTTGATCGAATCGGCGCTTGCCTGAAAAACGGATGAGGGCTGCGGCGCTTAAACGATTGGCAGGGCAAGCGAGCCGGTTTGGAATGACCACGCGGATCGACATCGAGGCGACATCGGACAGGCTGGCGGCCGATGAGCGCATCAGCGACTATGAGTTCTGGCGTTCGCTGAAGAACCTCAACAACGAGATTTTCGAGATCGCCAACAGCAACGAGCCCATCCCCTTCGAGATGGTCCGCTGGCGCGCCATCCTCAAGCAGGCCCGCTCCAAGCGCGGCCGCGTTTAGACGGCCGCCGGCGCCGACAACGATTCAGAAAACGTAGGACAGCGTCGACGCGACCGCCATGATGGCCGCGACGCCGACCAGCACGGCATAGGCCCGCGGCAGGTCGAACAGCATCATGTGCCCGGCGATCCAGGCGGCGAAGCCGGACCCGAGCGCGAACAGGAAGCCGTTGCGGTCGCCGACAACCAGGTTCGCAGCCATCAGCCCGCCGACGATGAGCGCGCCGAAAACGATGATGACGGCAATGGCTGCCTTGTCGAAATTGTCGTCCATTCTTCAATCCCTGCGGTCCGCATCGATGGACGCGCCATCCCGTACCCGGATGCCGAGGCCGTCCGGCGCGCCGACCGACAGACTTAATCCCTCACGCTGGACGGGCAAGGCCAAACCGGAGATGTGAACGACAAGATTCTCGCAAGTGTGGATTTCGGGAAACGCTTCCGCCCAAAATCCCGCCTTGCCATCCTACTCCTCCCGCAAGGCGGCCGCCAGCGGCGAGCGCGGCTTGACCGGCGAGGACTGGATGATGGCCGTGTTGGTCATGGCGAAGGGAATGATGCGGTCGATCACCTGTTCCAGTTCGGCCATCGAGGCCACATGCACCAGCGCGATGAAGCAATCCTCGCCGGTGACGCGATCGCATTGGGCGATCTGCGGCAGGGCGCGGACGATGTCGGCGACGCGGGCCAATTCGCCCGGAACCGGCCGAATGCGCAGCCAGGCCGACAGCGGCAGGCCGAGCGCCTTGGCATCGAGGCGCGTTTCATAGGCCTGGATCACGCCGTTCTCCTGCAGGCGGCGCAGGCGCTCGGCCACGCTCGGCGCCGAAAGCCCGACGAAGCGCGCCAGCTCGGCGATAGTGGCGCGGGCATCCCCTTCGAGCCGGCGCAGCAGCTTGACGTCCGTGGCGTCCAGGTCGATTTTTTCATTTCGCAGGAAAGACAAGATAAAAGCCTTTCTTAAGATGGAAAATAGCCGACATCATCACGGAAAATCCATCCAACGCGGGTAGCGAGCCTGCGATACTGCGCCGATGGAAAAAACCGCGCAAGCCCCGGCGCCATCGCCATTGCCCCAGGGCGCCCTCCCCATCGCGGCGGTCGCCGCCGTCCCGCCGCATGCCTGGTTCGCCGTCAGCGCGGTGTTCCACTATCTGGGGCCGGCTTTCGCGGTGCTGTTGTTCGACCAGGTGGGCGTGCTCGGCATGGCGTGGCTGCGCATCGCCACGGCGGCTCTGGTCTTTGCGCCGCTCGCCCGCCCGTGGCGCATCTTCGGGCGTGCCGACCGGCAGACCCTTCACTTGCTTCTCGCCTTCGGCGCCTGCCTGGCGGTGATGAATTGCAGCTTCTACCTGGCGCTCGAGCGCCTACCCATCTCGCTCGTCGCGGCCATCGAGTTCGTCGGTACCGTCGCCGTCGCGCTGGCGGGCCTGCGGAGCCTCCGCAACCTCGCTTCCCTCGGCATGGCCGTCGCCGGCGCGCTGCTCCTGATCGACGTTCGCTGGTCGAGCGATCCCGTGGGCCTTGCCTGGGCGCTCCTGAATGGGGCGCTGTTCGTCGCCTATGTCGTGATCGGCCATCGTGTGTCGCGCACAACAGCCGGCGGCATCGCCGGTCTCGGCGCGGCCATGGCCGTCGCCTTCGCGGTGGTGCTACCGATCGGCCTGCGCGATGCGCTGCCGGCCTTCGGCTCGCCGCAACTGCTGTTGGCCGCCGCCGGCGTCGGCATCTGCTCCTCGGTCATTCCCTACATCTGCGACCAGTTCGCGATGAGCCGCCTGCCCCGCGCCAGCTTCGCGCTGATGCTGTCGCTGCTGCCGCTGACGGCCACGCTGATCGGCGCGCTGGTGCTGCGGCAGATTCCGGGCGTTCGCGACCTCGCCGGCATCGCGCTGGTGATGGCGGGCGTCGCCCTCCATCGCCCGGCCCCGTCTTAGGCAGCCATCGTCCGCCAGAGCGCCACGACGCCGTCGTCCTTGCCGCTTACGGGATCGGTTTCGGGAAGCCGCAGCGCGGCGATCAGACGAGCCGCCTTTTCCGGATCGATCTCACCGGGCCGCACGATATCGCCCTCCTGTCCCGGCGGGTAGCCGCCGGCCATCAGGAACCCGTCGCTCACCTCGAAGCGTCGGTGGCCGACGCCGGCCGGAATGACGCAGACGTCGCCGACCCTGACGTCGACGCGGATGCCGCCATCGCCGCCGAAGCCGATCGTAGCAGTGCCCGATACACAGGCCAGAACCTCATGTCCCTTGGTGTGGAAATGCCAGAACGGATAGACCGTGTAGACCCAGGTGCCGGTCCAGCCGTTCTTGCGATAGAGCGCGCCGGCAGCCGTCCCGCCACGCGCTTCCTGCGGCAGCCGGTCTCGCCAGAAGGCGAGCGGCAGGCGACTGTTGGGAATCGCGCCGTCTGGCGTGAACAGGTGCGTCTCCACCGGCATTCAGGCAAGCTTATCCTTCAGGAAATCGATGGTGCGGCCCCAGGCAAGGTCGGCAGCCGCCTTGTCGTAGCGGGCGGCCGAGGTGTCGTTGTTGAAGGCATGGTTGACGCCGTCATAGACATAGACCGTGTATTCCTTGTGATCCGCGTCCAGCGCCTTCCTGTAGGCCTCGATGCCGGCATTGATGCGCTCGTCCAGCCCCGCATAGTGCAGTAGCAGCGGCGCGTGGATCTTCGCGATGGCCGCCTCGTCCTTCGGCTGGGCGCCGTAATAGGCGACCCCGGCGTCGAGGTCGGCCGCGTTGACGGCCAGCATGTTGACCTGCCCGCCGCCCCAGCAGAAGCCGATCGCACCGACCTTGCCGTTGCCGCCCTCGATCGTCTTCAGGTAGGCGACGGTGGCGAGGCCGTCGGCGATCGGCTGGGCCGGATCGAGCCCGGAGATCATCTCGCGCGCCTTGTCCTCGTTCGCCGGCGTACCGCCTTCGGAAGACAGGAGATCCGGCGCCAGCGCGATGAAACCTTCCAGCGCCACCCGCCGTGCCACGTCGCGGATATGCTCGTTGAGGCCGCGGTTCTCGTGGATGACGATGACCGCGCCAAGCTTGCCGGAGCCTTCTGCCGGGCGCACCAGATAGCCCTTGATCTCACCCCTGCCGCCCTTGAAGGTGACGTCCTCGCCCTTGATGCGCTTGTCGTCGGCCGTGACCTGGGCCGCACTGGCGGAATTGGCCGCCAGCAGCGGCATGATCGCGGCGGCGGCCGCGCCCGAACCGGCAAGCCTGGTCAGCCTGTCCATGAAGCCACGCCGGTCGAGCGTCAGGTGGGTGTATTCGTCATAGGCGTCGATCATCGCCTGGGTGATGAGCGGCTTGTCCATGCGCATCCTCCTTCGCCAAAGCAAGAAGGATAGGCGCCGGGCGCCACCCTTCCAATCACGACGAAGTGAATGGCGTCGCCACCGTTGCAGGCCGACGTTCAAGCCATGCTATAAGCCCGCGACCAGGGCGTTCGGGCGGCGCCAGAGAGGAACGATCATGAACGTGCAGGACATCATCTACACCATCTCCAACAAGGTCGACATCGACCCGACGACCATGGAAAAGGTGGTCGGAACCATCCTGTCCGTGCTCCAGCACGAAACGGAGGGCACCAGCGCCGAAGCGCTGTTCGACAAGCTGCCCGGCTCGCGGCAATTGGCTGAGAAATACGACGTCATGGCCGCGGGCGCCGCTTCCGGCGGTGGCGGCGGCCTGCTCGGCTCGCTCACCTCGGCGCTCGGCGGCGCGCTGGGCGAAAAGACCGGCGCGCTGGTCAACGGCTTTTCGCAGCTCCAGACATCCGGCCTGTCCCTCGACGAAATCCAGAAGGCCGGCATGGAGCTCATCGATCAGGCGAGGAAAGCCGCCGGCCCCAAGGCGGTCGACCAGGCGCTGGCGCAGGTGCCGAGCCTGAAGAGCCAGCTGGGGTTGTAGGAAAACTCGGCCCGCGCCAATTCCGCTAATGGTGCTTGAAATACTGCACCTCGCGCTCGTGCTTCTCGGCCGCTTCCCGTGTCTTGAACGTGCCGAGGTTCCTGCGCTTGTGCGTCTTCGGGTCGATCTTGCGTGAATAGAGCCGGTACTCGCCGGATTTCAGCTTTCGGATCATGGCAACCTCCTGTGTTGCCACAATCCTCGGCAGCCGGTCCGGTTCCACGCCCTACTTCGGCAAGGCCCACGCCATCACGTAATCGCCTGCCTTGGTGCCGACCGAGCCGTGGCCGCCTGCGACGATCAGCACGAACTGGCGCCCGTCCTGCGTCGTATAGGTCATCGGCGTCGCCTGTCCACCGGCCGGCAGCCGCGCCCGCCACAGCTGCCTGCCTGTGGTCAGGTCGTAGGCGCGCAGGTAGTCGTCGACGGCCGCGCCCAGGAAGACGACACCGCCGGCGGTGATCATCGGCCCGCCGATGCCCGGCACCCCGACCTTGAACGGCAGCGGCAGCGGCGTCATGTCCATCACCGTGCCGTTGCGGTGCTTGTAGACGATCTTGCCGGTCCTGAGGTCGGCGCCTGCGACATAACCCCATGGCGGGGCCTGGCAGGGAATGCCGAGCGGCGACAGGAACGGCCCCATGATGACCGCGTAAGGGGCGCCCTCGTTGCGGTTCAGCCCCTGTTCCGAGCCGCGCCCCTCGTCGTCCGGCGGCGGCACCTGGTCGCGCGGCACGAGCTGCGACTTGAAGGCGAGATAGGTCGGCATGCCGAACATGACCTGGCGCACCGGGTCGACCGCCACGCCGCCCCAGTTGAAGGTGCCGAAATTGCCGGGATAGACCAGCGTACCCTGCAAGGAAGGCGGCGTGTAGCGGCCCTCGTAGCGCAGGCCACGAAACTCGATGCGACAGGCGAGCTGGTCGAACATGGTGATGCCCCACATGTTCGCGCCTGTCAGCGGTTTCGGGTTGAAGGACAGCGCCGATTCCGGCTGTGTCGGCGCGGCATGGTCCTCCGGGATCGTCCCACCGGGTGCGGGTACTTCCTTCACCGGCACGATCGGCTCGCCGGTCTCACGGTTCAGCACGTAGATGTCGCCCTGCTTGGTCGGCCCGACCAGCGCCGGCACCACGCCACTGTCGGTGGTGATATCGACCAGCGAGGGTTGCGCCGGCACGTCCATGTCCCAGAGATCATGGTGCACCGTCTGGCGCACCCAGCGCAGCTTGCCGGTGTTCAAATCCAGCGCGACGATGGAGGAGGAGAACTTCTCGACGTTCTCGCTGCGGCCCATGCCGAGCTGGTCCGGCGTCTGGTTGCCGAGCGGGATGTAGACCAGCCCGAGCTTCTCGTCGGCGCTCGCCGTCGACCACATGTTGGGCGAGTTGTGCGTGTATTCCTGCCCCGCCGGCAGCGGCGCCGTCTCGTCCGGATTGCCGGAATCCCAGTTCCAGACGAGTTGCCCGCTCTCCACATCGAAGGCGCGGATGACGCCGGACGGCTCCTGCGTCGAATAGTTGTCGTTGACCGCCCCGCCGACAATGATCTTGCCGCCGGCGATCAGCGGCGCCGAGGTCGAATAGTAATAGCCCGCCTTCGGATAGGGCATGTTGGCCATCAGGTTCAGCGTGCCCTTGTCGGCGAAGCTTTCGCATATCTGCCCGTTCGCGGCATCCAGCGCGATCAGCCGCGCATCCGAGGTCGGCAGGTAGACGCGCTCGGCGCAAGGCTGGCCGGCGGCGATCTTGGCGTCATGGTAATAGGCGACGCCGCGGCAGGTCTGGTGCTGGCGGGCCGCCTCCATGCCGACCTTGGCGTCGAAGCGCCACTTTTCCTTGCCGGTGGCGGCGTCGAGCGCGATGGCGAGGTTGTGTGGCGTGCAGAGATAGAGGGTGTCGCCGACCTTCAGCGGCGTCACCTGGTAGGTCGTCTCGGTCACGTCGTCCGGCCGGCGCAGGTCGCCGGTGCGGTAGGTCCAGGCCGGCTCCAGCTTGGCGACGTTGTCGACCGTGATCTGGTTCAGCGGCGAATAGCGCTGGCCGAACTGGGTGCGGCCGTAGAAATGCCATTCGCCGGGCGGTGCGTCGCCGCCGAGGTTCGGTGTCTCGGCCGCCTTCTCGACCGGCAGCGAACCGGCAAGGTCGTAAGGGTCGGCCGACATGGAATAGCCGGCGACGGCGATGGAGGCGAGCACGGCGAAGATCAGCGGCGCGCGGCCATCGCGGCCGGTTAGCTTGCCGCGCACCCACGGCGTCAAAAGCCACAGGCCGACCAGCACGATGACGCCGCCGCGCGGCCCGAGCGACCACCAGTCGAAACCCGCTTCCCAGATCGCCCAGACGATGGTGGCGATGATGATGCCGGCATAGAGCCAGAGCGCCGTCGTGCTGCGCCGCCACACCAGAAACGCGGTGACGAGGAAGGCGAGGCCTGCAATCAAATAGTACCAGCTTCCGCCCAGCGCGATCAGCCAGCCGCCGCCGATGCCGAGATAAAGTCCGATGAGGGCGAGGATGAAGGTGGTGAAGAGGATGGCCAAGACAAGCCTCCTTTACTGCGGATGCGGCGGTGCGGATGGGCTAGCAATGCCCGCCCGCTGTTTCCGTTCCTGTCCGGCGCAGCTTTTTCCCCCTCGGCCGGCGCTGTCAAGCGTGGTGCCGCCCTTCGCTCACCGTGCCGTCAGAAGCAGGCTGTTGGGCACCTTCCACAGGCCGGTCACCTCCAGGCCGATGCCGCCGGCCAGAACCGAGATCTGGCTGGACGGCCCGCCGTCGAGATTGATCGCCCGCTCGCAACCGAGGCCGCCGCCGGCGTCGGGCGAAGACAGCATCTCGCCCACCTCGTAGAGGCTCAAGCCCCCGGACACCTGTACGATCACCGGTCGTCCGTCGCCCTGGATGCAGACGGCGCTGCGGTTCTGGCGGTCGAAATTGTTGCGGTAGATGCCGTTCCTGCCGCCCGGATCGACCACCAGCGGGCCGGTCTGCACCGCCGCCTCGAAACGGTCGTCCGGCCGGTACTGGGAAGCCGGCATGATGCCGAGCTTGCCGTCGCGGCGGTAGAGAATGCCGGTCAGCGGGTTCTTCGCCTTGGCGGCGTCGAAGGCGTTGATCTCGCGCCCGCCGACGACCAGCATGCCGACCGGCGAAAGCCGCGATTCCATGTCAAGGTCGAAGAAGCTGGCGTTGATGGCGAGCAGCGCGCCGGTACGCTCGCGCAGTTCCTCCACCGTCTCGCCATGCACGGTGGAGGCTCTCGCCACGTCGAAGGCGACGGACGCCTCGTCGAAGCGCCAGGCCAGCACGGTGACGCCATAGTCCTCGGCCTCGATGCGGCGGAATTCGAGGCCGGGCGAAAGCACGCTCCACGGCGCGTTCGCGCCGGCCGCGCGCAGCGCCGGCACCGGGTCGCCCATCTGCTGCTCGTCGAACAGGTTGAGTGAGGGATAGTCGGCGTCGATGGCCGCCGCCTCCTTCAGATACCCGTCCACCTCGTCGGCGCCGGCACCCATCCGCGCCGCGATCTGGCCGCGCGCGGCATAGGCGGAGGCGAAATCCGGGTCGGCCTCAATCGCCTTGTCGAGCAGTGCGGCCGCATCCTCGAACTGCCGGCGCGACGCCTTCTGCCGCGCCGCGAGAAAGAAGGCGTAAACCTCGCCCACCTCGGTCGGCCGGTTGGCCGAATGCAGCGGTTCCAGCGTCCTCAGCGACACGTCGAGCATGTATTGCACGATCTGCGGCAGGAATTTGTAGTTGTGCACGTAGAAGGCGCGCTCGCCGCCGAAGCTGGCGGTCGAAACCGTCTTGCCGTCGCGCCCGGTCAGGTCGATATCCACCTGCACGCTGTCGCCGAGAGCCGTCACCTTCGTGTGCAGGCGGTGCGTGGGCGGCCGTGCCGGTTCGCGACCGGTCAGTTCGCTGGACACGTAGAGCCTGTTGTTGACGTAGTATTCGACGAGGTTGCGTGCCAGCTTGTCGGCGATCAGGCCCGCTTCAGGATTGTCGCGCGCCACCTGCACCGGCTCGATGCGCAGTTCCGGCACGTCCTCCGCCACGGCAGGTTCGAGCGGCGAAAGTCCAACAGGCGCGGCGACTTCGGCCGGTCCCTCCTGCGAAGCGAAGCTGACGGGAAAGACGAAGTCGCCGCGGTCCAGCCCGACGACGTTGGAGGTCGAATAGATCGGGTTCTGCCGCCCGCCGGTCTTGCGGCTGATCTCCTCGGCGAGATAGGCGCCGAGCCGCGAGCCGGTCAGGTAGCCGTCGGAATTCAGCGCCCGGCGATCCTTGCCCGTCAGCGCCGCGATGAAGGCCTGGCGGAAGCTGCCGTCGTCCAGCGCCACTTCGCCGGCGCTTCCCGAGGCGATGAACTGGCGCGCAAGCTGCGTCGTCGCCTTGGAAACGGCCGCCGGCACGCTGGCGCGACTGGCGTTGAAGACGGAACCGGAAAAGCAGGAATCGAAGACGGCGATGACGTGCCTCGCCTTCACCTCGTTCATATAGCGCCCGAAGGCGGCAAGCGGCATGGCGGATGCCTGGAAGGCCGCCTCGCTGGCAGGCGTCTCGCCCGGCAGCGGCGCATCCTTCGGCACCAGATAGCCCTCGCCGCCGATCGTGTGGCCGTGGCCGGCGAACCAGATCAGGAGCCGCGCGTCGGGGTCGGCACCCTTGCCGTAGATGAAGGCCTTGATGGTGCGCTCCAGCTCCGCCTCGCCGAGGTCGAGCTTCAACTCGACGTCGTCGAAACCGCTCTCCTTCAGCGCCGCCGCCACCTGCCGCGCGTCCTCGGCCGCCATGCCGAGCGGCTTCCAGCCGTGATCGTAGCCGTCGACGCCGATGACCAGCGCGTGCGAGGCCGAGAACGGCTTGCCGAGCGCCGGCGCCGGCACCAGCGTGCGCACGCCGCGCGTCTCGGCATGGGCCGCCGCCGACGCGGCGAAAAGAAGGATCGTCACGAACCAGCGGAGCATTCTTGGCGCCAGTGTTGCCCTGGAGTGGGTATTGCCCGGAGACGAACCGGCAACCTATCGCGAGACGGCGAGCCAAGGCAATCGGCGCGGTCGCGGATCAAAATCCCGTCAGGGGGGTATGATCCCCCATAGTGGCCGGCTAGAATGAAGCCGATGCGGCTTTGCGTGACTTTGACGGCGTTGGGATTCCTGCTGGTGGCGATCGCCGCCGGCGTGTGGCCGTCATGGGCTCTGGCCTCGTCCCTGCCCGCGCCGCACCCGGATGTCACGGTCGAGGCATCGGCCGCCGCCATCGGCAAGCCCGCTTTCAAGCCGTGCTACAGCGCCGTGAGGACAGCCAGCGTGTCCTGCTTTCCGCAGCTTGGACTGCCGCAGGCCACCGCAGCCCGCACGCCCGCCGGCCGGCACTGCGTCGAGGCGACGGAGGCCCGTGCCATGAAGGTCGCCGCGCGCGAGGCCGAATTCAGGCCTCCCCGGTCCACCGGTTTCGCCTGAATTTCAATACCGCGAAGCGAACAGTCGCTCCGCGCACCCTTTCCCATCAGGGCGGCCATGCCGCTCCAGAGGTCATCACCATGTACAACGAAATCCCGATCGGCCGCCGGCGCTTCCTGCTCGGCGCCTCCACCCTGGCGGCAGGCGCGCTGCTGCTGCAAGCCGGCCCTGCCCTGTCGCAGGAAGACCTGACGCCTCAGCAGGTCCTCAACGATCCCGACATGCCCTCCATCGGCCCGAAGAACGCCGACATCACCATCGCGGAGTTCATGGACTACAACTGCCCCTACTGCCGCAAGAGCCATCCGGAACTGAAGAAGCTCTTGAAAAGCGACGGCAAGGTCCGCATCGTCTACAAGGACTGGCCTGTCTTCGGCCCGGTTTCCGAATACGCCGCGCGCATGGCGCTCGCGGCCAAGTGGCAGGACGGCTATGAAGCCGCGCACGATGCGCTGATGACGTCTCCGCGGCGCTTCCAGCGCGACAAGGAGGTGCGCGCCGCGCTGCAAAAGGCAGGCCTCGACATGGCGCGGCTCGATCACGACGCCAAGGCGCACAAGGCCGACATCGACAGGCTCCTGGCACGCACCGGCCTGCAGGCCGAAACCATCGGCCTGCAAGGCACGCCGTCATGGCTGGTGGAATCCTTCATCGTCTTCGGCGGCCTCGACCACGAGCAGCTGACCGAAGCCGTGGCGGAAGCGCGCCGCAGGAAGAAGGAAGGCGCCACCGGCAAATAGGCCGCCCGGTTCGCACCGGGGCTACCGCGCCGGCCCGCGCGGCAGCCCCGGCATTGGGCCGGCAACGACCACAACCGGATTTACGCATTGCCGCTTGCGGCGGAACAAAACGGCGACAACACTGGCCTTTCGGGGGCGAATCACTACATTCGGGGTCAAATGCCAGGCTTTCCCGACGATATGCCCTTCTTCGACGAGGACGACGCGCAGCACGGCGTGCCCTCGCGCCCCGTCGCGCCTGCCGCCGGCGCCTCCAGCGGCGGTTCGGGCATCGCCGCGCGCGCCATGGCCGCCCGCCAGGGACAGAACGGTCCGCCCGACTACCTGAAGGGCCTGAACCCCGAGCAGCGGCTGGCGGTCGAGACCACAGAAGGCCCGGTTCTGGTGCTGGCCGGCGCCGGCACCGGCAAGACGCGCGTGCTCACCACCCGCATCGCCCATATCCTCGCCACCGGCCGTGCGTGGCCGAGCCAGATCCTCGCCGTCACCTTCACCAACAAGGCCGCGCGCGAGATGAAGAGCCGCATCGGTCACCTCGTCGGCGAGGCGATCGAGGGCATGCCGTGGCTCGGCACCTTCCACTCGATCGGCGTCAAGCTCCTGCGCCGCCATGCCGAGCTCGCCGGCCTGCGCTCCGACTTCACCATTCTCGACACCGACGACGTCACCCGCCTGATCCGCCAGCTGATTCAGGCCGAGGGGCTGGACGACAAGCGCTGGGC